>Ga0214542_1002167_pt1 | contig 40649 bp, 14 predicted proteins | sample CNSS1metaG_FD_160096 | JGI IMG/M metagenome (GOLD analysis project Ga0214542, IMG submission 160096) | Root nodule microbial communities from cowpea collected in UCLA plant growth center, Los Angeles, California, USA - CNSS1 | ecosystem: Host-associated > Plants > Roots > Nodule | place: USA... | reverse complement strand
TCATATTCATATACTTGTCTCTGTAACTACTAATCCAAGCATCCCTCGTGTATTCCATAGGGTATGTAGCGTGGGACATACCAATGTCTCTGTGGTGAAATGCCCCATTTGTGCCAGATAAAACTGCAGCATTGCGCCCTCCGATTAAAGGCTTTTCCGGCATGGATGACATCAGCTGGAGCCCCAGGTGGCTCTTAAACGATGTGGCCGGTTCATAGTAACCCCAGTTGCGGATGGATGACATCTCTGTAGTGGAAAATAAATTGTATCAGAATAGTTGAACAAGAATTTCTATCACGTATACATGCTAAGTAGCCAAGATAGACAAAAGCACATGGATCTCATCCCATGCATGTGTGTATACGGACTACCCAGGCTAGTTAGATTCATTTTCCTACTTATAACTGTTAAAAATCTGTTAATAAATAGAAATTTACATTGAGATTGTGTCGATCAACATATTTGATGATGTTTTCTTCCCTTTCCCTAATGAACAAAAGCATGTACTCAAACTAATCTCGAACCTGAAACTTTGCTTTCCTAGTTTTGACTTTACTTAAGATTAGGTAGGCATATCCTTAAAAGTGAGATTTAAAGGGTTTAGAGGATAAGCTTATTTGAAAAGGTATATAAAATTTTGTCCTGAATTTTTAACTTCAATTTTAAGGGGATACCAAAAAGATTCTTAGAACATAATCTTCACTCCAACCTATAGTCCTAAATGAATTCAACCATGGAGTGAACAATTATATAACTTACATTTAGACAAATTTGAGGCAGCCTTCCACCGAAATATACAAATGTCATTGCCCAACCAAGGAAGGTTCCAATGCTACTGCTTCCAGAAACATCAGTATTTAGCAACTGCTCATCGCCAACCTGCAAGTGCTCAATGAACTGATGAGAAATAGGAAAACGTAAATTTCATCTTTTTTGTTCTTCCTTTTAACATGTATAAAAATTTGGAACCGATTACACCTTAAGAACTACTTAAAGTGAATCTTTAGTCATCTAGAGAAATACTGTTATTCTTCCTCACTCATAAGCAACTAATATGCAGCAATCACCTAACATTGGCTAGCAATAACCAAAATGTTTCAAATCACAAATAAAAATAAATAAATTTTATTTGTTGTTCAGGTTATTCATACTCTTATAGGATATACACAAACTATATTACAAACAGTTAACAGGATATCAAAACAGGATGATTAATTTCTAATATGATAATCAAAGTTGTGATTTGCATTACCTGAAAAAGCTTTCGCCCAACATGAATCACAAATTGTTGTCGTGGGTTTGAGTCCATATGGTTAATATTTTTACTCAATGGTTGAAGCAGATTGATAGCACCGAGAAAAGTTAATGTTGAAACCTGAACAAAGACTAGATGGATTTAGATTTCAATTATGGCACTCTTGTAGTTTGTAAAACAACAGTAGTAGAATTAGAATGTTTACCAAACAAAGAGTACTCTTCATCCTTGAAGCTGGTGCAGATTGTGTTGCAATGGCTGAACCAAGCAAGCTCTCTTGTATTGAATCTAAAGCAGTAGTAGATGCCATTTTCTGTGCTAAGATGGATCCCGCTGTTGGAGTGTGACTCTTAGACAAATATCTTGCTGACCTATGAACTCAAAATAAAGAGTACACTAAATTACAGATTATAAATTTCTTTGGTTGGGAAAGAAAAGCCAACTAGAACTCATTGTGGGAAAAACTGTGCTTATTCACTTCACATTAACACAAAAGAAACCATGCATAGAGACCAAGCCAAAGAGAAAGAAGACAAATATCAATGAATCCTCAGCATTTTGTTCAGGAAATTCTTTAAAAGAAAAGATAATAAATCATTCAATCACCAGCCTTTTCCCATTGTCCAGTTTTTGTGAATGTCTCAACCTGCTCATGTTTAGAATACTAAAATACAATACAATACCAAAATGATAGAGTATCTAAGCTTGTCTAGAGTTTCTCAAAATCTTGTCTTGAGTTTGATAAACTCGTCTAACCTCACAAACTATTAGAGAAAATAAACTTCAATTTTAACATGGTACTAAGAAAATGATAAAACTTTATTTTGTCATCTACATGATGTGGTTCAATAAAAGGGTTGACAGGGCACATTTAATAAAGTTACTCACAACAGCCTATTATTCCTCATTAAGTTACTATGACTCCCACAGATCCATAAACATGCTTCCTGTTCAGCTAACTTGTCACAACAGGTTCACAAAAGAGATATCCGCTCATTATCATCCTTCAAGCACACCACCAGATCTTTGCTTTCAGCAGAAGGAATAATTTGAACATTTGATTCATCTTGATTAGTGGTTGTTGCTGAGATGTCAAGAATAACAATATCACCAACCTGTGAACAACAAAAATAATATTTTGTAGCAGCCAGCTAGTTTTGGATAGACTAGTCAATATCAATTAATACTAATACTAATTATTAAGATAATAGTAAATAGACAACACAGAAAACAATGTCTTATAACAATTATTTGTTAGTATGACATAGTAAAGATAAAAAATTAGAATACAAAACTTCATTGAGTCCTGACTAAAATCCCTATAGTTAGTTAATGCTTGGCTTATAGAACTTAGACGTTTTAGGGAAAAAATTATTCATAGAAGTTCCAATTAAATTTACTAAAGAAAGGGTTCGTAATCTCTCCAACTTGCATGCTATGCGACACACTTTCTCTGATCTTCAATTTAATGAACAAAAGCATTCACCAGCTTTCATTTCACCCAGCTAGCGTATTTCACAATGGTTGGTCCCCCCTGTTACACACCATCATGCCTTCTCGTTAATTCCTCACTCTATGCTATCAAATCCACGAAAATATACTTCAATGAAAAACAGCTCCCTTGTTCAATTCAAAATAAATAAACCACAATGCACAGATAGATCATAACAAAGGTTCCCATTCAAATCAATGGGTAAACTCTGAATTATTAACATTCAATGACAACAGAACCCATAAATTATTTGAAAAACAAACACTAAAATAACATTATTATTTCTCCCTTTCCTGTCCAAATATTTGAAAACAGATTCAAACAAGTAAAAAAAATAAGAAAAGGAAAAATAAAACGCAAGTAAATGCCCCAAGATATCATAAATTAATCAGATGAAGGATCCTATCCCATTATCTGCGGAGACCGTGACTTAATATTAAGAGAAAACAAAAATTAAAACCTTGAGAACTACTATTACAAAGTCATGTTTTGGTTCTATAAAACTCAGAAGTTCCTTATTTTTTTAGGAAGGAGGTGAGGAATGGGGGAGAGTTACAAGCATTCCTTAGTTTATGTACCATCAGAAAACCACTTGGGCTCAGTTGGGGACTCCACAAGTGTAGGATCATTACTCGCAACACACACCTGCTTGTAGATCTCTCTGCATAGAACCATAACATGACTATGCTTCAAGTTGAAACATGGCATATAATACAAAAACAGCCACTCCAACTATAATATGGAACTAGGAAACTAGATCCAGAACAAGTGTCGGAAATAGATGGTTACAGGAAAAATCTTCCGGAAGAAACAAAATCTGTGAATCATCATAACAGAAAAAATTCCATGAAAATTATGAAGAGTATCAATTTAATCAATGAGTGATAAATTAGCATTGTGTAATTCAGAAAAGAACTGAATATCTGCAAAAAATATAAGCTGTTCATATTAAAAGAAACTGTATCATAAATAGATTAGTAATCAACACAAAGAAAATAAAAGCTCATACAATACATGAACTTAAAGAATATTTCATTGTGACTTCAATTACATGACCAACATGATAAGAAAACTTAACTTTTTCAAGTTTCAATTTTATTAGAGTTCTACTCACCCTTTTTCAGAAATATAGCCAACCCAAAGTTCTGATTTATCCCATGGCATATATGGATGACTCCACTGAATCCAAGCCATTCTTTCACTTTTTGGATCAAGACGTGGGAAAGCATAGAAGTCACTTCCACTAACTAGTACCTGCAGTTCTGAATGTCACACAATCTAGTTAGACATAATGATGATGAAACAGTCATCAAGAAAGGGAAACTACCCAATATATGAAAACTTTTAACAAGCAATAACGAAATATTTACCCCCTGTTTGGTTTGGTTTGGTTTGGGACAGTGCTTTTTGTTTTCATGCATTATTTTCAAAAATAATGACAAAAAATGACACCTTATTTCACTTTATTTCATGTTTTCAAACACATGAATACGAAATGGCAATAAGAAAGAACAAAACAATTGCTTTCAACATTTCCTATATAAATCACGGACAACAGGAAACAAAGAAAACTTGGCAATATTTTTAGCAGTTTTAAAATAAAAAATGTTTTCTCATCGAACAGGCCATCATTAAGGATTCATTAAATCTCTTCACAGAATAAACTCACTAGAACAAAGAATTATTACCCTGAACAATTGTTGTAGATGGGTCTTGTTTTCAGAAGAGCAAGAATTTTCCCAGCTTTTAAAGCAAGCTCGCTATTCATCCAACAATCTCTCTTCACACAAAGTCCATTCATCAATGGTATATTTATGGACACGTGAACAACATCCTTTAATTAAAAGATACTTGGAAATTTCTGTGCAATATATAGTGTTATAATTTCATAAAACCATCGGTAAGTATCGTTATGCGAGGACATAATAACCAGCTCTTCTGTCAACAGTAAGCTGAAGCAAGGCATTTGCTGTGAAGATGCAAGTGCAAGCAAAGTGCATCGATGTAATTGACAACGTCAGGGGATGGAGCATTGCCATGTATCTCATTAAGAAGCTGCCACGCATACATGATTCTCCCAGATCTGCACAAGCAATCAACAACAGAAATATAAGTTATGGTATCAGGAACCAAATTTTTTACATGCATTTCTTTTAAGAGATTAACGGCTTCATCTATCCTTTCGCTCTTGCATAGTCCATTAATCAAGATGGTGTAACTGTAAACATCAGGTGCCAAACCCCTCCTAATCATTTGGTTAAACAAAAAAATTGCTTGGTCAAGACGTTCACTTTTGCATAAAGCAATCAACAAGGTACTGTAAGTAGTAATATCAGGGGGTGGACCATTATGGTGCAACTCATTCAGAAGCCTCCACGCAGACAACAATCTCCCAGATTTGCACAGGCCATCAATAAGAGAAGTGTAAGTCACAATATGAGGAACCAAATTCCTAAAATGCATTTCTTTCAAGAAATTCATGGCCTCACCTATCCTCTGATTCTTGCAACAACCATCAATCAATATACTATAACTCCAAACATCAGGTTCCACACCCCTCTTCAACAGCTTGTTAAACATCACAACCGCCACATCAAGACGTTGCGTCTTGCACAAACTATCCAACAAGATACTATGAGTAACAACATCCGGTGCCACACCACTCTCACACATTGCCTTCACAATTTGCCAAGCATACGCCACCATCCCACATTTACAAAAACCATCAACCAACAAATTATAAGTCACAAGATTCGGAACCACACCCTTCCCACACATTTCATTTAATAACTTCATTGCATCATCCAATCTCCTAACCTTGCAATACCCATTCATCAAAACATTATAACTCCAAACATCCGGCCGCGTAACAACTGCATCAAACAACCTCCTCGCCTCATCCACTTCGTTCTTCAAACAATACCCCGCCATCAAGGCCGAGCACACAACAACATTAACCTCACAACCTCTCTTAATCATTTCATCAAACACCTCCCGCGCTTCCACCACCATCCCTTTCTTACACAAGGCATCGATCAAAACACTAAACACATAAACATCAATGTACTCGCCCTTCCTAATCATTTCCTCCACCATCCGAACCGCCTCGTCTAACCGGCCCGCCACACACAACGCTCTCACAAGAGGCCTGTAAGTGAACACATTAGGCTCAACATTGTTACCAACCATCTCATAATACCACTCACACGCCTCATTGACAAGTCCTTCCTTACACAAACCCTCGATAATTCTACTATACATAATTACATTAGGTTTAACATTAGCAACACAAGCTTGCATCATTCTCAACAATCTAATAGCCGCTTCTGTTTTCCCTACATCGCAGAGTCCGTTAATTAACGTTCCGTAGGTGACTTCGGTGAACTCAAACCCCTCCGCCGCCATTTCCTCATAAAACTTGAGCGCCGATGAAACGGCGCCGTCAAGGCAGAGGCCTTTGATTAAGGTGTTGAGCGTGACGACGTCATAGGGGAGGCCGCGCTTGAGGAGCTTTCCGAAGACGGAGAAGGCGAGAGCGACTTTGCCGACGTGGCAAAAGCAGTTGATGAGGATGGTGAAGGTAACATGGCAGGGGATGACGTCGCCGCGGGACTCCGTTTGGGCGCAGAGAGAAATCGCGGCGGGGAAGGACTTAGCCCTGGCGAGGGAGGCGAGCACTCGGTTGAACGCGGCAGCACGTGGGGGAGAACGCGGGTTAAGCTGGCGCGTGAAGGAAGATAGCCGTAACGCTGTCTTCATCTTTGGCTCGAAACGAGACTTCCTTCAAACCATAACATGCTAGTCGGCGAGCTTGCGTTTCAAACTATGGAGGGAGGAATGAGAAACCCGCAGAACGACATAGCCTGGTATCTGCCGCTACGGTATAATTAATAATTTGGTTTTTATATTTAAATTTTTTATTCTAGTTTTTATATTTGTTTTTCATTCAATTAAATATTTAATTTTGTAAAAAAAATGCAATGCATCCTTTTATTAAATTTGAATTAGGGAATGTCAGATGCAAAATCTAGAATTTAGAATTTAGGTATCAAAATCAGGATTATTTCTTATATTAAAATATTTTAATGTTGACACATGACATATTCAAAGACTTAAATATAGGTAGTAAAACATTCATCTTCTCTCGTTAACATTTTATTTTTCAATCTATCAATACAATCTACTTTCAAATTTATCAAAATGGACAACTTTTAAAAAGTTACAAATTTAGATAATTGTAATTTTATTTTGAAAAAGACGTATTCATAATTTCTTAAAAAAATTATCGGTTTAATAAATTTGAGAGTAAAATACGGCAAAATAAATTATTTAAGATTCCTTACAAGAAATAAATTATTTAAGATTCCTTACAAGAATTGAAATTTAAGATTACTTTTCAAGAATAAAAAAACATGTATTTAATTATTTATTTTGATAAGCTAATTGTACGATAAACGAATGCGTAAATTGTTTTAAAATTATTGTATGGAGTAAAAGAGATATGAAAAAGGAATAAATTTTACTTAAAATCGAGAGAAATAAAAAAGAAAAGCTAAAATATTCAGTTATATTGCAAGAGTGATTTATATTTGTGGGATATACTATTTTGAATTGTTTAAAATTTGTGTAAGTTTTTACATAAATATTTATTCTTCGTAAGGTATTGAATATTGTATTAAGTATGAAAGAATATGAAATATTGAAGTAAAATATATTATTTGTAAGTTAGGCAACTTGTTAATAAAAGCGAACATCAGAGTATCAATCGAGTAGATCAAGTGTATTGCTTATACGAAGAGCATCGAAGATGCTCTAAATGATTCTATTATACTTTAAATTTATATTTACAATATTGGTTTAATTTAAGCAGGGCAAAGCCTAAAAGCATCATAAAATAGATGGAAAAAAATGTTCAAAAGTCCTCTTGGTTGAGTATGATCCATGAATACATACGAGATAAGGTTGTCCTAACTGAAAAGATGCAGCAGAACATTGGATAACGTTTCGATGTGAAAAGTGGGGCATCAAATATACAATGCATCTTAGCTCGCATGAAAAGGTCTGGCACATTAAAGGGCTCCTAAATTATCTATTACAGTGTTTAAAGAGCTGATATTTGCGATGAAATGTTAAATGCACAAAGCAGAAGCAAAGTGCCTGACATTCGTGATGAATGGATTCTGTCGTTACATTCCCATTATATAATCTGCCACATACAACTAAAAGTACTAGAAAAAGGCGCTAAGATAAAAAGAACATTATCCTACAGAATCATGTTTTTCCCTCGAACATAACAAGCAGCCCTGTCATACACCATTTGGCTATTATTTACCAATAAAATTGTTGTCTGCACACGTCCTCACTTTGGCTTAATTTCTGCCATACTTTGAATGATAAAGGTTTGTGTTTCATCAACATTTGGGCATGGATAAGTCAGGCTCAAATGAGTCCAACAGGATAAATTTATCTAAAACTACTTTTAATAAAAGAAAGTATCATGATTTTCTTTTTCATGGACTAAAATTAGCTTATTATGAAAAATATGCACAAATAATTATTGAAGTTTGTTTCCTGGTAACTTTTCAAATGTTGGTGTTCAAATGTTTGCTTCCTATTAGCTTCTTATTTTCCTTTTTGTAGAAACCCACCCTTCCTGAGTAATTTATTTTTCTAAATTTGGAGGTGTTGGTGAGTACAATGTGGCAAAAGAAAATTCTTCTACATGGACAGACAAGAGAAGAAGAAAGACAAAAAAAAAAGAACCCAATAAAGAAGGCCACTCAATTGGTACAGTAAAGAGAATGGGACTAACAACTTGAGCCATCCTTCTCTAACTGCGCACCTATTCATCTTCTCTATCTGTAAACAAACAAAGGAGGTTGTATAAGTAAAGATGATGAATACGAAAAAGAAAAAAAACGAGGTTAATGTTTGTTTCAGCAAAGTGAAGGTCAGAGAAAAGCTAAGGATAAAGGGACAATGGGAGCACTAATCTCAGACTATCTTTCTTTTGGAGAGAAAGGACAGTATGTTAAGTATTAAAGTATTTCAAGAACAGCTTTTGCTAGCAATTAATAATATATCATGGTATCGCCAACTAAATGTAGCACAGGCTCCGATTTAGTATGCAATCAGAGAGTTCAGTTCAACTAATATAGGCAAATCCCCTCCCTTCCAAGAGAAAACAAAATCTGCTCTCGTTTAATAGAAACCATCATTGGCACAAGTATGGCAAGACCTTGAACAGACAAATGTTAGAAAACAGTTCTTCTGGTATCATGCAGATGGTGTAGAATGTGAAGCATAAAAATGTCATGGTGATAAAAACCTTTACAGTTAGTTTGTATAGAGAATTTTTAGATACTATTTCACTTTTACGGAGAACTTTAAAATGCTTACTATAAAATATATTTTTTGAATAAATTTCTTTAAAAGAAATTGAAATTCTAGAAATTTATAAAAAAATTTTGATAACTTCAAATTATAGAATTTTAAGAACATAACTAATATAGACACGCAGATAAATGGGGAAGATCAGAATGTGTTTTACGAAATTCAGTGCAAAACGTATGATGTTAAAAACCTTAAATCCGATTGATCTAGAAAATTGCTCACAAAGAAAGGTGCTATGTGACGACTAGTGGCATATTTTCGGAAAATCAATCAGAAAGAGCCCTGAGTTGGGGGCGCATTACCTCCAAAAATAGTTTTGGCTTCATCATTAAATACTTTGCAAAGAATTTCATAACTCTTTTTCATCTGCATTTAAGGGGAAAGCAGGACTTAATATCAGAACGTTTTCACAAGATAACAGGAAAAGGGGAAAGAAAAATATACATACCATTGGGTTGACTTTTGAAGGTGAAGTAGCTGATATGATGTATCTGTAAATGTTTCATCATTCAACAAAACAAAAACCAAAAGGGAGGGGATATTAGCAAAACGTAGAAAGTAATTGGGACGTCACCTACATTGATAACATGGATAAAACCAAATGAGGTGATGTTCAAAAGGCATAAAACAGAGACATTAAAACTAACTATACATCAACATATTGAAAAAATAAATGAGGGAGATCCTAAACTCGTATGCCTGCTCAAAAGCAGACAGAAATATGTTTACCACGGAATCAATGTCTTATGTCGACATACAATTAGTAAGGGTAGCAGAACCGGAGCAAATGGTGATAAGGAAATTCTTTCTTCCGTTTCATTTCTATCAAACTTAACATGTTCGTCTTTTTAACAGAAAATAATTTGATGAAAGCTGCATACCAAGTGAAAATGTTACCTAAGCTTATTTATATAGAAATCCACGGCTAATACATTTGCCTTTTGAACAGTCAGCATGACAGCACCCATACAGTTCTGCAAAAGACATAAAAACACAGAAAATAATAGATAAGAGACCATGTTCAATGAACATAAAACTCGTACACTAGTCAATACATCTAACTGAGGGTTATAAGGACTTTCCTAATGGAAATTGTGAACACTGTACATTAATAATAAAAGTAAATAAATTGTTCCTTGAAAGATCATAATGTTCAAGATTCCACCATCTTTTCCCAGCTTAAGAGCTGTTTCCTTTGCAGTGGACCACCAATTCTCAATTTTCATCAATGAAAGAGTAAGATGTGAAAAACAACTCAGATTACCTTTTGCGCCATAAACTCTAGAAGTTGCATTAAAAACTTCCCCAATCCCTTCCCCTGAACACGAGGCTCAAGCTGTAATTCATACACATACAGCACTGGTATCTCTTCTTCTAACACAAAGCGGAACTGTACAAATCCAACCAAGGGGCCACTATTTTTCAGACAGCAAGTTGAAGAATCTGCTGCAGTAAGCATTGTTGTCATCCCATCAGCATTTGAATTGGCAACCTCATGCACAAATACATAATGTGCTTCATGATCAACCATTTCTCTGCGCTTCACCTTTTCCTCCTCTGGCCACTCAGATCCATATGGTCCTTCCATGTTTAGCTGCAGTTTTGGGGATATACAAATCAGACATTTTCACAAGATCATTCATTTCAACTAGATAACAAAAAGAACCAAACATGAACCCAAAAAAAGACAGATTATCTTTTCATATCACATCAACAAATGACAACATAAACAAACAGAAAAAAAAAAAATTCATTGTTTTAATAAATTAATATTCACTATATCTCACTGAATTGGCTAGATACATTTTTGTAACAAACAAAAACCAGCTGAACAAAAAGGGGGACAATGACAGATTCTCCCTTGCATTATAGTATAAACACACATTCTAAATTTCTAGTTTTCTTTCTACCTTAGATACATTTTTGTAACAGAACAAAAACCAGCTGAACAAAAAGGGGGACAATGACAGATTCTCCCTTGCATTATAGTATAAACACACACATTCTAAATTTCTAGTTTTCTTTCTACCTTAAGAAGACTTTGAATATAAGTCTTAACAGTCGAGGAAAGTTTATTGCCATGTCCTGACTTCAAACACAAAGAGAGACCTAGAAATCAGGTTAAAATAGGCACTTAGAACAACAACCAAAAAAATTCAAACCCAACAATCAACATTATCACATTCCCATGTTGAGAATTACACATTAACATCTCAAGAGTTATCATCAAATACTAAAGGTGTTTGGATTCCACTTGAAACACCTAAACCAACATTCAATTTCTATTGAACACTGTGCCAACAGGATTGACATTCTTTTTTTCAGATTCAGTTAGAAAAAAAAAATTCATCTTAAACTCCAGTTGACTTAAAAGCTGTAATTAGTTATGTGTTTTTCTGCTCCAGTCCAGTTCAACTCAACTTAATTTTGTAACTGAAATGTAAACACACACTAGTACCTCTTTCATTGACTCATTATATAATCAGTGCAAGTTTGATTTAGCTTAAATTTTGGGGGAAGAGAGTACATGTAACAGCAACAAACAAATTAATACAAACATGCAATAAATTTGTTGGGAAACTTGTTAAGTTAGTTACCAAGTCCGTTGTGAATACAACTTTTATTCATCCAATAATTCTCGAGGAATGGAATTTGTACAATAACTCATGCAACAAATTATACCAATACCAGTAAGAAGAGAGAAAACTACAAACTTTCGGTAATGATATGTAGTTTTTTTGTTGTATGAATAAAAGACTAAAACACCATTTGGGTGATAAAAATGTACAATGTTCTCACATTAGTCCTGAAATCAAGAACATTCAAAACAGTAATCGTGCAATCTGTCAATCACTTATATTTTGCAAATTTTTTAAGTCAAATGATAATATTTATTTATTTTAAATATTAAATTGATTATAAGTAATTAAGTCTAGAGTCATATTTTAAATTTCCTAGTTTCGCTCGAGTGTCAATGTGACACTGTATTACACTTTTAGGAACCATTCTACCCTGATTTTGTTGACAAATACCTCCTGAGTAAATTAAACGTAATTGATTTGATTAAACAAAAATCTAACAAATTCTAAACGTTACCCTTTGCGTGGAAATGGCCAAACGCAGGAAAAGGAGCGAGGTGGTCTTTTTGAGCACGCGCTGTTTTGATGAGTTCTTCAACTGTTTTCTTCTTGGCAAGTACCTGAAAAATGGAACCAAGTGAGTAACGACAGTTCAGGTTCAGGCTTCGTTCGGAATTAAACGAAAAACTCAGAAGCGAGTGAGAACCGAAACAACTCACCTCGCTGCGTTTCGGCCTCTTCTCTCTGATAGGCGCATTGTTGCAGGTGGCACTGCTTGAACGGCGTCGTTGCAGAGTCTCGGACTCCATGGCCGGTGAGTGGAACAGAAAAGATGGGTAATACCAAGTGAAAAAGTACAATACAATCTAGGGCAAGACGTGGATATTTATTAAATTAAAAAAAATTCCAAAAAATAAAAAATGTTAAAAAGAATTACTCTAATAAGCAAGCTAAATCATGAATAAATAAGAAGAGTATTTTTTTTAATCGAAATGGAACACACTTACATTATATTAGTATTTTGGTTGACTCATTTATTGGTTAGGTAACAGATGGAGCTGAGTACTGCAAAATATTTATAATTTTTATAATTAATTTTTTTTACAACTATCTTTAGTGTATACTGTATAAATTTATTGGATTAAAATAATTAAAAATAATATGTATAAGAACTCATTCTTTTTTAAATAAAACCTAAAAGGTGATGTTTTCTTGCACGACTAAATGACAGCTAAATCTAATAGTGATAATACATTCTTACAGATATTAATGAAAATGGGGTTGATTAAATGTAAGACCATTCAAGTTTAGTTAATGACCTTAAGTTTGAAATATAAATAAATGTCTATATTTATTAGAGTTAGGAGTTTTACCATCAATAAAAAAATATATGTTAATATTATTTCTAAAATAATTTAATTTTTAATAATTAACTTTATTTGACTTAATTAAGAATCTCTTTAAAGATGACAAATTGTTCTCTATATTTTAAGAGGTTAAGTCAGAGGATCCTACTCAATCAATCAATTTACAGGTAAGACGAGTCAACATGATGGTTATTTTTTATCCTAATATTTTTTAATAATTTATTATCATTTTATAAGAAAAATATAATCCAAAAGTTTGGTTTGTGAGCTTAATTGTATTTATTAAACTTTCCAATTTTATAATTTAATTGAGTTGTCTGTGAACCCATCATTTTACTTATTAACATGTGTGTTTTTTTCATGGACTACCATTTAAGAGTTGTAGCAGGTAATATAATTTGTCACCCTTATCTAAAAATTTTGATTGACAATTAAAAATGAAAAAAAATATACGTAATAATATAAAATAATTTTATATTCTCACTAAATCACAGATTATCCATATAAATTAAATATATTAACATTCATAATTTCCATGGTGAAGATCGGAATGATGCTGAAGCCTATTCTTTTATCTTTCAGTAAAGAAATTGGATTGACAAAAACAATTAAATTAAAAATAATCAGTTTATCTTTTAATGAGAGTATATGATACTTTATATTAATAATTCAAATTTTGTAACCTTTACATATTTTAATTAAAAATAAAAATTAGTAACTCAAAATGAAAAATTGAGATTGATAATTATTATAGTGAATGAAAGGTATTTGGAGTTGGGGGATTTGGATGAGGAAGATATTTCTTTTGTTATTATTTAATGTAATTTTTTAATTTTCCGTGCAGGAAGAAGCCAACTATCAACTCCCTCGCTTTCCTTCTCTTGTGTAGTATATAAAGAGGCACTCCCACACCACCATCAAACCAACAAGCCAACAACAACAACTCTTCTTCCCTCTCACTCTCTCTCTTCTCTCTACTGTTTCATGCAAAACCATTTCTAGGGTTTTCCGTTTCCGTCATTCTCCTCCTCAATTCCCCTCCTCCGGCACCGCCTAGCCATGGCATTTCCGACGAAGAAGCTCATCGACGACCCTAACGGTGCGTGCGCCTCCCTCTCCTCTTCTCCCACTCCATCACCCCTTGCTCCGCTCAATTTCCCCCTCTCTGCCAAATTAGCCGCTAATCTTTGCTGTCTTTAACAAAAATTGCTGCGCTCTCAATGTTCTTTCTGTGGTTCTGTGTTCGGGACCGTTGGCTCGATAGTTTTTTAACTGTTTGTATTCTATGCACTGTGTTGACTTTTTTTTTCCTATTTTTGAACCTCGAATGTTTTAACATTAGTCTTTGACTTACGGAAATCGCTGCTTGTGTCACCAAAATTTGATGCGAAACATTGTGGACTTTATTATAGTGATTTTCTGCTAATCTCTAGCTGTACTAGTTTGAAGATTAAGGTTCAGGGCGAGAGTTGTATTCCAATTTAGGTTTTATTTCTTTTTGTATTTTTACCTTAGTAGCACTGCATTTATAATTATGTAGTATTTCTTCTTAGAGATTTTCAATTAATTTGAATATATATATATATATATATATATATATATATATATATATATATATATTTTTATGTATGCTTGTATTGTCTATATGACAGGAAATGTGTAGTAGTCTTGTGTTGGAAATTGAATAATATGTATATATTTTAAATGTGATTGCAGATGTTGTGACTGAGTTCATTGAAGGTCTTGTGGAGACTTATCCTGGACTGCAGTATTTAGATGGCTTTCCTCTGGTGATCACACGACCTCGTGCAGACGCATTCATAAGTTGTTGATTAGTGTGATAGTTGCTGAATACTTTTTTTGGCGTTTGTTTTTAAATGTAGGTAAAGGTTGTGCTACGGGCAGATGTTTCAGCCGCAACATATGATAAGGTTGCAGTCTTATCAGGTGTGTGACCATCCATTGGATGCTTTGTATTGCCTTACAGTTCATTTTTTCAGGATGTGTCATTAGTTTTCTACTCAAATTGTAGGCATTGTTATGCTAATTTAGGAAATTGATTTGATAAAAAGAAGTTGCAAGAGGTTGGAATAGGATACAGAAAATGGTGGGTGGAAATATAGAATATTTCACCCTAGGAAACATGTAAAATGAAACTTCCTAGGATGGTTTTGCAGCCTTATTTGTTTAATAATTGCGGAAGTTTTACTGAGAAAATTGTGTACATCTATATTTTGCCCTACAGGGGGGGGAAGTGGGCATGAGCCTGCCCATGCTGGATTTGTGGGAGAAGGAATGCTTACAGCAGCAATTTGTGGAGATATATTTTCTTCTCCACCCGTTGATTCAATTCTAGCTGTATGCTTACTTCATAATATTAGAATTGAAATGTATTTCACTTTTTCAGTTTAGGCATACTGTTTTTTATACTTCTAATGCTCTTATTATGATCTTAAATTTAGGGAATACGAGCTGTAACTGGTCCTAAGGGATGTCTTTTGATTGTAAAGGTATTATTTGTTTTTTTTTTTCCTTTAGCATTCTGCCATCCTAAGTATAGGATTTTTTGCATTGGTCTTTGAAATCAGTTTGCATATTAGAGTCGCATATATGGAAAATGTTTTCTGCTGTGATTTAGATAAAAAATAGTGGAAAATTATAATTAACGTTTCTTCTATTATAATACTTGGCATCATGTGCCCATTTTTGTAAATACTTTACCTCTTATGAAATCAACGTATAAGATAGTGTGGCTTTGCACTAGTATGGTCAGTTCATGATGAGTCATTAGGATTTGCTTTTGTTTCTGGATTCATAGTGTTCGAATTTGGGTGTTGATAGAACTATACTGGTGATCGTTTGAACTTTGGTTTGGCTGCTGAGCTAGCAAAATCTGAAGGTTATAAAGTAGAGGTATGTCTAGCTGGCTATTGATTTCTCATTGTACTTCAAATGATTAAACATTTAATATGCAGGTAAAGTATGACATGTATTTTTTCTATGTAGACTGTTATTGTTGGGGATGATTGTGCGCTACCTCCACCACGAGGGATCGCTGGAAGAAGAGGTTTGGCTGGGACTATTCTGGTTCATAAGGTTAATACATGAAGTCATTTTTCTTTCTGCATTCATTTTGTTGCCAATTCATATAAAGGCTCTGACCACACCTTTTCATACAAACACATGATGGGACTGTCTGGCCTTTGTATTAATGTAAATTTCGTTTCTTGAATTCATCATTATACATATACTTATGACATAAGAATTTTGTACTTAATTTTTATGTTATGGTTCCTAGTTGTTATATATCTACACGTTTCATGATATTTTTGTTTTGACTGAGCCAGGTTGCAGGAGCTGCTGCTGCTGCTGGTCTTTCTCTTAATGATGTTGCTGCTGAAGCTAAACATGCATCTGAAATAGTGGGAACAATGGGTGTTGCTTTGAGTGTTTGCACAATTCCTGGTCAAGTGACATCAGACCGTTTGGGGCCTGGAAAAATGGAACTTGGTCTTGGAATTGTAAGTGTCTTTGGTTCAATGCCCCCTCAACAATAATATATATAAATCTCAGAATTTATTTTGCAGTACTGCGGATCTGTCAATCTATGTTTAACATTAAATAAGCTCTTGTGTTGTTATTTAACTTGGGGTATTCATCCCACTGCACTTGAGATAGCTCTTTTTTCTTTTTTCTTCATTCTTCTCGTTTTTAAGACATTTTTCTTTCGCAAGAACTACTCAATGGTTATTTGATATTTATTTCCTTAATGCTTGAAGTCTGTCTTTTCTGTGATATTTTCTAAAGTTCTGAATTATGCTCATATGCCATGCTCTTTTACAGCATGGGGAACCTGGTGCAGCGGTGGTTGATATTCAGCCTGTAAATGTGGTGGTTTCTCATGTTTTGCAACAAATATTGTCAACGGTATGTATTGAAATTGCATGGAAATCTTTTGATGGATTATGATGCTTAGGAGGGAATGAAATGCCCTTCTAACATGTACTTTACGAGCACATTGCAAAATCAACTAACTTTTGATGCCCATCCTTTGACTGTTCAAGGAAAATTTTTATTTATGACACTCAACTGAGGCTGATAAATTTTAGTGTTTTCAGTTCTTTTTTTCTCTTTTGTATTCACTATAGAAAATAGAAAATCTCCCAGTCCTGTATCCAATTTTTCCAATATTTTAGTTCAATAAAAGTCACCTGCTAACGTTAACGTCTAAGCTTTAGTGTAAGGTTCATTTATATATTGGAGGCACTGTAGAGACCCAACAAATATTTTGTGAGTTATGTTAGTATAGATTAGAATATAAATAGGAAAGTGAAAAGGAAAATGCACTATTTGAACATTTTTTTTCTTTGATTTGAGTCAAAAGTAATACTGAGAAATTAAAATTAAATTGGAAAATATATTAAAATTGAACCCTTTGACCCTACAAATATTGAACCAAGAAAATCCATTAAAGGGCCATTCCCTAAGTAGCATAAAGATTCAAAATGGACTATTCTGCATGTAAAATATAAGACCAATATCTTCTTAGAAAGGACAGAGATTGGTTGGGAATATTACAGATTTATCACAAAAGTGCATATTATCAATTTACTCTTTCTTGAATGAGTCTGCTTTAAGTAAATAACTGTTAGTATCCTTGTTGGGGATGTCATTATCATTCTAGTGAAGTGGGTCACTATCCTTTTTCTTGGTAATGTTTGCAGGAAACAAACTTTGTTCCAATAACTCGAGGAGAAAGAGTGGTTCTCATGGTCAATGGGTAGGTTCACGAATATTATATTTGCCTGAGAATTAAAGTTGTGTACCATAGATCTCGTTATAGAATTTAGGAAAAAGAAAATAGATTTTGCTTATCACCAAGAGGTTTATTTGACAAAAGGTGTCTAACCTGATGTATTTCAAATTGAAAATACATTGCCTTTTATTTAGGTAGCATTAGCAATTCTTCTATCATTTTAACTTTTTCTTTGTGCATTCTTTGAGGGTTGTTAAGCTCCCCCCCTTCAATTATCTGTCTTTTGCTTTTGTAAATTCTTATACTTTATATTTAAAATATGCATTTTTTGTGGTATGATTTTACTTTTTAAATGTTTTCAGATATTCCTAACTAACATCCCATAATCTGGAATTTCAAATACACATCTGAAAATACTTTCAATTATTTTATTGATTATTGATATTTATTATGTTTGGGATTTTTTTTACCAGATATTTATTGATTATTGATGTTATTATTTCCTTTTTAGTAGAATTTTTATTTACATTTTAGATGATTCTTCATATGCAGGTTAGGTGGCACTCCTACCATGGAACTGATGATTACAGCTGGAAAAACAGTTCCAAAATTACAGCTGGAGCATGGACTGGCTGTTGATAGAGTTTATACAGGGTCATTTATGACTTCTCTTGATATGGCAGGTTTGTTAATACAGCCAATGAAGACCAGCTTTTTTGTGATTCATTAAGCAATTCTGATTAACATCATTTCATTTTTATAGGTTTCTCAATTTCTATCATGAAGGCTGATCCTGCCATTCTTCAACGATTAGATGCTCCGACTAAAGCTCCTTATTGGCCTGTTGCTGCTGATGGTTGGTAATTTGCTCTGTGTTTTTTTATCAATCAATTTTATTTCATGGAAAAATTTTAATTATATCTGTACTTTTCTTGTAACAAGGTTTTACTTACCATCAAAATGTTCATTTTCAAAATGTGATTGGAGCAAATTAATTTTTTCATTGATTAAACTTTTGATTTTTCTTTTCAAAGGTAATCACCCACCTGCTAAGATTCCTGTTCCAATCTCGGGATCTCGATCGGCCAAGACTGATGAGGTATATCCATGGAATTTAGATGTCATTTCTGTTCTGTGTCCTTTGATCTAAGTAAGAAAAGATAGGTGCAATTTCTAAGCGTATGAAAATTATCATATAAATTTCTGATGACATTATCTGGTAGTTTTTTATATTTTAGCTGTTGAAATTGGACTAGCATTTGATTGTGTTGCATTTCAAACTAGCTTTGTTAGCGCGGTGTGCTTAGCTGCAGTTTATCTATTTAATGGTTTAATAATTTTTATTTACACACCTTGCAATAGTTAAGTGCATATGATTGGGTTCAAAATTAAAAGTCTGGTGTTAAGGGTTTTATAGTGGTCAGCAACAAGAAATTCCTGCCATTTGCAGAGTTTATTCTAGAAGAAATAAGTTGAGCCTCGCATCCAATCGAATTCTTAGTTTAGTTGATTTTATGGTGACTTTTAGTTGTTGGCATTAGTTCAATCTAGCTGTGATTGAATCCCTCTGCTAGTCATGTAATCACCACAGTTTTTATAGTGTAAATTACTGTAGTATGTATAAAAGAATTCATTCCAATTTTAATATGTGAATTATGCTCTTTTATGCAACTCAGTGTATTCATGCATACTGTGGAGAGTGTTTTTCCTTTTGAGATGATGGTGTTTGTTACTATAATTATAAATAATGATGCTTAAAACTTGGCTTATTGATTCATGCTATGGCGAATTTTTTTCCCATTTCACAACATGATGTTTGTAATTATGATCATAAACAATGAGCCTTAAAGCACCTTCACTTTATGGGAATTGATATCGTGTTTCTCTTGAAGGGAATTGAGTACTAGTAGTTAGCTTTGCTATATTTTTCCATGAGTTTTCTTGTGGCTTAGAATGATTTATAAAATCTTGTATTCGAATTTGCTTTGTGTTAGCCACCAAGTCAACCTCAACAATTAAATGAGCAAGGCCAAATTCTTCAAATAGCCATTGAAGCTGCTGCAAATGCAATTTTAAATCTTAAAGACAATCTAAACGAATGGGATGGTAAAGTTGGTGATGGTGACTGTGGATCAACTGTGAGTCTTATCCATAAATCTTTTACTTGTTTATTTTAAATTTTTGATGAATCATGTGCTTACTTGGTGTATGGTTTTTCTTTTGCAGATGTCTAGAGGTGCAAAAGCAATTCTTGAGGACATCAAACAGTAAGTTTATGATCTGCATTGCCTATTTTTTGTTTTTCTTGTTTAGTTTCTTGTAGCCCTCCCATTTGATTAATGGACTATTTGTAATGTTATTCTTAATTGGATTGTAAGTATTTTTTGTTCTTGAGGAACTGTAAACGTGGTTGCTGAAAAAATGTCAATTTGGTTTGTGATAGCAGTCTGACCTAAACTGCTATTTTATGTTCAGTTACCCTCTAAATGATGCTGCTGAAACTCTCGGTGAAATTGGCTCATCAATTGGAAGATCCATGGGAGGAACAAGTGGGATCATGTAATATGCCATTCCTATGCCTCTAAAGTTAAATCATTTATGCGATCTGACTATTGTCACTCAATTTATTTTTTCAGTTATACAATATTTTTTAAGGCAGCACATTCACATTTGAAGGCAAGTTCTCATTCTGGTGTCACATCAAAACAATGTGAGAACATTCTCCAAATCAAGCTACTTTCAACTAGAACTTTACAATATTTCCCTTTTAAACCTTTTTAATTTGGATTTTCCATTCCTCATGAGTATTTTGTTGATTCAGGGGCTGAAGCACTTAAAGCTTCCATTGCTGCTGTAAGTAAATATGGGGGTGCTAGTGCTGGTTATAGAACATTGTTAGATGCCCTTATTCCAGCATCGTTGGTTCTTGAAGAGGTAATATCTATTAATTTCCATTATTTTTTCATGACCATGTTTACTGTTACTTACAATGATTTGGCATTACAGAAATTAAATTCTGGTGATGATCCATGCACCGCTTTTATTCTCTCCTCTGAAGTTGCATTAGCTGGAGCTCAGTCAACTGTAGACATGCAAGCACAGGTGACTGCTTATTAATGGTTTAAGAGAGAGAACTTTTGTGGTGTAGCTTCTTCTTTATTAAGAGTTGTATTTAATCTACTTATATTTTATACTATTAGGGAGAGTGCAGAGAGTTCCACCTTCTGTAGTGTAGTAACTGAAGCTTTTATACGGCAGTTAAATATTTTTCACTATAAACAACTAAAGTGTCATGTTGAGTCCTTAAGGAACGAAGATCCGTCCATGGTTGTAAATTTACATCACTGTAATATTAAATCAGAGTACAATATGAGATAGCTGTAGAGTAGACACCTTTTTGGCAGAGTATGAATCCAAATGGTATGAAAATGATGTGCATGTTTTAATGTATATCTGATGGGTAGCAATGCATATGCAGGCTGGTCGTTCAACATACATTTCTGGAGAGATTCTTTCAACAGTTCCCGATCCTGGTGCCATGGCTGCGGCGACATGGTTCAGAGCTGCGGCCTTAGCTGTGAAGGCAAAACATGAGAGCTAAGCCTCGACTCGACATACATAACTCTTCTTACAATCTCCTGTTTGTGCGGATATAGCCAAGTTTTGTTACGAATTTTGTACTCCTGTAACCAACCATTTAGGCTCTCCGCTTATGTCTATGCCTTTTTTGCATAAAGCTGAGAGAGCCATTGTCAGTCACTTACCTTTATATACACGCCAAATTTTAAAGTGGATGTAAATTTTACACTTTCTCATTATACAATCAATCGAGAATAATATCCCTCTCAATTTCATCTTATCGTTGTAAATTTAGCGCTTGCTTGCTTGCTTGCTTGCTTGCTTCCTATCTTCATTTTTATCAGTTTAACTGCTGTTATGAATTTAGTGCCGCATTTGAACTGTTTTACAATTTGAATGGGAAGTGCAGCACAGTGAATGTGAGTTTAAAACTATAAACAGTTCAATTTAGTATATTTTGGCACACTCTTAATATATTTATTGTGAGAATTTCTTTAAAGATCATTAACTAGGTCACTTTTTTACTTTTAATATTTAATTAATTAAAGGATGTTTAAAAGTTTGTGAAAGTGAATTGATCAAGAGTTTAGTTTTTAAACAGGTCTCATTGTTTTAGATAATAAAATTGGTTTAATTTTTAAATAAAGAGAAAATGAATTTTTAAAGCGATAGTTGAGGTTAAGAAAATGGCGCTAATATGTTGTATAGGTGAAACAAGCTTGGGTGAGAATTGAGGTGTAAGCAAGTAGAGTCATCCTATGATAATGATATGTTTGGAATAATCCAAGTGGGAAAATGAGATTATTAGCAAATTGTTTCATATAGGAAATTGTGCCATCGTTCTTTTCTTTGTTGATTACTTTCATGATTTCCTTATTTTGTTGGAATATTGTGGAAAGGAGTGGAGCAAAACCACCAAAACTGCATAGTACACTGATACATGGGTCGTTGTCTTGCGAACTTAGCCATTTGTGATGTTAGTGGGCTATGAGTTCGTGCATGCATTTGTTATATAAAAGGATACTCTCTTCGAAGAAAAGTCCATTGGAAAAGAGATGAATGTGTGGCAGTAATTAATGAAAGTTGGCTTATATGTAAAGTGAGAATTAAACTGTGAAGATGTTGTGGTTAGGTTGCAATTTGGAAGTGCATGTGCTGTCTTTTCTTTTGTCCCTAATTGCAACACCACAACCTCAGTACTGCCAACATGCCAGGTGCTTTCACCTAAACTCTGCTCTTGTCTATGACCTTCTTCTACCCATGCAAATGTTTCAATTTCAATTTCATTTTCATTCAAACCCTTTTGCCTTTTACACACTCATCATCCAATTCCCAAATAAGGTCATCTCAATTTTCATTAGGGTATTTCAATCAATGCTAGTAGTATTCAATCATAAAATACCCTTCTTTATTTTATCAATATAACACAAATATAACACAAGTCTAACCTTTCAATGACACACACTGGATCTTCGATATATTTTTTCATATCGAGATATATACATTTTAAATATATAACTGAACATTAAATGATGGTCCGATAACAGTGTTATACATAGGTTTAATAAATAACAAATTTTGTAAGAATTAATATTTGGATGATTCTAATACTATTTTAAGAAGTTAACTTTAAACTTAATTTAACCTTACAAAATTAATTTGTATGATAAGATTTGCACTTACTTATAAAATGTAAATTTATTTTAACTTTGGTCTAAAGATAAAACCACGATAAAAATACCATGTTACAAAAATAAAGAATACTTAATATATATTTATTAACTTAACTTTAACGACATTATTTCGATGAACTAAGTAGAAAAGTTATAAAACACTTGCAGTATCAAGATTAAAAGAAAAATACTATTTTGAAAACTATTCAAACCAACATTAGTGTCATGAAACTAGTATATATGAGTGACTACAAAACATTAAAAGAAATTTCCAGTTACTTGAAGACAACAAATTAGGTTCACATGGGTGTGAACTTAGGTTATAAAGGGGTGGGAGCCATTAACCTTAATCTGTGATTCTAAGTTTGATTTGTTGTGGAAGAAGGGACATGAACATCCCTTTGAATTTGTTTTTGGATTTGCGTACAAATGAAGGTAAAAATTGAATCCAATGAGGGTCAGAATGTGGTCCATGAAAGTTGTGCAGAAGATTCTTTATCACCACTTATTCTTCTGACATTTTAAGCCCTACCCTTCATTCTAATAATGTCATCAACACAGCATGCAACAGTTAACATATTCAATCATTCCTCTTCAATCCATTAACTTCTTGCTTACTTCAAAGCTGCAAAACTTCAATATCATTTTTTTCTCTCTTTCTTTCTGATAACTACAATAGTAGAGGGTATTTTTTTTTTTTTTTGACATTTATGTATGAAGAATGAAAATGAGTTGAAAGTATTCATTGCAATGTGCAAAAAGTATCATCTTGGCATGAATTCATAGATTTTCATTCACAGTGATAAGAGAATTTACTTTATAAATACTTTACAAATAATATTATATTTAAATGATTTTGATTAGTTATTTTTGTTTCAATATGATGTTATTTTTTAAATGAAAAATGTTAGGATAATATAACTTTTTTGAATTATATCTTTGTTTCTACTTTTATTATGTAATGAAAATTGTTTAGAGGGATAAACGTGAAAGAAATATAATAAGTAACATATAAAATTATATTGAAAGTATAATAATTTAATATTTTTCTTCATTTATATATCAATTTTTTATATCAAAATTCTAATAAAATGATATAGAATGTAAACATATTCAAAATTAAAGTGAGTTTAAACTTTATAATGAATAGAGATATGAAAATTAATTACCTAATAAAAAAACTCATAAAATCATTATTTTTTATAATTTTTATTAAAATAATATTAATCTCTCATACTCATTTGGACTGAGCTCATGTTCATTAATATTGCCTAATCCTTTCAAAAAAAAAATTAATGATAATCTCGTTTTTTATTGAAATGTAAGAAAATGAAAATATTTTAAATGAAATATAAATTGTTATTCTGATTAATAAAAGTCTCAATTTATATATTACATAAAAGCTAAGATACAATTCTCTATTTAAAAATATTAAAATATATAAAATAATTTGTATAGAATTTGTGTTTAAATATTAATAAAAAGGGTATATATTACACATCTTTTCAAATTTTCTTATTTCATAAATTTTTCTCTGTTTTTTTTCATATTTGACCATCAAACTTTTCAATTTTCGTCCATTTTGTTGGTCCATTTAATTCCTAACGAATAACGTGTAAAAAAAGACGTTATTTTGCAAAAAAATTATGATAAAATTATGTTTTTTCAAAAGTAACAAATCGATAAAATATGTAAAAATTTAAAAGTACCATGAAAATATAAATAATAAAATAAAAAACGATAACAATTAAGCAGTAAAATATAATATTAATTTAAAAGACATAACTTCACATCTAGTAATATATAAAAGGAAATTAGATCATACATTCCTCACTGAAAAAAAAAAAAAAAAAAAAAAACTGTGAAGCAGTCAAATGCCATTTTTTGAGAAACAAAAACTTGTATTAAAGAGAAGACACATCTTTTATAAGGTAAAAGAAGACTACTAATTTCAGAATTTTTTTGGTAAAATTCTATTTATTACATACGAATATATAAGTCAAACATAAAAATCTGAACAACAAAAATCTAAGTAACAACTAATATAAATCCAATATTCTACAAATATGTGGACCTGTTTCACACAGTCAATTATACCAGAAGAATCAAGTGATAAATAATGTTCACCTCATCAACATTTTTATTTATTTATTTTACCTGCTATTTCATTCTATTTTTCTCTATATTACTTCACATACATGAATCTTCTCCTTCTTCAACTAAAAAACTCCCAAAAAAAAAAAACAAATTTATATGCTAACACATTCAACAACATATAAATTACAAAATTATTACATCCAAACCTCAACTTAAACAAAATAAATAAATAAAACAACACTCCTCTCTCATCTCTCATCTCTCATCTCAGCTACCTCATTATCTTCTTCCTTCTAACACTCATCAATTTCTGAAAATAACATTTGAAAAACAACCCTTCAAGAGGTACCCTCTGTAACTTGTTCAGATTCTGAGTTCATATTGGAGAGTCAAAAGCCCTAGTTATGGTGTCAACTAAAGAAAGAAGTTTCACTGAGTGAGGGAAGAAAGATTAGCAGAAGAATTAGATGAGTTAGAGTTGTTCTTATGGTTATGCATCCACACCTTGAAAACCTGTCTTGTGACTCCAACACTTTTACAGAACCTCTCAATCTCATCATCCACCTCTTTCCTCTGCAGCTTCCACCCCAGCTTCTCTGCAAACGCCAGCATCTTCTCTTTCTGCTCTGCACTGAACTTCGTCCTGAACCTCTTCCTGCTGCTCCTCTCCCCCATTTCCATTCTCCCGACGTCTCCTCCCGAATATTCCATCATATCTCCACTCCCTCCAGTCTGCAGACCTTCCATCACACCGGGACACGTCACCTTGCGGTGGAAGTTGCGGTGACAACCGCAAGCAGCACACTGGAGGGAAGAAGAGGAGACGTCGATATCGAGAGTGAATTCTCCGCAACCATCAGTAGCGTAGCTGCCGAGGCTCGCTGCATGGTTGCGGAGACACTCTCGATAGATAGAGTTTGAAGATGAAGATGAAGAAGAGTTTTCCATGATGTTAGTGTGTGTGAAAGGGTGGAGGTTTGAGTATTTATTTGGTGTGTATAGGTGAAGAGAAGATGGTGGGAGAATGACGAGAATGGACATGGTTGGAGAGAATATTTACAGTGTTCCCCGTTGTGTGGACATGCTAGCGTCCTAGACAACTAGGCAACATCTACATAAAGCTTTTCATAGGACAATATGTACCCAAAGATAACATTACATCTAGTTAAAGTAAAAAACAACAAAGGAAAATGTTCAAAAACTTCCCTTCAAAATTAGGGTACATTGGTGTAGGGAACATAAGGGGATAAAAGAAAGGAAAAATTCAATTTTTAAGTTCAATCTATGGAGGTAATTCAATTTCTAATTTGTAAATAATACTTTTTCTCATTTTCAATATTTCAAAATCATTTAAAAGATGATACTTCATATTATAAAAGAAATTTGTCAAAATTTAGTAGTGAAAATATCATTTACTTTTATATTAAGAATTTTAATTTGTATTGAATAACAATGAGCTATTTTTTGTGAATTTTAATGAATTAAATTTGTATGTTTTGTATAAAAGAATGAGAGATAAGAGTGTTCACTTTGAACTATTATTTTGAAAGATGTTTGAGACACATGCATGCATCTTCTAAGGAATCAAATGGCCATTCAAATTACTGAAAACATAAATATATGTCTGGTTTTGTAAGAGAAATCCCTCGTTTCTAACCCCTAAAGCAGTCCCCTAATTGTCATTTTCAATCACTGACAGGGGCTTTTTCGTCCAACTAAATAAGAAGAAAGCCCAGTGGCCCCGGTAACGGTGTGGGCCAAATAATTCACTTTTGGAACCAGAAAATTCATGGTGTGAATTCTTGGAGAAAAAGTTAATAAAATTGTTACGGTAAAAAATTGTTCCTCACAAAATATAGATATATGGAAATTAAATGTATTTTACATCAGAAGCAATCATATTTAAATTTCATCACATCACATCTACTCATTAAATATGCATTTCAATCACTAATAACACGTGCGTGGAACAAAAAAAAGAAAGAGTGATCCATTAACAGTTTGATATCATGTTAGAAATAAATTTTTAAGTCTAACTCAATCCCACAAAACTGATTTGTAAGGTAAGATTTGCACCTCACTTAATCAATGTGGGACTTGTGACAGTTTTACTAACAAGATAATAACAATTAATATTTACTAATAAAAAATATTATTTAAAGTATACAATTATAATTTCAGATAGCATATCAAGAATTCAATTAACAATTGCCTTCTTAAAATCTCAATCCTTCATCAATTGTTAAAATTTTTATAGCAGTCATTTTTATTTGATTTTTTTTTTATAATTTTATGTATGTTATTTAGATATGAAATATAAATTAATTTATAATTATAATATGCTATCCAATTTGTTTAAATCTACTTTTGAAAAGATTATTTTAAATAGTATCGATATTTTACAATTCAGTTTATTTAAATTTTGATTTTAAAATAAATAAAAAGTATTTGAGTTTATATTTTAAAAAATAATTTCGGTATATTCTTATTTAAAGATTTAAAAAGTAAAAACATTTATGAATATAAACTAATTCGTCATATTCATAAACAGATATCCGATATATGACAAAACATATATTTTTTCTAATAAGACCATTAGTGTTCCCATCTTCACATCGTTATGTTCCTAAGCATTAGAGACAAACTTTAATGTAATCAAAACCTATAATTTTAAAATTTGAATTTTCTACTTTTACAAAACTCTATAAACCCTTATCAACAAACACATCAACCATCACAAACTCTAACATCAAATTCACCACAAATTGCAATCAAATACTATTCATTTCCAGAAACGTGTTCGTTTGTTTGTTTGCAAATTATAAAATCCTTCTCTTCACTCCTCAGCCACAACTTTTTTTTTCTTCTTATTATTATATTATATCTCATACACACACACACACTTCATATAAAGCAGTATTTTAAAAATAAATCATACATATATATATATATATATATATATATATATAAGATATAAAACTAGTGAAATGACATATTGTATGCAACTTCTTTAAATATTAAATTTTATGAGTCAAACAGATGAATTTTATGATGCTATATGATATTACATTATAAATAATTTGTAAATATGTAGTCCAATGCTAGAATCTGCATTGTATTAAAATAAATGGGGGCACTGGAATACCAAAAATTATGTGAAAATGTGTAAATTTGATGATTTATATATTTTTCCAAAATTTAATAAGATTCAACGCTCATAAAAAAAATGTTAAAAGTATCATTTTATCAAGTTTGACTTGTTACATAAATTAACTCTATTTGGTATGGATACATCTTATTCTTATTTTAGTTCTAGTTAAAAAAAAAAGGATGTTTCTTTTTATAGTTGGATGAATTTTGATGTTTCTTTTCTTCTAACTAATAGTTTTATTGATAACTATTTTTGTTGTGACATGTATGTAATTAGTTTGATTCGTGTAGAATATGAGTTAAAAAATGAAGATAAAAAGGGAATTTTGAATGGTAAATTTAGAATTTAGAGTGATGTAAAGTAAAAGTTGAAGAAGATGAATAGAAAAGGTGAAGAATGGAAAAGGACGCGTGATGGTGCAGAGGCATGCACATGGTGGTTTTAGTTATGGTGTGTTGTTGTGTTGTGTTTATCAATATCAGTATATATTGGGTGACAGATTGGATAGATGCCCCATGTTAGAGCCTCCAAAGAGTCAAAAATTGCCCATACAACAACTAACTCACACAACTCAATCAGAATATATGCTTGTCCACACCACAAACATCTATGTCACACATCAAGATCTTCTCCATCATCATTTTCTCTGCACTTTCAACACAAATTAATTAACAAATTCCTTTCTTTCCAAATCTCAATCATTTTTCAACTCTAAACACTTCCCATTTTATTACTTATGCGATTTGGTACACTTCTCAATTCTATAATAAGGGAATTGAACCTACAATCTCTTTCATTCTCTCTTTTAAACCCACTAAACCAACCTTATGTCTCCAAATTGTTAACAGGGGATCAAACTCGAGGCCTTTCCTTCCTTTCTCTTCCATCTAAACACTAAATCACCTTATCACTCCTCGAAACACTAAATCACCTTATCATTTTTCGAAACATTAAATCACTTTATCACTCACTTTATGTTCACTATATAACTATATGGAAGACTAGTGATGGATCTTGGTCAACAATTTTAAAGAATGAAAATAATATTTTCAAACTAAGTTTAGTGTTAATTAATATCCAATATCCATGCAAAGCATGTATTATAGTTAATTCTCTATGTATGTACAAGTAATAAAGGAGTTTATCTTTCTCTAGTATCACATTTACCTTGTATATAAACAAATATATAGAACAAGTGCACTCTTTTGAATCACTAACAACACTAGTATTAACTTTATTTTTGTTGAGGAAAATGATGGATTTGGAGATGAGTGGTTATTGGAGGTTTCAGGTCTACTAAATTTAAATAATTCGTAAGATGGTATAAGGATCATCTGAATCTTGTTCTAACTAAGATTTGTTGTTTGTTAGACCTATTGTGTTACCATTGATAATGGCGATAGAAGGAATGGTGTGGGGATGGGGGAATAGGTAGAGAAGTGTGGAGTGAATAATATAATAGGTGGGTCGGAAATTGAGAATGCAAAGGATGAAAAACACTTGATGTGTCGGAAAATAATTATAATGTTTCAGTGTCTTTTAGGAAGCAAATTGCTTTGTTTCCTTTTCTCCATTCAGTGTGCAGTCAGTGTAGTATGTGACCTTTCCTACAGTACACAACAACACCCACAAACCTACTCATAGCTAGATCCCACTTTTGGTGCACAATCACCTTCCTCTGTTTCGCTCTTTTTCGTTTACTTCTCTATTCTCTCATCATTCCAACAACAAAATCTTCTTCAATTTTGTTAGAACTTGATTTTAAGTCTAACTCAACCCACAAAATCGACTTATAAAATGAGCGGTCTGATAGAAGGTGGAACATAATGTCCAAAAACTTGTTAGGATAGACTTTTTTCTTTTTAAAGAATGACTCTGATACATATTAGAAGTGGACTTTAAGTCTAATTCAACTCCACAAAACCAACTTGTAAGGTAAGGTTTGCATCTCACTTATATACTATAAAATTGTCTTATCTCTAGTTGATTCGGAACTGACTTCCAACAAATTTCATTAATTTCTACTTAATCTTATCACAAAATTCTCTATTTAATACCTGCAACAGAAAAAAAAAAACATTACAGTAAATGATGATTAAAATTTCCCTTGAAACAAGTTGCAAATTGAAATATGTATATACTATAAGGCAACAACAAGGGTTGCAAAAGAAAAAGTTGAAAGGGTGGTTTCAGCTTGTGGCTCACAGAGAAAGGGAAAAAAAAAAGCTGCTCTAATTTGCTACGATGATTGTGGTAGAAATAATGATTCACTGCTTTTTAATTATGTTGTAAATTCTGGTACATGGTTGTAATTTTTGCAAAAGTTTCATGGAAAAAGCTGAAGGTATAATAATTGTTTCTTCAATGTTTAATTTCATTTTCTATCTTCAGAATTATACAATATTTCAACTTTTGTTGTGCTCAAGGAATTTCTCTTTCTAAATCTTGTCTTAGGTTACAAAATATGTTGAATTTTGACACAAAGTGGGTTTTTAAACAGTTTTGAAATAAATTTAGAATAATTGATTCCGGATGAGTTATCATCTAATAAGCTAAAAATGAAAAAATTTAATTTCATTATTTCTTTTTAAGTCGAAAATTTTCATTATTAAAAGTACACACATTTTCATTCGACTCTTTTTAAAAAATACTTATAAATTTTATCATGAATAATAATTTATACAAAAAATGCTACTAATTCTTTTGTAAGTATTAGAATAGATAATTTAAATACTTAGAATCTTATTTTTTTACTCTTGTGATCAAACTTATCTTTGTCTTTTATCTTCTAGAGGATTTCTCCACAAGTATTATCTTTCTTGACCATTTATAATACCCTTATTTTATCTTCACATATTTTTTATATTCTTAATCACATATCGTTTTTAGTTTAAAGTAATTTTATAATACAATTTTAAATGACTTATTATAAAGCTTAAAATATAATCCATATATTCAATTTTTTCATGAATGTTAATTATATATAATATAACCAATTTACTTCAAACATTTGTTTAATCATAAAATATAATTATATACAAATAAATATTTATCTTTTGCGATATACACAAACTAAAATATTTAGTTACTTCATAATTTTCAAATTTTCAAAATATACTTTAATATTCATTCACTTATGTAAATGGTTGTTCAAAATAAAACTTGAATATATATAATGTTAAATCAATGGTTTTTTATTAAATTAAAATTTAGAAAGAAACAACAACAAAAATGCAGATTTCCTCACAGAACTAAAATCTCACTTTGTGAATAATTGCCCTAGAAAGATCCAAGGATTAGCAAGTTAAGACCTTATTATTGTTCTTGGCCAATTACTTAATAACATTGAAAGTGTCTTTTGATTCTGCCCTCTTTTCTATGTAAAAAAATATAAAATAATTAAATTTAGGATAATGATATTTTGACCTAATTTTTTTAACCCACTTTTTCTAACCTACTTTTAAGTCATTATTCCAAATCACCCTTCAATTGTCTATTTTTATTTTTTTTAGTGGTATGATGTGATGATCTAGGAGTGATTCAAATGAAGGATTAAAAACGAGTCAAAAAAATTGATTAAAATATCATTTTTCTTGAATTTAAATTGGTGATTAACTCATACTAACATTTAGGTGTAATTTAAATTGCATTTGTATATAAATATTTCCAGAAAATATGTTATGCTAGTCCAAGTATAAGTTTACGACTCATATATATATATATATATATATATATATATATATATATATATATATATATATATATATTTATATATATTAAGTAAAATCGAGAAAGTTTGAGCGTCATAGAATGATGAAGACTTATAACTTATCGTCTTAAGAATTTTAGTTAAAAGTGGTGTAATCTCTTATATGTGAATTGACTCATGTCATGATCCTTTCTTAAAAAATCCATCACAATCAACTACAAGGATGAGGCACCTAAAACCATCATCATCACTATATAGATCATTGATTATTTGAGTATTTATTTTCTTACAAGTTGTCATTGACATGTGAAGAAGAAGCTATATATATATATATATATATATATATATATATATATATATATATATATATATATATATATATATGCATTTCTGATTATACAAATATGTGTGAAGTTTGTTTTAAACACAGAGATCTATGTGATAGTTGTAGCATTGTCTGTTAATGAAATAACCCAGCTAACTCTAGGTTGTAGGGAAGGTCTAGGGACAAGCATGGTGCATCCATGTCCACCACCATCAACCCTCTTCCATCTTTCAACTATTTCCAAATCCATGTTCATGAACCTGCCACCTTTTTCTTAGAATATTATCCAAGTGTCGCTTCTACCTTAAACATCTTCCTTATTATGCATTAAACTACCTTATTCTCTTCCTAATTATATCTCTAAGTACTTCTTCAGGACACATGCTTTGCTGTAATGTAAGCTTGTAGGTGATGATGCAAGACAAATTCTTATCTCATCCTGCTTCATAATAAATTCATAATCATGCAATTAAACAATTCATCGCCAAATTAAAGAGTTTGAATCTCTAATGTGGTTAAGAGTGTCTCATGGTTAAGGTAGTGATTTATTCACGAACATTTTAAAATGGATTAAAAAAATTAAATGAGTTTTAATCTCTATATTTTATGAAAAAAAAGGATGAATTAATGGAAAAGAATATAAGATAATGCAATGGCTCATTTTAGTTTACACTTAGAAGAATGAAAGTCGTTGGAAATCCAAACGTGAGTTTATGTTTTACATCTGATAACTTAGAAAATTGAGTAACATATAAAGTAGAAAATTCACAAAATCATTGTTTTAAGATTTTAAGTTAGAGATGTGATATCATTCCCTTTTATAATTTGACTCAGGTCACATTGTGTTTCTTCAGTGAATCTCTTCTCCTCGGTTGATCTCATAAAAAGGAAAGAAAATGGAAGAAACAAAAATGCTTTGTTCTATTTCCAACATTTACCAAACCCTACTTAATGTTGTGATAAAGTGATTTTTTTCAAATACCCTTAATTATTCAAACCTTTTAGATTGTGTACGAATGCATTGTCATTGCTAGAAATAAGTAGTGCTCATTTGGAATTAATGACTTAAATTTTCATAGGAAATTAATAAGCCCTTACCTTAATTCAAATGGGTAATTACAAAATTTGGGAATCAAGCTTCCAAAATAAGTTTAGTTATACACTTAATCAGCGTTTTGTTTATAAATTAAGAAACTATCTTGGCTTATGATTCTCTTTCGAATATTAGTAGGCGTGTAATTAAAATATATACAACATTGTATGTCACTCTTGGTTAGGATAAGTTAATCAAACAAAATATCACTTTATTCCATGTTTATAGTATGAGGTATATATATAATATATAGTCAAAGCTTTTCTTTCTACCTTATCGTTTGTTTGATGTTGATCACAAAAAAAAGTTAGAGTTTTAGTCTAGAAACCTTTCACTTGGACATACACTGTCTTCAATAATAAATCAACAATGTCTTGTGGTTCATGTTTATGTCTCATTTTGCATTAAAAATCATGTTTTGTGATGGTTCAATAGCATGTGTGCATGTGCTTAAAGTATTTTACCGATTCGTTGCATGCATCTAACCCTAAACTCGACTTAACTCATATATTTTAAGTAGACAGCCTCAAGAACACACAGATAAAAATAAAGGTGTTCAGAGTTTATAAGAGTTTAGTTGATTCACATTTTGACCATGTGTTTATGAGTGCTAAGTAAAAATAGCATATTTATATATATTAGATATGAACAATGTTTGATTAAGTATAATATATTTGGATAGTAATTATAAAGGTTGAAGAAGAAGCTCTTAATTTAATATTGTAGAGTCTTAATTTATAAGTTCCACGAAAATAACATATTCATGTGAAAAAGGAAAACAAGTACGAGAGTGTTGTGTTCTTGTGAGACATTTGACTCATTTTGGTTGGAAAAGGCAGAACTATAGTCTTTGATTATGCTTACAGAATCAAACACCTTCTCTGGCACACTCTGCAAACATTGCCTTATCATTGTTAGGCTTCACGAATCTCTACAGGACAACTATTAATCGTCCTCTCATATTAATTTATTTATTTATTTATTTATGGGTTAAATATGTTTTTTGTCCCTTAATTTTCAATGAATTTTGGAATTAGTCCATTTCTAAACTTCGGATCAATTTAGTCCTTCATCTTTCGAAATACATGGATTTAGTCATTTTAATCAAATTTTGTTAAGTTTATTTGACATTTCAAGTACGTTTCATAATGGTATTTGACCTAACGTTAAAGTAAAAATGTGTCAAACAGTATAAATAACTAAAATATACAATCTTGAAATGCATACGAAACATCAAATAAACCTAACAAAATTTGATAAAAAAGACTAAATTTACGTATTTCAAAAGATGAATGATTAAATTAATAAGTTTCAAAATGGACTAATTCCAAAATTCACTGAAAGTCAAGAAAGAAAAAACTTATTTAACCCTTTATTTATTTACATATTACTTTGTAAATTAAATTATCCTTATTTAATACATTTGTTTTCTGATAAAAAAATACTTATCACTTTCACTACCCTCTATCAATTCTTGACCTTGCAATGCCAACTCAAGCATAAAAGCAGTTGAAGTTGATAAAATATTTATACAACTTTTATCGTTAGTTGTTCTATGGTCATAATTACTATAAGGTGTGTTTTCTCTTTATAATTAGGGTTCAAACCATTACTTTACTTCTTCTTTTTTATACACAATCCTTCACTAAACTTTACTAATAACCAAGTTTTTTTCAACAATTTGAAGTATTTTAAGATATATATATGTTAAATAAAATTTAAATTTTCCGCTAGATTTTTTGTTGTTATTTTCTTACTGTATTTTAAAATATATCAATGAACACTAATTTTTCGTTCGTCTAGACGAAAAAGTGTATATTTGATTTAAAATTTAGTCTTGTGTGAGTAAACATTGATACAATTTGATGAGATTTAGAGTGTGATTTTGAAGAGTTGTTCGTGACTATCGAACGTGCATGATATTTGCAACCAAGTGATGGAGACTTATCTTCAGTTCTCAAACTCAATGTTGTTGTTTCAGATAAAACATGCCAAGATCACACTAGTCAATTATTCTCACTGTTCTATGATTTTGAACAATGAATTTTAATCATAAACCTATACCTCAATATATGATCCAAAAAAAAAAATGTAAAATACTGTGACATCATTCATTGCTAATGTCATGACATAGACAACATCGTCACTGTGATTAGGTGGATTTCAATGTTCACTTTAATTACTAAAACATTCTCATTTTGATGGGATTACGTTTTAACTTTTTAGAATAAAATAAAGAAAGTGATAAATTCCAAGGTTCAACTTTTTCAACAATCAAATTAAGGATGATAAAGCATCCACACTTTTAGAAACTTAGAAATATTATTTAACAAATCGAAACTCATGGCAAGTATAATAAAATAGTTCATAGAACAACTTTTTCAACTACAACATAATTGGTGAAATTATCAAATCCTCAAATAATAGACTAAAAGAGAAACAATCCAGATATATTAGTGTAAAAAAAAAAGTTATTCCAAATTAAATTATAATTGAGTAAATTTTTTGTATAATTTGTTAACTTCTGTAGGATCTATTTATGAGAATTGTTCTGGTACACTCAATAAATTTCACATTGTTTAAGAGTTGAGATCAAACGAAGTTTAAATATTCATATCTCCCTCCACCCTTCGAGACGTCTTTTAAAGACAAAACCGTGACGAAGCTCAAACGTTCCAAAGCGGACAATACTTCGAAAATGCAGTGATTGTTTCTAACGATAGCTGTCGGACAACTAATTATAATTCGAACAAAAATCAAAATTAAAAATCAGGAAAGGAGGAAAAAGGTTTAGAGGTAGAAATAGAACAAGTTACATTATGGACAAGGAAAAGAAAGTCAACATTCAAACTAAAGAAAAGGGTACTGGGCCAAAGCCCAGTCTTACAAAGTGAAAATGAGAAGAATGGTAGGAAAATAACTTTGAATCTAAGTTTGAGAATCTCTCTAAAAGACTTTATGTATGCAATAAAAGGTGTTAAATAATATACTCAAATCAAAGTCTTCCCATTATTAGAATATTAAGAAAGAAGAGAATACACTAAAAGTAAAGTGATTTAATTTTTAATTCGAAAATATAAATGAATTTACAAAAAAAAAAAACTAATTATACAATTCATGTAAAAAAAATTAAATGATCACGTGACAATTACTTTACATTTTTCTCACAGAGGTACTATAATAAAAAAAATCTAAAAAATAATTGGGCTTTGACTTCTTTTCTTTTTCCATAGAGTATTCAACCAGTCGCAATAATATCTATAAATTATTGAGAGATTTATATTCTTCAATCCAAATACAATCAAAGAAAGATATATTTCACTATCAATGATTTTAAAAACAATAATGAAACATTGTTTAATTATGAAATGGATATTTTATTTCAAATTTATTTTTTTTAGTTTAACACTGATATACATTTTTATGTTTAATGCTTTTTTAATTGGTATTGCAAGGTCATTCATGGAAAGTATTAATAGAGTTTTGACATTAATTTTCAGAATTATTAAAAATAATCATTAAATACATCGTAAAATATTTTTAAATTTTTGTTAATATTCTTCTGTAAATAAAATATAAATTTATTAAAATTCAACTATTTAGTAGTTTTAAAACAAAAAATCCAGAAGAATTGTCTAGGAAAAAAAATTAAAGCACACATTTAATAAGAAAAGGTTATTATTAATTTTATAATATGTAATTATTGAAAAATTATAGTCAATAAATTTTTTTAATAAATATTCTTAAATACTTACGAACACTTTATATAAAATAAAAAAGTTAAGCATTGACTTTTCTTGTGTGTGGGACTTTCTTTTTGATGATTTGATGGTTATGTGTGTAGTATTAATAAAGTCCAGTTTTGATGGTTATGTACAATTAATATATTTATCTGTATTATTAATTGGTACAAAATTAATTTAAAGATAATTATCATAAAAATTAACATATAACTCTTTTTTTTACTCTATATATTTTGTGGATTTAGAAGAATTAAGTGTGAAATATTGAATAAGGTTAAGTAGCCCAACCCAAGGCTGTAACCAGCCCAGCCTGTTGCAAGTGGGTCAGCTATCAATGGAATTTTTTCGGATGCATAAAATACTAATAATCTTATAAAATAAAATGCATTTAAAATTATAATAATAAAATAGAATGAAATGTTCATTTGTAGTTCAATTTACACACAATAAAAACATTTACCATCGCTCCAGACATTTGAAACTTGAAGTTTTTCTATCCCCAATATATTTTAAATTCTTAAGAGAGCTTTATAAATTCAATTTAAAAAATATATATTTTCACTTCATTTTCTTTAATATCTAAATAATACTTATATATATTCATGCAGCTCAAGAATTAAAAAGACCTAAGTTTAAAAATGAGTTTCTTTATTTAAAAATTTTAGTTTTCAAATTATGATTGGAGTCTGCTTTTTCTTAAACATGTTCAATAATTAGTTTAATAGAAATATATTAATAATAAAATATAAATATAAATTTATTTTAAACATAATTATATAATTAATTTAAAAAATATATATTAATACTAAAAAAAATTAAGACTTTTTTCTTAAAGTTCAAAATGAATATTTACTTATTTTACTTTTTAGCCGATCTTATACTATTTCGTTTACAAATTAAAACCAATGAAAATTTATATATAATTTTCTCTTTCAATGATCTGAGACAACAAAATTATGACAAGAGTTTCAGGTTTCAAAATATAGAATACTTTATGATAACTCTCTTCACAATTTATTTATTTTTTTTGTATTTTTGAAAAAATAATTTATATTTAAAGATGTATATTTTTTTTCAGCTATAAATTATTTGCTCATTAATTTAATTAAAAATAAATATAGTTGAATATACTAACCAATGATAATGGTAATACTGGTTCTACTCATAACATCGTATAAATGATACTGTGCTGGAGGTACGAATAATAGTAAATAAATTAGTTTTTCTTTTCTTTGACCGAACATTAAGAATATATTATTTTAATACTTTAAAAATAATTTTAATATATTTTAAAATATTAAAATTAATGGTCATGTGTATTTTCAAAACACGATAAAAAAATAGCATAGAAAAATTAATAAGTAATCTAAATTCTAAATTAATATAATAATAAAGTGTAGATAAAGTACAGTATTAATAATAAAAAAATGTAGATTTATTAGTAATGAAAAAAAAAAACCACCGTAAAGAAATAATAGGACAATTTTCTAAAACCGAAAATTATATTATATTTTAATTTTCCTTAAAAAACATGTTTTATTTTAGGGTTAAATATATTTTTGTTCCTCAAGTTTCAGTGAAAGTTAAAATTAATTCTTTTTCAAAATTTTTGACCAATTTAATCCTACATATTTAAAAATCCGTGAATTTAGTCTTTTAATTAAATTTTGTTAGGTTTATCTGAGGTTTTAAACGCATCTCATCATAATATTTAAATGTTGTACATCGTTTCATACATCTTCGCTTCAATATTAACTCAAATATTATCATAATTGTGTTTAAAATGTTAAATAAATTTAACAAATTCTGATAAGAATGATTAAATCCATGCATTTATAAGGATGGAGGACTAAATTGATATAAAATTTTAAAAAATGACTAATTTCAAAATTCACTGAAATTTGAGACACGGGAGAAAAACATATTTAACTCTTTATTTTAAAATTTATTTTTGAAAATCAAATACGAAAAGACATATAACCATCCTAAACATGTCATAAAATACTCAAATATTCAAATACTCCACAAAAAGTTCATTAAACTTTCAATCCTCATTAGTTCATTTCTTTTGACAATTCCAATTTTGTGATTCATGAAATTGATATACAATTAAACATTTGTTGCAACAAGAAGCATATACTCAACATGTTCCACCGATGTACAACTTGCAGATTACGATTATATTTTTCAGTAATTTTCTTAGCACTAAAATAAAATGGAAATTTGAGTTATCATGATCACGTCTCTACAATGTCTGGTGTACTAAAATGGAAAAACACATTTAAAATGGGGCAATTGGCAGAGGAAGAAGAAAGAGGAACTAAGTGAATAATTATTTATGCTCCGCTGACTCAGTATTGGTCTAAGCAATTTGCACATTTTGCATTTGAATACAATATTTTAAATATTACTTTAATATTAGAATCTCATAAATGTTTTTTTAATGTTAAGATTAGATTTTAAGATGGCGTGCAGACATTTTTGTTCCTTTGCTCTCTTCATTTTCCATTCGTAGAGGCCAAGAACCCTAACAGGTGCTGCTCCCTTCTCCCTCTGCTCAAACATTCTCTTGCCCTCTTATTTTTTCTTCAAATCATTGCATGGCTTCACATCAAAATCTCTTTTTTCACCCATTTTTCCACTTCCATTTTAGTGTTAGATTTTGTTGATCTGTTTGGTTTTCACTTCAAAGATCTGATTTTTCTTTTACCATATTTTCATGTTATAATGGATCTTGATCAAAACCCAGAAGCTGAAATATTTGCGGCAGGAGGTTTTGCATGTGTGCATTTATGGGATTTTTATAAGTTATCCCCTTTTATGGTTTGACTTTGTTTGAGCTCACCCAAAGGTGAGTTTTTAGGTCATACAATTGCATTCTGCTGTTGATGTAGTTATAGTTTTGTTTCACTCTTTGTTTCCCATCTTAAACGTGTTCTGTTTTCAATTGTGTTGGTTTGTTAGGAGAATGCAGTGGACTTGAATAATCTGTGAGGTTATTTGAATAGTGTACACTCACTGCATTGTATACCTGCGAATAGTTTCATCATTTGGTGTTGTGATGGATGGTGATAATGGTCTCAACATCCGTAACTGGGGTTACTATGAACCGGCCACATCGTTTAAGAGCCACCTGGGGCTGCAGCTGATGTCATCCATGCCGGAGAAGCCTTTAATCGGAGGGCGCAATGCTGCGGTTTTATCTGGCACAAATGGGGCATTTCACCACAGAGACATTGGTATGTCCCACGCTACATACCCTATGGATTACGTGAGGGATGCTTGGATTAGTAGTCAGAGAGACAAGTACATGAATATGATACCTACAAATCATAACTATGGTGGTATTCCGGAGACATCTTCGGCACATCAAATTCAAATGATTCCACCGCCGGAGTTGCCGAAGGAAGAAAGGGAAGTGGAAGAGGAACCTGTTG
>Ga0214542_1002165_pt1 | contig 40662 bp, 22 predicted proteins | sample CNSS1metaG_FD_160096 | JGI IMG/M metagenome (GOLD analysis project Ga0214542, IMG submission 160096) | Root nodule microbial communities from cowpea collected in UCLA plant growth center, Los Angeles, California, USA - CNSS1 | ecosystem: Host-associated > Plants > Roots > Nodule | place: USA... | reverse complement strand
AATTTTTCTTTTTTTAATGTTTTTTTTTTTTTAATTTTTTTTTTTTTTTTTTTTTCAAAACTGGCATTGTTCAACTTTCAAACTTGACTTCAAGGTGGACTACACGTGAATATGTACGAAATTAATTTTGTTTACACTTTTCATCCAATTAAAAATTATTACATTTTTTTTAATTTTATAAAAATTACTAAAAAGTCACACTAATGACTTGTGGTTGATTAATGAGGCACAACATGACTGGACCATTAAACTAAAAAAAAAGAAATATCTAATACCATCTTTATCTTATTAAAAAAATCCTATACCAGTTATTAACTAAAATTTATCGAAAATTATAAAATTATAGATAAGGTTCATTAAAGGTGAGACTCGTTCGTGATCTTTTATGTGTTTTAATGATTTTCAACTAATAAAAAATATATGAAGAAAATGTTATTAACATTTTCATACTTTTATTTCTCACTACGTGCCTTTCAATTAAATAGCAGAGTCCTGATTTTTGTATAGTTTTTTTTTTTTTTACTTCCACTTGGTTGTCAGCATACAGTAAGCATGACACAATTTGAAATGCTATGATAAAATTCCTTAAAACATTTATGACATCGGTATTAAATAAAATTTATACATAAATTATCCCAATGATTAGTTAGTTTATTTTGTAAGATAATATATGTATCTATTATAATTAAAATTACACATGAAACCCAAATAATGTGTTTAAATATACTTTTACTCTTTAAAGTTTTTCGCAAATATGTAATTGTAGTGTCGAAAGAATTGATTTTAAATTTCATCCATAAACTTTAAAATTTAAATTATTTTGGTTTACTTTATGTCATGTTAACATAAAATATTACATATTGGTTAATAATAATGTAAATTATTTATTCATCGATAATATTGATACTAAAACTTAATAATAAGTTGGTTTAATTAAATTTTAAATCTCTAACAAATTTGGGTATTTTTCATCGAGTTGTAATTATTTTTTTTTTTTTTATATTGGATAGTAAAAAAAATTTATATTTTCCCTTAAGTCCTAATTGTTTAACTTTTTCTTAATTGATGTGATTGTTATATCGTTTTGCTTTCTTGCCACATTTAATAAAAAATAATAATTCTAAAGAAATAGTCAATTGTTGATTTATATTATCTGTAATATTGTTTTATATCAATTAAAAAAAACCACATAGGAAAAATGAAGGACAAAATATTATCAGTTAATAATAATGTAAATTATTTATTTATGAAGATTAATATTAATAATAATATATTAAAGTTGGCTTAGTTAAGTTTTATGTCTTTCATGAATTTTGGTATTTTCATTGTTGTTATTAATTTTTTTTACCATTGATAATAAAAGTTTTTATATTTGAGTTTCAGCTATTAATTTGTTTGTTTGTTAATTAGATGACGTGATGGTTACTTTATTGTATTATATTGTTTATTTATTTTCACTTCTTAATACATGTAATGTTTTATGATTAATATAAAATGATATCGAAATAAATAAAAGTCAAAAGTATCTTACATTAACCCTATTAATGTTTGATATTAATTACAAAACTTTGCAAAAATGAGGCAAGAAAACAATGTGATTGACAAGATAATCTCACTCAATTAATTAAAAAATAAATAAATTTTGACGACTCGATTAAAAAATATAAATTTTTTAATACTTGATAAACAATTTTTTTTAATAAAAAATTAATTAAAAATATTCAAATTTATAAACAACTTAAAGCTTAATTAAACCTATTAAGATATAATCAAACTCAACAACTATGTAAGTATAGTTTGCTCAAACTAATACAAACTGACGACATTCTTTAATACTTAATAGATCTATAACACACCCTCTTAATTAATGAAAAGAAAACTAGCTAGAAGTGAACTTCTACCATTATTGTCACAAATTAAACCATTAAAAGAATATAAATCCAAATTTAGATACTCATTGTAAGAAAAATAAAGAGTGCACCATTGTCACATTCATCACGTATTTAACAATCATAATCACAAGGTGCTTTGATTGTACGTTGGTTTTGTATAATGGACTCACTAGTAGCATCACAATTCGAGGGAATAATAATTCATGCATTAGTGATATATTGAAGACAATAACAATTATGAGTATGACATGAAGGAAAAAGGAATTGATGTGAGATTTGAAAGAAGTGATGGAGTGAAAGTGAAAACCAAGATGAATGATGTGTCACTGTGTTGTTATCTCTATAATACTCTTGTTTTCTGAGATTCGTGTCGAAAGGGAATAATTAAGGTACGAGGTGAAAGATTTGAAGAGTGTAACATGAGTAGCAATGATTCCATAAAAATGAAACAAGAATAAAATTCACTAACTTGCATGGTAAAGGAACATGTAAAAGTCACTTGCTTATAGAAATGTAGCAAAAGTTGAAGAGACAAGTTTGAGTTGTACACTGTGAATTAAAGTAATGGCTGCATGACATTGACTCTTCTCTCTGGTTTTGGTAAGGATTGCTGTGAATTTTACAATTTATTATTGACTTTGAAGACCTCCATTCAACACAAAGAAAAATAAGAAAACTAAAACTACAGCTACATTTATCTTTGACTAAAGAAATATTTTTCAATATTTTTCTGAAATTATATATTTTTTTTAATGAAAACATAGCTAGAATGGAAGAGAAAAAACCAATAAAATCTATCCATTCACATGATTATGATCGAAATCTCAACCTTTTGACCAAAGTACGCTCACATCCTTCAAAACAATAATTTTATTACATCTCACAACATTTTATTACAAGAAAATAAGAAAAGTTAAACACTAGCTCAAAGTGTTTTTGATTTTGGATAAGAAATATTATGGACTTAGAGTCTATTATATAGTCACTAACATCCACTTCCTAGATTATCACTAATAATTCAAATTTAATTTGAAAGTGTTAATGATTTAAATTACAATACTAATATATATTTATACATTTAAAATATATAATATAAAAAATTAATCTTTTTAATTACTTTTATTTTATTTTTTTAAAACGGGCCAACGTGTCAGGACGGGCTGGCCCGTAACTTGGTCCATCAAGTTAACGGGCTGGACCAGAACGGATTGACGGATTGAAACCTTCAATCCAACCCGTTCCGTTTAACACGGACTGACGGACTGGCCGTTGAGTTTAACCCATTTTACCACCCTTAGTTATTTTTATGGTCCAACACACATTAATTCTTTCTTACTCAACACACACATGTGCCTATGATGGTACGTGCAATAAATTTTATAATTAAGAGGAGAATATGGGAAGAGTGAAAAGAGTAAGCACTGATTTGCAATGGAATTAATTAATAAAGTGAGGCATATGATATGAAAACTTAAACAGCAGAATAAGTGAGTTGTAATTATGAAGGAGTGGATTAGTAATGGAGTTAAAGATAAAAAGGAAGAAAATGAGTTGTTGCTTTCGTCTAAGGACATTGCAGAGACCCCCCTGAAAGAAAAGAAAAATCTAACAGGATCTAATTTGAAAACGTTGTAGGCACTAAATTCCAAAAGACGTTCAAAGCAGAAGACAGTTCCATGTGCAGGGTGGATGAAGTACATTTTCACCATCCAAAAAGAAGATATGTATATTTGTTAATTATCTTGTGGGAGTTATGATATGTAAGAAGATTTAAGGATAAAGGTGAGAAAAATAAGAAGAAAAGAGCCAAGAGAGCATGTGAAATTATGGGACGGGACCATACTCGCGTCAATGTTTTGATCAGAATATTGCCGACATCCATGCATACTCACAAAGATATCTACATGTGCTCTACTATATTTCTATATATTATATTTTTATCAATATTTTATTAAAAAAATAAGAATTACCCGACAATATTTTTTTTATTTTATTATTTGACGACTGTTTCACGATGACCATTTTTCAAGCAACTGTAGTGGTATCAACAAGTGTCGTATCTATATAGATTTAGTAAGTATATTGATAGTTTAATTTTTTTGGTTTTTGATTAAGAGTGCAAGTAAAAATAAATAGATTATATAGATTGAGTGGAGTAGGGACTATGAATTAATTTCATCTCATCTTCTTCTACTACACAATTGCTATCTTGTTTACTTACTATGCAAATAATTCAATATCCTATAAGCACTCTTTTTATGATACACTAGAACCTAAGGACTTCAAACCTAATGTCATTCCTCAACTCCTAGTAGGATGAATCCTTGCTTTAATGTACAAGACTCTCTCCTCCAGCATCCCCTCTGGCTACTAAATAAGCACCAATACAAGTATGATGATTTGATTGGACCACAGATTGAGACCAGTTTCCCAACTCAATCTAAACTCGTTAAATAGATGAGTGATCAAGTCATCATTAAGCATAAATCGAACCACAGACAATTGAATGAAACAAAGATAAATATCCAAGAACAAGAAGTGAATAGAATCAGAATTGATTACATTAAACCTGGACACAAGAGAGTTCAGCTACTCATAATATATATTATAATGCAATTTCAGCAGTATCAACACATAAGATTTACACTAAGAGCATCTCTCTCGTGCCTCACAGACCATATTCTCTCCTACTACTACATTTTTCAACCTCCACTCCATGCCTATAATGAAGACCCAAGGTCTTTATTTATAGAAATTTTAGGTGGTGCTCAGCCACAAGGGTTATTTCACAAGTGAGTTTCCTTCTCAGCTCAGCTCATTGTCCTAGTGTTTAACACGTGACATTTCCTTTTTGGAAGGGTTTACTTGGCTGTTCAGCTTCATGGATTTGGGCTCCATGTTTACTTGCAAAGAGGGTTTCCTCACCAGGCTCAGCTTCATTTGTTATGCTAAGCCAGAAAGTTAAAATATGTTGTCTTGTTTTTTCTATTTTTATGGCTCAACTCTAGTACTGTGGCTCAGTTGTATATTTGATATTTTCTTTTATATTCACTACAAAACAACAAAATATCATTATAATTCATAAAACTCCAATTCTAAATACCTCATTCTATATCTTAAGCTAAGGAGGTTTGTTTTATACATAAATAACATCATTTGATACATGATAAGTGTCAATTTCAAATGGAAAATTTAATAATTCTTCACATTTATCATTATTATTTTCATATGGATAAAATAAATGTATAGTATGTAAGTATTATTTTGACCTAGAGTTGGTTTTAAATTAAAGACCAATGAATTAATAGTCTCATTAAAGTTAATCTTACATCAAGTCAAAAAATTGAAGTGTCCAAATTTTTTTAGTACTTTCCTATTTATAATAACTAGTATATTGTAAGTTAAAAAATTACCAAAGTTTTTCATAAACATATCTAGTTGTCTTTACAATTCCAAAAATAATACTTAATTTTTTAGTACTTTTTTATGTCATCTTTTTTTATATTACTTTATGTGGGACTTTGGTGAATTCTCACTTAATACCTTGATGATTTAAATAAATAAATATTATTCAAGATAGATAAACAAAATATATAGCCACTAAGATCAAGAGGGTTGACATCTAATTACCCTTATTGTATGTGTTAAGAGAAAGGATTAATTTGATTCTTTGACTATCAACAATAATTGACTAAAGTAAGATACTTGATTTATTTATTTTGACTAGTCTCAATTTTTTCTATATTACGATAAAATAAAATTTAATTATTTTTGAAAGATTATTTGTAAATTATTTTGATGAGATGTGTATTTGTCATCACTTGCCTATTATACTACTTGTGCATGAAAAATAGATTTGAAAATGTTATTACCAATTTTTTGTGCTTACCGGTGTAGATTTTTTAGTTATCTATAACACAAATATTGTTCACAATTAAATGACATTTCGAGATATGGATGACATAATTGTATTAAAAGGATTGATTATAATAATTTTTTACACATCTCTTATTATATAAGTGAATCCTCGTATTTATCAATTATTTATATTAAATATTTAAATATTTATATTTTTATTTAAGTTCTTATCATTTAATTTTTTTATTCATTGGACCGTGTGATATTATCTTAATCCATCATCTTGTTTTTCTTTTTTTATTTGTTAAGATTATTTGTTAAGAAACGTAAGATTTAATTACTATGATTAATTAAAATAGCAAATGACATTTATTATTTTATATTAACTACAAAATAGTATATTTATTAACCGTGGCAAATCTTGACCAAAATTTCTGGGGAAGCCAAAATTACATACTTAAAATTTATATATTTAACTCGTTTAATGAAAATGAATAAACTACATTATCTAACATATTGTCCATCATTTTTTTGTATTTTTAAACTTATTAAATAATTCAATCATAACTAAATTTTTTTAGTTTTTTTTTTCAATATAAATAATCATATTATCTGCAACATATTCATTTTCCATTTTTCTAATGTACACATATCGATTCAAATTCACATTTCATTTCATTATTATGCGATGAGTAATCATATTGTCATGTTTTGGTCTTCACTCATCTTTTATCAATTCTAAAAAATGAATTTATTCTTTTGTTTTTCATCAATATACCTATTTAACAAACAAGTTTAAGACTAAATTTTTTTTATCATAATATAATCAATAATTGAGAGACATAAAGGAAATAAAAGGACAATGAAAATAAAAAAATAAAAAGTATCTTAATTGTTATGAAATAAAGGGAATTACAGAGAGAACAATAGATAATAAAGAAAAGAAGAAACAATAGAGTATAGAGAATGAGATAATATGTAGCAACTCATTTGTGTATTATCATTGATAGGAGAGTCTTAATTATGGATACAACATGTAATCCATAAAGGAAACAAATCAACTTAGTTAATACAAATATTTACATAAAAAGTAATAAATCATATGACTATCAATCATATGAATAAATGTATCAAATCAGTAGACAATCATTAATTCATTACATTAATAATTTTATTTCTTTTATTATATTTTATTTTATATATTATTATTTATTAACATTAAATGTTATAACTTATAAAAGAAATAAAAAATATCTAATTTTATTTTCATTAACTTTTCAATATACTATTATTTAATTTAAAAATATATATATAATTTAAAAAATTTAAAAATATAAATAGTTTAACAAATTTTAAATATGTATAATTTAAAAAAAATTAAAAAATTTAAAAAAAATTGGAAAAGTTGGGAGTGCGTAGCCCTGTCTGCTCTAACAATCCTCCGCCAATGTTTATTAATACGTAGATACAAGAACATGACTAGATAATATCATCCAAGTAACATTAATACCAATAACTTAATTGAAAACTATAAAAAACTTTAGTACTTAATAAAAAATTATTTAATTAAAATTAAATAAAAACCATGAAATTTAAAAAAAAATTAAAACTTAATTAAACCTTGAAAATATTAACGTGTGCAGTGTACTAGTATTTATTATACCTCCACAAACTCCAATTTTTCTCCATATAGGTCCGTTATAAGTCAGAACAAGACTATTGAAACATGGGCCTCGAAAGTTGATAGCCCGAAACATTGAGCCCAATTAACCTCCACGTACTCTAATTTTCTCTCCATATATAGAGTTCTCTTCATACACAAGTTACTACTACGGTTGCATTGCAGCATAAGATGATGGGTCACGTTGAAAATGGCTTTTCATTTTTTGCTGCAGTTACACTCGCACTCCACCTCGTAACAGCAACCACTCTTTACCCTCCCCACTCTTCTTTAAACGGCGCCGTTAGAATCGTCAGGGTTCGCCGGGACGGCGCAGGGGACTTCAGGACGGTAACGGAGGCCGTGAACAGCATTCCTTCGGGGAACAAGCGGCGAGTGGTGGTGTGGATTGGCATCGGCGAGTACCGGGAGAAGGTCACCGTGGATAGGACCAAACCTTTCGTCACGTTTTATGGAGAGAGAAATGAGAGCGACAGCCACACCATGCCCATCATAACGTACCACGCCACCGCATTAAGGTATGGGACAGTCGACAGCGCCACCGTCGCTGTCGAATCCGACTACTTCGTCGCTGTCAATGTCGCTTTTGTGGTGCGTTTTTTTCCCTCTCCTTTTACTATGCCGATAATAAATTAAAGGAAAAAAAAAAAACTTTTACAATTGTTATGTACGTATATACATACATGCAGAACTCGTCTCCAAGGCCAGATGAAAAGAGTGTTGGAGCACAGGCCGTAGCTATGAGGATATCAGGGGACAAGGCTGCATTCTACAACTGCAAGTTCGTGAGTTTTCAGGACACTTTATGTGATGATAAAGGAAGACATTTTTTCAAGGACTGCTACATCAAAGGCTCCTACGATTTCATCTTTGGAAATGGAAAATCCATCTACTTGGTTCGTATTTCAACGTATCCTCTTTAATTTCATGTATTATGTTGAAAGGGTAGTTCACAAGATGTATGATGATATATGAATATGGCTGTAGAGAAGTACCATAGAATCGGTTGCAAAGGGTTTGAGTGTTATCACAGCACAAGCTAGGGAAAGCATTGCAGAAGATACTGGATTCAGTTTCCTTCACTGCAACATTACGGGGAGTGGTAACAGGAACACTTACCTCGGACGTGCCTGGAAGAAGAGCCCTAGAGTAGTATTTGCTCACACTTACATGGGCTCCCTCATCAGTGCCCGGGGATGGTTCACCGATCAACTTCCTCAACGCAATTCTAACCAGTACGTTTTTTATCCAAGCAAATTCGCCCTGTGAAAAATCTAAAAATTTATAAATTTTCATGTTTTATATAATTTGACAAAGGTATATATTTGACTTATTATACAGGACAATCTACTATGGAGAATATAGGTGCATGGGAACAGGAGCTGTTTCCTCAGGGCGTGTAAAATTTCGGAAGACACTGTCTTATGAAGAAGCAAAGCCGTTCATGAGCATGGCCTATATTCATGGAGGAAAGTGGGTTGTCCCACCTCCAAAGTTGTGACCATGTGAGCATTAATTGTTATAAGAGAAACTTCTCATATACACGCTTGTATCATCATTGTGCTGTGCTACTATACCTGTCTACTAGTGTAACAAACAAAGTGTTACGTAAAACTTTGAAAACCTTGTTGGGTGTACTTGATTCTTGTAAGAAAGGATTTATAACATGCTGTACAAATTTCCTTTTATATGTATCATCAAAATTAAAGTATGGCCATAAAGTTAATGCAAAAAACGAACAAGTTAGGAACATATAGATACGGCTAAAACTTACCCTTCTCATGCTACATCGTAGTTATCGAAAACTTGCCATATCTTTACTCGTTAGAGATATGCATGGTCGTAGAGAAAATAGGTTGCCAAAAAAATGTGGGTAAAAATGCACCAAGTTAATGGTTTTACATAGTATTGCATTCATTTTAGTAAGCAAAATTTGTGATTTGGGATAAAGATATCATATATTTTTTGGTTTTAATTCTATTAATAGAGATGTTATGTATTTTATTCCCCTTTATTATTATCACATGTATTATGATGATATATTAATTAGATTTTATTTTTCTCCTCATATATGAGATATTGTACTTTATATATTGGACAAGTTTTTAATAGATTGATATGAAAGATCTCATTGAGTTACTCTTCATCAAACACCTCTTATATATCAGAGTTAATCACCTTCCACATTTTCTCCTTTCTCATTAATTTCCTGTCATGGCGAATCCTACTTCATCCTCTGGTTCTCCCACAAACCCTATGAAAGGACTCATGGTGCCGACTTTTTCAAATTCTGACTTTCTCGATCTTCTCAACGTTCTCATCCTTCTCAAGTTCTCAGTCGATTTTCTCAAAGTTTTTGGCCTTCTCAAGTTCTCAAGATTCTTTTCATTTGATTGCCTTCTAGGTTGCTACTTCTGAGTTGGGCATTTCTGATATTCATGCCCACCTTGAGAGAGGGTGATAAATATATCTTTTGACTTCTTTAATTCTATTGATAGAAATATCATTTGTGAATCGATGATCTTCTTAGACAGAAAATGAAAAGAAATTAAAAGACATTTTTTTTGTTTATGGAGTAAAATTATTTCATAATTATCTATCAATCTCCACTGCACAAAAAATTAAAGTATATTTTTTGAAGAAATAGTAAATGTAGAGATTATGGAAGAATTTTATATTGATATATAACTATAATATGTAATATATTAAAAATTTATCGAATTTTATAATAATAATGTTATAAATGGTATAAATAATAGTTTCATTATTAATAAATAATATAAATTTTCTTATGCCAACAATACTTCGAGATTGAACTCCTATATCTTTATCAAGTTAAATGACTACCATGAAGAAACTTTTAAATAATATTTATGAGATGTAACTATTGTTAATGAAGGGTAATAATTATGATTATATTGAATGATTATAATACTAAGAAATCATAATTCGTCAGTGAATATAAAAGTATCGCTAATATGGTAGCTTGAATCAGTTGAATGTATCAAGGTGATAAAATTAAAAATTTAAGTTTAGATAAAAAGAGATGATAATATATAAAACACGTTCATTTGATATTCTAAGTTAGCATGACTCGATTCAGTTGGTACGGTGCAGATAAATTTGGCTGGCCGATTAAGACACAGAAGTGAACAATAGTAACACTTTTTTTTTTTATTATTAATTTACTTATTCACAAAAATATGATACGTAATTTATATTTGAATGATACTAAAATATCTATATTTTTCCAATTGTTTTTCTTATTAAAGGTAGAATTAAAAAAAATTGATATAATATAGTATGGAAGTTGAAATTTAGTTTGACAAGAAAGCAACATAAATGATATTCCCAAGTCATACTTGTTCCATACCTATACTAAAATTTTATTAAAATCTACTTATAGTTTTGGGCCATGGGAAGCGGTCCCGGATGGGCCCACCACGATTTGATGAGCATTGAAAACCGCAAGCCCAATAAAACTAAGAAAAAGAGAGGGCCAATGTATGTTTGTTCATTGGTGGCCGAAAAACAAGGACAGTTCTTGAACGTAATGAATAGAAGCACAGAAATAAAGGAATATTAAACACAGAAAATATGAGATCTCGTTAGCAATCACACTCACGCTGTCTCCCATCAATCATGTGCGCATATGCTACGACAAAAACAGAATAACTGATGCTTTATTTTGAGGACACCAACAACACCTCAATTATCGCATACTATATAATAAATTCGCATATGGTCTCAGTGGAACCTGGGACAGCTCAAATCCCGGATTTCGTTCAAGATTATGTTACAGAAGCACATGATCCATCATCACATTCTTTTTAAACAACAAAACACCTTCTGCAGCACGAATTCAAAGTCTTCACCATCTCCTATTAGAGGTGCATGAACATAATTAATGACGATGCGTGAGAATCTCAATCTCACAACACAACTCATATTCAAGTACTTTTGATCCCCAAAAGAAACACACTTTCGCATTCCTGAATGGATATATTCTTCAATTGAATGTCAAAAATGTTCTGTTTGAATATGTTGGCAAAGTACATGTATTGGGGAAACATTGGATGAAAAGTACATAGATTTTTAACACCTGTTCTACAAACAAATTACCCATCACAAATCTTTCTTGTTGGGGAGTTATATCATTCTTCATGTAAGAAAGCCCAGAAACCAGCACCGTGATTTTCCTTCTATATAGATCAGAGCAAGTTTTTATTCTTCCACAGTTCCTGTGTTTCCAGCTGCAATTCCACCAAGAGTCTGAAAGTTAGTTAAAAAGGAAAGGGTTACTGATACCACACTGCACACTTACCAAAACGTAAAATAGACAGAATATGCCTTTGAATCAGTGCGTGCTTTTTTTGTTTTCTTGTTGCTGTGTGAGAATGGTAAAATGAAAACGGCATAGAATTATTGTTATCATTGGAAAAGGCGAAAAGAACAAACAAAAATAGACAAATATTCTCTCTCTCTTGTGTCCCCTCTGTATCATGATCTCGCCAATTCCAATTATAAGCAGTGAGATAAAGGTGAAAACAAAAGAAGAATAAATTGGATCCATTAAGATGCAACACGATGAACATAAAACACAATCGAAGGTTTAACATGAAACTAATTGGAATTGATTTGAAAGAAAGAATGCAATTAACTGACCGGATGTGTCGTCGTGATTCTCCATGCAGTTCAAGAGGTATTTGAAGGTTTCAATTTCACATGGAATGGTGAGTCCACCACTCTGATCAAACCCAAATTCCTCTGCAGCTTTTTCCAACAAAACCTTGAACAAAGAGTGGCTAAGGTAGCTTGTGGGGATGATAAACCTGCGAAGCTCGGGTCCAACATAGACAGCTAAGTAACCTTTGGGAACATCATGCGGCGGTTGAGGACTGTAGCAGCTATCCTCGTCGGAGTCACAGTACAAAAGATTGGTTAGCCTTTTGTTAATCAAGGGTGGAATGCCCCCAGGAGGAGCCACATCAGAGTCATGGTTGGAATCTTTTGAGCCCAGAGTCACAGTTTGCCACTTCTGAAACATTTCCTTCAATCTCACAATCTGCCTAATCCCACTCAGTTTGGAACCTCCACCATCATCCATTGATCAACTCACCAGATCCAACCCCTAACTATGCACTCTCTTCAATCAAACATCAAAGGTATCATCTTTTTCTTCATCATGCATCATAATAACAGTAATAATTCATGGAGAAGATGAATAAACATAAATGAATAAGAACAAAAACAAGTGAAGGGAAAGATTGATACCTGTTACAGAAGAGGTGATTTTGCTGGAGATTAGAAATGTTGTTTTAGGTTTACAGAAATTAATGTGTCTGATAGGTTGCACAAAAACTATGTCTAATCTATGGTTAGAAAACACTGAATCATTAGTTGTGTTGGCATTGCCTTTGTTGGTCGTATTTCTCTTTCCTTTCTTCTGTTCCCTCACACGCTACTCTCCATCTATCTGTTTTTCAGTGTTCTCCTGCAAAACCCAACCGTTATATATATATATATAAACAAAGACGTAAATCATTTTAATTGAACTTAATTACAATGCGTTGGTGTGGGAAGACATCATCAAACGCAAGTGAAATCTTGTTGAGACTAACACTACCTCAAAATTTGGTTTGATTTTTTCATTTCTTTAAAAAAAAAAGTTAAGGAATTCAAGTCATTAATATATGCATGTATTTTTGTAGTAGAAAATGGAAGTGCAATTAAAATAATTGTATAATGTAATTGATTTAATTTTTTTAATATGTCGGTGATTCCATTTGGATGACTTTGAATGATGCATGGTATATGATTAAAGTTGTACAGTTTAATTGAACTGTAAGCGTCTCCTTTTCTAATAAACCAGGTTGTTTGGGAACACACTAAAGCATGTTGTAAATTCACCTTAAAAAAACAAAAACAAATTTCAAAGCTCTTCTCTTTAAATTCGATGCAACTATGATGTCATTAATTTTTTTTTAGTGCAATGAGATATTTTATTGGTGACAGGTGAAAACTAATTCTTTCCTTTATAGAAAGAGATGGATTACCAAAGTAAGTAAAATATCTTCGAGATTACAGTGTTTTCTATGTGAACTTTGTCCACAGAATTTTTAATTCAGTGAATATATAGTTATAAATTTAATTATATTATCGTTGAATTATTATTTATTTTAACACATCTAGTAGTAGATCCTAGCTTTTTCTCTCCCTCTATACACAACTTCAAAATCAAACCCCTTTAATATACTTTAAACTATCTAACTATCTATCAATTATATGAAATCTGATATGTTATTTTATTCACAAGTTCAACTTAAGTAAAGTCAAATTCCTTTTTTTTGACAAAATCAAGTAACGTCGTCAATAAGTTGTGCAAGTATGATCCATATATGAACATGACAATTTTATCTAGTAAAATCAATATCTTCAAGTCTCATTTGGAGGGTTGCTAATTTTAAATTTGCAGAAGTACTTTTAAAACACAATCAACACAATATAGAGATGAAACTATTTTTAACTTATTATTTTAAAATATGTTTATAATAATTTTTAACTTATTTTAATTTATATCTATAACCATTTTTTAAACAAAGATAATTTACTTTAGTAATATATATAAGGTTAAATTACTCTTTTGATCCCTTTATTTGTCATGAAATTTCAGTTTGGATCTCAAGTTTTTCGTTGTCTCAATTTGGTCCTCATTTTTTTAAAAATGACTCAATTTGGTCATCACCGTTAACTTTGACCAGACGGTGTTAAAGTCAACACTACGTGTCAATTTCTGGTTTTTTTTGAATTTTTCTTTTAGTTTTTTGGATTTTTTGAATTTTTTTTACACATGTCACTTCATAGTTGTGTCACGTGTCACTTCATAGTTGTGCCACGTGTTAAAATAAAAAAATTCAAAAAAATCAGAAATTGACATGTGGCGTTGACTTTAACACCGTCTGATCAAATTAACGGTGAGGATCAAATTCAGTCATTTTTAAGAAAATGAGGACCAAATTGAGACAACAAAAAACTTGAGGACCAAACTGAAATTTCATGACAAATAGATGAACCAAAAGAGTAATTTAACTTATATATAATGTTCTTTTTATTATAATATCATTATTTCAGTGAAGATTGAAATTAGTCTTTTTTCGAAACTTTTATTCAATTTAGTCAATTAATTAGAAGGTGTGAATTTAGTCTTTTTAACTAAATTTTGTTAAGTTTATTTAACGTTTGAAACACAGTTCAACATATTTTCACTTTAACTTTAACTAGAAAACTATCATGAAACGTGTTTGAAACATCAAATAAATTTAACAAAATTTGAAAAAAAAGGACTCAATTTACGTGTTCTAAATTTGAATAACTAAATTGAGGCAAAGTTTTAAATAGAACTAATTCTAATTTTCACTAAAAATTAAAGATAAAAACATATTTAACCCTTATATTATTATCATTGTCACTTCCATCTTATCATGTTCTATTATAATCATTATTATTATTTCTATTATTGATTTTTTATCATTTTAATTATCATTATTGTTGAAAAAATCAGCATTATTATTAGTATTATTAATTAGTGGAAACATATGTGTTTTCTATTCTTATATGTTTGCATTTTTATTATATCAAAATAATGCAATTCCAAAAAGTATAAGAAATGGATAAATTTTTTAAAAATATTTCAAAAGATTATGTGAAAAAAAAATGAAAATATTTGATAATATGAAAAAAAAATTATGACTTTAAATATTTGAAGTTACTTTCAAGTAGGGAATTATACCACGACTTCTAAGCTGAGGGTTATGGATTACTTAGATATTATATGATTAAGTATTTCATCAGTGAGATTATTTTAATTTAATAAAAGAAAAAAATATCTAATTAAAATAACTGTCAAATCAGTTAAAAAAAGTATATAATTTTTACATAACGTATAGGTTATCAATATCATTACAAAATTAAGAAGTATCATGAACAATTAAATAATTTTATTATCATCATTTTTATTACTTTATTATTATTATGATGTCATTGTCTTGTTCTCAAGATTAGGGATGTCAACGGGGCGGGTAGGGTACGGATAGTAACTCCCCCGCACTCTACTTGCTGGATAAATATCCGTCTCGTACTCGTATCTATATCCGTCGGGCCGTTATGTGGGTATCCGTCTATTTTTTTCATATCTACGGATATCCATGGGTACCTGTGGGTATTTACAAAATTATTTAAAAATAAATATTTAATCATAACTTCAAATAAAATAAAATAAAATACATCACTGTCATAAATTTCAAATAAAGTTCAAACAAACTCAAGTCCATAGAAGTCCAAATAATCATACAAATAAATATAAAATGATGTTCAACACAATGAGAATTCTTTAATTGGTGTTTTGATCAACAAGTCCACTTTATCCGATTGATTTTTGAAAAAAAATTGTCAAAATGTTTTTTATTAATATATATATATATATATATATATATATATATATATATATATATATATATATATATATATATATAAGGGTATTTTTGTGAATTAAAGTTTAACGGGTACGGGTATCCACGGATACGGTATAAAAAATACTCATACCCGCTATGTTAACATGCGGATATCAAAAATACCCGTACCCGTGGATAGCGGGTATTCATTTTTAATATTTATTTTCTATCCATTGCGGGTTTTATCCGTAAATACCCGCTGGTACAAATATATTTGACATCCCTACCCAAGACTAGCATAATTGTCGTCAACAAGGCTAGAATTGGTATTAACATTGCTACCTATGTTGTAAGCATTCTCGCCATTATAAATTGTGCTACCCTCCATTTAAATTCATTTTAGTATGGGATTTTAAAAAAAATCGAAACTGAAAACTAAAAGAAAAAGTTACTTATAAAACAAAATGATCCTAAAGTTTAAAAAATAAAATACTTACAACTAAAAACTATTATAAAAAGGGACCCATAAATTTCAAGAATTAGTTTATAATTTTGAACTAGAAAATACCCAAAGTCAGGATATTAAAAAAATATTAAGTTGTGCATAATTTCATGGTTGGGCTTTTCGGGCCTCGTTGTTGGGCTTTTAAAATGTAAGATCTCTCTGTTCGGCAACTTGTTCCCCCTGATTGTGGTTTTTCTCATTCTTCGTCGCATAATAGTGGTGCCTCTCTCGGCCTCTCAACTTGTTTCAATTTTTTTGTTAACATTTTTTTTATATCAATTTTTTTCCTCTGCAATTTCTAGGGTTTCTTAAACCCCTAAAACCACTATGCTAAATTCCAAACTAGCTAGAGTCGGAGCTTCGATTGCTAAACACCTCTGTACAAGTACTTCTACTTGCTTGTTAATTTTCTCTTCTCTACCTCCCGTACTTCATAGCATGAAGAGAACATCTAATTATATTGAATCAATTCAACTAATTTTTTTTCTGTTTTTTAATTTGGCAGGGAATTGTACCTCCTTGTGTGGAGTAGGATATGTTCGAACCGGAAGATATCGTTCCCTGCCATCTCCGGTTAGTAATTGAATACTCTGAATTTGTATTTTCATTTTCTTATTCCTCCAATTGTAATTTCAGCATTCAATTTCTATTAAGTTTGGCAATCTGGTGCTGGTTTTAGGATCTCAATAGGTAGCAAGAAATAAGTGTGCATGATGGATGCTTATCATGGGAGTTACCAGCCTGGTTTTTATATTTGTTTTAATGAAAAAGTGGATATAAATTGTAGTTTATTGTCTTATGATAAGTGGGTGTTCGTGTTTTGAAATGTGAGGCCATCTGTGCTTTGATGAAATAAGAAAAAATAACTGTTAAACTGGTCTGGACGTCTCTGTGTCAATTATAAAGATTGGTGATATGGAATGAGTTGTGGGAGTATGATAGTGACATTAATCTTTTCCATCAGTGCAAATGGACTCTCCATCTTTTAGCTAAAGAAACTGGCCAACAAGTTTGTGGTTAGCAGAGGATGGGAGAAATTGGACCCTATTTTGGCAATGTTTTGCTCTATTTCTGATACTGGCTATTCTGAAGATGAAGATAATTTAACATTGTACTCTTTTTTCTTGTATTAGTTTATTTATTTCATTCGTTTTAATACTAGAAGGGATTTGTTTGTCTTTGAATTCTTGGAACAATTAGCATTTTGTATACGTAGTAACCCAGAAATCTGAAAGTCTTCTATCAATTTAATTACTTGGATTGGAGTGAGGACTGATTATGTTAATGAGGGATTATAATACTTGACATTTTAAATATTCCCTTTGTCAAACAAAAGTGATACTTCGACACCCTCCAAAGCAAAAAACATTCATTTTACAACTCATTTTAATAGTATAATAAATATATAGTAATTGTTTTTTTTTTGGGTAGATGTCAAAATATCACATTCCTTTGTCTAATTGGCAACTGTGTGTGAGCAAAATGGTTGTGCGATCAAATTTTTTTTGGAAATTATGTGTACATTTGCATCCAGATTACTGGAGAAATTGTTTTATTAAATTTTTACTTTCTTATGGCATTGATTTATGCTTATCTGTTTTTATGAGTGATTATTTTGTGTTTGTTTTGACTAGTTTCAACAGCATTCATTTACTAAGTTATACAAGGGATCCATGATGGAAAGACATAATTTCCTTTCAACAATGACTACAAATAACACTACTGAGGAAGGCAGTGAAGAAAAAGAAACGTAAGTTCTTTCTATTTGAGATGACAGATTTGTGGGAGCATGTGATCCTTTTGCGTATGTGTAAATATCAGGTCAATATAGCATTCAAAAACTTACTATTATTGTGTTTGTGTTATAATTGTAATTTTGACTCAAATGTTATTTTTATGATTAACCGACTTAAAAGACAAGACTTTGAATCGTGTTAGAACCCCAGGCAAAATTGGTAATTATTTAGTATTGATGTTATATTTTGACACGCAACATGGGTACACTATGCTGACTAATTGTTAACTGCCAATTTTTTGTTTCTAGCTAATAATCATGATTTAGTCATTTAACATGGACCCACCAAATCTAAGTGTTATATATTTGCCGTTTCTCTTATTGTCTAATTTTTAGCTAGATAAGTGGTTATTGAGTTACAATCTAAGGTCAGGCAGCGGCTGTCTATCTACTTTATCATACAGCATATGCAATATATTAAACCCCATAATGAAAGGCTTAAGAACTGACATTATGTAGTGAGCTTGATGGGAGTTTAATATATTTTTCTTCCAGTGTTTAAACTGCTCAAGGTATCTAAGTGGGAACTTCAAAGTGCAGAGAATGTAATATCACATAAATATTGAGGATTGCACTCTGCTCTAGCGTTCCATGTTTGTTGTGCAACCAACCATGATTTCATATTGTTTAGCATGGGGGGTATGGTATGATATCTTAGCAGGAGTTAGGTTGCTGTGTGATTCTAATACTTTAACCAAAATGGCAACAATAGCAAAATCTTTGAGCCTCAGTTGTTGCAGCTGGTCGCATTCCCTGAAAAATTCCAAGTCCCTGTAAGATGGAAGTAATCCTCCTACGTGTCAAATGCTTCCCCACACCATTAGTAATCAGTTAGTGTTAACTCCCGTTAGGACAGATTACATCATTACTGTCGTACTTTGCCATATATTTTGTTAGATGACAATTGTTGATCATGTGAGTACATTAAAAGTCTTACACAGTTGTCATTTTTCACCTTACTCTTTTGAGGCAACATTGTGCAGGATATCTGTAACTTTTATTGATAAGGATGGTGAGGAAAACCATATCAAAGTCCCTGTTGGAATGTCTATGTTAGAAGCTGCTCATGAAAATGACATTGATCTAGAAGGCAAGAGCTTTAAGTTTTGAATTTTATTATTTTCCTCTAGATTATATTCTTCTGAATTCTGTTGACATAATGTTTCGTTTCGATTTGCATCCTGTCAAGTAGTTAGGGCCATTTTTGAAGTGGCCAAGCGTATTCATAATTGGCTTATTTTTCCTTTTTCTTGAGATGATTTCTTACTTAATGTTACTGCAGGAGCATGCGAGGGCTCGCTTGCGTGTTCAACTTGCCATGTTATAGTCATGGTACATCATGGGTGATCTATGTAGTGAAATGTTGCTTGAAGTTATTATTAATTTATATTTTGAACTACCGTTTTCCATTTACAAGAGGGACAAATTACTGATTTTTGTGCAGGACGTAGAACATTACAATAAATTGGAAGATCCAACTGATGAGGAAAACGACATGTTAGATCTAGCTTTTGGACTTACTGAAACGTGGGTTAACCATTCATGAACTTAGGATTTGAAATGTTCATTTTCCGTTTTTGGTACCCTTAAATGTGACCTTGACTAATTATGGAAAATATGCAGATCACGTCTGGGTTGCCAAGTTATTGCAAAACCTGAACTTGATGGAATTCGGTTAGCCATTCCTGCTGCTACTCGGAACTTCGCTGTTGATGGTTTTGTGCCGAAACCACATTAGCAAATGACTTGGGTTCAATGAAAAAAAAGAGGGTAGCTTTCTCGGTTTTGTAGCCTCACTGATTTAGATAAATTAGCATTTATTGATCACCGGCACTATTTTTGTATTTTCCGTGATCACAGAGCACGTCGATTTATCAATGACAGAGAGATCATGGTGTAATTTTCGACGGGCTACACTTTGGATGTCAATAAATTGTTTGTACTTTTTTGTACCAATAACAAGTGACTGAGTGAACACCTAAAAAATTAATTATGTCTTCGAACGAGTGTTGATTCAAACCATTGTACTTTTCTTGTGTTGGTTAAGTTGCAACCTAAAACAACAAAAACTTGAATTGCATCTTGAGTTTGTGTTTGACATTTGTTTATAGACACATGCCAAAATGAGTCATAATTGATTCGGGTCACTGTGGATTCAACGGTTTCAACCTAGTGAACTTAACTACAATCCACTTATATTTAAAAGAAAAATTAAAATTAAATAGGTAAACTAACTAACATAATTAATTTAATTTCCCTCACTGTCTCTCTCTGAAGATAAGAACCCAGGGTTGCAGACTGATTCAAAGTGAGTCCTAATTTGCCTCGGTGCTCCTTAGCCTCTGCGGCATCGTGTTCGTGTCAGTGCACTTCCGCATCTGTGGTGTCACGTCATGCTCCTCCGGACTGGTGCTTGTCGGCATAGCTGCTCCGTCTTGTCAGTCTTTGTGTCTTTCTTGTCCATCACAACCTTTCTCTCCTTTCTTTTTTTTTTTCTGGTACAACTTTCAATAGTTTCTTTTTATTGTTCACTTCCTCTTCATAACATCTATTGTAATAATAGAAACATATTTTAGGATAAATGCTTAGTTTGCAGGAAAAGCTATTGACATTCAATCAACAATTTGCAAAAACTGTGTAAGGTGAAAAGTGTGGCACTGCGGGAATTAATTGGCAAAATGTGACATGTTAGAAAATTTGGAGGTTGGAGTGTGGCGGAGGAGAAAAGGAAAAGGAGTCTATGTCTGTGATTGATAAAATATTTTAAGAAATAGTAACGTATTTTTAGAAGTTTTTCCTAAATGTATTTTTTAGAAGTTTTTCCTAAACGTATTTTTAGAAGTTTTTCCTAAATGTCTGTGATTGATAAAATATTTTCCTAAATAGTAACGTAGGACTGAGGAAATGTCTCCCGAACATTGAACTTCAAAAGTAGAAAATATAGTATAATTTGCAGGTCCGTTACCACATCTTGTCTTCCGATTTTTTATTTTTTTTTAAAACCTGAAAACTAAATAATTTTCGTATCATTGAGTTAAAATATTTGAAATATCAACTAAAAATGAAAAACCAAAGAAAAAAGCCATGCACATAATTGAAAATGGTGCAACATCAACTTATATATACCAGCGACCATACTCATTTACCAATAAAGTATAATTCAACTCAACTTGTCGTGGTTATCTAGAGAGGAAAAAGAGAGGGGGTTTTGAAGCAAAGAAGCAGTTTGAATCTTTTTTACTTGGGAAACAATAATGAACTAGTTTTATAAAGCAAAGTAAGGCAATAAAACCCTCTCAACACTGTACATTTTTAGGGGTAAAAGTCATCATGCTTCACCCGGAAAGCCTGAGAAGAGCATGATGGAGTGATAATAGCAAACTGAGTAGGAAATGGATTTGAAAAACTGTAACACCATAATTAACATGTTCCTAAAATTGAACTAACTTGTTTGAAATAATCAAATTAACAGTAAAAACACTTTATAAACATTGGTACAAAACCATGTGGTGAAGAAAATAGAAAACTCTGCAGTTATGCCACACATAAACTGAAATTAGAAGCATAACAGGCGTTGATATTGTGGCGTAACGGCTAGAAATAAATAACCTAAATTAACAAGCCGTTGTGTAAGTTTGTAATTGAACTTTCAAACTCATTCCAAAATCCGTACAAAGCATAATCTGTCACGGAACATCAAGAAAAAAATTGAAACTTTTCTTTCACATAAATCTATGAAAGTGAGCCGTGATCGAACTAAACAACTACCTGCAATTCAATTATGTTTCAGTTGAGCTTCTTGAGGATGTTAGACGCCCAACGCTTGACTCGTCCTCTGAGAGAGTAACCGAAAACCATTCCAGCAACAAAGCAAATTGCACAAAGCTTTGAACACGTCCAATAGGACACCGCGTGTCTGCAACAAACAACACACACGATAATCATGTCAATTTAAAACTTCAAACCCTAATCTGTAAGAACAGCGTTAAACAATGAAAACGAATGATCTGAAATAAGCTTAGATAAGATGCAGAGAGAAAGAGAGAAATGCCTTGGAGGTCTGGTAGCTAAAAGAAGGGAAGAATCAGGAGGCGATGGCGGCGGCGGTCGGATACGGTCGAAGTTCGACGAGATGATGTCGCCGGAAACCTTACTGACGGCAGCAGTCATCGCTCCAAAATGCAATAGGCGCTGAACTATGCTGCTTTAACAACCCCTTTCTCATCTATGTATAGTATTCCCTTCTGACTCATCTAAACGACGCCGTAATAACCATCCCGGCTATTTTATTTACTAATGAGGTATTATTATATATTAATTAATTAATCAATAATCTGTAATCATATATATAAAAGAATTTTGTTAATGTATATATGTTATATTTCTGTTCTCTTTTTAATTACATCATAAAATAATAAAAAACAAATAAATAAAAATTATTTAAATACAAAAATGAACTTTACATATTTTTATTGAATATGAAATAGTTATTAATATTTTCTTTTTACATAATATATTTAACTCAAACACTTAAGGAATTAAATCTAACTTTTATTTACAAAAACATATTTAACCAAAAGAGTTATATAATCCTTCCATTATTTACAACAAACAATAAAAGTAAATTTTAATAGACTTAAACATAAATGCTTAATTTGAATTTGAATTTTCTGTCAAATTTTTTTTTATTATTTTTTTATAATATATTGATTATCACTAATTTTAATATTTTAAAATATATTAAAAAAATATTTAAAATATTAATATATAATATATTTTTAATGTTCAATAAAACATAAAAGAAAAAATAGAGAATTGGACTCGCTTAATTTATCTAAAATGGAAGATCATTCGAGGGTTAACGTTAAAGCTAAAAAGTACAGAGGTGTTGGGGTCAGAATTTGTCCACGCCACGCCACGCCACGCCACAAAGCGAATCTTCTATCATCACCAATAACCATTCACCAGCCATTAACGCTTTTCCTTATCCTTCTCCTCTCTCTCTATCCTTACACCAAAGCCAATCTTCACTCACCATTTCCTTCTTCGCATTGTTCCTCACCAATGGCTTCCCTCTCTCTCCCTAACCACTATCTTCCCACCTTGCTTCGTTCTCACTCTCCCAACTACCCATCTTCCCAAAACCTCCCACTCTCTTCCACGCCTTCAAATTCTCAATTTTTCGGTCTCAAGCTCTCTCATTCTCCCTCTTCCTCAATCCCCTCTTCTTCTTTCCTCAGACCCTCCATTTTCGCCAAGGTACATTTCTCTCATCATCACCTTTTTTCATGTTGCTAATAACTTAGCCTTTTACTTCTTACTTACCACCCACCACCGTCTCTTTTCTTTTCTTTTTTTGTGTTCTATATTCCTTGATAGGTGAATAAAGGTTCAAAGCCACCGAATTTCACACTCAAAGATCAGAATGGGAAGAATGTGAGTCTCTCCAGCTTCAAGGGAAAGCCAGTAGTTGTGTATTTCTACCCTGCTGATGAGACCCCTGGCTGTACCAAACAGGTAAATTCACACAATGTCAATGTAGGAATAGTTCACATATTTCAACAGTGAATGGTGAATGTGTGATGCACTAGATATGGAGCATATGAATGAACAAAAGGGAATAGGAAAAGGTCTTATTGTTCTTTTGCTAAGGAAGGGGAGAGAAGGATTTAGGTTGTTCTCATGACTTGAATTCCAGTGTTGTATGTGCATGCTGCAAATGGAGGGTAATGAAAAATAGATAGCACTTCAACCCCTGTTGGGTTTATCCATGTAAGATAGCGTAGAAAATAACTCCTTTGAGAAAATCTACCAGATTCGCTGCCTGATGATTGGGTACTTTGTATCCCTATTGAGTACTATATATTAATACAAAACATAAATGTTTGTAATATTTAGAAGTAACAAACAAAGAAATGAAATCTAAAGTTGCATAGCAATTCTAAAAGGTCTCATAAAAATGACCAACAACTTCTTTCATATGTCTTATAATACGGATTGGAGGGAGTAATTTATTCTTTATTGCAGGCTTGTGCTTTCAGGGATTCGTATGAGAAGTTCAAGAAAGCAGGAGCAGTGGTTGTTGGGATTAGTGGTGATGATGCTTCCTCTCACAAGGTAAAGATCAGAGGTTTCTGTTTTTCATTTTTATAATCAACCATATTAATTTTTTTAGTGATTTGCATTTCACATTATGTAGGCATTTGCCAGCAAATACAAACTTCCATTTACCTTGTTGAGTGATGAGGGCAACAAGGTGAGAAAGGAATGGGGAGTGCCAGGTGATTTCTTTGGATCATTGCCTGGAAGAGAGACTTATGTGATTGATAAAAATGGGGTGGTCCAGCTTGTCTACAACAATCAATTCCAACCAGAAAAGCATATTGATGAGACCCTGAAAATACTTCAGAGCCTTTGAGGCTTTTTGATTCTTTTGTAACTGTGAATTTTAAGTTTGTAAGCTCTGTAATTATATAGCTGATTTTGGAGCCTTTGATCACATTCCTTGGAGGTGATGACATGTAGAGAGAAAAAGATTATAACCTCTCCGGATGGAAATAATGCCTTCATTTGCCAAAAATACAGTGAGATTATATATGTATCTTTTCCACCACAGTTTCTATATGATTTGAATTTGCTATTTCAAACAAGTTTCCGTTCAGAAATACATATGATTTATGTGAACAAAGTGTAACCTTGAATGAGTTTTGACTGCATTCATGGAACATGACTCTTAAGTATCTAAACAACATTTGGCTCTCGACTTAGCCTTAAATTTTTGTTTCTTAGAGAACATGCAGTTATTTTTATTATCATCATCATTATTACTACTATTCGACCAGTATTTATGCAGTGACTAAGAGAGTGGTAGTAAGCTTGTATATTCAATCTTCCTTGGCATAGTCTTGAATGCTGTAGGGGCCAAATACTTCGGATAACCAGTTCTTCTTCCGCCAGGAACTCCATCCTAAATCTTTACAAATTTCATCACTATGGTTGATGCTGTAAGTGGAAATGCAGTGCCTCTTATAGAACCTTGTTGATCTTTTCATCACTTCTATCTCCTTGGCTGTTTGTGAAAGCATGCTCTCCACACTTGGGAGCTTGAATTTGTCATCCACCAGCCCAGAAAGCCACATGGAACGTAGCTCTGATGAGTGAAGATTTGAAACACTCTCCACGAAACCCACAAAGGCCATGTTTGGAATCAATGGATGAATAGTTCCCCTATCATCATAAACATGAATCAGCTGTTACTTACAATTTTTTTTTTTTTAATTATCTAAAAAATTGCAGTTTTAAAAGAGTGTAATACATTCTCCTAATGTATTTTTTGTATGGAAGAAAGCACAATGAATGGAAGAGTCCTTCTTACCTATATAAAGGCATAATGCCAGAAGAGTACTCCAACAAGCTACTAAAAGGCTCTGGTAAAATAGTTTTGAGTTTTTTCTTTCCATCAAAACCAGTTGCAAGAATCACTACATCAGCATTCAGCTTCGTGTTGTCTTCAAATTCAATCCCTCCATTCCAGAACCACCATTTTGATGCCTTCTTAAAGACAATTTTGCCTTTTTCAGCCTCGGAGAAGAAATTTTCTGGCATGATGGCCATTTGACAAGATGCATAATCCTCCACAAAGGGGTGTTCTGGTTTTAATCCATACTTCTCCAATGGAAGTTTCCACAGAAGGTAGGACTCAATAAACTTTGAAATTCCACGCCTCTATTATTGCTCATTGAATAACATAACCCAAAAAAAAAAAACATTAGCTATGCTTTTAGAAACCATTCAGAATAGTGAAAAAACTTGAATGGAAATTTACCAGTGGAGATAACATGAGGCAGAGAAGAGTCCTGAGTAAGCCCTGATCTGGTCTCTCGTGGATAAACTGAGAAGATCTTGTTGAGAAGAACATGAAAAAAGGCAATCCCCAAATCCAGTAATGGGGAACTGTCCAATGCAAAGTCCTTACAACCATGGTGCAAGCTTCTCCTTCAGGTCCTTCGCAACAATACACCAACAACTTTGTTATGCACGTTGCAATTTAACCAAAAAAAAAAATGAAAATTATCTTAATTTATTATTATAAGCAAAAAAGAATATAAACATTTAAATTAGTAAAAAAAAAAACTGAGACAAAATCAATTCTAAAATAAGGTTTGTACCCACTTATATAATCTAAATTAGTTTTATCTCTGGTTGATGTAAGACTTCTCACACATCCCCTCACGACGAGATATATACATCTCGAGTCTCGAGCATGAAAATTAATAAATGATCCAATTATAATCCTATAACCATTGAAATAATATATCCAACATAAAAATAATTTTCGTTTGCATCCACTTATATAATTTAAATTAAATTAAATTCTTATTTTTAGTCCACGTCAAACTTTTCTCACCAAATTTATCTTATTCTTTTAAACAATAATTAACGCTTATCCCTCTCTATCCATAGCATGGTAACATCTACATGTCAATGATTTTTCATTATTTATTGAAGTTATGGATGACATGAGGTGTTGAAATTTTAGTGGACTTTTCATATAAGACTGTCACACGTAGTATTCATGTCTGTGGGTGAAGATGAAGGTTGGAACCGGTCGTTTAAAGCCATGTCTAAACATTTTTGTCAAAGTCAAAACTGATTTGTGGAATTCTATTTTATATGACTTCTGACCTATGAATTCGTTTCGTATAAAGCTTCATATACAATATTATACTAAATAAAAAGAAAAGAACAGTAGGTAAGTGAAAACATCTTTCACACATAAAAAAAAAAATGTAGTGTGCAACCAAAAGCACGCAGGTCAACTTTGGAAAATAAAGCCCCTACTTGTGTTTAGCAATAAAGAAAAAGCAATAAATTATATACAACCAAAAATCATTTGGAAAATTAATGTTGTCGTCTTTGGTGCTTTATAAGCATAGGAACTGAAAATGACATTGTGAAAGAAAACCAAACAAAAAGTAATAGTGGCAATATGAAAAAGAGGTTGACAAGAAAAACAATGTCGTTATTTTCCACATGATAAATAAAAGGCAACGTGTTCAATTGAAGCTATTGAACGCCACCTCTTTGATAACCCAAACTGGAAAATAAAAAGTTGGAAGAAAAACAGAAGAAATTTTTAAGAAAATCGAGTCACATGCGTGCACAAAATAATTGCCAGCTTTCACATTGATTAGTCAACACTTATTTCTTTTTATATATTTTTTTCTTTTCAAAATCATAAAAGGTTAGCAAATATCATATATTTTGTTTACAGTATAAATAATTTTATTACAATTAAATACATTTTGTAAGACAATATGTTTGTCTTTAAATTAAATTATAAAATATTTTGTATCTCTATTTTATGAAATTTGTAGAAAATATTTTTTTCAACAAATGGTATAAAGATTATATTAAAGTCCACTATAAAATTCTATTTGTTACACGAAAAACAATCTGTATGTTATTTATTGAAATAGATATTTGTCATCACTTTACATGGACAAAACACTGTCTAATTTAATTTAAAAACGAAGTTTATTTTTATAGTAGTTTAGAGAGAAATAAAACTTTTTCATTACAAGTACATTTTAACCAATAACAATAATTTGAGAGGAACACTATTTAAACAACAAATAACTAATAAAACATAATAATTTTCACTTTCACTTCATAAAAATATTGTTACATAGCATCTAATATATTATATCCGTTCAATTTTTACATCTTCTACCAAATGTTTAAACAGCATTTTTCTTTATTTTCAAAATTAAAACACCATATTTGAATTCAATTTTATTCTGAGTTATACTGTAGGTGTATAACTAATTAAAGTGATAAATTAGTTAATGCTTCCGATGTTTAGAATATGATATTTAGCAACAAGTTATAGACTAGTATGATTTGTTTTTTTTATAAAACATGTAAATTATCAGCCGTTATTATTGCAAATAAAAAACAGTCATGATGTTATTAATTTAGGCTCAATATGTTGAAAAGTCACATATTTTTACATATTGATGCAGCGTGAATTCATAGTGTCAATTTGGAGAAAATTTCTTCATAAACACCTCTAAAACAAGAAGAAAAATAAATGTAATTGTTACATAACTCAAACAGTTGGTGTGCATTAAAAACAATATTTTAAATAGTTAAAGTAAAATAGCTTATAGAGTTTAACTTGTACATAAATTCATAACTGATCAAAAAGATAATTTTGTTTTTATTTTTTTTCTTTAAAGGTACTTAAAAGAGAAATATATTTATTTGTAAAAAAAAAATCTCTTATTTTTTATTACTAAATAAAGGTTTTTCCAAAGAGAATTTATATATAGTAAATGATGGGTTATTATTATTACCTTGGTTTGCCCGTGCACATTCCATGGCTAAATCAAGACCAGACTTTTTGAAACCAACAACTACCACCTTTTTCCCTCTCAGAAGTTCAGTAGCAGCTTCTTGGTCAAGTTTACAGTAGTCTAACGTATGCATTACTTTTCCCTTGAATATCTGTGGCCCTTTCTTATGTGGAAACGATGGAATCTTGGGTGTGTCCCCATATTTTCCAACGCACACCACCAGAAACTCGAACTCATACCACTGAAATCAATCATGTATAAAATGTATAACTTTAAATTTGTGAAACCCTAGCGAAAGTGTGTGGTTTTTGAGAAGGTAATAATTTGTGCATACCTGAATGGTGTCTGAGTTATTGGTTCGCACAGCAACTTCCCACACAGGCTGACCGGGAAGCAGGCTTGAAAAGTGAGTGACTTCCCGGTTGCCGGAGAATCGGATTTGGAGGACTTTGGAGTTGAACCTGATGTTCTTGAAAATGTCAAAGTGGTGAGCATAAGAGTGTAGATAATTGAGTATCTCGAAATGGGTGGGAAAATTAGGGTTGTCCCTCTGAGGCCAAGGAAAATCGGTGAATTCATAATCACGACGATGAGACTGAAGCCTGGTGGAGTTGTAGGAGCAATGGCTCCAAACCCCACCAATGGAATCTGAGGCCTCAAAAACAATAGGGTTGTGATGAGATAATTGTTTAGCAGCTGCTAACCCACTTACCCCAGCCCCTATGATGCCAATTTTTGAGACCAACATGGGACGATTTTGGTTTTGGTTTTGGTTAGCCATGTAATATGATTTGGTATAATTGTTGGGATCCATGTTGAACAAGGTTATAAAGAGTGTGTGTATGTATCTATGTATGTATAAGTATGATGAAGTGATGAGTGCAATCAAAATGCAAGGCTTGGACTTGTATTTATAGATGTCTCAATTTGCATCACTTGTCACTGTGATGTCATAGACCCTAGATTCTAGGGTAAACAAAAATAAATAATTCAAATGCATGTAGACCCAACTTGCTTTTTTACACCCTGGAAAAAACATAAAACAATATAAATGTAATAAGTTTAATAATGTGTGGTTTATAAGAGCTAATTATCGTTAAGAATACATATATCTAGTTCTTTTCTTACTAGTTATTATTTTTAGGAAATTCTTGCGTTGATGTAACTTGATATATATAATATCTCATTTTTTATACATATTTAAATGGAAATTTATGAAAATTCATCATTTATTAAATTAGTTTCGATTCCTTTTAGTTAGGAGATGAATTTTTTGTTGAAGAAATAAGCAAAAAATCAGTTAAGGAGCTTTTTGTTTATGTATATGTTTTCAAGATTAAGATAATTGTGAGGTGATTTACCTTTTCAAACAGAATATAACGTGACTATGTATGAATCCACGCCAATAAGGGGTAAAGGTCAAAGTATTTAGAAAAGATACATTATTTATAGCATCATATACTTATATACATGTTACTTGAGCATAATTATGCGGAAATTTCATAGAAATTGAACCCTTAACAGTCAAATATTTTCTTGAACATATGAAGTTTCATGAGTGTTAGAAGTCTCACATTAATTAGAGATAAAACAATTTCATAATATATAAATGAGGTGCAAACCTCATCTTACAAGTTGGTTTGGTAGGGTTGAGTTAAACTTAAAATTCACTTCTAACATGATATCAATAATTTCATAATATATAAGTGAGGTGCAAACCTCACCTTACAAACCTGTTTAATAGGATTACAAATTTTAAGTTGATGTATTGGAACTCATATATATTATTAGTATCCCAATAACTTAAGGGAAGATTTGATTTGAAATGTTGTGCATTAATTATACGAGGACCATATGTCATACATATATAGATATCAGAAGAATCGGAGTGTGAACAATCAGACTGTGACTCCCTTGCACCAATGACTATACAAATTAAAAATATAAAATAGTCCAAACATGTCCGAATAAAGTTGGCAGAACCAACCAACGTACATGGCTACAGACAACATATTATAATTCTTCTCTGAGAAAAGAAGTTGTTAATTGTGCATGAGTACTATATACATATTCAGTATAATTTAATTAAAACAATGGGTGTGAAGAGGAGTGGTTTTGTTTTGTGTTGACCATGCAAACTTTTCAAGTGGAGTTCATGTTTAGGGACTTAGTTCTTGCAAGCAATTCATTTATAGGCATAGTTTTAGACGAAATTAACTTGCATGTTTTACCGTAGAATAGAAAACAAAACATGGTGAGTAGAATGTTAAGAAAAATGAATACGATGACGATGTTTGTTGTTGTGACATATGGATCTAGAAAGGTGGAAGGGAAGGTAGATTTTAATGTATATGCATATGCATGCATCTCTCACATTCAAGCATTGGCATTATTTTTGGAAAACTAATGGAGGCTGAGTGGGAAATAGCTAGGAACCTTACACTTGGAAATTTAGTAATATGTTTCACTTTTATGCATGCATGGAAGATTGGAAACGGCTCTTCATATAATCCATGTCATTTTTTTTTTTTGCATCCCACCATATACACATAAATTTAATCATTAATTAATTTATGGATCATTTATATTCTGCCTTTTCTTTTCTTTTTTTTTAAATGTGAACGTTATTATTTCCTTTCTCACGACAATGTCAAGGCTCTTACAACCAATTGGACTATATTATTTTTTTGTTGACAATCTTGTGATTCAACGCCACGTAAAAGTCTATTATATCTGTTTCAAAACACCACAACACAACACTCCAATATGGCAATGTTACATATATTTTATGTTTTTTAATAAGTAATAAATTACACGAAAGTATGCGTAAGTCCACAGTGTAGTAGTTTGTACTAATACTTTATATATATTATTATAATTGGGTAACACTGTAGATGTGGATACAATATTGTTCGGTCTTTGGAGCTTTCTTTCTGTGCTTTTCCATCAGAATCCCAATTAAATTTCAATCACATTATTCTATGGGGGGTCATTGCTTAAGAAATTTAGTATAGTAAGTATAATATATTGCTCTGTATTTTACTCTAAAAATTGGAAAAAATAAATCTATCATAACGCGGTTTATTGCTTAATTATTCGGTTGACAATTTGAGTTTAATCATATAATACTATGAATATTTTATTTAACAAAAGTTGTGAATAATTATTATTATGATTAGATGCTTAATAGTTTTTATCTAAGTTGCCCATTACATAATTATGTGTAAAGGATATAAGTTCCAAGTTGTAACCCATTACATAGAAAGTCATACATGGAATTTGTAATTAGCTTTTCGATGAAACTTCTTCATATATGGTGGATGAATAAGTAAAAAATTAAAGAGAAAAAAAGAAAAACAAAAGAAGACAAATTTGAGTGATGAGATAGTCACTTATTGAATAACTTATTGAATAGACAAAACAGGGACAATGACTATAAGTGTTGTTATTCCTTCCACTCTGATGTTAAACATTTCTTTTATAATCTCCAAAGTGATCATTACATCATAGTAATATATTTTGAACATTATTTAAATCATCAACGATCGATTTATATTATACATATCTTTATATGCTAAACATCACAACTTAATTAATAAAAAAATATTTAAAAAATCACATTAATCGATTGACAGTCGACTTGACCAACCCATATAGTAAAAAAACTCATAATTTTCTTACCTTAAAATTTTATTTTGATAAGTATAAATAAATTGAATTTTTATTATTGATGATGTGTCTCCCTATAAATAGTTCCGTTAACTGTCTCAAGATGTGAAAAATATAAGTTTTCCATATCACATTTTCCTATTAAGATAATTTTAAAGAAAGAAAATAAATAAGAAATGAGTTTGGATAAAATACAAAAATATAGAAAAATAAAAGAGATGGGATACAAACATCGATCCATTACAAAAAAAAAGAAGAAGAAGAAAAATCCACCTTTCTCTCTGATTCACATGTAATGAAAGAAAAATAAATCTTTCTAATTATTTTTGTATTAATCTAAAATCATTCATTTTGTATTACATAAATTTAGAAAATCGTGTTAATTAAAAAACATAAGCGATAACTATAAAAACAAATACATGCTAATATTTTTTTTTTCAATAACTAAAATGTATTTTATCTATAGTTATATCCATAACTACATACACCTTTACTTTTTTCAATTTTACTCTTTTAATTATTACTTTTAAAATTTTAAAATTTTATAAATATTTAAAGATTGTGTACACACATATGATAATGTTTGTGTTTACACTAAAATATAAAAATGAGATTCCTCCTTTTAGTATCCACATTTGTTTTATAATTTTACCCTTTAATTAAAGGTTTTTTTTAATTAAAATAATTATTTTGTCAACTTTATGCTAGTATATATATATATATATATGTATAAAGAAGGATACACCACTTTGATGTCTTTTTTTATTTTTTCAATTTTAATAAAAAAAAATCTGTTTTATTATTTTAGTAACTAATTTTTGAATTCAAATACTTACTCACTGTAAAATAATTATTTATTTTTTTATCATTTTAATAACTATTTTTTAAAATTTAAATAATTACTCATAATAAAAAAATTTATTTACACAATACTACTTGTAATATTTTTTATCTCAATAACTAAAATTTAGAATTATATACACATTTTATTTTATCAATTTTACCCCATTAATTACTACTTTTAAAATTTAAATAATTTATTAATATTTAAAAAATTGCATACACAATAGTACTTGTCTTTATTCTAGTATATGAAAGAAAGTCTCTTTTCGAGGTCCATATTTGTTTTATTATTTTACCCTTTTAATATATTTTTTAAAATTAAAATGATTAGTTTATCATTAAGTCGAATTATCAAATAACTCAATCCAACTCAATCATATTGTCTTTTATTTAGTATCATGTATTCAACCTAATTTAAACTAATTTTGATAAAAAAATTATAATAGGTAACTTGAGATCCACACTTATAATTAAGTTACGGACAAATTGAATTATATATATATATATATATATATATATATATATATATATATTAAAAAAATATATGTTTTAATTTTATGACTGACCTAATCAATCCACTTAGTTACATTTTATTGGACTTTACATAAAGAATTACAAAAATTTAACCAATTCAACCAAAATAATTTTTTAGTGGATTATTGGGTGATGAATTTATCTAAATTATTCAAACTAAATTCTCTCAATCGATGAAAAATATTAAAATTAAAATATTTTTATATATATTATTAAATTTATAAAAATTATATATTTAAAAAAATAATTATACAAAATATATTCTTAAAAAATTAATTATAGAAAATAAATCCAAATTTTAAGTATAAAATAATTAATAAATAAATTATATTATATATATATATATATATATATATATATATATATAATATTGATTATGGATAAAATATATAAAATATTACTTTTTTGAGAATATACACTAGTCAAGTCAATAGACTGACACTTTTTTTAAGATTGATTCTAATTAACTTATATTTTATAAGTAGATTGATACTCGTCTCATATAATATTTTAAAGTACTGGATATAACATTGAAATATGTTAAGATAATAATATTTTGATATTTTTTTACTCAATTTTAATTTATTATTTCAATTATTTTTAAATTATTATATAAAATAATAATAATTAAATAATGACTAGAGAAATAAATTAAAATTGAATTAAAAAAGTGATCAAAATAGCATTATTTATATTTTTATTATAAAACATCCTTAATATAATTCCTGATACTATAATTTTAGCATGATTTTTAATTTTAAATGAGAAAATAGTCTTTACATTGTTAGTCTACAAAATTTTTAATTATGCTGTGATCTAATTTTTTGTCAGTGCAATGGTGCAATGAGTTGATTTTTTAATAATTATTTTTAAATGTGATTCTTACCATGAAGTTTGACCGGTAGATAATAGATAGAAAATAAATGAAAAATTTGTCATTAATTTATTGATGACTATCATTACTACATTGATAAAGGGTATTTACATGTTAGTAATACCGTTTTTTCTATGGAACCTAATCTTCAATCTTGTGTTTAGTTTTTTTCAGCTCTTTAATTTATTTTGGAGTTGTGGTGTTTTTTTTGTAATGTTTTCCCCTCTCAAGTTTAACTCTCAGAGAAGGTAAGAGAAGTTAGGACTTTAAAATACTTTTTTTAGTGTGTTGCATGTTTTTGGTTTTGAATCGTGCTTCAAATGCTAGTTTGATGTTCGTGGTTATGTTTTTTTTTTTACTTTTGTTGTTTTGAATTTTGGGTTTTTGCATGCTGAAATCAGTGAAAATCTGCTATTCTAGCTTAAGCGAGATTAGTCTAGCACAAGCGAGAATTTTTAGCTTAATCGAGAATAACAAAATTTCACTTTGCTCTCTGTTCGAAGTTTAGCTTAAGCGAGACCAATCTAGCTTAAGCGAGAATCGCTACAAAATTTTAATTCCTTACTTTAACTGGTGATTGATTGGGTTAATGTTAAAAATATGATGTATGAAGCTATGCATGAATGATGTGCATTTTTTTTTACTTGTACTTAATGTGTTTAGCTTGGGATGATAATTATTCTGAGATAACATGTAGAATGTTGATGGTAAAAGAGTTTCAAGGAAAATTTTTTGTGATAATGTGGTTAGTGTATGCCTTGATATAGGAGATGTCTAGATAAGGAATGTATTCTGAACTCTAATAATCACTCCTCACATCACACTCATGTAGAGTAGAGTGATTATGTGCTGAGAGTGGTTGGAGATTCTAGTCTTGGGAGGTGTTTTTGTCTGAAAAATATTAGGATTAACCTTGTGATTGATTTGGTGATAATTCCTTGTGGCTAGACTCTGCAGAGTTTAGAAATTAATGCAAATGCATACTTCATCGGAATTCTATATCAAACGCATAATCCAGATATTGCGTGAATAGTCAGTTAGGTGTTTAATTGAGTGAAAAATTTATGAATTATTGTTCATTTTCTTCATGTATGTGTTTCTTGAGTGATGTACTTATGTAAATATATTTACGTATAAATGCTTAAATACACTAGCTTACCCTTCTTTCTTTTTGTGTTTGTTTCCTTGTTGTGCTTTCCTTTTTGCAATGATCACCAAATGTTGGTGTGAGCAGATGTGGAGAGCCCCGATGATAATTAAGATGGCAAAGATGTTACTCTGTAGTTTAGGCTTGTTGGTTAGTGTTTTTTTGAGCATCTTTTGAAGAACTGATCTTATGTAATTTCTTGCTCTTTTGAACAATTTTTTGTCAATCTGATTTATGTTTTAAGACATGTTTATGGCATTGTTCTGTGCCCATGGCACTTATATTTTAAGTATATTTTGGATATATTTTAGGATGACTGTAATGGTTAAACTCTGATATACTTTCTACTATTTGTTATATTGTATTATGATATGCAATGTTTTACTTATTAGAGTTATTCTATTAAATGAGATGTCACAAATAGTAACCAATTTTCTTAAAACATCGATTAAGATATAATTAATATTCTTAAATTCATTACTTTTATAGAAAATTAGAATAATTAAGTTTATTAATTAATTATATTATAAATTTATGTAACAAATTTTATAAAAACAAAAATACCATTTGAAATTTTTAAACAATATTTCTCTCACATAAAAATAAGTATTTTAGAATTTATAAAATCTCTACTAAAAAGAAAAAGAAAAAATAAATTTCTAGACACTTGAAATTTCTTGGTAAAAACATTTGGGAAAATTTTGAGATGTGAAGACTTCAAACATTTGAAACGTAGGTTTTCATTTTTTGCAAAAAAAATAAATAATTTTTTTCAAAAAAGAAAAATATTTATAATTTTTAAAATATTAAAATATAATTATTTAATTTATATTTTAATTGTTTTTTTAACTTTTAAATGTTTAATATTTTTATTATTATTATTCTGTTAATTTAAATTTTTATACGATTAATTATATTTTAATTTTTAACAATATAATTATTTTATTATTTTTTAAAATTTTATTGATATGTATTAAATAAAATATTATATATTATTATACAGCATTTATAAAATTTTTATTTTTTTAAATAAAATAAAATTGTATTAATAAGTATTAAGTTAAAAATTATTTAATATTATAATTAATTATAATTTTTTGTAAAATTTAATGTATATTAATTATTTTTAATCAAATACATAATATTAGCGTGAACTTCTTTTTATTCTGTTTGACTTCTATAGTAATTTTGTTGTCATATAATCTTCCTAGAAATTAGGTGGGACAATTATTATAACATTCTGCAACCAAAGTCAAAAGCTACATTCATATTTAAAGGCCATTAATTCAAATATATTTGTATATATAATCATATTAAAATTTAGGATGAATTTTCTATTGTTAAACCTGTTTCACTGTATACAGAAATACATTAGATATTTAGTATACAAATATTAAAAATATAAAGATGACCATCATATTTATTATTTTAAAATGAAAATAATTCAGATGTAGAAAAGCATGCGGTCTTATGTTGAATTTTGAACAGTTCATTGTCTATGTATCAAGAAAAATTAAAAAGTTGAGTAATGAAAAATTTCAGGTTTATTATTTTATATTATTTGTGTAGACAAATTAAAATCACTGTCTTGCCATTTCTTTTTATATCTAAATAAAAATATAATATGTGATTGTATATAGTACTAAAAGATCAACTTAGAAGTAACACACTAAAAATTGAGAGAATATATATATATATATATATATATATATATATAAAGAGATAAAAAATATGAGACATCTCCCATCTAAATTACCAACATAAAAAAAAGTTGAAACACCATCGAGCTGGAATTATATAGTTCATTTATATAAAAAATAAAAAATATATATTTTTAGAGCAAATACTGAAAAAAATAATAATACATGATTGATATATATCAAACACAAATATACATGATTGATATACAAATAAAAAATAGTCCATTTTTTTGTGTTCCAGCTCACAAAAATCATATCAATAGCTAATACGTTTGACAAATTTCAAAATAAAATATTAAATATTAACATATGGGATCAACACTTGTCATGTATTTTATGAAACATCTGGTTCTTAAATTATTTATCAAAAAAATATATATTTTTATTATTTATATTTGATCTTTATAATAATCAATATATATAACATGATAGTCTCTTACATATATTTATTAATTTAAGGTGACTACTTAACTTAACTAGATAATTTAAATCTTCATACACTTATACCACTTTGATATCTTTATTCATATATGATTATAATTATCATTAAAGTATGAACAATACGTTCATATATTTTATAATTCAACATTTCTTATATATTTATATAAAGTAGGATTACTTTTCTAAAAACTACTATCACACGTCAATTATATTATTTGTCTCATTTTATTTCCAAAATCAAATATTTATCTATCAACACCTCTTCATAAGATTACAAAGTCATATTAATTATTTTTTATACAACTTTAGTACGTACATATACCATCTTTTGTCAATATATATTAGAGATTTCATATTCTCATGACCTATGGAACATAAAAATAGATAACACAATTGAAACACCTCTTTTTAGAGTTTGGCTAAGTGTATTTTATTTAAATGAAATAAACTCTAAGCCAAAGTGATATTGGTAAATTTACCAAAAATTTAGTGATTTGTTTTAAGTTATGTTCCTGTGAGTAGTTAATATAACATAAAAGTCATCACGAAAAGAAAAAAGAAATAATGATAATAATAATAAAGTTGTCCATGCTATGTTATTCCTTATCAATTATAAACACTGAAATTTAAAATATTTTGTCACCAAGTTTCTTTATAAACTATATTAATTTCCTCCTCCTCACAAGTACAATATTTTAACTTCTTATTTCAAAATCAAATGCACACATTCCGATTAAAGTTCTTGCACTAGAACATCAATCTAGAACCTAGGGGAAATCTTAAAATAAGCTCTCTTTGAATTCAAAACATTAATAATAACTCATGTTTTATACTAACATTCAAGACAGATACGTATATAACTGTTCTTTAGTAAACTTTGGACCGATACTTTCACTTATCATGGAAGATTACGATGTTTAATATAGTATCAAAATCATTGTTAGAACTTATTTTAACAAGATTAATTGTTTGTTGAACATATTATTTCATTCATTATAAAGCTATTATCGGATTATCCATTAATATCAATTCTTATGTTCGAGATGTATATACTTCAGCGTGAAGAAATATGTTAGAAGTTTCATATTAACTAGAGATAAGACCAATTTAATATATATATATATATATATATATATAAATAAAAGTGAGTGCAAACATCACCTTATGGTTCTATAGGGCTTGAATTAGCCTTAAAATCTATTTCTTAACATTTTTTCAATTATTTATATTTAAATTTGGTTGTCTCTGTTTCTTTTACTAATTTAACCGTTCATATTATTTTTGCTTATAATAATTAATTAAGATAATCTCCATTTTTTTTTGTTCAATTTCAACATGCATAACAAAGTTGTTGGTGTAATGTTTTGAAGGACCTAAAGGAGAAGCTTACACCATGATAGCAAGGACTTTGCATTGGACAGTTCCCCATTATTGGATTTGGGGATTGACTTTTTTCATGTTCTTCTCAACAAGATCATTTTAGTTCATCCACTAGAGACCAGAAGGCTTAAGACTCTTCTCTGCCTCATGTTATCTCCAATGGTAAATTTCCATGTAAGTTTTTCACGATTCTGAATGGTTTCTACAAGCATAGGTTTTTTTTTTTTGTTATAATATTCAATGAGCAATAATAGAGGTGTGGAATTTCAAAGTTTATTGAGTCCTAACTTACGTGGAAACTTCCATAGGAGAAGTATGGATTAAAACCAGGTGGTTTCATTTTTGGACGTAATATAACATGTTTCATCTATCAATTGACTTGAAGTGAATATTGATGATGCAACTACGGGTTGTTCTAGTTTGATTTAATGTATTAATATTTTTAGAAAAAGTCAGAATGAATATGTGGGTAGTTTATCCTTTTTTTTTTGGGTATAGACTTTTATTTATGCGAGTTTATGGGGGACCATTTATACTTTGAAGCATGCTAGGAGGGAGGACTTTCAACAACTTTGGTTGGAAAATAATTATTCCTTAGTGTGTCATTTTTTTTTAATAACGAGTGATTTCTTGAAGTCTTAGATAGAGATGTCATCGGTGCTTGCATTTTTGTAAGTATATACAATTTAAAGTTACTCATATTTTTCGTAAAGGAAATCATTGTGTTGATAAGTTAAATAATTTAACTTTGTTTCATAGAGAATAATATAAATGGTTTAATGTTTTATCTTCGTATATTTATTTAATTTTTTTCATAATAAATATAATTTATCTATATTTCGTGAAATATATATAATTTTTTCATAATAAATATAATTTATCTATATTTCGTGAAATGTAATTTTTATTAAGGAATTGACATGGTTTCATGCTTTCGTATTCTTTAATTTTAGTTTTTATTTTAATAAATTTCCATGACAAATTATTAATGGGATTTTGATGTCAACATAACATATATTTTAAAATTCACACAGATGTTCTACGTTACTTTATTTGATTGAAACCATTGTATTTTGCTTTTTTTTTTCTTTTAATGATTTTTTGTTCTTTTGAAAGTCTTTCCAACGTGATACGGTATTAGGTTTGAGCCCAATCAAAATATAATATTTTATCTTAAATGATCTTATATGTAAAATATGTTGAGATGGTGATAATAATATGTTTTGAAAAGTTTTACATCGTCTAGAATAACTAAGGAAATTGGTCTTAGTGACTATATAATGGACTCTAAGTTCATGTTTCTTGCCCCGAGTAAAAGGCACTTCAAATTTATATTTGACTTTTCTTATTTATTAATACTCTTATAATAAAAGTGTTGTGGACAGGGGCGGAACTAGGACAGGACAGACATTTTTTTTTGAATTTTTTTTTATATATATTTATATATTTTTTAAAATTATATTATATATTATTTATATTAAAATTATATTATGGAAAATTATAATAAAAGATAAAATAAAATAAATTAATAGAGA
>Ga0214542_1002164_pt1 | contig 40666 bp, 18 predicted proteins | sample CNSS1metaG_FD_160096 | JGI IMG/M metagenome (GOLD analysis project Ga0214542, IMG submission 160096) | Root nodule microbial communities from cowpea collected in UCLA plant growth center, Los Angeles, California, USA - CNSS1 | ecosystem: Host-associated > Plants > Roots > Nodule | place: USA... | reverse complement strand
TATCCTAAAAAGAATCATAAACTAACATACATAAATCATAATAAGATACTAACCTTGATTTGTGATAGATCATGCAAGAATGTATACATGAATCTCAATCTATGTGTTTCCAACCTCTATTTCCCAACCTTTGTATTTATCTCTCTTCACAGACTTTCATGATAATTTACATGATGGAAAGATCTTATAGTCAGAAAAAAACCCTAATCTCTTTTATAAATTAATGTCTCTATTAAAAATTTTTATTTTATCTTTTATTATAATTTTCCATAATATAATTTTAATATAAATAATATATAATATAATTTCAAAAAATATATAAATATATATAAAAAAAATTCAAAAAAGAAAAAAATGGGGAAGCCGTGGCTCCCCCTTGTCACATCCTAGTTCCGCCAGTGTGTATACTCAATGGTTGAGAAATAATATAAATTGTTTTGGTGAAACAAAAGAGTTCTTCAAATGACACAAAAACTAATAATAATAAGTAAAAGATTTTGTTTTATATTACCTAGTAAACGAAAGATTTGCGCTATTAAATACTTAAATTGAAAGTTTTAAACATTCTCACGTGAAAGGAAAATTTACAATAAATAAAAATAATAAAAGTAGTAGAAATATTTAAATGTGAGACATAAATTTATTTTAATTGACATACATCTTTTTAACATAATTACATAAAGGTTATGATAAGATGAAAAATATAATTGAGATGCGAATGAGTTTCAAGATAAACCAAATAATTAGAAAAAATAAAAAAAAATATATATATATATATATATATATATATATATATATATATATATATATATATGGTTACATGATTAATTATGAATATTTTAATAATTTAAATGAGGACGAGTATTATGTACATCCCCATACCTATCTCCATACCCAATTGAAAAAGTCGAGGATTCTCCATACTCAGTCAATGTGGAGATTTCCCGTTGAAATGGGAACGAGTTCGAGCAATACCTACAAGAACAAGTTTATTTGTCATCTCTAGTACCGGACGTAGATATCCGATTTATAACTTAAAAAAAAATTTAATCACAAAGCTTATGTATCCTTTCGGTATCTAACTTTTTTTTCTTAACCATTTCTTTAATTTATTATAATCATTTTTTTTCCTAATTATGCCTTTTTTTATTTAATATTTTTATAATTGTATTGTGATTATTTAAATTTGTTCCTAAACAGTTAATAAGGTTTCAGGGTATTTGAAATAATTAATCACTTTTTTAATTTTTTTAAAAAATAATAAATTAAATACCGACTGTTTACATCAATATGTAACTTTTTTTTAATTGTTTATGTAATTTATTGTAATTCATTTTTTAATTATTTTTATATTTATTTAATACTTATATAATTTTGTTATGATTATTTAAATCTATTAGTAAATAATTAATTAGGGTTTATGGTATTTTAAAGAATTAATCACTATTTTAATTTAAAAAAAAAAAAAATTAATCACATACCAAATGTCCAACATCATGTATCTAACTTATTTTTTTCAAACTGTTTCATTATATTTATTTAATACTTTTATAATTTATTATGATTATTTAAATTTGTTAGTAAATAGCTAATCAGGGTTTAGGGTATTTTAAATATTTAATCACTGTTTTAAAAAATAATTAATTAAATGGATGTCCACGTCAAATATGTAATTTTTTTTATATTTTTTATTTAATTTATTACAATTAACTTTTTTCATAATTATACCTTTATTTATTTAATAATTTTATTATGATTATTTAAATTTATTTAAAAAAAATTAATTAAGGTATTTTAAATAATTAATAACTTTTTTGTTTTTTTGAAAAATAAATAAGTAAATACCAGATGTCGACACCTGGTATGTAGCTTTTTCGGATGTTGACCTCCACTATACTACAAAAATATATGTTGTTTGAATTGTGGATCGAGCTCCGGTCAATATGTGTATTGATCGCGAACATCAGGTATTTAATTAATATATTTTTTTAAATTTATCGTTGGTTCTGGTAATTAATGTACCTATTTATTTAACATTTTTTTTTACATTTCAAATATGTTTTTCTTGGTATTAAAATTATTGTTTTATTAATTATGTTTTTAATATTTTTAAACATATTATTAAATTTAAAATTTTTGAATTTAGCTTTTATATTTTTTTGTGATTTTTGTTAATTAATTGTTTTAAGTTTTATATGATTATGTTGTGTCATATTATTGTATTTGTAGGTGATTGTAATTATGAAATATTTTCATTTGAGTTTTTTGAATTCACAAGTAAATTCGACTTTCGTGTCAGATTTTTCTTCTTTTATTATTGATATGTGCGAAAGAGGATTATACACCTAACTTTACAATTTTTCCTACACATGAAGATTTAATTAGGTGAGTTCGAGGAGTTGCATATAATCTTAGTTTTGTTAGTTTTATTCTAAGATCCAATAAATATAATGGACAACCTGTACGGGATACACCCGACCTCCACAACACTCCCACTATACACTCATGAGTGGAGACACTCCTAATTCTCATAACTGACACCTTCTCGACCCCTGTACAATTAATTTTAGTGATAAGTTTTATGCTATCAAATAATATAATCCTTAATTTTTAAAAACGTTGGATGTATTAATTAAATATTAAAATATAAAGTATAAGTAAAGGAATATAAATTTTATACTATTATTTAGTTATAAATTATTATTAAAATAAGTGGAAACTATGAAAAACTAATATATGAAAAATTAATTATAGTACTTCATCGCATTTGTATTTATTCTATTTTTATCTGATAGTTGTATTTTTAAAATGCTGATCATAAATGAGTCTATACCATGATCATAATATGATTAAACGAAAATATTTAAAAACTTAATAAAACAAAGAGTAAAACACATATAATTAAATAGAAAGATTTATTTTCATTGATTAAACCCATATATATATATATATATATATATTTATATAAATAAGAGAATTAATAAAACAATTGATTATAGAAAATAATAATCTGAAATAATTACCTGAATGTAAAAGGTTATAAAAAAATATGTAAAAATCTACTAAACCAAACGATCGATTGAAGTTTGTATAATTTTAACTATTAAATATATATATTTTTTAAAAAATAATCTCAATTAAATATATCATATTTTGTTACTCAAAATCTTTTTCCTGGTCTTAGTAGAATATCATACCATTTACCATTTTTTTGATGTTTACAAATTTTGATTCAATACCACAACTTTGTAACCACCTTTCACCTTTCCAATAAAAAAGAATCACGTTCCCAATTTTTCCATAAAGAGTAATTTTATAATAAAAAGTATTTTATCTACATCCACAGTTGTTATGATTATTTTATTAAACAATTTTATTATTTAACCACTCCTTAAACCATCCCACTCCTCTTTCTAAAATCAGACCAACCACTCCACAAGTGAAGAACCCAAAATTATTTGAGGCTGCATATTCTCACACTTTAGTTTAGTCAAATTACAATTAAATATATATAATTTTTATTTTTTTAAGATTTTAAATGTATATATTAACACAATGCTAAATAACATAGCTATACATCGATTAATGAATGTATAGAATTGTTTCAAATATTTTATATACAAGCGATTGATAAATGTTCACTGAAAGAAGCAAAGACAGCTAGCAATAACTAAAAGTTACTCTTATTCTGAGTCAAACTAACATATAAAATGTTATAAAAAAAACCAAGTGTATGAAAAGTTGTCGAATACTTCCTGAATTTAAGTCAAACAAGTACTTTTTTTCTCTTATGATTAAGTCAAACAAGTATTAGTTCAAGTCTCACTAAGTAGACATTTGGAACAGAAAACAGAAAATCTTAAATGCTCAAATGCACACAACAGATTTCCACAAGTAACATACAGAGAAGTCACTGTCAAGAATCACCCAAGTTATTCCCAACATACAAGAAAATAAACTAATGGCAAACCAACTTAATTGTGAATGCTCATATTATTTGACCACAGATTCAAATGAAGAACAAAAGCAGATTTAACCATAATTTTCATATTGATCTACAGTGGCTTATTATGCTAATGGCTTCAAAAGAGGGATACTCTGTTCGTGCCTAAAGAAATTAGAGGGATCAACTTTAGTTTTGACCTTCACTAACCTGTTGAAGTTACCCTTGAAATACCTATAACCCCACGACCGAGCCTCAACAAAGCTTGTGTTGTTCTTCTTGTTCATCCCTATATCCAAGTCTCTGTAATTCACATATGTTTCTCTTGGATACTTGGAAACATAGGGAGCTGTGCGGGAATAAAATTTCCTGATCCAGTTCATGTGCTTTGCCATACTCTTTTCTCCATCAAGCCAACCTGTTACATACTGAACTTTGTAGAGAACTCCCTTTCTGTGAGGGAAAGGGGTGGCAGATTCTGCAATCTTGCTCATCATGCCTCCATAGGGGTTCCAAATCATTAGGGGTCCATCTTCCTGCAGAAAAACTTTCCATAGGGGATTCAGGGACTTCTCTGGGATCACTTCCCTTACAAAATCTGATTTTGCTTTGAAGTAAGCCTTTGATGTGGATTTCCCTTGCAGCAAAACTTCTGGGGCTGTTCCATCTGGGTACCCAGCAATGTAGAGAACAGATTTGATCCAACTAGTCTCCACACAATCTTTTCTTCTCAAACCCAACTCAGGAAAACCATGTTTCATCACTTGCAGAAGCCTATCAGCACCACCAAGAAAAAGAGCATTGTACGAGGTTGTTACTGTTCTTTTCCCTGGAACACTCCCATTCCCTGTCTGAATCAGCACTCTGATGAAAAGATCTTCATCAATCTTTGGAGCCACTTTCTGCCATCTGTGAAGAATCTTGTTCCCTCCTTGTTCAAGGGTCTTGGTCACCGTGAAAACAGTCACAGTTTGTGGCACAGGAACCAGCTTGATCTTCCACCACAGAATAACTCCAAAGCTTCCTCCACCACCTCCTCTTATTGCCCAAAATAGGTCCTCCCCCATGGCTGCTCTATCAAGAACCCTCCCATTAGCATCAACAATTTTAGCATCTAGAACATTGTCAACGCCAAGACCATACTTTCTCATCATGGAACCGTATGCACCTCCTGTGATGTGCCCTCCAATTCCCAAGGATGTGCAAAGCCCTGCAGGGAAGCCATGGACTGAACTTTTCTCTGAAATTCTGTAATACACTTCTCCAACAGTGGCCCCAGCTTGGATCCAAGCCGTGTTGTGTGCAATATCAACATTCACTGCACGAAGTTTGACCAAGTCCAGGATCATGAATGGTTTCTCAATAAGTGAAACATAAGAGAGCCCTTCATAGTCATGTCCCCCACTTCTCACTCTCATGTGAATACCAAGCTGTTTTGCACAAATCACTGCTGCTTGGACTTGAGAGTCATCAAGTGGGGTGAATATGAAATCTGGTTTTGGCACTGATGGCAACAAGTACCTTAGATTTTGGGCAGTGGATTCAAGGATGGAAGTGAAGGAAGCATTGGTAGAAGTGTAGATTGAAGAGGAAAACTGGTTAGGAGTTTGAGAATGGAGTGTTAGGCAATGGTTGAAAGGTTCTTGAATTGGGAGTGAAGTGGTGAGTGAAAGTGATAGTAGAACTACAAAACTTGGTAAGGTGAACCAGAGAAACTGCATGGTTCTTTTCTTTGGTTTTAGCTTTCTTCTGTGAGTTTGAGGAAGCTAAATAATACACTGATTGCTTCTTGGTAATGGTAGTTTATAGAGGCAATATACGTGTACTTGAGCTAAGTCAAACGTCATGTGAATTGGTATTTCATTTTAGGTTTGGTGGAAAATAATAGAAGCACGATGTGGAATTAGTTTTCAACATTGAGTTTGGAATCCGATACATTTCACACCCAAGATTACTGTGTGATATCGTTATTTTTCCTCTATTCAATTTTTGCTTCTTCCCACTACCATGTGTACACAATTGTATATATGACACAATGCCCTTGGGGTATGATTGGATTGACTTTTTTTAAGCGATTGGATTGAATAAAGAAAATGAAATGATACAGAACCAGTTAAAGCAAAATGAAATAAAATATTCATTTTCATATTTCACCATGTTATAATGGAGTAAAGCAAAAGCTTCATTCTCATAGAAGAAATAAAAGTGAAGATAAATCAGAAAATATATAGAAAATATGTTTCACTAATTTTATTACATTTTATCTCTACTAAACAAGTTTTAAATAACAGCAAAAAAGGTTTTACGTTAGTAGTGTAAAGTTATTTTGCATTATAATTTCATCACATAATATCATATATTATATTTCATCACAACACAAACTCATACAACATAATAGAACCATATTGTTAACTATTAGGTTTATATCTTGCTCAATATCTAAAAATTAAATTATAAGATGAAATTTACATGCCATTCAATATATATATATATATATATATATATATATATATTATATAAATATATATATATATATATATATATATATATATATATGCAATTATTTTTCATTACCTACGCATATTCTTTAAATAATATACAATAAATGTTTTTCTTTTTCTAATCGTAACTTCTCATATATTAAAGATAACCCTTCAAAGAGCATCATCTAACACTTGAAAGGAAAGAAAAGAAATATATTTTTTAATCATCATCCATAAGATAATTAATTAAATTATTCTATTCTAAAGGTATGCTACAATGTTACTTTTCTTCCTGAAGAAAAAGTATAATTATAAAAAGGTCCTTGAAGTCTAAAGAAAAAAGAATATGCTCAATTTAATCTTGTTATTAAAAGAAATTTGCTAAAGTCAATGCTTATGAATATATGAGACAACATCTCTTAATTTGACACATTCTATTACGTAATAGTTGAAGTTATATATGTGGATGACTAATAATTTTTTTTTTCATTTTCTTCAAGAATTATAACCTTACAACATTAGTCATTACACATATTAATAATATAATTAGTTAATAACTTGATTTATATAGACTATTTGGTCTGAAATCTTGTATAATATTGGTGTTTTGAATTTACTTAATAACTACTACCACACGTTATAATTACTAAGGTAAATGACTATATGATTAAATACATATAATGCAAAATTTGGAATTACGTAAGCAACATACAACTTTAATTTATGTACAATGTATAACTTAATTAAAATTTTGAAAATACTTGTAACGATAATAAGTATTGAAATTCAAACATGAAATTATTCTTAAAAGAAAAAACAACTTTCACTTTCAATTGCAACATGTGATTACATGTACGACTTCAATTTCTACATAGATAAATAACATAAGTACACAAGGACATAAAGAATATATATTCTAAATTTAATAACATTTTTATATTCAATAACTTTTTGATAGAAATATTATATACTTTCAGGATAAATTTGAGTTATGTGTGTGTGTGTGTTTTAAATTTTTTATTTTAACTTTATACTACCTTTGTAATCGTGTAGCATATACAAATTGCAACGGGTTTATTTAAATTCAGAATTCTAAAACAACAAAATAAAGGCGAAACAAAGGACATCTAACCTACCAAGGAATCTTTCAAGCATTATTTTGAATTCACAATTCTAAAAAAGAAATTATAAAGGCGGAAAGCAAAAAAAAAATGCCTTTTAACAAGCAAAGAGTTCAAGCATGCGATAAACGAAGCTGCGGGGAATATAAGTGTGCTTTTTGGTCTCTTTATGAAATAGTTTTATTTTGAGAGAAAAATACCTTTTATATATTTCTAATTCTGACTCATTTTCATGTAAATTTCTTCAATTTTTTTTTTCAAACGTAAAAGTAATCAATACTCAATTCCAGATTTAAATCATCAAATTTCATGAGTCATATCATATAATTTCAATAATTTCTAGAATGACTTAAGAGCTTTTTGATAAAAGAGAAGATAAAAAGAAAGCAAACTGGATAATGTTTGACAAAAGCAAGAGTTCAACAACTCCTTTTAGTAATCAATATGTCAGAAGTTACAATCATGAACTCCTTTACTTCACTTTTTAAAACAACGTTTTCAACATTGAACTAAATTAAACAAACCACATTCAATAAATAAAAAACAAAATGGATATATATTTATTTAATTTCTTAAAATAGTTGTAGAAAATTTGGAATTATTCAAGGTATATATGTAACTTTCTTTTGTAAATAAAATTCACTATCTGGAAGAAGTTCAAAAAGTAATCAATGAGTGACACCACATCCTTAAATGCCGTTAACGTGGTAGACAGCATGTTTCGTAGAGTCAATAATTTATGTATGATAATCTCTTACACCCTATGTTTTAAGATAAAAAATCAACAACTTTTTTAAAAGTTGTTCCAATATGCCGAATGGCAGTTATATCAAATTACAGAATATATTATTTTACTTAACACTATTCATTACATAAGGGTTTTTATGGATAGGTTGACTCTCAATTTCACATTTATGAATGATTAAATATTTTTGACAAAATAAAAGGAATGAAATACTTCGATGTCCTGTAATTAATGTTTTTAAAGGGTTTATCTTTAAAAGGAACATGAAATTGAATTAAAATGTGGTCATATGGTAAAGGAGCATTGTCCATATTAATATAATATTTTTTTCTGAAGTTTGGGCAATGTTACTTGTTCGGGATAGCAGGCAACGATATATGATGTAGTGCAATATACATTTTCTATTTTCATGTGTCTTGCAAGTATTCTTCCTCCAATGTTGACATTGTCACGACAAATCATTGATTTGCCATTGTGACTCATGTTTCTCTCAAAACACACACCGTGAGTCCCCAACTTAGTAAAATGATAAAACATATTTATATCCATTCTAATCGGTATCTTCTTAACTTCACTAACAATAACCCCTTCATCAGTAACTTGCAAGTTGGAATAAAAAATTCTGACTAATTCCGGATAATAAGATTGACGATGACACAAGAAAGGTAATAATCCCAAATTATGCAGTATATCATAAAACTCAAAGTTTTGCTTCTCAATAAAATCATCTGGAAATCTTGGTTCAATAATATCTCTGTTGGAAAATTTGGAAGAATACCTTTCATATTGAGCAACGAAGGAGAAAAGTCTTTGGGGCTGCGACGGGGGGATAATTTCATTAGCTTGGTTCTCGATGATTATGCCATTTTAGATGGATTTTTTACAATTTAATCGGTGGGTTTTGTGGAGAATTGAAAATAAGAAAGATTGCAAGCAACGAGAGGTGATTTGGTGAAGATTTGAAACAACAATGGTCAAATTAGGGTGCAGGAGGGGTAGTGTGTGAGGGTTTTTGGAGTGGCTGGCAGCGGCGGAGAGAGAAAATGTTACTTTAATAGTGGAAGACGACCTGTAATCGATTACAGGGCTTGCTTAATTGATTACAGGCATATTTTTTTTAGGAAAACCTCTTATTAATCGATTGCATGCTTGATGTAATCGATTACAATGAGGTGTTTTTTTTAAAAGAGTCATTGGTAATCGATTACTAGGTGGTTGTAATCGATTACAGAAAGATGATTTTGGTATAAACCTACTCTTAATCGATTACCAATACCTTGTAATCAATTACAGTATAATTTTTTTCTTTACAAATCACTTTTAATCCATTACAAGGGTCTCGTAATCGATTAATGAGGGTGAGCTTGAATTTATAATACAACGTGGCAAGTGTTGAAGCACTAAAAGATTTGAAGACATTGCATACATTAAATTTTCAAAAAAAAAAAATGAAGTACATCGACATTTGTTGACATCACAAGCAAAGAAAATAAATGAAATAAATTATGACCAAAATCTATATTTTGTATTCTTGCGCTCATCAACATACCATCCAGAATTGATGTCCTCATATTCTTCCGCAAGTGTTGGTGGTCGAATATCTCTGGTTTGGATGAAAAAGTCAATATAGGAAGAAATGCGTGGACATTTAACAGATCGATCTAGACTTTTAACATGATTCTAGTGATTGATCATTTGTGATACGTCATAGTCACATTTGATTTCCGCGGTATCGTGCACTCTGCGTCTATTGTGTATTGTCGTGAGTCAACGATAATCAATTTGTTTGACTATTATGCGATCACCACACTCCACTAATTATGTTATGGTTTCTAATAACTGGTTGAATGTGCAATCGTGTCTCATTGGAAAGGTTTTCTGGGCACCCGAATTGAATTCCAAACCTAAACCATAACTATTCTCTGTGATCCCAACGCCTCTCAGAGGTCCACCATAATAAATAATTGTTGGTGAAGTTGGGAGGGAGTTTGAGGATGACGGTGTGGTGTTTGGAGTTAAAAGAGAAAGGATTTCTTTAGCAGATCTTGTAAATGTTACATACAACTCAATGATTGTAACATATGAAATGCATCTTCATCGGTCGTCAATTCAACTGCCTCATACATAGTATGTCCTTCAGAAGTCATGATGGGTCGTCTGAAGTAGAGGTTGTTTATGGATATCTTTGAGGGGTAGGGAATGGTTGTGCGAACTTTTTCTTTTAGCACGTTGTATGTGCAATTGTATGGAATGCGAAATAATCGAGGACTATCACATATTTGTTTATACATTTTTAACTTTGTTATAAGTTGAAACTCTTTTCATGCACTTTATTTCCATATTTAAATCATTTCATTTTAGTAGTAACAAATTGGACTCGATGTACATAATTGTTTTGTTTTATTTTGTAGCAAATATGACATTTGCTTGCTCTTTTTGTCATATATTTATGTACCTATATTATTTTTTGTTTATTTTAGTTGCATTGAACTCTATATTTTTTAGACTTCAAAATAAACATATGGTTTACTATATTTTTTAATATTTTCTATGATTTTTGGAAGTTGGGGTAAATTTGTTACATTCTTGTATACAAACATGTGTGGATTTTATTTTCCTTGTTTTAAATGATCAAAGCTTCTATACAAACTAGAGAGATCTAATCAAAGAGACGAAATTCACCAATTTAGTTTCCAATTTTAGAAATTGTCTCTTCTTTTCATTTTCTCTCAACTTTAATAATTATCTTTTCATTTCCTTCTCTACTTTGTTTTCTTCATTCTTCATCTCTGTTAAATTAATTCCAAAAGTTCATTTCATGAAATAGTGATCATACAATCCAAGTTGACTTTTGCATAAATTATTTATTGTTTTCAATTTGTTCTTCTTCTTTCTAGGTCTAGATTTGTATTTTATGTTATTAAATTGAACTTGATTTCAGAAATCAAATTAGGTACCAATTGAATGTTGATTTGGTAATTAGATATAGATTGGATCGAATGATATTTATTGTCACTATTGACTACAAACAATTATGATAAAATGTGAATACTATTACTCTAAAAGAGAAAATACAATAACAATTCCTCACATGTGAGTAACTTCACAAATTAAAGAGTATTAAGATTTAATGTTTTCCACAAAGAAAAAAACATCATACTCAAATAAAGAACTTAGTATAATTTGTAATTTTTGATATGTTATCTCATACTTCATGTATGGAACACTAGCATATTTTCCTTTATCATTACAAAAAAATAGATATTACCGACGGTCGAGATCCGTCGATAACAACATATATCCGTCGGTAAACTACTTTTTTCGACGGATTTCTGACGGGCCAAAATCCGTCGGTAAAAGGGTCATAGCTAACACTTACGAACGGATATTGTCCGTCGGTAATTACCGACCGCAGGATCCGTCGGTAATTACCGATCGCAAGATCCATCGGTAATTATTGACGGCGGGATCCGTCGGTATATACATGAGTTTGACGCAGCATTTCCGACGGATTGTCGACGGAATAATCCGTCGGTAATTTCAAAACAGTTTTCCAGTGCAATTTGTATTCGCACAGTCCACAAAATTTATCAAACCTGCAATCTCACAAATACAATCAGACTTGCCCATCTTATAATTATCTGTAGCCAATCCAGACAGATATCTTATACATACATCACACGCATACGCATAAATATTTTAAGAGTCTGTATATAAAAGTGAAATAAAGATAAACATCTTTCAATCACAATGTCATAGGTTATGTTTAACTAATGTAAAAGCATACATAAGTAACAAACTCAGTATAGAAAAAAGTCCTAATAATCTACATAATCATCTGAATGATTTTCTTCTGTAGGCTCTTCTTGTTGCTCAATCTATGGCTGGACTGGTGTGGGTTGGACTGGTGTGGGTTGGACTGGAGTGGGTTGTTGCTGGGGCAGTGTTGGGTTGGACTGCTATTGTTGAAGACGGGTCTGGGCATCAACAGGCAGAAAGGCCATGACTAGATTTTTGAAGTTTTGAAACTGACTTCTCAAATTTTCATAAGCTTGATCACATTCTTCTAGTCGTTGCGTGAGTCGGTTCACGGCCTCCTCAACATTGTTGGAAGAAGATGCTTGTTGTTTGTGGATACCTCTTCCAGTAGTGTAACCTTTGCCAAGTTCTCTAGTGCCATAAAGTCTTCCTTTATTTTTTCCGCTGACAACGTCAACCCAACACTGTGTCCTAATGACATCTTCCTCATCATTATGCTCTGACGCCTCAGCACAGGACCCTTGCTCAGATCTGACTTGTGAGAGTCTAGTTGAAAATTCTTCCTGTTAAAGAAAACAATGACAAATTATTTAAATAAGGTACAACATTTAAGTTTAAAGGAAATAATAATTAGTAAAAGGATTTCCTTACATGTGTTCTTCGAGACCTTTCATTAGCAAACTGGCCAGATCCCTTGCGAAGATGAGTTTGGTAAAATACCTCATCAATATATGCCTCTCGCCCCAACTCTTTTTCCTTTTAACAAAATAAATGGTTATATGTATACATCTATTTTAAAAGAAGTAAATTATATCATAATATGAAAATAAAAAAAAATTAAGGTTTATACCATACGAAGGGCATGCTCATGAGTGGTAATGGAACCACCTGTGTGTAGGGTCCCACCCTTTTCTGAAGCTCTATTCCTCTGGGATGTAATTTGCTTGTTGCCATAAGAAGGAGAATTCCAATGTTCTAGCAATCGATTCCAGATATGGTCCCCAATCCAATAAGGGCGCTCTCCTACAATCCGAGCATCTCTAAACATCTCAGATAGCCTATGAGATGCTTTGGAGTGGAATTTTTTTTTAATTTGACCTTCGTGCTCAGGTCTTCACTGAATCGACCTCTGTAACAATAAATCAAGTACATATGATCTTGACAACAAAATATGCATGGTATTTAAAGTCTAATAGCAGTGACCATCTACTTTTCATTTGACATACATACATAAATACAGAATGAAAATAAGTTTCATGACGTTTTACCTTAAATCGTTGCCAAAAATGTTCTTTCTCTTCTGGAGGTATGGCACCCCATGATGGCCAAGGCGAAAGGAACTGTTGCTTAATAGATCTTGTGATTGTCTGAGAAGCAACTCTAGAAGGAACAAACCTAAATATAAATGCATAAAAGTCATAAAAAAGAAGGCAAGGCAAATAACAAGTCATGGCATACAAATTAGTATTTAAGATCTAAATAGATATTACACCCGATTAAAAGGCTCAATCATCGGTCGCTCATGGAGAGGAGGGTGAACATCATCAGCAGCTGAATCAGGAGCATCTACTGCAGGAGAAACATCAGGAGAGGGATTAAAGGATGAGGAAGGTCTACAAGAAGTGTGAACCACAACAGGGGAGGGTCCTTGATGGGAAGGTTGTGGTGTAGAGGTAGGTGGTGCAGGAACCACAGTAGGGTTTGGTGTGAAGGTAGGTGGTGCGGGAACCATAGTAGGGTGTGGTGTGAAGGTAGGTGGTGCGGGAACCACAGTAGGGTGTGGTGTGGAGGTAGGTGGTGTGAGTACCATGGTAGGATCTAGTGTGGGTACCACAATAGGGTGTGGTGACGGAGTGGATGTAGATGGTGTGGTAACCCCGACAAGGTGTGGTGTGGGTACCCCAGCAAGTGATGGTGCCTGAACGGGCGCACTCTGTAGTATTTGGCTAGGAACCCTTATGATATACTGTGGTGGCTGTCTTCTTGGCTTTGTCTTCTTCCCTTTATCAGAACTAGATCGACGTCTAGGTGACGTTGCAACAATCAAACTATATAAAACAACAAAATTGAACATCAAATATCAACAAGATAGTTATTTTACAGTTTAAAATGACAAGTGTTGTTCACATTACCAACCACAAAATAATACTTTTATAAGTGAAATACTTAAAGTTTGCAAAAACATAGTTAATGAATCTTTTACATAAATTTAACAATTACAACAACCACAACAATAGCTCACAACAACTAAATAATTCAATCATCATCGTCATCCTTCTCCTCATCATTTTTGTCATGATCGTTATACTCGTCGTCGTCATCATCATCATCATCATCATAATCTTCTTCTTCTTCTTCTTCTTCTTCTTCTTCATCTTGGTCGTCTTCATCTTCTTCGTCTTCTTCTTCTTCTTCTCCATCTTCTTCTTGTATTTCTCCTTCCAATTCTTCAGGAGCACCATCAAAGTCATGCAATGTAGATACACTTTCAACTTCGATTATTTCATGGGCATGTGACATTTCATCAACTTGATATGGAATATCCTCTTCCACCTCATTTGACTCAATGCGACCCCTAGGCTTAGTTTGTATCACAACACACCAACCACTTTTGTCGATGCTCCGAAATGCTGGATATGGGACATAGTAAACTTGTCTAACATTATTAGCTAGAATGAATGGATCAAAAAGTCGGTATCTTTTACTCATTTCAAGTTCAACAATATTATACCTAGGATTCACCCTTGTACCATCTCTAGAAGGATCAAACCATTTAGAAGGAACTACAAAAGAAGATAGTCAATGTACCTACAAAAGAAGAAGCCATTTAGAAAGTTGACTAAACTTTGACTTTTTTATTTGAACCTTAAATCCAAGTGTAAACTGATGGAGAATGTTTAGGAGGCTTCAATACACAAGTTCTAATTAACAGAAGAAAGGTGGAGAAAAGATCACAACTTAGAATTAACAACGTAATTCGAGTTTAGCTAGTCAAAACTCAAAAAATGAACTAGAAATTGGCCAAAATGAGCTAAGGCTACCAAATTAGTAAGGGAATTCTTAAGCAATGATGCAAACACAATCTAATTTGTATAAGAATGATGAAAACTTAGGCCAATGTGAGGAATAACATGGAACACGAAAATTCATATGTGGAGGCTAACTTTATGCATAAGTAGTCTACCACTCACAACTTAGTTAATGTTTTTCTCATTGAATTAGAGTGACTAACTTTGTGGCTTAGTTTGATGCAGAAAAAGTGATCCCATGGCAGAAAATGCAGCTGAAACAGTGGCCTAAATAAGCACTAAATTGGATGAAAAGTTGCTAAGTTGACCAAGAGTTGACTTTTTGCATTTTTGCTCTAATATGATAACTATGAAAACTGGTAAAAACAACACTTAGAACCTACTCAACAAACTTAAAATGACAAAATGAACCTAAGAAATAACTCAAAACTGAAATCTTACCTAAAACTCAAACTTTCACTACCTAAAACCTCTAAAAAGACACTAAAAATAGGTTAAAAACTATGGTTATGCTAAATCATGGGTAGAAGTGGATAGAAACTACCTAGACAAGTTTATAATGACTTGAAAAAACTTAATCCTAACACACAAACTGCCTCCGAAGAGATTTACACAAAATCACTACCTAAAACTAAGACTAGTCTACTAAATTAAGTATTTTCTATGTGCATGTACTACCCTAACCTATGCAACTTTAATCTAACTATCCACACAAGTTTCTAATGCCAAAATATGACTACAAAAGAACTCCCACGACTAAAATCAACAACAACTCGAAATCTAGGTCCTTAACACCTAAAACTGCAAATATTTAGAAATTAAGTACACTAGTGCATATAACTATTATAAAACTAATTGGACAAGTTCTAATTAATAGAAGAAAGGTGGAGAAAAGATCACAACTCAGAATTAACAAGGTAATTCGAGTTTGCCTAGTCAAAACCCTAATGGCCAATGGAAAGGACCAAAAACAAAACCAAAAAAATATGATAAATAACGAATGAAGATGCTAGCTAGCTAAATCAGATCATTAATTCCAATCATAAACATATCAAAATTCACTACTTTTCACGTTCAAGTTTTCCATTCACCAAAACAATGTAGTCCAAAATACATGCATCTATATAAATTGGTTAGTTAAAATGAAGTCTTCTAAATAATTATTAAAGATTGGTGATGATAATTATCATAAAATTAAGCTTCAAATCAGCAGCACATGCTCTGTCATTCAATTCGGATGCACTGCAGTAGGAAGAAAAATGAAAGGAAAATGGGTGTTACCTCCACGACAGCCCAGAAGCACCAAAGCCAATGGTTCCCCCACGGTCTGAGCACCTCGACGGCCGGAATGCCTCCACGGCCGGAGCAACACCAAACAGAGCACCCTCACTTACGCGGAAGCCCAATTCGAATTCCTCTCGCCACAAAAATGGAAGCAACTATCAGAAAAAAAATAATTGGTAAGGATGAATTAAAAGCTTGGATTATTGCTCGAGCAACAAAACCCTTACCCTGCTTCTATATCGACGTTAGAGCGAATCCCCAAAGTCAAACTCAAGCCACCGAAAGCGTTACTGGAAGGAGGCCGTCACGGCGGCGATTGGGAGTGGCATGGCAGCGGCAGTGGCAGCAGCAATGGGCGGCAACACTAGCGGCGACTTCAATGATGCGTTTGGAGAAGAAGAACCGAGTTTTGTAGTGGGGCGAGGGCAGCGACACTGGAAGAAGGCCGTTACGGCAAAGATTGGAAGTGGCACGACGACGGTTCAGAGTGGCAGTAACGGCGGCAACACGAGCGGTGCGTTCTCAGTGATGCGTTTTGGAGGAGACGAGTTTTACGAAATGGGGGGAAAGGATTTCTGATTTTTTTAAGTTTAATCCGCGAACTTACCGACGGACTAATTCGTCGGTAATTCATCAGTAATTGCATGAAAACTTTACCGACGGATAAATTCGTCGCCAGCTGTCTCTTGTGTTATTACCGACGGAAAAATCCGTTGATATTTTTCCCGCTTAAGATCCATCGCTAAATTTGTCGAAAAATTAATTTTACAGACGGATAAATATCCGTCGGTATTTGTCCGTCAGTAATTAACAGATTTCTTGTAGTGTATATATTATTGTGAAAACTGAGAGAACACCTTCAACTAGTAAGTTCCATTAACATATTATTATTAATAAAACTCAAAGGCCTTTTTCTCATGTTGGGTTGATGAATGAAGATGCGTTGAAGTTCTTTGTGAGTGTGATGATTTTGAGTTGAGTGGTTTATTGAATGTGTTGACATGTATGACATAGCAAAGATAATAGGGTTACCACCAATTAGATTCTATAGGAAAAATAACCTTAAGGAGAATGAGGGTGTTGGGATTTATGTGAAAGTAATCATGGATGAAGCCTCTTACCTTAGGAAGATCAAGATGAAAAGGAATGAAAGTGTAAACGAATGGTTTATAACTTGTACTTATTTTTTATTCTGGTGAACATAGTACTTTTTAAATAGTTGTAATTATTTTTACTTATGAAAGTGTAGACAGTATTACAATACTATTTTGTAATATATGAACAAATTTTAAATTCCATTATATATTAGAAGTGTTATAATTAACATAGTTTAAATTTTATTTTATTTCTATTGAAGAATACATTTATTTTAATTAATATTTCAAAAAAAATATTGAAGAAGCTATTAACCCTAAAAAAAACTAAAAAAAAATGAAGGATTTAAATTTCTATAATAAAATAGTTGCAAATAAATGAAGGTTTGAAACTTTCACAAAATAATAGTCACTAATAGGAGAGGTTAAAACCCTCCATAAAAAAACTTCTGCAATATAAATTACATATGAGAGGTCGCCATAGACATCTGCAAATAGGTTATGGCGACTCTAATTGCGAAGATTTTAAAATCTCCGCATATTAATTTGTAGAGGGTAAAAAGCCCCCCAAATTGAAAGAAAAATCTGCTTACAATATATATATTTTTTGTAGTGAATGGTCACAATTATGGTATGTTTAGGGTCATGTTGAGAAGGTTTATTGTTATAGTTGGTGGTGAAGGCTTTATAATTTATGGTTGGAGGATTAGGTTCATTTAGGGGTTGAAGTTGTTCAGATATGACAACTTCAAAGGGAGTGATACTTATAAAGATAAGTGTTGGTTGGGAAGTAGAAGGCTTAGGTTGGATAGAAGATATAGGCTTGTGAGATGGGAGTTGCACTACTTGAGAGATTTGTTATGAATGGCTTCTAAAACTCATTAGAACAAAATCATCATAGTTTGTATTATCATCAAGTGTTACCACTAGTGTGAAGACAAACAATATAACTTATGCAATATTGTTGCACTTCTTGGATGTGCTTTCTTGCTTCATTTATGTCCTTGGAGAAGGAATTTCTTGTCTTCTTAAATGATGAGAGGATAATAACATATACAAATAGTGACATTAGTGTAAATATGTTTAACCATCTTAATCTATCTAGGTTTAGGCTGGATATAATATTGTGATGGTTTGTCAAGTAGTGTTGTGCTAGTCAAGAGATTTGTTGTGAATTTCTTCCAAAACTCACTAGGACAAAATCATCATGGTTTGTATTATCATTGTGTACCACCACTAGCATAAAGATAAAAAGTATAACTTATGTTATCTCAATGCATTTGAATGACTTAAGTGCACTTTCTTGGTTCCTTTTATGTTATCAGAGAAGAATAATTATCGTCTTCTTAGAGAATAAAAGATTATAACATATAAAATAGTAACATCAATAAAATATATTTGACTCTCTCAATCTATCTAGATAAGAAATTAAAATGTTTAAATTTAGAAGAGATGTGATTTTATTTTTGAACAATCATTCACTACAAGAAAATCCTTAAATAATGACTAATTTTAGTGACAAAAATCAATTAGTCACTATAGTGACCAATTTAGATACCAATTTATAAACTAGAGACAATTTCTTTAGTAGCCAAAACCTTGATAGTTAATATTAGTGATCAATTCACTACAATGATCAATTTAAAAACTATTTTTAGTTACCAAAATTTTTTAGAAAATTAATATGTAAATTGGCCATTATAGTAACTAATTATTTTTTGTCACTACAATTTATCATTATTTAAGGATTTTATTTTGTAGTGCTTGAATATTATTGAATTCAATATGAGACGCCTTTACATTTTTTTATAACTTTAACTTTTAAATATTATATATTGTTCCGGTCTGGAAATTATAGCCAAAACCAGAACAATCAGTCTCTCTCTCTCTCTCTCTTTTGCTCTCTTTTTTCTATCCTGTGTAGCTTCTCCTTTTTCGTTTTATCAGGTTCCTTCTCTCTTCAGTTACCTCCTTTCCTGGGTTCCAGCTAACTACTAACCATTTCTCCACATATCTTTCCGTAACTTCTCTGATAATCTCGCAGTATGATGTTCCTAGAAAAAGGGCATACTCACTTGTCAGTTGCATAAAAGATCGTGGTGAACAATATTTTTTACCTATAAGGTTTACCGAGCTTGGCGAGGTGTCCGATGCTTCCGAGCTTGACGAGTTCAAATCCAGGAGAGTACACAACCCTCCAACTTTTCAATGTGCTTGCACTATGAGAAGTTGTCTTTTCTCTCCTTTCAGCAAATGACCCATCAATGACATGATATTTCTGTCTTTATTTATTACGCTCACCTAACTTTTACACGTGTCAGCTTATCGAACCGATGGTGGTTTTTGAATCTAACGGTTATAATTTAAATAAGGGTAACCGTTTCGTTTTCTAAAACATCCCTCACCTTCTTTCTTTGTTCATTTACATTAATCTCTTAGTAACCCTTGTCTGGTGCGCCCTTCGCGACCTCCATCATTGTGTTTCTGTTTTCCCCCTCTATGACTCCAACCAAGGTGTGTTTTTCACTTATCTTTCTTGAATTTTATTGTTGATGATGGCATTCTTGCATGCAAAAATTCTGTTTCTTTACCTTTCAGACTGGTGAACCCTAATCTAGTTTCGATTGATACTCAGGTTTATAGATTACTTTCGCTTTTCTTTCAAACACTTTTCTATGAAAATTTTCAGATTTAAAGCAATGGGTGTATCTGGGAGTCGCATTTGTCTTATTATTATGTTTTCAAGAGACTTAGGGTTTATGCTTAAATTCATTTTGTTTGACCTTAGTAGATCTAGGATGACTTCCTACGACTCACAATACCCTTGGGCTCCATTAAATCTAAAAAGGGAGTGTACTGGTTTCTGCACCGAGAGACGAATCCAAACCCTTGGGGAAAAACAGGCTTTATGTAAGGATGATGAAAACGATGTGGTTGTGGGCTTGTGTGAGTTAGCGTACTGAGGTTTAAAACCTCTTTTTATTTAGAGGTCGGACCGACGTAGCCCTCAGCGTACTGAGGTTTCATAGATAAAGTCGGACCGTATCGAGCCCTCAACGTACTGAGGTTTAAAACCTCTTTTTATTTAGAGGTCAGACCGACGTAGCCCTCAGCGTACTGAGGTTTCGTAAATAAAGTTGGTTTGATTATATTAATCCAGAGAGAGAATTTCAAACACATTATATAAACAACTCCCACCTCGTTAAAAAACCCTACCGTGTGACAGGGAAAAAGAGTGTGGGGTTTTATTGCTTCAAAAGAAAGAAATGTACCAATAGTTTGTTACAAAAAATGGAGAAGAAAGGAAGTAAAGTGCTTAACTAAAATAGAAGCGCAAATTGGCGGCATTCCATGTTCTGGGTATAGAGGTCCCATCCAAGGTTTCCATTCTGTACGCGCCTCCTGGTAACGTTTCCCTAATCCGAAAAGGATCGACCCATTTGGGTGATAGTTTGTCCTCACCGACTTTGAAGTCGCGGGGAACGACTTTGGTTTGGTACTTTCGTTCAACTCTTCGTTTTGTGGCCTCTCTAGTGATTCGTGCCAGTTCTCGTATTTCTTCTAGGACATCCAGGTTAGCTCGGATTCCCTTGTTGTTTTCCTTCATGGTGACTTTAGTTCTGTTATCTGAAAGATTCCCGATCTCAACTGGTAATAAGGTGTCTGTTCCGTAAACTAGACTAAAGGGAGTTTCATGGGTAGTTGATTGAGGTGTGGTGTGGTATGCCCACAAGATTTTGGGAATTTCATCCGACCAGGAAGTTTTGGAAGTAAGTACGCGACGCTTAAGTGCTTTTAGAATTACCTTATTCGCTGCTTTTTCCTGACCATTTGTCTGCGGATGTTCGACAGAGGAAAAACATTGGGTGATTCCTAATTGCTTACATGTGTGTCGAACCTGCGCGCTGGTGAATTGGGTGCCATTGTCGGATATGAGTCTGCAAGGAACACCGAACCGGCATACTATGTTTTTCCATAAGAATTTTTCTACCTTTGATGCGGTGATTGAAGCGACTGGCTCTGCTTCTATCCACTTCGTTAAATATTCCACCGCCACTATAAGGTATTTCAATTGCCGAATAGCTGTTGGGAAAGGACCCAGAATATCTATACCCAAGGTATGAAAGGGCCAAGGAGGATGTATAAGTGTAGTCCTTCAGGAGGAGATCGATAGAAATTTCCATGCCTTTGGCACTGATCACATCGTTTGGCATGTTCCATGCAGTCTTTTTTCATTGTAGGCCAGAAATATCCTGCTCTTAAGGCCCTCAATAGCAATGTCCGACCTCCAACGTGATTGCCACAGATCCCTTCGTGTAGCTCCGACATGATTCTATTAGACTCCTCTTTCTCAATACACATCAATAAAGGTCTCGAGAACCAAAAACGAAACATATGTCCATCTATCAAGGTGTACCGTGCTGAGCTTTTCTTGAGGCGTTGAGCCTCAACAACATCTATTGGTAAAACTCCGTCAGCTAAAAAGGTTTTGATGGGAGTCATCCAAGATTCTGGGGCGGACGTTTTGTTCAGAGTCATTACCCTGAAACCATTACACGAGTTGACCCTAGGATTTGTCAGAGTCTCTTTTATTACTGACCTTTGTTGACCTGGTTTGGTACAGCTGGCGAGTTTAGATAGGAGGTCGGCCCGACTATTTTCTTCTCGCGGGACATGAGTCAATCGAAAAGTATGGAAAGTTGTGGCCAATGTTTTCATATAATCTAAATACTTAGCTAGCTGGGGATCCTTGACAGTAAATTCTCCATTGACTTGACCCGTAACTAATAGAGAATCGCTTCGAGCGGACAGTTGAGTCGCTCCTATTTCCTTTGCTAATAACATACTAGCAATGAGAGCCTCGTATTCAGCTTGATTGTTGCTAGCTTTAAAGGAAAATTTTAAGGATTGTTCTACAAGGATCCCTCCTGGACCCTCTAACACCATGCCTGCCCCGCTGCCTTTTTGATTAGATGCACCATCGACCGATAGGATCCATTCAGACATTTCGTTATTCTGGTTGGTGAGGTCAGATCCATTTGGGGCGGGCAAGGTGAGCTCGGCGACGAAGTCTGATAAAACCTGTGCTTGGACAGGACCTCGAGATTCGTAAGATACATCGTATTCTGCCAATTCTATTGCCCACTTGACGAGTCGCCCCGTCATGTCTGGTCGTTTGAGTACTTGCTTTACTGGTAAATCAGTTCTAACTTGGATGCTAAAACTTTGAAAATAGGGTCTGAGTTTTCTGGCCGAGATGACGATTGCTAAAGCGGCTTTTTCAAGGGTTGGATATCCTCTTTCTGCACCATGTAACAACCTACTGACGAAGTATATTGGACACTGCTTTCCCTCCCTTTCTTGAACTAGAACCGAGCTAATGGCATACTCGGTTACGACGATGTATAATTGTAGAAGGTATCCTTTTTCTGGCTTACAGAGCACCAGAGGTTGACTTAAGTATTTCTTTAGTTGAAGAAAAGATTCCTCACACTCCGAGGTCCATTGGAATTTCTCATTCTTCTTTAAACACTGGAAATAGGGACGTCCTTTATCTCCACTTCTCGCGAGGAATCTGGATAATGCCGCCATCCTACCTGTTAGTTGTTGGACCTCCTTCATACAACCTGGACTTCTCATGTTTATAATTGCAAGACACTTGTCCGGATTTGCTTCTATGCCTCGCTCGGTTAGCATGAACCCTAAGAATTTTCCAGCTTTGACACCGAATACGCATTTTTCAGGATTCAGCTTCAATTGATATTTGTTGATCGTGTCAAAAAGTTCTTGCAAATCCAAGGCATGAGTTCCATTTCCTGCAGAGGTCACCACCATATCATCGACATATGCCTCGACGTTCCGACCTAACATAGGTTGAAGAATCTTGTCCATCATCCTTTGATACGTTGCTCCCGCATTTTTAAGGCCGAAAGGCATTACTTTATAGCAAAAGTTCGCCTTAATGCCCATGAATGCGGTCTTATCCTCATCGGAGGGATGCATTCGGATTTGATTGTAGCCCGAGTATGCATCCATGAAACTTAGCAATCCGCAGCCTGAAACTCAGTCTATGAGTATGTCGATATTGGGCAGTGGATAAGAATCTTTTGGGCAGGCTAAATTCAAATCGGTGAAATCGACACACATCCTCCACTTCCCATTGGCCTTTTTTACCATTACTACATTGGCTAGCCAATCCGGGTATTGTATCTCTCAGATATGCTCAGCCTCCACCAGTTTCCTTATCTCCTCGGATGCGGCCCGAGCTTTTTCTTCGTCGAGTCTGCGTCGCCTCTGAATTCGCGGCTTCATTTGGGGATTTATATTCAACCTATGACAAAGTATGTCCGGGTTGATCCCAGGCATATCACGGGCCGACCATGCAAATGACGTCATGTTCGTGCGCAAGACACGGCACAAGGCCGTCTCGACAATTGGGTCAAGATCTGCGCCAATTTTCATCTTTCTCCCCGAGAGGATCTCGACTTCTTTTAGTTCACCTATAGGTCTCGGTCCTTGATCTATAGTCGGCCTTGGGTCGAGCTCTGTTTCTGGAAGATCTGTACGAGTAGGGAGTTGAGAGACATTGTAAGTATCTCGTCGAGAGCGTAGACTTCTTTCGTAACATTTACGTGCAACCTCTTGATCTACCTCATTGTCACTAATCTCCCTTCCGCTGGAAATTTCATTTTTAAGTGAGTGGTGGAGACCACGGCTCCGAGCATGTTGAGGGAGGGTCGTCCAAGCAGCATATTGTAAGATGATGGAGCGTTGACGACAATATATTTTATTATTATCGTTTTTGCGGCGTGCTCGTCAGAGAAGGTCGTTCTCAAGTTTACGTAACCGCGGACTTCTACTTGTTCTCCCGAGAATCCTACTAAGACTCCATCAAATGGCAGAAGTTGATCTCTAGGGATTTGCAAACTGACGAATGCTTCCCAGAACATGACATCGGCGGAGCTTCCTTGATCAATCAATATTTTGTGCACATTTCTCCCCATCAGAATCACAAATAACACCACTGGGTCGTCTTCATGAGGAACCACATCCTCTAGATCTTTTTTCGTGAAAATCAGATCGGCAATCGGCAATGGCGGTCTCGATGTCGTGGCCATGATTACACTTCGGGCGTATCGTTTTCTAGCCGACCTTGTCGATCCGCCGCCTGCGAATCCTTCTGCTATTGTGTTGAAGTCCCCCAGGATGGGAATCTCGTGAGACCCTTGCGTTGGCTTAAGTGATGATTTAGCGGGTTCTGTCTTGGGTAGGTCATCTTTGATGTATTTGCTCATAAGCCCTTGGCGAGCTAAGCTGATCAACAGACCTGTCAGGGAATAACAATTTTCGGTATCATGCCCATGGGTTTTGTGAAACTCACACCAGGACGATAGCTCTCTTCCACGAAGCCGACCAATCTCCAAGGGAAAACGCAGATGTTTGACCAGTTCATGATCTCTCAAGATTCGAATCTTGGGCTCCGACAGCTAGGGGCACATAGGCTTAGTTATCTTCTTGTCGAACGGACGAGGTGGATTGTATGGTGTGAACTTGCGACTGGCTCTTTTATGGGGAGAGGATGTTTCCAATACTTGTCGACGAATATCCTTTCCCTTATACTCCTGTGGGGGAGGTCGCCTTTCTTCCAATCTCTTCCTCTGCATTGCTTCCTCGGTTTCTATGTAAATGGTGGCTCGGTTCCTTACTTCCGCCAGAGTAGTGGCTGGTGCTCGAATTAAGGATTTGCTGAAAGGATTTGCTCGTAACCCCTTCACAAAGGCTCCCACCAACATCTCTTTGCTCGGATTCGTGAGCCCCATGCTAACGTCACAGAACCGGTTAAGGAACTGTTTCAGTGACTCCTCCTGTTGTTGTTTCATATCGAACATATCTGCGATTTGTAGCTGTTTTGGACGATTTACCGCAAACCTTTCTAGGAAGAGGCGGGAAAAAACAGGGAAAGAAGGGATGGCGGCGTTGGGTAGCTTGCCGAACCACTTCAGTGCTGAGCCCGAGAATGTTCCCACAAACATTTTGCAACGCACTACATCACTTCCACCCGATATCAACATTTGTGCTCGGAAAGCTTTCAGGTGTGCTTCCGGATCACCCTCACCGGTGAAAGGAGATACTTTAGGGATAAGGAAATGGGGTGGGATTGCCTCCTCCATGATCACCCTGGCCAATGGGTGATTTTCATCCTGCTCTGCCCCTCTTCGACTGATATTGGAGTCTCTAAAATTGCTACGCTCCCGCATCCAAGCTCGTAGTTCTTCGTTACTTTTATGCAATTGTTCCTGTTGACGCATCGATTCGTCTGAACGCTGTCTTGCCTCCGCCATTTCTTTCCTTAATCTTTCGTGTTCAACTTCCATTTCTACTCGTCGTCTCTCGCTCTCCGCTAACCACTGGGTTCGCTCACCGTCAGCTTGCTTTCTGATAATCTCGTTCTTCTGTCTCAGAGTTTCAATGTGTTGCATAATCTGCTCCAGGGTTGCTTGATTGTTGTTATTGCTTTCTGATGTTGTAATCGCCATTTTTGGATGTCTTTTCTCTTTAAGTGGTGCCAGTTTCAAGTTTTACCGTACCCCACGGTGGGCGCCAATGTTCCGGTTTGGAAATTATAGCCAAAACCAGAATAATCAGTCTCTCTCTCTCTCTCTCTCTCTCTCTTTTGCTCTCTTTTTTCTATCCTGTGTAGCTTCTCCTTTTTCGTTTTATCAGGTTCCTTCTCTCTTCAGTTACCTCCTTTCCTGGGTTCCAGCTAACCACTAACCATTTCTCCACATATCTTTCCGTAACTTCTTCGATAATCTCGCAGTATGATGTTCCTAGAAAAAGGGCATACTCACTTGTCAGTTACATAAAAGATCGTGGTGAACGATATTTTTTACCTATAAGGTTTACCGAGCTTGGCGAGGTGTCCAAGGTGTCCGATGCTTCCGAGCTTGACGAGTTCAAATTCAGGGGAGTATATATATATATATATATATATATATATATATATATATATAGTTTAATTTAATTTTTATATTTGGTCTATAATTTAAGTTGTTTTTTGTGTTTGATATTTCATTCAAAAATGTATAATAGTTAAAAATATTAAGAAACCTAATCAATCATTTAACGTGCCTATATCAATTCCTCCATTGTTTTAAAATCTTCAACAACTCTTACTTGTGTATCTTAAGGCAATTAAAGTAATAATTTATTAATAAAATATATTAAAATTAATCAAATAATTCATGAACACGTAATAAATGAACGGTTTTTCTGAAGTCTTCAATTTAGATATTAAAAGATTACTAGTAGTAGGTAGCACAGTTTTTGCTTAAGAAACAACACTTCTGGCTCATGCATAATCAAGTGAAATACACAGATCACAAAGATAACAAATAATTAGGTACACAATCTGTATCTTACAACATCAAATCAACCATAAACAGAGTAACAAATATAATTTTATACTTATTGCTCCAAACTTTGGATTCCACAGTCTAATGACTGTAGCAGCAAAAGCCTTATTTCCCATTTTTTGGCTTTTATGATCACACTGGAAGAGGTGGGATACTCTGTTCATGCCTGAAGATGTTTTGAGGATCCACTTTGGTCTTAATCTTCACCAACCTATCGTAGTTGTTCTTGAAATATCTATAACCCCAAACACTTGCCTCTATGTAGCTTGTGCTATTCTTTGTGTTTACTCCCAAATCAAGATCTCTGTAATTCACATATTGTCCCCTTGGAAAACTAGATACATAAGGAGCCATGTAGTTGTGAACGTTCCTAATCCAATCTATGTGCTTTGCAACATTCTTGTCACCATCTTGCCAAAAAGACAAGTACAGACTTATGAACCTTGTTCCCTTTCTGTAAGGAAAAGGGGTGTCAGATTCTGAAAACTGCTCCATCCTTCCACCATATGGGCTCCATAAAATCATGGGGCTGTCTTCTGCAACCACCCTTTGCCACAATCCTTCAAGTCCACTTTCTGGTATCGGTTCTCTTACAAAATCTGATTTTCCCTTGAAGAAGGTCTTCACTAGTGGCTTTCCTCGAAGTAGAACTTCAGGATTCGTGCCACTTGGAAAGCCTGCAAAATAGAGCACAGATTTGATCCAGCTAGTTTCCAAGCAATCCTTCCTTGTCAAACCCAACTCAGGGAAGCTTGTCTTCGTGATTTTAAGGAGTGATCTGGCATCACCAAGGAAGAGAGCATTGTACGAGGTTGTCACAGTTCTCTGTGTTCTTTGAATGATGATTCTGATGAAGAGGTTGTCATCAACATAGGGTGCCACTTCCTGCCATCTTTGAACAAGCTTGGTTGCACCTTGCTCAAGGGTCTTGTTAACTGTAAAAACTGTCACAGTTGAGGGCACAGGAACCAGCTTAATCTTCCACCATAGAAGAATACCAAAGCTTCCACCTCCACCACCTCTTATTGCCCAAAACAAGTCTTCCCCCATGGCGGCCCTGTCAAGAATTTTACCATTGGCATCAACAATTTTAGCATCTATGACATTATCCACCGCTAAGCCATATTTTCTCACCATGGTTCCATATGCTCCTCCTGTAATGTGCCCTCCAAGTCCTAAGCTTGTGCAAACCCCTGCAGGGAAGCCATGAACTGCACTCTTCTCGTATATTCTGTAGTACAGTTCACCGTTTGTGGCACCAGCTTGAACCCAAGCAGTGTTGCTTTCGATATCAACCTTGATTTCTCGGAGCTTGATCAAGTCAATGACTATGAAGACGCTTTCAGTTTCGGAAACGTACGAGACTCCTTCAAAGTCATGGCCACCACTAAGCACTTTAAAATAAATCCCAAGTTTCTTGGAGCAAATCACTGCTGCTTGAACATGGGAATCTCGGGTGGGTGTGAATATAAACTGAGGCTTTGGTGCTGAAGGCTCCAAAAGCCTTTTATTCTGCCCGGAGGAGTCAAGAACACTGCTGAATGAAGGATTGTTTGGAGTGTAGATTAACGAATTAAACGGAAATGATCTGTCGGAATTCAAGTTGAGACATTTGACAAAACTTTCTTGATGTTTTGCTGAAGTTGCCAATGAGAGGGATAATAGGATAACTACAAGTGGCAAGTGTGAGATTGGTGACAACATGGTCTTTTTTGTTCAGGTTTGGGACTCTTTGTTTTTGTGCCATGGAGGGTGTCACCAATGTTCTATATATATTTCAGCTATTGTGCCAGAATGCAGTAGCATTATATGATGTTTGAGGTAAGACATGCGTCACGCTGACAAAGAAGAGCATGAACATTTGTTTGGAGTGAATGTTCTAGTTTTAATCATGATTTTTATTTGTTTAACAATTTATTTTCTTAATAATGATATAGAGTTGAACAAAATCTTTCATGCTTTAACATTTTTTATTTAAAGCAATTTCAAATAAGATATTGTAATAAAAAGATACGCCCTTTATAATGCAGTCCTAGTTTTATTATTTGAGGAAACATACAATACAGCATTGATTATGTTGAGAAATTTCTTAGTTTATAATATGACATTGACTTTCTTGTTTCATCTCAAAAGAAAATGTGGTATTACTATTACAATTAATCTTTAGTAATGTACAAGCCAATGCATTATCCCACGGGTTTCTTGATGTTTTTTTGAATAATTGTATGAGAGAGCCATGTATTTTTCCTTTTTGCAGCATTATGCTACTTGCACCAAATAAAACAAATTCTGTATAATTTTATATTACCTTTAAACCTGGAATCCGTTTGGTGGCCTTAGGGTGGTAATGATTCTTCGGAAAGAAAAAGAAGATGAAGAAATTGAAAACATTAACTGGAAAAGAAAAAAATAATAAATAATAACATGCTTCAAAAATGGTGCTCTAAGTGCAAGAAAACTAATCATATTATGATTGACACATGCTTCAAAATTAAATTGTTCAAGGTCTTTCCTCTGATTACCTTTACCACCTATTCGTGTATCGATACAAAACACAGGAAATTATCTTTTCCAAATTGTGCTACGAGAACACAAATAATTTTTGAGCTTATGCATGTTGATTTACGGGGATCCTTTTGATTCTTTCATTAATAGTGTTTTATGTTTTAGGTGTAAGAGTCAAACATCTACTTAACAATTTGTCAAGTCTTTTAATCTTTATTCTAGTCGTTCGGTTCTTCAGTTTGTTAGTCAATCGGTGTACCTGTTAAAGGAACTCCAATGCTAAAGTTAAAAATGGTTCAATCAGAAAAACAATAAATGTTGTAATAAATGCAAGAGAAAAGATCCAACAACATTACCTTTGACCTATATTTATAGTTTCCTACATAGGCCTATGATTAGGATCGGCCTAATTATGACCCAATTACTTTTTAAACTTGATTAATGACTTGTCAATGCTAATTACAAAACTAGTTAATTCATTCTTACAATGTTCAGCCTACCATTTGGATAACATATCATATAATTTGTATAAATGGATACTGGACTGGAATCTTGGGGGCAATCCAACATTTGGCACTACGAGTGATCCTCTCAATCATCGAGCGACTTTTATTCATTGCACATAACTTGCATAAGAGGACATCAAGTGGAACCTTGGGGCAGTCCAACTCTTGACATTGCGATGAATCTACTTTGTCAATGAGTAGTTGTTGGTCACATTAGTGCAAACCTTCTTGACGTAAAATCACTCTAGCGGGGGTCGGTCGACTGATAGGGCAGTTGACCGACCCATGTAGTAGAAAAGCCCCTAATGCCTTGAGTAAGGTCTTGTGCCAAAGCAAAAAGGGTTTGATTAGTCGCTCATCATACTACTTCGTTTGGGGATGTGACACTTTGTGGACTGTGTTATCGCCTTGCGATTCGTGCTTGTTAGGCATGAATTTGAAGAGTCGTGTCTTTTGGACTGTTGAGGGGTGGGAAATAAGATGCTCCTCGTGTTGCCATGTGTCCCAAAGATTTTCTATAAATAGGAACAATGGTCTATGTCATTTTCATAGTTTTCCTTTCTTGCTCACCTGATATGCCACTCAAATTTTTTCTTTCTTCACCAGGTAATAATGTTTGCCCTTGTGGTTTCCAGCTTGAGAGGTTCTTCTAGTCGGGAAGGGAAGGGATATGTCGATGATGAGTCTTTATTGTTGTCATCGCTTAAGTTGTCTTCAAAGATTCAAGAGTCAATCAACTGAGTTGCGCCTAAAGGTAATAGCACCATTACTCTTAAAGATATCAGTAATAAATAGCCATCGGGTTCAGACGGTGAAGCTGGTTCATGTGAAAGACCTGCCAAGCGAGCCTAAAGTAGTAGCAATTGAAGCCCCTCCTACTCATGTTGACATCTTTGATGACAAGGAAGCCGACCATGCAGACCTTGTTGACCCCTAGTTCTTGTTGTTTTTAATTTTAGTTTTTAGAGTTGTCTTTTATTTTTAACGTGAGTCAATCAAGGACAATAAGATATTTTGTTGTTTCGTCAATGATCGACTTCTTGATTTTTACAACTCTGATTAAAAATATGAATACAAGGTGTCATTATTCGTTTGTTATGCCTTTTATTTTCTACTTTTCAAATATGTTGTTATAATTAATAGATATTGACTTCTCTATGATGATTAATTCACTTAGCATTTCTTAATTCTCATTGTTTTTTGCTTGTTGATAGATTGGTAGGGGTTTCGAATGAGCTCGCCCTTAACCAATCGATTTTGCTTGGTAAAGGTTTTATGAACTCTCCCTTAACCAAGTTTGTTGATCAATCGGTAGGGTTTTTGAACGAGCTCGTCCTTAATCAACCGATTTGGCTTGGTAGGGGTTCTAATGAACGTTCCCTTAACCAAGTTTGTTGCTCACCGGTAGGGGCTCTGAACGAGCTCGCCCTTAATTAATCGGGTTCTAATGAATGCTCCCTTAGCCAAGTTTGTTGATTGATCGGTAGGGGCTCCGAAGGGTTATGATGAAAGCTCCTTTAACCATGTTGTGAAAGGAAACGCCTCTTTTGTTGACAGATTTGGTTGTGAAAGGAAACGCCTCTTTTGTTGACAGATTTGGTCGCTCACTGAAAGTAGAGTGTGCCGCTTGGTTACAGTGTGTGTACTTGCGTGCGTGCGTGCGCGCGTGCATGCGTGCGTGCATGCTGTGTGTAATCTTCCTTAACGCCTTGTGAGAAACTTTATTAAAAAGACTATAAATTAAATCGTGAGTATATTTATGTATGAATTACGTTTGCTTAGTGAGTTTTAATATTTATGATGTATGTAATCTATAAATAGAAATTCTCTATTTTTGGGTGTTTCATTGGAAAAAATATTAGAGTGCTAACATAAATATATTTTACGTATTTAATATATGCTTATAATTATTATACTTTCGTGATTTTTACATTTTAGTTGGTTTTTATTGTTGTTTTTTGTTGGGATTCTAGAGTGTAAATACTATCATTTTTTTAATTATAATTATTATAATTTAATGATTTTTTATTTTTTGGGGTGTTTTTTTGTTCTTATTTGTTAAACTTTTCTAAACTGTGAACGATATCCATTTTATGATTATAATTATTTAATTCTAATTATTATATTTTAGTGATTTCTTTCTCTGTTTGTTTTTATTGTTCTTATTTTTTGAATTTGGAGTGTAAATGATATGCATTTTTTTAAATTATAATCGTTATACTTTAATGAAAATGCTTTGTACATTGTTTCTTTTTTTTTAGGATTATTACTTAAATTCAGAAATTTCTGGGTCTAGCATACAATGTGTTGACATTTCATGTTGAAAGTAGAAAATTCAGGCCATCTAAAGTTTTGTATATTTTTATTTTTTTTGTTGGTTTTTATTGGTCTTAGTTGTTGTGCTTTTGAAGTGTAAATGGTATCTATATCTATTTTTAAAGGGAGTTTCTCCCTGCACCCCTAAAGGTTCCTTTAGTAACACGCTAAGCGTCATACATTATTACCATTATATCCTCACCTAATTTAGTTGTTGTGGTAATTAAGAAGAGTCATTGTTGCATAGTAATGTTTATTCTTTGACTGTTGAACGTGGTTCTTTTAGAGTTCTAGGGAGCAGTTGGTTGAGGATAGCATCTTTGATCCAGGTAAGGGGAGTTAATCCAATCTTATTTTCTTTTTTATTCTATTAGGGTTGATCTTGCTTCTAAGTTGATGAATTTTGGGGTTTATCTTGTGTGGTTGGAGTTATCTCACTTGTATAGTGATTTATTGGTTGCAATTGGTATGTTGGTCTTGTGTAAATTTATGAATTAGAGTGAATGATCCCAGATGCATGATTTTATATGTATTAAATTGGAATTACCATGTGCTATGAAAATTAGGGTGGTCTGATCAAAATTGGTAATTGAGGAGTTGAGTGGAAAGGAGGTTTAAAGCATGATTGGTATATGATCTTGAATGTTAAGAAATTTTGTATGTGGAAAGATACATGGAATGCTTATGTGAGAGTATTAAACTTTGATGACTTTGGGAATAGATATGAATTTATATAAGGTATGAGCAATGTAGTGTATAAGGATTGGAATGGGACTTGGATTTAGGGATATTTGATACTTGATTGAATTCCTGGGTTGATTCTTGAAATGTGACTTATTTGTTATCTAGAATTGTATGTAATGTTTTAGAATGGCTTGGTTTGGTTGAATGCTGTCAAAATTGTAGGATTTCGGGTGTTTGCGTTATGCAGACTCGTTGGACGAGCAAATAGAAACGGAGTCCAGCTCCCCTAACCTTTGGAAATTCCTTTGCTTAAGATATGAACCTTGAATCCTTTCCTTGATTTCTCAACCACCTATGGTTGCCCATGCTTCTTAACCCTTCAAATTCAAGCCAAAAACCCAAAATGACAAAAATAAAGCTTAATTTGAGTTCTCCAAGAGTTGAACCCACAACCATACAAATGCCAAATCAATGTCAAACCATCATGCCAATTCATATTTCATTCAAACTAATACAATTCAAGCATTATATCATAAGAAACATGACTAAACATATTATCAAAACAATAATAATTAAATAACACACAATTGGCATACATAAGACTTAAACTCAAGCCCTCACACACAATTAAGTACTCTTAACCACTTGAGCTAGTATTTTTCTACGTCATACCAATCAGAATTTAGTATCATAAATGCTCTTCCCACCCGCATTTATTAATTAATTAATTATTTAATTAATTAAATTCTACGGGTCTTACATATACCGGCAAGGAACCCCTTCATATAAAGGTATAGAGCGAGAATGTAGACACAAAAAATGTGGACATAAAAAAATATTTAAGAGAAAAAATTCTATTTTACTTTAGAAAGAATGTGTTTCAATTTCCTACATCAAGCGATTGATAGGAATGATCATGGATTGGATTTTCAAATATCTATTCTAGATTCATTTTAGATTCAAATAATTAGATTAGATTTTAGATGCATTTACTTTTGCTGCAAAACAAGTTTAAATTCTTTCTTTTTTAAATCCAAATATTTGGATCAAGATTTAAATCCAAATCCAAATATTTGGATCGGATTCAAAATCCAAAATCTATTTTTTATAAAAAAACTAAATTAAATTTTCTAAAAGTGGTGTCATCGAGGTAGACTCGATCGAATTCGGTCAAATTTTTGTTGGTTCAACTCGATCGAATTTTGATAGGGACCAGATCAGTCCGATTTTAGTCGAGAAGACTAGGCTGAATTTTAGTCGAGGTCGACTTGATCAAATTTTGGTCGAAGCCAACTTAGTCAAATTTGGTTAAATTCCAGTCAGGACAAACTCAGCCGAATCCAGTCGATGTCAACACAACCAAATTTTTCCAAATTTAAATTATGGCAAACTCGGGTGAATTTGACCAAATTTCGGTCAATACCGATTTGACTGAATATGACCGAATTTCGACCTAAACTAAATATGGTTAAATTCAATTAAGGCCTACTCAAACACTAATGCTGAATTTCAATACCGAATAATCTAGACCTTGAATCAAGACCAATCCATCTTAATCTTGAGGTTGAGCCGGCTTGATTTGATCTTCCTAGTGATAAGGTCATTACTTAATTGATTAAATAGGAATGATGAAGCCGAAATTTTGGATATTTATCGATATAATAAACAAAAATAACTCGCACGGTGAGAGAAATTCGTTTTCCTCATTCAAGAATTTATTTTCGGATTCTAGAGAAACAACACTTCAGCCACTCAGACATATGATACTGAAATACACAAATCAGAAAGACACAAATCTGTTTCTCACAACTTCAACTTGGCCAAAATCAAAGCAACTAATATAATTGTATTGTATCCTCCTTTCCCTAAACTAGCACATTAAGTTATTAATCCTCTCACAAATCTATGGATACCACAGTCTGTAGCAGCACAAAGCCTTATTTCTCATTTTTTTTGCTTTTGTGATCAGAATCGACGGGTTGGGATACTCTGCTCATGCCTGAAGACGTTTTGAGGATCCACTTTGGACTTAATCCTTACCAACCTTTCAAAGTTGTTCTTGTAATAACTATAGCCCCAAGAACGTGCCTTTTCGTAGGTTGTGCTGTACTTGGTGTTTTCTCCCAAATCAAGGTCCCTGTAATTCACGTATGCTTCCCTTGGAAAGCTAGAAACATAAGGACCCATATATTTGTAAAGCTTCCTAATCCAATCTATGTGCTTTGCAGGATTCTTGTCTCCCTTTTTCCATACAGTCAGGTACTGAATTTTATACAGTGTTCCATTTCTGTGAGGAAATGGGGTGTCAGATTCTGAGAACCGGCTCATCCTTCCACCATACGGGTTCCAAATCATTAAGGGGCTATCTTCTAGCAGCAACCTTTGCCACAGCCCTTCAAGACCCTTTTCTGGTATTGGTTTTCTCACAAAATCTGATTTTGCTTTGAAGAAGTTCTTGAATGTTGACTTCCCTTTGAGCAGTACTTCAGGAGGGGTGCCACTTGGAAAGCCTGCAAGGTAGAGTACAGATTTGATCCAGCTAGTTTCCAAGCAATCCTTTCTTGTCAAACCCAACTCAGGGAAGCTTTTCTTCATGATTTGGAGGAGTTTGCTTGCCCTACCAAGGAAGAGAGCATTGTAAGAAGTTGTGACAGTCCTGTGAGTCTTATTTGCAGCGCTTGATGGCTCAATGATGACTCTGATGAACAGGTTTTCATCAATATAAGGAGCCACTTCTTGCCACCTGTGAAGAATCTTGGTTGCACCTTGTTCAAGGCTCTTGGTAACTGTAAAAACAGTCACAGTTGGTGGCACAGGAACCAGCTTTAGCTTCCACCAAAGAATGATGCCAAAGCTTCCACCTCCAGCTCCTCTTATTGCCCAAAACAGGTCTTCTCCCATGGCTTTCCTGTCAAGAATTCTGCCATTGGCATCAACAATTTTAGCATCTATGACGTTATCCACCCCAAGGCCATACTTTCTCATCATGCCTCCATATGCTCCTCCTGTAATGTGCCCTCCGATGCCTAAGCTTGTGTAAAGGCCTGCAGGGAAACCATGAACTGAACTCTTCTCAGATATTCTGTAGTACAGTTCACCAGTTGTGGCACCAGCTTGAACCCAAGCAGTGTTGCTTTTGATATCAACATTGATGCCACGGAGCTTGACCAGGTCAATTATTATGAAGGGGCTCTCAATTTCAGAAACATAAGAGATTCCCTCGTAGTCATGCCCTCCACTTCGCACAATAAAGTGTATACTAAGTTTCTTGGAGCAAATAACTGCTGCTTTGACAAGGGAATCACTGTCGGGAGTGAATATAAACTCGGGTTTTGGCGCTGAACGCACCAAACACCTTAGGTTCTGTGCGGTTGTATCAAGGATGCTGGTGAATGAACGGTTGCTTGGGGTGTAAATTAATGAATCAAGTGAAGGCTTTCTGCCTGAATTCAATTTGAGACATTGTAGAAAACTTTGTGCAGGTGAAGCTGAATTAGCCAATGAAACTGATAGAAGGAAGACTAAAAGTGACAAGGGTATGATTGGAGATACCATGGTTCTGTGCTCCCTGTTTTGGGCAGAGAAGTGTCACACCAAAGCTCAATATATAACGTGGCCATTGAGCTTCATTTAGTTAAGAATTATGAACGTAATTAATTCCTGAAGAATGATAACATGACTCTTGTTTTTTTACTCTTATCTTTTATTTTTTGAAGTAATTTAGTATAACTGACCATTGAATGAAATTTATAGTATTATTTTTCTAATTTTTTTTACATCTATTTAATATTATCCCTAGTTATCTTTTAATTTTATTTTACCTTTTATCTAAATACAAAATTAACTAAGACTATATTACTATTATAAAATATTGTGTACCGTCTTTATTCATTACATTTATTAGCAAGTATATCTTTTTAATATCATGAGTAATATATTTTTCTAATCAAAGTGATTCGTACATTTCATTATATTTTAATTCAACATAAATATTTATTTTAAAATTACAGGACGAATTAATTTAATATTATTATGAATCTAAATATGATTTAATAAAATATTAAAATTTGTTAATTATTATGAAAAATTATAATAAAAATAAAATAAAATAAAAACACTTACTGTAACTAACTTGATTTATGTTTTTCTCCAAATTTATTTACAAAATTAAAAGATGTAGAAATTTTATGTTTTCGCGCTCTATGATGAAATTATGTTTTTAACCACTGCATTTCTTTTAATTAATTGAAAGCTTTTTGTCACGTACGTGAATTGAAAATCAATTGCTTTTTGAAGTGTATATTGAATAACCTTGATTGGTAAAACAATTTCTTGTTATCCTAATTGAAAATTTTGGATGCACTATATTATGAAACTAAATGCGTTAATTGCACATCAATATTTTTTTATTGGTTTGCGTGTATAGATTAAATTAGAAAATTAGTGCAACTGTTACATGAATTCAATTTTCCCTTAATTGGAAGCATTGAATTGCAAATTAATTAAAATATAAATGCATGAGCGTTGTCTCTATGAGGTTCAACACCAATCGAATTTGAATAAAAAAAGAATAAGTTTAAATATGTATTTGTCCGTGTATATAAGTGGATTTAGTTATTTTGATCAAATTTTATTAAGTTTATTTAATATTTCGAATACATTTCATGATTGTATGTGAGTTGTTTATCATGTTTAACACATTTTTACTTCATTGTTAATTGAAATACTATCATAAAGAACGATTAAAACATCAAATAAACTTGCCAAAATTTGGTTAAATAATTAAATTCACATATTTCTAGAATTGAAGAATTATATTTGGTCAAAGTCTTGAAAAGAGACTAATTCAAATTTTAACTGAGTTATGAGACCAAAAACATATTTATCCCAAAAGAAAAAAAAATATTTTTTTTGTTGTAACATTAATAAGTAGATGCCAATATTCGTTAGCAATTTAGGTCATATACATGATAAATAATTAAATGTGTTAGGAGTGTCATATTTTACTAGCCAGTTTATTAAAGTGATTTAATTGAATATATCTAATGACGTCATGAAAATTTTAATATTTTATATATAAATGAAATAAACGCCGTCACTTTAAGCGAGGAGATTCACATGCTGTCGAGAACCATTTCATAATAGAGGACTTTATAACATCAACCGACTGTAGTCAGGTAGCACTTCTAAAATCTTTCTTGGCGAGTCACCATTGACTCTCTTCGATCGAGCCCCCTGTATGCCCTACCCCTTTGTCGAGGGAAGAGGAAGAAAAGACCCGTCCCTAATGAAAAGAAGAAGTTAGCAATCCAACCATGTTACCAAAGGTGGAACTATAAGTTTAACTGGGCAATACCCACAATATTTTAATTTGTTAAAAATATTGAATTTTAGGAAAAAGTAATCGATAGGTTGGTTAAACAAAGGGGTCATGATCCCATCTAAGAGCAAGTACATTATTATTATGTTTCTACATTTAATTCTTTGGGTATTGTAAATTGTTTATAGATTTTATTGCTCTTTTTTGTTTTCATAAACAAATTATATTTCGATGCAGGGCGAGTTCATTGTCCAATATTCATCTTCAAAGAAAAAAAAAATTATTCTCATTCTTATGCTCATACTTAACGGGTATAATATTTTTACGGGTCTTGTTAACAAGTGGCCTAAGGACACTAGTTATGGATAATTAATATACTTTAAATTTTCAGAAGTGCATAATTAATTACAATATTAAATGAATTTTCCTAATCATCATAAATGCAAGTTTACTTTATTTAAAAGACAAAAATGCCCATAAGTGATATACAACTATAGTTAATAATTTATTTTATGCACACCTATACAAATTTAAAAAATAATTAAATAATAAAATAACTATATTTTAATATTGCTAAAAATGATAATATAATTAAACGTAAAAAAAATTAATTTGAAGGAGTGACAAAAAATATTATGAAGAAAGGGAAAAAATTTTCACATGAAAATGCAATATTTTAGTCATAGAAGAAATTGAGAAAGATTATAAATTTTAAAGAGTTGTTTTTTTGTAAAAATTAAAAACGATACCTTTTAAACTTTTTAAATTTCCACTAAGAGACTCTAAGTGTCAGAGAGATACATTTTTTCTTACATTTTAGGAGCGGGCTTAAAAATTCCAAAGTGTTTATTTTGTGTAAGAGATATTGTTTAGAAATTCTAAAGGACCTTCTTGTATTCATAAAATCTTTTATATAAATTTAAATTATTTTAATTAATGAAATTAATTATTTCAGTTTTCAATGTAAAAATGGTAAAATCAAAGATCATTAATTATACCTTAACCCGTGTCTTTAGGGCATAGTTAGCATTCTTCTATTTTTATTTCATCCTCATCATTAATGGGTAATGAGTATGCACTCATACCCATTAGGTACCCACTTTCTTATTATTTCAACATTAATTAATTAATTTTTATTAAAAAAAATAAAAAATCTTGGCAAAGAAAAATGATATTATCAAATATTCAATATAAAAATAATGTATTCTTGTTTTTTTAATATCAAAAATTTAGAAATAAATTACAATTGTATACCTTTCAACTTAGAGTACCTACTAAAAAAAACTAATTTTTGCTATGAAAAAAATGTGTATGTAATGTATAACATTTGTATGTAATTAGATATTATCTACTTACATATGAAAACAAATCCATACGTAAACCAAGCATCGGTAAACTTATATACGAAAAAGAAAATCGGTATGTAACTTTACATATGGATTTTTTTCGTAAATATTAGCATCTGTATGTAAATTACATATGAATTATTCTGTATGTCATTCTCGATGACTTACATACGAAATATTTCGTATGTAATTTATATACGAAAAAAAATTCGCAGGACCAAAATATATATTTTGTATATTACATACGAAAAAAATTCATATGTAATGTGGAATGGAATACAATGAACTGGATGCGAAACGATAACAAATCAATAACAAAGAAAGAAAGAAACACATTACAAATTGGCTTACCGGATGCGAAACGATTGGAACTCGAGCTACTCTCTTCGATTTGGAACAAACCAAACCTAGGTTTTCAAGAATAGGAATTCAATCTGCAGAGAACAAAGGAGGGTCAATGTAACACAAACCACAAAACAATCATGCAAGAAGCCAACTTCAAAAGGCAAGAACTTACTCCAAGCTCCGATTTCTCTGTCCAAGTTGCAGGAAGTGAACCTATGTGACACGCAACGCCAATGTGAGGAAGAGATGGATAGACACGAGCTTTAATTATGCCAGATCTAGTTTGCATGGAATCACATGATGAAGTATTGGAGGGAAGAGGAGGAGGAATAGGGAGAAGTGGGACAATAGTGACAGTGGAGGAGCTAATAGTACATGGATGAGGGGAATAGACAACAAGGAATGACTCCGGAGGTGGTAAAATAGATGGTGACTTATGTGTAGCGTACTGAATGGGTGAAGAACATAAGAGTGGGATAATGGTAGAGAAATAATAGGTCCTAAAAAGGCAATAGGAAAAGTATGTTCATCAAATATAACATCCTTGGAAATAAAAAGTTGACCATTGGTAGCAATGCATTTGTAATTGTTAGGAACAAGGCAATAAAGGAAAGAATAAAGGAGAGAAAAATAGACATAGAGAATTTAACGTGGTTCGGCGTACAATGTGTATGCCTACGTCCACGACTACACTAGGAAGTATTTGTATTTCTGGTGTATCTTAAAGCTTTACATAGAGTCTCTTATATAGTAAAATAGAGAACCACATC
>Ga0214542_1002163_pt1 | contig 40677 bp, 20 predicted proteins | sample CNSS1metaG_FD_160096 | JGI IMG/M metagenome (GOLD analysis project Ga0214542, IMG submission 160096) | Root nodule microbial communities from cowpea collected in UCLA plant growth center, Los Angeles, California, USA - CNSS1 | ecosystem: Host-associated > Plants > Roots > Nodule | place: USA... | reverse complement strand
ATATTTTTATTCAAATTGATATTTTTATTATATATTTTTAACATAGCTAAGTTTATTTAAAATTGTGTTTCACATTCAACTTTACTTAAAATTGTTTTCAAATTTTAAATTTATATGTGTTTTATTGGTGCATGAACTAGTTAATTTATGAATTTTTTTTCTATTAACATTATTTTCTATTAACAACTTTAAAACAATTTTAAATAAAGTTGAATGTAAAATATTAATTAAATGAACTTAATTTGGTTAAAAATATTTACTTGAAATATCAATTTTGATGGAAATATTTGTGTACATTTATATAGAAATTAAATTTGGTTTCAATTTGGAGAGGGACAAAATTGCTAATTTTTACAAAAATTGGGACTAAATTGAGACAAATTAAAATAAATGGACTAAATTGAGACTAAGGATAAATGACACCTGACATAATACTGACACATGTCACTGTCACTGCCACATCAATCTGTCACTGCCACATGGCACGATGATAGCTTGACACGTGACAATTTTTTTGATTTTTTTTTAAAATTAAAAAAAAATAATAATAAAAAAAAAATTCAAAAAACATAATAAAAAAATTCAAAAAATCGAGGAACTGACACGTGGCACCTCATTTAACGCTGTCTAGTCAGACTTAACAGAAAGGGCAAACTTGAGACGTTTTAACAAAAAAGGAGACCAATTTGAGATTTTTAAAAATTTGGGTACCATTTTAAGATTTTGACTCCAAAATGGGGACCAAAGGCATAATTAAACCAAAAAAAATTAAAAACATTTACTAATATATTACTTGTAATTGAGTTAGTTTTAATATTGTAACAAAATATTAAATATATATATATATATATATATATATATATATAATATTTTATTATTTTTTATGTAAAAGTCTTAGTATTAGACATGATTACATAAGATACATTTATATGATTCTATGATTTGGAAAGGATAAAATGTTATAGACATAGAAATGTAATTATTATGTTGTAATGAATATTCTCTTTTGAGAAAATCTTCACCTACTAACTTTTAATTTCTAGTTAAATAGTAAATAGTTATGTAATAATAATCTAAAAATAAAGTGTACACTATAGTAAAAATCATTAGGTCTTGTACACCAAATATATTTGATTTATATATTAAACAACTTTGGTATGTGAATCTTATTTATCTTCTCCAAATTTTTATTTCTTGATATAATATAATAATACTAATAAACAAGATATATACGTTAAATAATTTTTTTAATATATATATATATATATAAATATATATATTTATTTATCTAATATTAATTATAGATTAAGTAAATACAATATATGAACTTAGATAATGCTTTAGTTAACATACATTTCCCTTTCATATGTTTTAGTATAAATGGTCGAGAAAATTTTGGTAGATCTAAAACAAAAATGAGTTATAATAAACTTTAACTTGTTAAAGGAATGTGATTTAAATATATGTTGTTCTCGAATACATATTCAAGATGGTCAATGCATGTGCAACGATACACAAATATTGTTAGTGTAGTTAATGTTGTGCACATTTGTAATTATCGACGTAAGTGTGTAAATATATTAAAGTCCATGTCCATTGTAACATCATCTACTACATCTTCATCATTCAAATATGACACTTCTTCCATCTAAATTACCTTAAACAAACATAAAAATTACTATATACATTGGTAAATGGACAAAATAATATATTCAAAATTTATATATTTAATCATTGTTACTAATATAATAAAAATATATATAATTTAGTATTGAAATATGGTATGTTTCTCTTTTAAAAAAATGATAATTTTAAAGTTGTATTTGATATGAAATCCATTTTAATTAAGTTTTTCTATTTCATCTCCTTTACTTATTGAATATTCTCATATTTGAAAACGTTTTATTAGAATAAGTTTCAAAACGTAATACGAAATTTCTCATTTGTAACTCTTTGAATCTTTAAGGAAGGGTTTCTCTAATTCAACAAACAATTAATATGAAACTTCTAAAGATATGTGAAGAAGTATATATGTATTGTTTTATCTTAACGGATATCTTTTCTTTGATCACTTAAAAAGAATGAATGTATTATTTTATTCTTCATCAATATACATGTTTAAAAAAAATAAGACTAAAATATAATTTATCAAAATCTAATCGAAAATTGAGAGAGTAATTACTAAAAGAAAAATCTACAATAATCAAATGATCACAACTAAAAAATGGTTATGAAAAACATATAGTACATAACTTTTATTTCTATATTCATGAAAAATAAATATATGAGATGGAAAAAAATATTAAATATTGAACTAATATTTTATTATCAATAGATAAGAAAGTGTTATTTTTTTTATCTTAAAAAATGGAAGAGAACTTAGGAGAAATGAAAATAGAAAGAATGAATTTGTATATAATTTTTTGTACTTTTTTTCATAAACAAAAGAAAATACAACCGTGAAAGCTGAAATGAGATACCTAAAAGACAATAAAAGAGAACAAAATAATATCTTAATAATATTTTTTATTATATTTAATTTTATATTTCATTATTATTAACATTAAATATTATATTTCATAAATAAATTAAAAATTTATCTACTTTAATTTTTATTAATATAATATATACTATATTTTATTTTTAAATTAGGGCGGACCATAGCCCCTCTACAACACTACTACCATCCGCCACGGACTCTAAATTCTTTTACAATTTAACCAAAAAAACATTAAAATCAAACACAAATTTAGCTCTTATATGAACACAAAATTTGTTAAATTCCTTACAAGATCTAATGACAACATTTCTTAAAACTACAAATTTATAATAGGTATTACTATCATCTTTTATTCTAACAGCAATAAAACTAATAATAAAATGGCAAAGATTAATTATTATAACCATTTAGCTTAGATAAACAACCAATTTTAACAACATACAATACAAAACTTACCTCTTAATGACTTGTAGAATCTTCACCTACACCGCTTGTAGCGGAAACAACCACACTCACACAACCAACTATGTGCACCACACCATAGCCACATAACAACTCCTTACTAAGATCTACCACCTACATTACAATTTTTGCCAAATTAGAAAAAAATTGTTAGGTCTACAGAGAATATCATCGGGGAGATATAACACCAATGAGACCTGAGCCCAACCACATAAGGCATTGACACTACTTTCAACCCAAAACCTTAAGACAATGAATTTTTGGGTCTTTATTCTTATATAGTGCTCTACTTTCTCATTTCTAGCAAATGTGGAACTGAGACTCACTTGGATTCCTAACATTACTAACCATGCACCATAAAAACACACCTTACCAACATAGATGAACCAACTTCAAGTTGCAAAAACAACCTGAAACAAACACCTAGAGCCACCTCTAACAACTCCAGCAATCCACCTGCAAACATCCATGAAATGGTTCAAAGTATTCACACTCATGACCCACCCATATCATGAACGACCATCACCCACAAACTCACGCATCATCACTCACACACACACAACACCCACAAGAATGGGTTCCCTAATCGATTCTCTAACTCACACACACATACATGAGAATCAGTTACCTGATTGATTCTCCACACAAGACACACTATAATCGATTGACTAATCGGTTCTTTCAACCTTCATAAGCACACAAGAATTGGTTAAGGAACTAATTCTCCAAGTTCTCATCTTCACTAACACCCTCACACGACCAAAACTTCCATTACTAACCTCTAAAGCTTGAGGATGAACGCATTCCACCAACATAGATAGAGAGCACCAGCTTCCTAACTTCACAAGTTCATATTCAATGCTTCTATTTAATGGCAATTTAATAAGTTCACATACTTGGTCAATGAATTTCAAAATCAAACAACTATGTGGTGTGAATAGTCACTCTTGGTCAAGAATCTTTACAGCATGACCAAGAATCTCGCAACAAAGGCAAAAGAGAATGAGCACGTGAAGAGAGGATGTCAATCGAGGATGGCACGTACAAAGATATAATGCTAAAATGACCGTTTATCCTCGCAAATCTTCACAGGTTTGGAGAAATGGGATTTTGAGGAAATCCTCACTAACACAAAAAGTGCCTATAACGTCACCTAGTTAACGAATGCTAGAGAGAACACAGACATAAAAAAATGACTGGTGCCATTTTTGTAAATAAAGTGTCAAAAATGACATTTGTACAGCACTGCACTAATGTCACTTAACGTCAGTTTCTGCCTACCCCGACGTCACTCGACGTCTATTATTTTACTTACCCGACGTCACTTATCATCGGGTATATACAGCACTGACTTCTCACGCCATTGTTCCTCTTCCCCGCGAGCTCGCCTCCATATTCTGCCGGCCATCGTGACTTCCGCAGGTGAGTTTTCCACCATGAAACTTGTTGGGTTTTGATTTATGCACTAATTTAAGCATTTTGAACCGATTGGATTTCGTTTTGGTCTCTATTTCACATAAATGCATGGTTTTCTTCCCCTTTGCACTGTGAAGCTTTGTTTGCCGGCAGCCCACCCTCCTCCATCTGCATCATTATTTTTGCTACAAGATGTTAGTTTTTCATTTTCCTCTAGCTCATGTATGCGTTTATTTTTTATATTTTTTTGGCTTATTTTTTTTATTAGAAAAATTATGATTTTTGATAAATTTTGAATAAATTTTAGATTTATTATTAGATGGGTTGCATGTTAAAATAATTTTAATGTATTTTGTTGATTTTTTTGGCTTTTTTTTTATTTGAAATTTTAGGATAGTTGATCAATTTAGTTAATAAATTTGGAATAAAATTTATATTTATTATTAGACTTGTTGCATGTTAAAATTATTGTAACTTTTTTTAATTTTTTAATATTATTATTGCATTTTTATTTTATATGTGAAGATTTATTATAATTTTAGTTCACAATATTGAGTGAACCTTAGTTTCCGTTTGAGATCTAGTACAAATAGTTACATTTTTAATCGTTTGTATTAAATCTTGAATTGTTCGATCGGACACTTTGAAAATGTTTTGAAAAATATGTTACAAGAATAAGTGTTACTTTTCATATCATGTATTTAGTTATATTAAAACTAATCTATATTTTATGTTTCCAAATTTTCATTAGAGTTATGGGTAAGCCTAGAGCACACAAATTAAAGTATTATACCCAAAGGTTGTAACTCATTTATTTACCAAGTTATTAATTTCCACATGTCAACTTATGAACTTGATATGTGATTATTTTCTTTGTCATCTTTAGTGTAACAAGCAAGAAGATTCATGAGAATGTGAGTATTATGTCATGTCTTGGATAAGAACAATCATTTGAATTGTAGTTAAAGATGATTGGATTGAAGTAATAATATATCTTTAAGATATTATAAATCATATCAAACTTTAAACAATGATATTCATGCATAATGAATTTGTATTATCTTTTCAGCGTTTCAAGAATTCATCACCTCTATAGGATGACACTATCCAGACACTAAGACAATAGTAGGCAACATATTTATTGGAATAATGGAGTTAGGCCCTAGAACAACATTAGAATTTTATTTTAAAAACGTGGTAGAACAATTTATGGATGAAACTTTTGGTAATTGTAAAAGTTTAGACAACTTTACAATTATTAGTTAAAATTACCACGTTGTTGGAATATAATATGAACTGTTTTGGGTATTTTCTGTTTTTCAGGTGTGAAAATTTGTAAATAGCAAAACTTAAAAAAATTGCTGAAATTGACGTCTGTCCTTGCACTGACAGACGTCCAAAGATGTCGGTTATAGCACTGTCTGACGTCCTTTTGACGTCTGTCAGATGTCAATTTCAGTAGTTTTCCCATCCATATGGCACGAGTTGAACGTTCGGGTGAGAATCAAACTGACGTTAAGGGATATCGATCACCCATATTTCGATGTGAAGTAACGTTAGTTTTTCTTTTAGACGTTAATTTTAACGTCACCCAATATGACGTCGGTATTTTTGTAGACGTCAAAAGTAAAAAATAACAAATGTTATAAGAAGTTTTTGTGTTAGTACATGCAAATTCGTCTTTGCATTCGCTCCCAAATTGGCGCATTAGAACACGAATTTCGCTCAACGTTTGTTGCTCCAAATCAGCACAATTGATAAATCCCCTCATGCAAACAAAACATTAGGGTTCAAGAGCTTGGTTAGGGTGTAATTCTTGGATTGAGTGAAGCGGTGTAAAAACCTTGGTGCATTTTTTTTCGCTTTTAACACATCAATTAAAAGAATACCATACTTTTCATATATAATATATATTTTAAATTGTCAATTTTTTAATTATTGTTATTATTTAAAAATATGATATTTTAAAATGTCATTTTATAATAAGTCATTTTTCTCAAGATAAGTTTTTATTTTTTAGTTTGCTCTTGCCTCTCTTTTCTGACCCCCTCCTCTTTTCTAATTTGTCTCTTTTTCTCATTTCATTCTTCCAAATCATTCTGTACTCACCCAACCATTGTCACTCACTCTCCCTTCATTCACTATGCACTTTCCCGATTCCCTTCATTCTCTGCATTTTTTTAAAATCTTTCGAACCCATCACTACCAATCTCTGCACTCATTTTCCGAATTAAAAAGAGAATTAATTAAAGTTACTCATTATTATTTTGGTGACATGAGTCATTATTGCTTGCTTGGATGTCATTAGCCATATCAGTAATAGGTATAATGTGGCTAATAACAAAGAATTAAAATTAAAATTTGAAAACCAAGTAAATATTTTTTAAATTTTAAAATAAACATTAATTTTGTACAGTACACAACACAACAAATTCAAATAGTAATTTATATTTCAAATTGTAATGGTGTGAAATGAAATTTTAAGTCCAAAATATTTTAAGCACTCATATTACCATCAAAATTCTAAGTTTTAGGGTTTATAAAGGCCCCCAAATACTAAATAGAGCTCATACGAAATGTGGGCACCACAAACGGTGCAAACCATTCAGTATTGTTGTTAAGCCAAAGAAAAATGATACATTAATAAAGTTTATTTTAACACAGTTTGACAAAATTTTAAATAAGATAAAAAAATATTATTTTTATTACTTCCTTTTGATTAAAAAAAATCTACTTTAATTCTATTCATAGAAAATTTATCAATTTTATAAAAAAAAAATTGTCAAAATCTCATTTTCTTAACCGAAACACGATTTTACCAATCTCACCACCTCATCGTACCGTGCATTTCATTACATCCTCAACCGTGTGCTGTGTAATCTAGAGCAAGTTCACTCAATGGTTCCTAATTTTCTGATTCGAACGTTAAGTGCATCATTCACAAACCACAGAAGTGCAAAATTCAATTGCGTTCTCTGCTGCAACACAAACCCAATGCTTTCCTTTTATACTTCAAGTACTTCACTTCAAGTACTTCTTTTGATCCTGAATCAGATGGAAATCACCACAAAGATGCAACCTTTACCGTGTCTTATCTCATTGACACATGTGGGGTGTCCCCGAAATTAGCAAGGGAACTCTCCAACAGGGTTAATTTGAAGAACCCAGATGGCCCAAATGCTGTCATTGATCTTCTCAGCAACTATGGGTGCTCCAAATCCCAACTTGCAAAACTTTTGGAGATTCATTCCACATTGCTTTCTGCAAATGCTGAGAATACCCTTTTGCCTAAACTCAAGTTCTTCCGTTCTATTGGGGTTTCCGACTCTGACTTGCCTAAGATTCTAATTAGTGGCCGTTATATATTGTTCAGAAGCTTGAAAAAATGCCTCGTTCCGCGTTATGAGGTGTTAAGGAGTGTGCTTTTTGACGATAAGGAAGTTGTTAGGTCTTTGAAAATCACCGCATTTAGTTTTTTATAGTGACATGAAAAAAAACTTGGTTCCATACATTGAGGTTCTGAGTTGTGGCTATTGAAATGCTTTCTAGGAGCAAAGCGGTGTGGAAATCAAGGTTTGAGGTTTCCCAGTTTTATGAAGTGTTCAGGGGAGACATTTTCCAGAAAGATGAGTTTCCTTGTGAATGAGATGGGTTGTCCACCAGAAGCTATTGCTTAATATCCTGTAGTTGTAGGGTACAACTCGGAGAAGAGGATTATCCCTAGATTTTTAGTTATCAAAATCTTGAAATCAAAGGGTCTCATTGGGAATTGTAACACCCCATTTAATTTAATATACGAAATTAAACGAAGCATTACAAAAAGATAACATAATAGTGCAGTCCTGAAGTTTAAAACTCAATTCCTTACAATTCAAGGTACACCACGATGCCCAAAAGAAAACTGGATAAAAGTTTAACAGACAGTACAGTAATAAAACATGAAGCAATACATGGGTCGTAGCCCTAAGGAAAAACTCATCAAGAAATAAGGTCCAGCCTACACAACCTCCCTGTTGTCCACGGGGGTTCCTCGCCTCTACTCACACCAACAAGTTGATGATCATCGCAAAAAAGAGTACCACACAACAGAGCACACAACAACGAAAATAGGGTAAGCTAGAGCACAAAAGATTTCATCCATGCATTCAATTATATTTGCCCAATCATACACTTATATCAGTCAAGCATGTTATGACTTCTCAGACAATACACTACGACATGACTCGACTCATCCGGATACGTATAACTTGGTTGGATTCAGCGGATGCCCGCACTTGTGGTGGATACCTCTGTTCACCCCTGAGCTGCTCACCCCCGAGCTATGTGTTACAAGTGTTACAATGAATCAATTTCCCTCACCACAAGGTTAGCCCTTAATGAATTTCAGGCCTCCTACTACTCTCACCACAGGAGTCAGTCCGCTCTAGGTGAACTAGCTGACCCCTTAGAGCGTCAGGATGCAACCTTACCTTGAATCCTTACCTAGTTATATAGATGGGGCACCACCATGGACACCCACTAACAGAGGCCATGGAATTATGTCCCGACCACTAAAGCGCAACCCCGGAGGTCTCACCTAGAGACTCCAAGGAATTACACACTGACACAGACCAAAAATCATAAATCAACAATAAGAGAACACTAATCATGCTTACAATTTGATACCAACGGTCATTACCACCTCGTGAGTATATGGCCTCATCTCATATCAATACCATGTCCCTTTAATTCCAACCCATTCATTAATTTCACATGCTAAGTTCCCACAATATCCATCATTCACCATTCATGAATTATGTCCCGCATACATAGCAATCCATTATATATATATATATATATATATATATATATATATATATATATATATATATATATATATATATATATATATTTCTCATCATAACAATCATACCCAAACAAATACCAATCATCCAAGAACAACCAAGCAACCAAACAACGCACTGCCTCGCCCAGCCCTTCGCTCAAGCTGAAGGGTCTCGCTCAGGCGAGTCCCCTTCGCCTAGGCGAGGGCTCGAAAAGGAAACAGGAAACCAACGCGGTATCTCGCCTCGCCTGAGCGAGATACTCGCTCACTCAAAAGTTGAGCTGGTCGCCTGGGCGACCTTTCGCGTAAAGAGGGTTTGGGCGAGTCCCTGTCCATCTCGCCTAGGCGAGACTGGCTCGCTTGGGCGAGATTAGCAGGTCTCGCCACTGTTTTCCTGCAACAGTTCCTCACACCAGTCCAAGGCAGTACATTCATACATCCACAGTTAACATATTATCACATCCACCACTGAATCTCGAAATAACCGTCAAACAGCAGCTCTAGAACCAGACTCGCAAACTGGAACAGCAGATAGAAACAAATTATTACAAAGTTTCCAACTGTGACTACGAAAACTATACTAGAGAAGGGCGATAAGGATTAGAAGATACTTACGTGAGTAGAACTAAGGTCAAGTCAAGCGTGAGTCTGAGGAACCTTGGGAACCCTAGCAGCAGCTCAAGGAGGTGTGGTTTCTGTTTACGAAATGTGAGCATAGGTTAGGGTTTGGGGCGGACTAGGTTTGTTTTCCCTTCCTAGGCCAGCCCTAAGGCCCAATAATTAAGACAGCCCTAAGAAAAGGGGACGGGATGAAAAGTGGGCCTTACAAGAATAGTTTTCACTTTAGTTCCTTTGTTTGCATGAAGGAAAAAGCTTTTCTGGAGAAATTTGTTGTTAATTTCTAGAAAGATTTGCCTATATTGCGAGATGTCTACACCAGTTTGATTAATCAACAGAATGTAATATAATCTTTGAAGGATTTTGCTGGTGAGTGTTCAAACTTTAAGGTTTTATGTGTCAATGCTATAGTAAACTTAGATTTTTGTTAGCCTTTTTTTGTGTTGGTATTTTAAGTTTTATTTTCCTTGACGGTGAGACTTTTGGCCAGATTTATAGCGTCTTGATGTTGAAGAAAGTTGAATATTTTGTTGGCCTAGAGTAATTCTGTTGAATTTTATTTTGATTGTTTTCCTCTTGTTTTAAATATGGTTTGTCTATTATGAAAACATTTGTTTCAACTCACCAGTCTGTACTTTTATCACAGGACAGGACAACCAAAATGTCTAATCTTAAAGCTGCCAGCAACCATATTTGAGGAGGTCATTGGTTATTTCCAAGAGCATGTGAAAGGGATCAACATCCGAAGCTTATTTTAAAAGAATCAAATTGTGTTTAGTTGATGTAATATGACAGGGTGTTATAAAATAAAAAGTACTATTCAAAGATATTCTATACTACATCAGAAACTTGTACCTTACTAACTTAAGGAAAGTGATCATGTGTCTTTGTTGTTTCATTTGGAAGAGTTGATACTCTGTATAAGTTGATTTTGGAAGGTATGTACAAAATATATTACATGTAGCACACAAGTTGGAGAAGAGGACTATTATTCCTGAGTAATCACTCTTGAAATCAAAAGGTCTGCATTAAGGATAATGTACACTTCAGTTTCATTATTTGAAGAACTGGAAATTCTTTTGAAGAAATTTGTCATCAATTTTTGGAATGATTGCCTCTGTAAGCAAATATCTATAGAGATCTGTTAAATTCTTTGAAAGTAACGTAATCTTTAGATGTTTCTACTGGCAATAGTCCTCACTTCTAACTTTCTTGTTTCAATGCTAAATTTAAGCTTAAGTTTCATCTGCTTTTGTGTGTCACAATTTTAAAGATTTATGTTTTTTGGTGGAAGCACTTTTGGCCATATATATTTATAGAATATTGATTCTGTAATCAAGACTACAAATCCACTTACCATTGATTTTCATTCTTGGTAGTTTGGTTTTTATTTTTACTGTTGATATCACAAATCACATTAGTGTGTTTTGTTGGGCTATCTAATGGACTTTATCTTCATCAATGACTTTTCATTCGAAGTTTGTTGATCTGTTAGATAATAGAGAGGGACTAATTACCCACTTTTTTTTTCTCTCAATAAAATCAAATTGTATTTAGATGTGTAACTATTACTGTTCTTTACAAAATGAATTCTATTAAGATGTTCTATAGTTATAACTTGGCACTTTCAACTAAAATTGTCCCTTTTTCTTGTTAATTAATAATGTTTAGGCACATTTGCTTATATACCAGTAATCTATGATTTCTTGGTAATTCACCGGAGGAGGGAGACTTTTAAAAATAATGATAAAAAACATTTCTTTAATAAAGTTATCTGAAACAAAATGTCGATCTTGGTATGTTTTCTGTGTTAGACCTTGATATATATCTTTTAAGATTATTTTACAAGAAGTAAGAAATATAATAAATTTCTTAATTTTAATAAATAATAGTTCAATTTTCTATTTATCAAAATTTCTCATAATTTAACGTAATAAATATTACTAGTGTAGAATTGCATTTTTACCTCACCTTATACGCTTCGGTTGGCAAGGAACCGAAACATATAACGGCGCGGTGTCATTTTTGCAATTTCAGGCAACTTTTATGCCTCAGTTCAAGAAAAACCTGAAGCCAAAAGGGGTTATAGGCTTCGGTTAAAAAAAAAAACCAGTGCCAAAAGGTGCTTATATGCTTCGGTTGAACAGACCCGAAGCCAAAAATGTGGCTAGAAATTTCAAAAATGCCACTAGCCGTTACGTCTTTGGCCTCGGGTGGCACTGAACCGGGGCCAAATAAGGCTATATGCCTCGGTTATTAATTGAACCGAGGCTATATAGTTTAATTAGGGCACAAAAACACGAACTCCTCTACTTCTTCCTCGCGCGCCGCTGCATCTTCTCCATCTCTCTTTGTGTCTCGCTAGTCTCCTGGATCCCCTCTCCCTTTCACCTCACACATGAACAAAGACCGGCCACCACAGCGACACGAAAACAGGGCACCAGATCTGCAACGCGGCGACGCGATCCACCATGGCAGCACCTTTCACGAGATGGCCATCGCGCTCCACTAGAGGAACCACTGTCGAGATCTCCGTCATTGCAGAAAGCCACCGTCACCGCAACAAAGGTCGTGCGACTGCGCCGTCACTGGACCTGATCGAACCTGAGGACCCAAATCGTGAGCCCCAATTGTCGCAGTTCGTCGCAACGGCGCCTGTCTTCTCGTCGTTCGTCGCAGCGGCGCCGATGATTTCGGGTAACAACCGAGGCCAAAAGGGATACCTTTTGGCCTCACCCCAATATGCCTCGGTTCCAGACCCGAGGCAAAATGAGGAAAATAACCGGGGCAAAAAGCCCTTACTGCACTGGTGTATTTTTGTAAATTATTTTAATGTGGTTATAAAGACTAAGGATACAGTAGAATTGAAAATATTAAAATTCTAAAAGACAGATAATTTTTTTTTTCTAAAATTGAAACGGATAAAAGAATATAACAAAGGAAGTATTTAATGTTCCTATTATTCATAGAGTAAAGAAAAAACAAAATAAAGTAAATAATCTTTCTATTTAGAAAAACATTTGTTAAATAAAAATATGGTTTAATTATGCCTTTGGTTCCATTTTCGTAACAAAATTTCAATTTAGTCCCTCTATTTTTTTATTTCAATTTGGTCCTGTTTTCGGAAATTTGAAATTAATTTTTTTTTAATTTGGGACTCAAATAAAATCAAATTAACAAATATGAGGACCAAATTGAGATTCATAGAATAATTTGACACATGTCACCATATTAGATTGACACGTGGCATAAATATTTTTTTTTTTAAATTCAAAAAAAATTCAAAAAAAATTCAAAAAAGTGAGGAGCTGACACGTGGCACCTACTTAACGGTGTTAGTTCTCTACTAACGGAAATGACCTAATTGATACTAATTTACAAAAATGAGGACCTAATTGAGACTAATAAAAATACAATGACCAAATTGAGATTTTGTGACAAAAATGAGAACCAACGAAGTATTTTAACAAAAAAAAAAATAAAGGATCAAATTAAGATTTTATTACGAAAATGGAACCAAAGAGATTAAACATAAAAATATTGGTATTCTTAGATAAAGTTCCGTTCTTTTCCCACGGTTCGTTTTATAAAAGATAGAGAGAAAAACGTAGTGTAAAGAATATTATAGGAGAATAAAGAGAAAATTATCCTTATTTATTATATACTTAAATTTAGAATTGTTAAAATACACTAGAGTGAATTAGGTCTATTATGAGTTTGAATAAGAATCGGATTAAATTATTACAAATTTTATTACGTGTCGAAATCAAATCTAATACGTTTTAAGATAAATATATTAAATTAATTTTTTAAATTATTTAATTTTTATTTAAAATTATTAATAAGTGTTTGTGTTCAGCATATATTAATATAATATTATAATTATCATGTATTATTTTACAAATTCTAACCTATGTTATGATGTATATATTAATATAATATTTGTTGTCATAATTATTTTATATATCGGAAGTTTAGTTTTAGTTTTATATTAAAAATATATTTTTAGTTTCTAAATTTAGATAAAAAAATTAAAAATTGTTATATTTTAAATTTTAATACATTTTAATTCTTAAATTTTAAAAGAATGATGAATATAAATTTTTTATTTTCATAACATTAACTTTTTTTTTAACTTGTTAAATAATCGTCCAAGACTAACACCTAAATTAAAACATATCAAATGATAACTTGAAAGATATTTGACACGTATTAAAATTTAAGATTTTGAGAAATTTTGATTTTATCTCAAATTTTAAAATTAAAAATATATTTAACCTAAAAAATAAAAAGTAAAAACTAAAATCCCATACTTTTTAAAAAAAAATTAAATATCTCCTTCTTTTATGTTGAACTAGTTTGAGACCCGTACATACGCACGAGTCCTTTTTTTGTGTTTTATTGGTTTTGGATTTCACATTTATTTATGTTTTGTCTAAGTAAATATCAAATTATTTGATTAATAGAAATTTTAATTATAGATGTAGGTTTAGGTAATAAATTTAATGAAAAAAGTAATAATATTATTATAATATAATATTCTTTTCACAGCAGAAGTATGATTACGTTTAAGATTCGATTTGGAGAATCTGATTTTGGTGGTAAGGCAGAGTGATTATTTTTCTTTTCGAAATATCTGACCTTTTATTATATGGTTGCATCTCGATTTGATTAAAAGAGCAAAGGAAAGGTTGGATTAAAAGAGCAAAGGAAACGCTTATTGTGTTTAAGTGTATTGTTCAGTTTCAAGGACGAAAAACAAAACAAAACCCTTCAGAGTCCATAGCTTTGTGTTTCGGTTTGGCAGAGGAGAAAATGTCAGGTTCCAAATGTTTCGGTTTCAAAATTTTTTTCCAGAACTCGATCATGTTCTTGGATCCTTCCGAGGTTAGTGTTAATGGAGTTCTTTGGTTTTCGTTTTTTTCTTTTTACTGTGATTTACTTTGAAGGCAGATATTTTTAATGTGATTTTGTTTCAGAGTAGGAAATTTCTTAGAAAAGAATAATTATTGAAACATAGTCCTTCCCATTTCTGTTTTTCCCGGGAGTTTTTAGTGTTTGATGAAGGCTTCTTCTTGGAATGGGGTAAATCATTAGTAATAGGGACGAACTATTTTTCTGATCCGGGGGGAAATGTGCTTAACATTAAGTTTGATGAAAATCTGGTGGCAGAGAGGAAATTTCGTGGTGTTTCTCAGATATTAGGGTTTTACAATCTACAATGCATGTGTTACGTATGCACTTTGTTTTGTGGAGATAGGTACTTTCGGTTAAGACTCTTTGACTCATATTGGAAGGAAATTGAGTATCCTATGGTAGGGCAATCAAGGTCTGCGATGACCTATGACCCTTTTGGTTCACCGAGATTTTTTCAATGTTTTAGAGTGAAGTTGTTGCGATCGAGGGTAAAATGTTGTATGCCTTACATATTTTGATTAATTTTGTGCATGTATATCTATATTTACTAATTTTGCTTTACTTTTAATGCTTCTGAACAGCCATATATTCTTCTCCCAGACGAATTTTAGATGTTTTCTTAAGATGAACTCAAGATTGATCGTAATGTTGAACTTTATGACCCTGTTACAAAAAAATTTGAACTGTCTATGGATACAACAGATGTAGGCAATATTGTATTGTTTGGGTTGATGAAATTTATGAAGTACTATGGTTTGAAGAAATGTGTTTTCCTACATTTGAGTTATGTAGGAAAAAATCAATTTATCCATAAGATTTTCTCCCCTGAAGTAGTAGAAATGGTCTACCGTAGGGATTCAGTGGGTGGCTTTGACATAGAGCATGGTGTTGTTAATGATCTTGTTGTTAGTGTTATTCCTGATAATGTTGTTGTTAGTATTATTCCTGATAATGCGTCACATATTAGTGATGATGGACTCGTGAAATACTTAACTTATTATGATGTTCGAACTTCATCTTTGGTATAGTTTATGTTTATGGCTGTATATTTCTCACAATAGTATTGCTATTGACTTGGTGTTTAACAGAACTCCTTTTGTTTGCAGTATCTGAATTCCAATTTTGCTGGACAATTTTTGGATAAAAGCCGCAAGAGATATTTGCTTACGAATGATACTATTATATATTAGCCTTGCTCAATTCGTTGGACTAGAAGGAGTAGTTTTAAATGCTATCTGACCTATGGATGAAAGACATTTTGCAAGGACAATGGCTTAGTTGTTGGTGATGCCATAAAATTTGTAATAGACGATGATAAGAAAAATATCATCCATGTTGTAAAGGTTTAGGTGTGTTGGACAATAGTGTTTAGTTAATTTATCTTTTTGGCTATTTTGGGATGCCTTTATAGTTAGGTATCATGTTAGAATTGGAAAACAATTTCTGTTTGGTGAACTCCTGTTTACCTTTGGATTGTTATTTTGTGCAACGATGTTATTTGACCAAGTACTCGAGGTTCAAGATCAAATATTGTTAAAATGTTTAGATATTGTTATTTTAATGATTAATTATTACTTGATATAACATTGATTGAGACTATATGTAATAATATTTCATTACTTAAAATGGTTGAATTTTTGTTGGTATATTAACATGGTTTTAATGTAGTAATTAAAGTAATAAATTGTTCGGTATAAAATTGTTTAATTTTTATTGGTATATTAACGTGGTTTTAATGTAGTAATTAAAGAAATAAATTGTCCGGTATAAAATTGTTGAATTTTTGTTGGTATATTAACGTGGTTTTAATATAGTAATTAAAGTAATAAATTGTCTGGTATAATAATAATTTATTACTTAAAATGCATGCTTTTCTATCCACATGGTTTTAGTGTACTAATTAAAGTAATAACTATTTTCGTATGCTTTTGGATGTTATAGAAAATTTATTAATAGAATAGAAGTTTTATAGAAATTTTATTAAAAGAATTAATCGCAAAAATTGATTAATAAACCAAATGCTTTGTACGAATGTCATGAAAATATTTAATTGCAATAATTTATTAATAAAGAAAATTCTTTAATGTTAATGTTAATCAAATAATTAAGTGTGATAATTCAGTTGTGTACCAATATTATAATCATGGCTGATGGTATATTTGTAGCTAAGACTTGTGGTGGTGGTTAGTGAAAATTTGGATTGGGTTCGAAGTTTACGTCCTCCCAATGGATCATGAAACACAACATACTGGAAGATGTATGACTGTGAGTAAAAACTGGACTTGGAAAAAAAACTAAATATACTAAATTTTGGTGGTGTTGTTATCAAAGTTCAATATAAGTTAGGTACGTTTGTTGGTTTCAGTTTAAATGCATCGTCATGTGTTGTGCAATAGGACAAAATAATGGTCAACCTGAAAAGATTTTAAAGTAGTCATGGGTTCATATAGGGGAACTTGTATGCTTTTGGGAACAATTAAAAAGATCGAACAATGGAAGGAGGTTGATATCTATTTTGGTGAGTTCTTCTGGCCTCAATAATGTTGAATTTATTATTGTTTTTTTTAATCTCATATTAATCAATTATTGTCTAAACCATATTAGATGGATCTGGATCTTTTATTTCGGATTTTATTGAAGATTTTTCATTGTTGCAGTTAAGCTTGCGGAGAGTCATACATCATTGTTTGCAATTGGGATTTCCAAGTTTTATCATGGGTAAAGCTTCACAAGCTTATTGCAATGGTTCTATCTATCTCGAAAAGTAAGAAGTTTTTTACATCTTTGGTAATGTATTTTGGTATGACCTATAAACTTAATTAATAGATCGAACTTCTTTCTATGGAATTGGAATGCAATAATATTTCCTTTTCCTAATCAATTGTTTGGAAGGCTTGTACAAAATGTTTAGTAATTAATAACAAAAAATTTTATCTCAAGATAAACTATACATTTTGGAACACTTCTTTGTATACAACATTGGTTGTTGTATTCGAAGGTTTGTTGTCCTTATCATGGATTATGATTCTTATCCCATATTTACTTTGAACTCGAGAGACTACAACATATAGCTAACTGTGACTAAATACCGGTGTCGACAAACACAATCCAACAAAACGTAGTGATTGACCTTGAGATTTGTTTATTGTCATTGCATATGATAGCATGATAGGAAATTGTTTTCTGATTAGCTTAAATGGCCATGGGGATTGTGAGGGGGACATTGACATTTGTGGAATATAAATGTCTTGGTCATCTTTATTACCTGTAATCATCTTAGCTCCAATAACATGGTTTGCAAGTCTTGTTATTATTAATCTGCTCCCATTGCACAAACCTTCAACTTGGTCCAAGTTCCTCAAAAGCATTATTGGTGCTCCAATCTTCAGTTTGATTCTATGGTTAGGAAGGCCAGACATAGACAGAGAATTTAGGAATTTGGAAGTTATAGTGTTGTAGCTATCGTTTGAAGAAGATTATATTTCATCAACTGAATCGCAGCTAAGATACTCCTTTTCTTCCCCTATATTAGTAATAATATTAGTCACAGTAAATTTCCAAATTATAATCATATTAGTTTGAGGGTGTAGATTGATATACCTGGAATTAGTGATAACATGCATTGATTGATTTTATTGACTGTCTCAATCCTACTTGCCAATATTGCTCTACAATGAAGAAATGACTCGTCCGTATACTTTTGTATCAAATTTGGGTAAGTGGGAGACACAATTGCTTGTTAGGATCATTGAACTCTGAAATTAGGAATTCCTAAGGTATTTCAATTTCAACTAAACCGTCATTAGGTTCTTGTAACTTACCATCACCAATTTGAACAATCCAGTATGAGAATTCTTGAATCTTTGATGCAATAGTTGATTGTAGGCCTTCTTGTAACAGACACATGTTTTTTGTCAGTTTTAAAACTTCACAGTGATCCCATAAATAAGATGAATTAATTGTGGCATTAACAATATCAGATCTGGGCCCTCCTGGTATAACAGGTAATATTTGCATAAAGTCTCCACCAAATACTATGACTTTTCCTCCAAAAACTGAATCCTGTTTTGTGATACCGTTCATTATGTCATTTAGAGTTCTATCCAGAGCTTCAAAACAAAATTTGTGTGCCATTGGAGCTTCATCTCAAATAATCAGTTCTGCTTTCTTTAATAATTCTGATGCTTCATATCCTTGTGAAATGTTACAAATTGAGTTTTCTAGTGTTGGTACTGGTATCTTGAATTTAGAATGTGTTGTCCTTCCCCCTGACAATAGTAGGGAAACTATTTCACTTGAAGCTACTGTGAGTACAATTTTACCTTCGGAACGTACTGCTGCTGACAGTGTTTTTCACATGAACATTTTCCTAGTTCCACCGTACCCATACAGAAAGAATACACCTCCTTGTTTATTAACGATTGCTTGCTTGATCTTTTCAAAAATATTTTTTTGTTCACCTGTAATTGAATGGTTATTCAAACTGATTGCATAATGTAATTTGATTAAATACTCAAATACAAAAAACGATAATAATACTTAACCTGTCATGGATTTGAAATTTGATTGGAATAAATCTCGTTGCTCAGCAGTGTTATAGTCAAGTTTTGCATATACCAATCTATTTCCACAATTTTGTGTAACAAAACCATTTGGGTATGTAATTGTTGGAAACAATTTTAAACTGCTTCTGTTAGACTCCAAGATCTTTTCAATCTCAATCAAGGTTAGATTTTAGAGCACTTCTGGAGTAAGATTTAGTTCTGCAGACAAAAACATTTAAGACATTTAATTTTACAGTAGATCATGTGTCATTTTACATATATATTTATCAATACAATTTATTGGAGCTAACCTGGAATTCTTGCTATATTTCTCTCTCGGTAGAGAATTCCATATGCTAACCACTCACATGTCTTGTTCCATAGATCTTCTGGTCGATTAACACTATTTGACAACATGATAGTGACAAATAATTTTCTTAGATAATGTCTGGAACCCCAATCCTTTGCTTCTTTTATAGCTTCAACATATTTTGTATCATCTGCTAATATTCCCAAAGCTAAGCAAGCTTCTCTAAATGTAGAATATACTACATTGTTAATTGTTCTGATATCAATGTATGATGTTGGTCCTTTTACATGGGTTAGCATTCTTCTAAGATAAAATGCTTAACCAGTACTTGGAGGAACCTAAATCAATCTTCCAATAGTATTCCTCATTTTCCTTGGTTTCCAACATCAATTTTTCTTAACATATACAAACTTAGAAACAAACTCAGCATACGTTAATTCCCTGGCTTCTGGGTATTTCTTATTACATTTCATCCAACCTATAAACATTGATTCCGAAACTGTTGCTTTTCCCATGATATCATCGATCACGTCATCATCCTTAAAGTATACTACTGGAAGATGGAAAAACAATCTTTCTACCGCTGGATTTCATCCATGAATAGGAAACGAAAATATTCTCCAACATGCTTCACAAGGAGATACATATCTACAATCAAGATATTGCTTGATTTCATCTATTGGTTCTTTGTTAAAAAAGAATTCATTTTGCTCTGGAACTATAGCAGCCGTTATTCTGTCGTAACCCTTGTTGATATATTTGAATAAGTACTTGATGGAAGTGCTACGATTACACCATTCAACATTTATATGTGCTTGGTACTTCAACAACAATTATGGATTGTAAGGAACCACAGAACGATTATCAAGACAAAACCCTATTCTTGGTTATTATTAATGAATCGTTCCTTCTACGATAATGAGGAAAACCATCTTCTGATATGATAGTTGTCCTTTGAAAATTTTTTGGAAATAGGCATGAGCATTTTCCATTTTTCATGCAAGGTAGAGATTTGTTTGACATTCCATAAGGACCATGGATCATGTGATCTTGAACACATTTATGCAATTCAGGACTATTTATTGGACAAGGGATTTCAGCAGAAATTACCTTATCAATATCATCAGCAATTGGGTATTTGCTACTGGGATGCAAAAAAATCAGTACGTGTGCATGAGGTAGACCGTATTTCTGAAATTCTATGGTATACATGACTATAAATGAAGCAGAAAACATTTATTCACATAGAAAAGAATTATAACAAATTTGATAGAAAACCATATTAAATAATGATGATAACAAAAATGGATGACTTACATGCAATAGTTTTTCCTAGTAAATGATTCTTAGTTAAGTCTGTCAAAAGTTGTTCAAACTTAATCTTGAAGGCCCTTGACACTATATCCGGACAGTCTCTTGGTGATAGCTTTAGCTTAGCGAGTAATTTGGTTATTTCTGGCCATTTAGGATTGCATGTGAAAGTTATAAAAAGGTCTGGGAATCCCATATAACTACAAATTACCATTCCATCAAAATATAGTTGGTCTATGAATCTTCGGCTACCAATAAAAGTTAATAACCCTATTTAATTTTTATTTAAAATTATTAATAAGTGTTTGTGTTCAACATATATTAATATAGTATTATAATTATCATGTATTATTTTACAAATTCTAACCTATGTTATGATGTATATATTAATATAATATTTTTTTGTCATAATTATTTTATATATCGGAAGTTTAGTTTTAGTTTTATATTAAAAAATAGATATTTTTAGTTTCTAAATTTAGATTAAAAAATTAAAAATTGTTATATTTTAAATTTTAATACATTTTAATTCTTAAATTTTAAAAGAATAACGAATATAATTTTTTTATTTTCATAACATTAACTTTTTTTTAACTTGTTAAATAATCGTCTAAGACTAACACCTAAATTAAAACATATCAAATGATAACTTGAAATGTGACGACAATTTTTTTTATTATTATTATTATCTTATAATATACATATAAAATTTAAAGGTAAAATTATACATAAAGTATTCATATATATATATATATATATATATATTACTATATGTATCTTATATTTACACCGTTTAGTATATATTATATTTCCTATACTACACGGAGAAAAAGTATTATTTATTTACAGTTTTTCCCTTATATACTGGCTTTCAAACAGGAGGAGGGAAAAAAGTTATGGATAGGGTTCACTTGGACTGTTGGGGGTAAATAAAAGGTAACTCCAATTTGTCCTTCGATGACAATCGGCGCATTTGGAGCAGAGAGAAAAGTAATGGTAGAGTTTCCCGTTCCCTGAAATGTTAGAAAATTGTTTACTGTGTTGGTTTGCCATGCATTTCTCGGGAAAACAGCCACAATGTCAGCAAAGAAGGGATCAGACATGTTGGGAGCAACCATTTATGATAAGGTTATAAAATTTTGTTTTTCACACACAATCATCAAATAGGGAAGTGAGACAAATATCACATAAAAAAATACAGCATATCAAATAAAATAATAATGAAATGAAATCTCTCCCAGTTCCATAAAACTGGATTTTTATTATACTTTTATAAAGATATTGATTAATTTTGTAGTGACTAGTCAGGATAAATGAGCTCATGGCCAACAAAGTAACTCAAGAACATCTCATCTTGAGTAATACTAACTCGTTTAAATCCCCAAGGTCATACCTTCAACTACAATAATCAAATCTTCATTTATTGTAAATTTTATTTCAATATTAACCTTTTAATTATTTAATTAAATAAACATGATCGATGCATAATTAAAAAGAAAAATAATATATATAAATAAATAAAAAGGACCAGTACGTAACTGGAGATATAAATAAGTAAATGAGGGTAAATATAAATAGGATCAGTGTTCAACTAGAGATGAATATAAATAAATAAATAGGAATGGGAACTAAATATAAATTAGAATGAGGTTAGGGACACCTCACTTAAGGTAAATATAGAGATAAAAATAATTATGAACAGATAAAAAAATAATTAAAGTAAAAAGATAAAATGATAGATGTATCATTCCCTTACCTTAATTATTGTGAAAGATATATCCCAAAGCTTTGTGAACGTTTTAACTTCTTCTTCTATTTTCTTCACTACCGACTTATACTCACAAACTCCTATTCTCCCTTTTTTTTCTTTGATCTTATTGTCTTTGTCTCGTTTCACTACCACCACTCCTATTTATACTATGCACCTAATCATTACATTTAGTTTATTTGGTTTGTAACACTGTTCAATTCTGTTTTCTTCTTTCAAATTCTAGTTACCGTGGTTTGTTATGGATTAAGTTCTCATTTCATTTTTTTTAACTTATAATTTTACATGCATTTATTAGCTTCTGATCTCATCTCATGACGTGGAGTAATAAACAGATAATGGTGAAGGGTTTTTCTTTTTTTTTTCTTTTCCTCTCTCTTTTTTTCTTTTATAACCTAATAATATGTCTAGTTTACCTAACAATATGTAAGTTCATACTTACGGAACTTAAGATATTTATTTTATGTTTCTTCTTTTAAAAAAGTATTCTTTTTATTAACATTTTAAAATATTTAATATATATTTTTTTTATAAAATTATCGATTATTTATATATTTTGAATATTTATAATTTTTACATTCATATGTTCATAATTTATTATAATAATAATATGTATATTATATATATATATATATATATTTATAATAATAATAATAATATATAATAAAATGCTTATAAAGTAATACATTATTTTTTGATTTATGGATGTTACATGAAAGATCTTTGCCTCGTATTAAAATTTAAGATTTTGACAAATTCTAATTTTATCTCAAATTTTAAAATTAAATATATATTTAACCTAAAAAATGAAAAATAAAAACTAAAATCCCACACTTTTTAAAAAATTAAATGAGTTAATTTACTGAACTCATCTCCTTCTTTTATGCTGAATAGGATCATCTCCTTCTTTTATGTTGAACTAGTATGAGATACGTGCCTACGCACGAGTTTTTTTTTATTGTTATTTTTGGTCTTTTGCTTACATATTGTATTAGTAAAAAAAAATTATCTAATTATTTTAGTAATGCTTAAATAATAATTTGGATTATTACGTATTCAGATAATCCATAGTTTATAGTTATAGTTAATTTTTTTTTCAAATGATTATATTTGAGAATGAATATGAAGGGTGTAATTTTGGCGACAAGGAAAACTTATCATGTGTCTTTTCGATATCTCAGCACATTGATTTGGTAGTCTGCGTTAAAGATTTGGCATTTGACTCTTCTATAGTTGGCGTTGAATAGGTGTGTGCATTTCATAGATACGATGCTGAAATAGGAAAAAAAAAATCCTACAGACTGTGAATGACATCTGGGTACAGGGAAAAGAAAATGTTAGTAACCAAGCGATTTAGTTTCAACAATTTTTTCTAGAGTTCAGTCATGTTTCATAGATATGTACGCACGAGTCTTATTTTTATTTTTGTGTGTTATTATTTTTGTGGGTATTTTGTTTAAATATTATATATTATATCAGTAAAAATATAAATTAAAGTATTGTTATTATTGGTATAATTTATGTGGATTTGTAAATATATTATTTAGATTTTGGTTAATTACGACATTCTGCTTCATTATCTAATTATTTAAGACCATTGATTAGGTTCATTATATATTGATATAATCCATAATTTACACAATACATAGTTTATAGTTATACTTAATTTATATTGAAATATTGAAATGACTACATTTGAGAATAAATCTAAAATGTGTGGTTTTGGTGGCAAGATATAGTAATCAGGTATCTTGTGCACTTTGTCCCGTGTATATGTACATATTGTTGTTAAAATAAAATGTAGGTATATTATGAACTTTGGTCCCGTACAAGAGTATTGTCCACACATGAATAATCAACTTAAAAGAAAAATGAAAAAATGGAAATAGATTGTGAGATATGGTCCCTATTTAAAAAATAACATGAATTGATGTTAAAATTTTTAAGCAAAAATACATGCAGGTGTTGTTATCAATATAGACATTGAATTTATAATAGTTAATTCTTGATGCGTACACACAATTTATTTATTTTGTTTAAAATGGTAATATTAAGATTACCCAATAATATTAGGATATAAATTTGTTTGTGTTGAATTATAAAATTGATGTAATAATTTAGTAGTGATGTGTATATTAAAATAAAATGCCTATGTATGCTCTTTCTTAAAGTAAAATATAGACATATTATAAGATATGTACAAAATAAAAACAACACGTTAATGTTAAAATTTGTAAATAGTAACACATGCATATATAAACAGACAAAGATATATCGAAAGATATGAGATATGGAATCAGAGATATTATTATTACTTTTTTTGAATGATTAAGATTAAAAAATGGATATGATTTTGTTTAAATTATAAAATTGATATTTAGTAAACATTCGTTTAAGTCCGTATTGATTTAAGTTTGCACTGTTTAAGTCCGCATTCCGGATAGATCTGCATTTGGAAAGAGAAAATTCTCAGATCAATAATTTTGTGACTTTATATTTTTTTTATTTAAATCAGTTCTGTAACTTTTATTAATGGATGCAACATCCTTCAACTCAATGTACAATACTCCTTCCATCTACCAATTCCACAAATTCCAAAGACGAGAAAAGTCAAAATGACTTTTAACCCAAACACTTCAAAATGGACTCTAGATTCAAAGCAAGGTTCAAGTTGTAAAAATGCCGATCACATATTCAAAGACACGAAAAACATGTTTAAAAGAGGAGTAATTTACCGAAAAACCTGTAAAATAGATAGGTATTAATGATTGAAGTTGGGATATTTGAATAATTTCCAAAGGTAATTGTTTTCATATATTTTAGATTGACATAATAATTAATGTATAGAAAAGTAATAATATTATATAGTCAAAATTTATTATTAAATTTTTAAGTTATATATCATATTAAAGTGAAATTATATTTGAATCATTGATAAAGTAAAATGTAAATATATTGTACGTATCGTTATTAAAATAAAATGGAAGTAATAAACTTTGGTCCCGTATAAAATAAAAAACACTAAAATTGTTAATAATACTACTAATAATGATAATAATCATAATAACAATACTATTAATAATAAGAAGAAAAAATGACCGACAAAAAAATTATTATGCATTAAGTGTTCATTTTTCAGTTTAAAACCTAATATAACGCATAAGTTTATTTTTCGGTTTATACAAAAGTATATATAATAAACAAATAAATCATCGTATAATTACTATTTAAATATATCTTTCTTAATTTTAAATTAGACTAAATTTGAAATAATATAAGTATCTCTGGATTTTTTAATATGACAACAATTTTTATGTAATTTCATTAATATAATAAAATTATGTAATTATAATATTATTATAATTAAAATGTTAAAATTACATATATGTAATTCTTACAATATAAGGGTAAAAATTGATAAAAAGTGTAAATGAACCTACACACGTTTTTTCGCATAGGAGGAAGAAAAAAAATCCAGCTACAGATATTGCATGTATGTATGGAAGAAGCCTTTCAAACCAAGTCATATTGGCATATGTACTAATATAAATTATCCATCAGACTACATTCCTGTATGGATCCCTGAATGTTTCAATTACACAAATTAGAAGCTAAAGAATTATAAAGGAATGAAAAGTAAAAGACTAAGAATATAAAACAACCATTAGGGCCTAATCATAACACCTCTCACATCAGCGAATTGAGAGATAATTATGTTATATGATACAATGGCAACATGAACTTGTAACTATATAGTCAAGTAGAACCTTTGTATCAATGTTATCAACACATAAATAGAATCCTATACAAAGTATCAGGTTGGCTTGACAAAATTTCTTCTTCGGTGGATGAATCATATAATGTAACTTTGGCATCTATTTAAGATTCTGAAAAGACAAATAAGAAATGCTCTTTAAGCCACCGACCTTTTGAGGTGTCAAAACATTTGTTCTTGTCTGAACATGTCAACTTAGTAATGAAAAAGAAACCTTTTCATTTAACAAATAAATAAGTACAAAACTATATGGAAAGCACATGCTAACAAAAATTGTGGACTTGAAAAAATATGACAGTAAAGATAGAACTACTTTTTTTTTTTTACCAAATACAACATTAATAACATTGTTAACAAGATTTTAGCTTGAGTTTCTTTAGCCATGGAAAGAATTAACAATAATCACTTGTTGAGTTATGTAAGTTCACTTTATATCCAGGTTTTTATTCTCCTTAGTCAGACTAACAATAACATCCTCGTTAGTGTTTATATCCTGGGCCTTCATTTTAGGTGTCATTCACCTTTTACGTTCCTCGCCGGACTATATCCATTTAGTTTATATCACCAAATCAGACCCAATCACCCTCAACGTGACAAAGCCAAACTGGTAAAGAAACATACAAAGAAAGAGAGGGAGGAGGTGTATAAATATATAGTTAGCCAAGAAAGTGGTATATAAATATAGCTAGTGGTATTTAAATATTCAGAGAAATGTTCAGCCAACAAATTGCATAGGAAAATCAAAAAGCTAATTTGAGTGAAAAAAGGTATTCGTCAGCTAAAAAAATGACTTAAATTATGTGCCTCATACCTTAGAGATAATAGTATCCAAAATGACAATCTCATTGTGGCCTCCTAAAGCCCTGTATGATTTATCCACATCTCTAAAAAGTACTGATTAAAGCCACCACTGTAATGACAATGCAAAAAGAACAATATATGAAACTTTCTTTCTCCGGTAACAAATACAAAGACCCCAATCCTTAATCAATATTCTTAGGGTAATGAAAAACCTTATGCCATGCCTATTCAATGGCATGGATGAAAAACTCACCTATCAAAAATAGACCTCTCGTGATAACTATATAAAGCTTACTCTAACAAATATAGTGGAGTATATTTAAAAATCTATTCAAATATGTCAATTAAGTATGTGTGTGTTCACTCTAACAATTTTTCATAATATCAAGAGGTAGAAGACAACCATGACTATTTGTTAGGCATTGGAATAAGGAACCTAACTAAAACAAACTTTTTTATGTTAAAATAGAATGAAAAATAAAATGTAGCAACTTGCAAGGAAGTATGCTTAAGATTAAAAAACGTTTTAAATAGGTTTTGACTAAAGTATAATTATTGGAGTTGGAGATCCATCACCACTTCTGCACATCAAATTTAATTAAAAGCACTTTCCAATATATTGGAAATAAATTAATAAAAATGATAAAAGTCCACCTTTGAAACTCTATGTATTTCATCCAAGATCTTCTCCTCATTAAGCAACAACTTTTGTAGTTTTGGTATCAATTCAGTTCATTCCTTGCTTTATTTCATAAATGCTTCAATTTTGGATGAATCCTAACAAAGAAGAAACAAAAGAATTAGATGTCTCTTGAATAGAGTTTCAATTGCAATGAAATCTTCCGAATACTTACCACCTTAAAAGCTTAGTATTAAGAATAAATGCACAACAATATAACTATGAAAACTGATTCAATTACAAAACCCATGTTATCCGAACCTCTTGTCTTTTCGCATAGTTGTTGTGCTTAGTTTCAAGCTCTTTGAGAGTTTGTTTACTTTCTTGGATTTTATCCTTGGAATATGATATCACGAAGTCCTTCATGAGACAAGAATACGAATTCAACAATAAAGAAACAATTAAAGTACCCTATGTAATCCAAATTTACCTTTCTTTCTTGAGATTTTCTTATAGAGTGGCGACATTCCCTTGTAACTCGTCCATTTTTTCACATGTATCATCAAGGGCCAACTTTGTAGCTTTCTCTTGCCATTTTAACCAAGATAACTTGTTCAACAGCTAAGCTGCATATAGTTATCCTGCGATGCCTATAATCATTTCGAGAAATCCAGGGTAAAAACTTTAATATTTGAAGGAAGTAAAATTATATTAGCTTCACTGGTATCAGCCATGCATCCGCTGCCTTAAACAAACAACAATTTAAAATGAAACATAACAACATCAGGAAAAATCACAACCATAATCCAACAACATAAAAGCATTTAATCATAAAACATAACTAAAGGCAAAAAATAGAAAAACGAAGAGACGTCAACCTTAAGCCACACACATGGCATTCGGTTAAGTTCGATAAATTCGAAGTCCTTTTGTCTATTGGAATCGAGTCTTATAGATTTTCAGATAACTCTGGTTGCAACCCAATTCTTTCTTCGATTCGAGGAGCTTCGTCGCCGATGAAACTGGTAAGCAAAGAAGAAGAAGAAAATGAAAAAAAACTTTAACATGCTAATCCAAAGATTAAACATTAATACACATCTTAATGAAAATAGGAATCCAGAGCATGAAATATTACCCTAATAAAGGAATATTACCCATTAACACCTTTTTCGAGTGAAAAAAAAGTTATAACTACATATCGGTCATCGATTTCATCTTTGTTCTCCATCCAGTGAAGATTTGGGGAGGAAGGTAGCAAAGAAACATAACTTTTTGAAGAAATTTTCAGTACACCATTAAGACATTATACAGTGTTCCCTTCATCCCACAATCCCAAAAGCAGGTCAAAATGACTTATAACCCAACAGATGTTATTGTTAAAACACAGAAAAAAATGAAGTAAAGCTGTAAAATCAGGACCTTAGAGAAAGGAAATGGGAAGAAAGTTTAAAAAAGGTTTAAACAGAAAGAAAGTTAAAAACAAAACAAAACTAAATCTAAACAAACCTTCAATAGAACAACAAAACATGAAAGAATGGAGGGAAAATAAAAAACATTAGAAAACTCTAGAACACAACATATTCTAAAAAAATACCCCTTTACACGAAAAACTCATCACCACCTGGAATACCATAACCACAATAAATGAAGATGAGATGAATCACTCCCACAATATGTCCATGGGATGAAAAAATTATTTCTTCAAATAAAATAATTGAAAAATGGACATGTTCTTTCACAAAGTGCAAAAAAAGTAATTGGAGAAGATATACTACTTAGAAACATGCCCTAGCATATTCCCGTATCAAGATCGCAATCCTCACAAACAGAAAAGAAAGCAGGATCCCGAGCACCACCAATATTAGAGCCAGTGCTTGTTCTTGTCTTCGATATCACAACTTTTCTTGATAGGTAGAACTTCTCCATAAAAAACCCAATGAACCATGAAATAAAATCAAATAAGGAAACAAAACTTAGAAAACCTAAAAAAAAAATCAAGCTTACCAGGAAGAACAAAACCTATATGTGCAGGTGTTTATTTGAATTGCTACAATATTTCACTTGAAATCACCAACAACATTTTACCAAAAAAAAATCATCTTACAAAAATTCTAATCAACAAAAAAAATATTTACTTCATCATCCCCTCCGTCAACAACGATTACAAAAGTTTAGAAAAAGGAACAAATGAGAAGCATTTGAAGCATAAAATAAAAGACTAAAAATTGAATCTTTTTTTAATTTTCTTTTACAAACCACCTTAAATCCTTACCTCCAAGCCTTGTTTCTCCAAACCTGAGAAATTCAAAACCAAAAATTCCAAAAAAATTAACACAAAAATTTAAACGGTCGAATCTGGGTAAAAAACAAAAGACCAAACTTGAAAAATTCAAAACCAAAAGTTCCCAATAAATTAACCTAAAAATTTCAATGGTTGAATGGGGAAAAACAAAAGTGAAAACAACTAGCAACAATTTGTAACAGTTGAATAATTATTTTCTCAGAACCAATAAATGGAGGAGTGGGAATGGGGTTTATGAGGAAGGAGAAGACGTTAGATTTGAATCTCTCCTAAACCGGAATTCCAAAAGATGGATCTTTAACTGAGCGGGAAGAATTAAAAGAATCAAAAGAATAGAATGACAAAAAAACCAAAAAATTGAAGAGGTGTAGAAAAATTAGATATGGGTGTAAGAGTCTTTTCTAAAAATGTTTATTTTCATGTATAGGATCATACCACATTGAAATGAAAAAGAATTAAAAAAATGATTTATTTTCTTGACACTAGTGTAAACACAGGCGCTATCGCGTCTGTGTGTAGGCATTTTTTGAATTATATTAATAATTGATGATATTGTAATGTTATTAATTTAATAAACAAAATAAAAGTATATTTATAAAAAATAAAATAAAATGTACGGAGAAAATAAGAGAAAAATAATTGTTGATGAATAGTAAGAGAAAAAAAGAAAAAGGAGATAAGTAAATAATTTTATAAAAACTTGTAAAAGTAACCGTTAATTTTTAAAAATTTAATAAATAATTAAATTATAAAGGGTAAAGTTGGAATTATGAAATGTGGACACAAAAGAGGGAATCCCCTTTATATATAGTTATAGATTTTCTTTTTCTTATAAATTCAAAGTATTTTTCCGTTGAGAAGCAAAAATATTTAAAATTTTGAGTTTGAATTTTAATTATTTATTTAATATATAAAAATCATATTTTCTATTTACCATCTTGAACATCCAAATGAGAATCCCTAATCACCATAAAGGTCGACCCTTCTTACCACATCTGAATAACAACGGATTCTCCGAAACCCAGTTGTTCTTCTTTGTGCTCGCGGTGTCTTGGCCAAATCTCACTGCATTGAAATTTCTCGGTAAGTAAATGGTGCCCAATTTTTTCATTTCAAGATTAGTTGCATCATCATTCACTGGCTACAAGGGTAGCCATCTTCTATTGGGTTCTCTGCTTCCTTGCAAACACACTGCTTCACTTGTTTTCTTCAATTATTTCACTTCAAGCACTTCCTCTGATTCTAAATCAGATGGAAAGCAACACAGAGGTTCCACCTTTACTGTGTCTTACCTCATCAACTCATGTGGGTTGTCCCAAACTCTGGCTAGGGAACTCTCCAACAGGGTCAATTTGAAAACCCCAGATGGCCCAAATGCTGTCATTGATATCCTCAGCAACTATGGGTTCTCAAAATCCCAGCTTGCAAAGCTTGTGGTGAGACATCCTTCCGTGCTATTTGCAAAAGTAGAGGATACCCTTTTGCCTAAACTCGAGTTCTTTCGTTCTATTGGGCTGTCCAACACTGACATACCTAAGATCCTGATTGCCAACCATGGTATCTTGAAGAGGCACTTGGAAAACTGCATCATCCCTCGCTATGAGATCCTAAAGAGTGTAGTTCATGCTGATCGGGAAGTTGTTAGAACTATTAAAAATGCCCCACTTGGTTTTGTGTATGGTGACTTAATGAATAGGTTGGTTCCAAACATTGACATTTTGAGGGAATATGGTGTGCCTCAGGCTTCCATCAGTCACCTGGTGACTAATTCTCTGTCTGCAGCATATGTGGAGCATTCGAGGTTTGTGGAAGCTATCAAGAGAGCTAAGGAAATTGGATTTAGTCCTTTGAAAATGGACTTTGTTGTTGCTATTCACGTGCTTGTAACTATGAGGAAAGAAGTGTGGGAGTCAAGGTTTCAGGTTTATGAAAAGTGGGGCTGGAACCGGGATATGGCTCTTCGAGCATTTAGGAAGTTTCCCAGTTTCATGAAGTTTTCAGGGGAGACATTTTCCAGAAAGATGAGTTTCCTTGTGAAGGATATGGGTTGGCCATCAGAAGCTATTGCTGAATATCCTCTTGTTGTAGCCTACAGCTTGGAGAAGAGGATTATTCCTAGATTCTCTGTAATTAAAATCTTGAAATCAAAAGGTCTTCTTGAGAAAAACGTGCACTTTAGTTCCATTATTTGCACAACTGAGGAAAAGTTCTTGGAGAAATTTGTCGTCAATTTTCAGGATGCTTTGCCCCTCTTACCAGACCTCTACAGAGGTTTCCTCAATCAATCTAATGTAGTGTAGCCTTTGGTTGTTTTTATAGCTATGATTCTTTCTTGCTTCCAGCCTTTTGTGTTCAATCCTAAATTAGATCTTTAGTTTTTCTTGTTTTCACATTTTGTGCCATTTGAGTTCTATTGTTCTTGGGTGGAGGGCTTCTGCTCAAATTTTGATACTGATTGTATAAACAGGTGGATAAATCCCTTTAGTGGTGATTTCCACTTTCAGTAGCTTGGTTTATTAATCTCCATTTCCGATGTGTGTTATTTCCATCCATTATAAACGAAGATGAGGTGTTATAGGCATGAGCATGTCTATATTTTTTTCTACCATAAACTATAGAATGTGTTGGTGGAAGCCCCTGTTGTCTGTTAGAGCATGCAGAAGGGGTCAATAACTAAAGTTGAATCAAATTACAGTTAGTTGTGCTTGAATTACCATGTTGTAAAGATGTCTTACAATTTCATAATCTTCCTCTACTTGTGTATGTCACCACTATAGTGCACACTGTTATGTCATGGATTGGATACATTTAGCATTGAACTTTTTTCCAGCTACTGATTCTGTTTATATTTTACACATCTTAAGAGAGTAACCAGAAATCAGAGGAAGGTTACCTTCACTATGTTTGTAATCAAATTCTATTTAATGTTTCAATGTTTCTTGAGTGAAGATATCTAAGCACAATGTGCTGAGAGATTAAGTAGTATTGACTGTTATTTGTGAAAATTGGGATTTCTTTTATTTCTCTCTTGTTGAACCAGGCCATTAAGGTTGCACTTAATTTCCCTGAGATATTTGAAACTGCATTCAAAGCATTATGGACTTGGATACTGTGCTATTTGAACTTATTCTGCTAATATAAATTTTTCTACTTGGACACACAAGGACCCTTTTTGTGATGGATTGTTTGGCCATGGTGTTTTGAAAGATGAAATATTGTGAGGGATTGATTCCTTGCTTACTCAGATATGCTGACAATGTCATATTCTGATTCTGGTGCTTTTTATAAATCTTTTTAGGAATCAATGATCATAATTTTGTCACTTTTATTGGTGGTTTCAAATTAGCTATAATAGCAAGTGTCTTTAATCTGATGTCTATTGTGGTGCAAATTTTAGGTGATCTAATGGACAATGGGTATAGCCTGCTTGATGTAAACAGATTTAAGTGGTGACAGTATGTGATAAGGTTAAAAAATTTACTGGATTTCTTCTTCTTATTGTGTTCTGCTTAACTTGATACATGCTTTTGGATGACGTTCATATTGTATTTTTGGTAAAAGGTTATCTGAATAAAAATAAGTCATGTCAATAAGATTAATTTGATATAAAGTTAAAATCAAATTAAACTATATTACACACTGGTTTGGATGAATTTGCAGTTTGTTATATCTTGTATTATTAGGTCGTATTAAGTTCTAAATAAATAATACATTAGAGATAAGAGATTATATATTAAGTTTTATACTTTAGTAAGCATATAATTGATTTGAAAAATATAACTAATGTATAAATTAATGTTTGAAAAATATGATTAAAAGTTGAATGTAATTAATTGAGGAATCAAAATTGATGAAAAATTAAACTTGTTTAGATATGTATAAATAGAAAAATAATATGTAAAAGTTGAGAAGGGATGAAAAAGATTACATAGAGTTATAAACTTGTTTAGATAAATTTGGTAGTGCATTTTGCTTCATTGGTGGTGGCACATACTTTTGTTGTGAATTTAAGTTGAACTGTCGCGTTGTGTTATTTGGGTGCTGATGCTATAATTGTGTCGAACTTCATGCACACCTCTACCTCTGGTCCTTGAATGGAATTTCTGAGAGTTTTCAGCCATGCTGGAAATAAGGTATCTAGCTACAACATGTGTTTTATCCAAGAGTTGTTCATTGATTTGGTGGTTGGGACAAATAGAACACAACATATTAAATCGATCCCAATATTCAAACAAAGTTTCTCCTTGCAATTGTCTAATACCACTGATCTCCTACCGTGTAGCAACAGTCTTTGAAGTTGGATTTTTTTTTTCTCTCTCTAAAAACTTCCTTCAAATTGGTGATTGGAGTTGGCTAAGAATACAACCAATCTTTGGTTGAATCACTCAATGAGAATGTTTGGTTCACTGGTTGATGCAGTTTGGTCACTAGATCCTAACTCAAATTTGTTCTGAAATTTCTTTTTGGTGCTTTCTTCCTGCATCCCCAACATCCCCAATTTTTCTTCATGCACCCCCAACTTTTTCACATTTCCCTGCTACCCTTTTAATCTTTGATTATTTGACTCTGCATGTGTTTTTACTAGATCTTTGACTAGGGTTTTTACCTTATTTGATGTCTCCAAGCCGTTCCACGGCATAACCTTTGACACTTTCTTTCAATCTCGTCCTCACCTCCAAGGCACTCACAACACCCCCACCACTTCCTCCAACCCCTTTGCCGTTTCTTTTTGGCCGAAGCTGTTCATGGTCATTTCATCTTCAATTTATAATGTAATTGGTTTGTTTTGATTGATTGTGTTTTGGGTTATTCGTTAGGGGTTTTGGGTTGTTGGAAAGACATGAAAACCTAAATAAGAGTCACCAAATTTGGCGTTTTTAGTCACTGGATTTCGACATCCATTTAGGCATTCCCAGATTTCATGATGGGGTAATACCGAATTTCAAAATTTGGTTAATACCTCATCGGATTTCAAGATGCGCTAACACCAAATTTTGAAATCTAGTTACATAAATTATTACATACATTATATTACCACTAAAGGAATTTTTTCATGAAATTCTCACATCTTAAACATGTTATCTTAAAGTAACTCATATCTCATGTAAAACATATTAAGTCAAGTTTCAAAATACCTCATTCATGTATAGCTTCAGACATCATATTCTTAAAATTAATTCAGTCAATTTTCGTTTGAGTTAAAAATTAAACATAGACAAAAAAGAGTTGGTTTTCTTGCTTAAGCTATAAATTCTTGCATGAGCGACAGAGACTTTCGTTTAAACTAGAAATTTCCACTTAAGCTAAAACTTGAATTGAGAGCAAAGTAAAATTCTGTTATTTTCGCTAAAGCTAGATTTTTCTCTATTGTGCAAGAAGGCTCTCACTTAAGCTAGAAATTCTCGCTTAAGATAAAAATAACATATTTTCACTCGCTCTCGACATGTAAAGCCAAAATTCAAATAAAAAATACACAAACCACTCTAATTCAATACACTTATTCATTTAACACATCTAGACACAATTAATAATCAAAATAATCAATTCATTTCATAATTTTTAAGAAACCTAGTTTCCCTTGCCTCTTATGACAAATTTTTTTCTTAGGAACCTCCCTTCAACCTATAAACATAAAGAAAAACCAACAAATGATTAGAACAATGATGCAAAGGCATGGATGTGTTCACCACAACTCAGAGAATTCATAGGAGTGACAACACTCCTATGCACACCGCATAAATTGGAGAAAAATAGAAAAGTTAACTTAATTAGTTACGAGGATTACATTTATTCATTTTTAATGTTTTAGAACAAAATTGCATCAAAGTTTGAAATAAGGATAGATTTTAATTTTGCATGAAAATTTAAAAACTAAAAAACATATTTAATCTCTATTAAATAATGTAACACAAAAAAATTTTACATTACATTGATGCTACCCAAATTAAAGGATTAAATATGTTTTTGTTCTCCGACTTTTAAAGTGAAAATTAAATTAGTATTTTTTGAACTTTTGAACAAATTTGTTCCTGTCTTTAGATATACGTGAATTTAGTTTTTTTAACGTCAAATAAAATTAATAAAATTTGGTTAAAATAAATAAATTTATCTATGTATTTCTAAAGTTTGGAAACTAAATTAAATAAAAATTTGGAGGATGGACTACTTTCAATTTCATTAAAATTTAAAAATCAAAAATATATTTAATCCTAAATTAATTTCATATCAAAATCATAGTACAAATCCTTTGTTTAACAACACTATTTCAAGATTATGGCTGTAAAAGTTTGGAGAGAAAATTCTAACCAAAGTATTTTCGAAGATAAAATCAAGAGCGCCTTTGATATAACAATCTTTATAATAATGTCAATCCAGTTCACCATTGAGTATGTCATACGTTTTCAAGAATTTGCAATCTTAATATTACATTGTCTTGAAATTGAAATTTTGGATACTACCATCTTTTTAATATTATAATCAGCAAGCTTTGGATTTATTAATTTAATAATTGAAAAATAAAAAATTGATCAAAAGATTTTTTTTCATTTATTCATTTTAAGTACTAATTTCATAATTTTTTTATGTATTAATATTACCAAAATAAATAAACCATTTATAAATTGTTTTTTTATTTCAAAACAATATGAGAATAAAAATATATTTTTTAGATAGAAAAATTCTTACGGATTTTTTGTAAAAATATAACTGAAAGAAAAATAGAAAAAATATAACTGAGGTGAGAATAAAAAAATTCTTTTTTATATATTTTTTGTATAAAAAAACTGAAAAAAATACTTCATAAAATATAAAAAAAAAAAATTGTAATGTTATAATACCTGATAAAATGATAAGTGTGAGATTCATAGATACAACATCAATGAGATCTGAGCCTAACCCAAAACCTTAAGACAATGAGTTTATGGGTCTTTATTCTTATATAGTGCTCTACTTTTTCATTTCTGGTCAATGTGGGACTTAGACTCACACTTGAATTCCTAACGGCATTCTCCAAACAATTTTAAACCAGTAATTATGGCAGCAGCAACTCAATTTCATAACTCTATTACAATCTAATAACATAGAATATCTGAAGAAGGGTAGGTGAAAATGAGGTAGTTGAATGAGATAGTTGAATTTTGAATTATTGAACTTAACAATTATCTTTGTTGCATAATATTTTAGTTTCAGTTAATACGAATTTTCATTCAAGTTCCTTTTACTATGTTTCCTAATACTTTAAAATTAATGTTTAATAACTTCGTTACATTCACAATGATTAAATTTTACGCTATTATATCGATGAAATATGTTTTTTTAATTATGATTCATTAGAGTGTGTTAGAAAAATTAAAAAATGTTTATAATTCTTAAATTTGGACGGGTAATTATAATTTATTTTTATTTTAAATTTTGATATATTTTGAGTTTTAAATTTTAAAAATTAATAGATTAATTAACTTTTTTATATGTTAAATGGCATGTTGACATTTAAGCTTAAATGTTATTTAAGACATTAAAAAAATAATAATGTAACTGAAGTGTCCAGTTGAATTAAACAAATATATCTATTATTTTTAAAATTTAAAGATTAAACATGTAAGATGATAACAAATCCAAATTCATGTCAAGTTATAAATTAAAAATATATTTAACCTAAATAAAAATAACTCATAAAAATTTATAAGTATATTTTTAAAATATATTTTATTTTAATATTAATTTTCATAGTTACAAACAAAACATGATTACAAAATTCAAGTCTTCACCACGTTTCCATTTATCTTTTTGAAGTTGTGATCAGTTGACCCATTAACACACTTTTTAATTTTATATTTTCATATATTGTATTTTATATTTATTTAAATTACATATTTAAAATTTAATAGAAAACTAAATAAAAATGTAAATAAATAAATTTTTTTTTTACTTATTCATATATATATATATATATATATATATATATTTATCGGATTTAGGATAACATTGAGAAACCAACGTAGCATAATCACACAGTCAAGAGTTGTGATATTTGTTTGATTATGTCCCTTGAACTTCAGCTCAGAATATCACCTGATAACTAGTGGTAACTAGTCGGTTTGATCGGGCTCGAACGAAAGATATTTTATTAGTTCAACAGATAGATAATGTTGGAGAAAGATCATAAACATGATTAGGAAAACTCGGGCCTTATTAGGTTATATCTAATCAAAGTCCATTAAAGAATATTAAAAACAGAGACAATGTTATTAAATTTTGGCCATGACGAAAATCGATAACGGTTTCCAACATGCTACCACAATAAGGCGATGATGAAACAGGTTTTTCGTGGCGATTCATGACGACCACTTTTCGCATGGAAGTTGACAGTGGTGGAATGGTAATGGCGGAAAAAGTGAGGTGGAGAAAGAAGACAAGAATTTGAACAAAAGTGACCAAGAGAAGAAATAGTTAGACGTAGCTTGGAGATAAAAAGGGCAGCCAAGTGGAAGAGAAGCAGTGGGAGAAAAAAGAGATGGGTTGATGCGACTTTTTTTTAGTGCCTCAGTATTCTTATTTGATGCGAATTTGTTAATTATGTAGCATTCTTGAACTAATTTTTAAAGAAATAATTACTGCAACATCGAGAAGTGTTGGGTTGGGGGAAATAGTCCGCATTGAAATTCTGAAGCAAGGTAGATCCATAGTATATATACATTTTTGTTTGATTTTATAATTTTGTTTTACATAGATTTTGATCCACACACATTGGTAGGTAGGTAGTAGTTGGAACAATTACTCCAATCGTTCTAACTAACTTTGGGGACGAAAAATCATAATGAGAACAAAGGGAATGAAAGGAACCCAAGCACTTAAAGTTAAAGTAGTCCCGAGTACGAATAAGCTGGTCCTTCAGTAAGTCAAGTCCATGTAATCTCACTCACATTTATTAGTGATAAAAAAATTAAAAACTATATAATAAAAAAAGTTTAATTATTTTTTTAAGTGTATGGTAAATTTGAAAACTTTTAATTTATTTCTTCATAAATTTCTTGGTTGATTAATGAATTTAACTTTTTTATTGAGTCCCCCTTAACTTGTAGCCATTAAGCGATTCATCATTATTATTATTTTGTCATATCATTTATTCAATTATCGCCACGTATCATTTTATTATTTTAAAATTTTATAATTCTATAATATAATTTATAATTTTATAATTATATGATTTTGTATTTTATAATTTTATAATTTTTATATTTTAATTTAAAATTATATAATTATAAAAAATTGTGATTTTGTGAAATGAGATATATTTTCAAATTTTATTTAAATAATAAAATTATAATTTTATAATAATACAGTTTTAAATTAAAATAATAAATATATTTTATGCTAATAAATATGTTTGACCCATGTCGCTAACTCTACAATTTCATAGCTGTATAACAAACCTATAACATAGAATCAATATTATTCAATATTATTGAAGAAGGGTAGTTGAACATTGAATTATTGAACGTACCAATTATCTTTATTGCATAATATTTTAATTTCAGTTAATACGAATTTTCATCAAGGTTCCTTTTACTATGATTCCTAATACTTTAAAATTTATGTTTAATAACTTCGTTACATTCACAATTAGTAAATTTTACGCTATTATAACGGTGAAATATGTTTTTTCAATTATGATTCATTGGAGTGTGTTAAAACAATTAAAAAATGTCTATAATTCCTAAATTTGAACACTAAATTATATTTTAAATTTTTGATATATTTTAGTTTTTAAATTTTAAAACTTAATAAATTATTATTATTTTTTATATATTAAATAACATTCTACGTTGATATTTTAAGTTAAAATGTACTATACGATATAAATAATTTTAAATATGAAATGTTGTTTAATATGTTTAAAAAAAATAATATAACAGAAGTGTTTAATTGGATTAAATAAGTATATCTGGTTGTTTTTAAAGTTTAAAGATTAAAAAGGTAGGATGATAACAAATTCAAATTCACGTCAATTAATTAAAAACATATTTAATCTTAATAAAACTAACTCATAAAATTTTATAAGTATATTTTTTACATATATTTTATTTGAATATAATTTCATAGTTACAAAATTTTTTCGCACATAGAATACCAATATGATAAGAGTGAACACTACAAACAAAATATGATTACAATTTTGTAGTTCAAGTCTTAGCCACGATTCCATTTTTCTTTTTGAATTTGTGGTCAGTTGATCCATTAACAACACAGTTTTTAATTTTGTTTTTTAATATATTGTGTTTTATACTTATTTAAATTACATAATTTAAAATTTAATCAGAAAACTAAACAAAAATGTAAATAAATAATTATTTTTTTTCAAAATTATTTTTTTCTACTTATTCATATATATATATATATATATATATATATATATATATTTTTTTTTTTTTTTTTTTTTTTTTTTTTTTTTTTTTTTTTTTTTTTTTTTTTTTTTTTTTTTTTTTTTTTTTTTTTTTTTTTTTTTTTTTT
>Ga0214542_1002159_pt1 | contig 40722 bp, 21 predicted proteins | sample CNSS1metaG_FD_160096 | JGI IMG/M metagenome (GOLD analysis project Ga0214542, IMG submission 160096) | Root nodule microbial communities from cowpea collected in UCLA plant growth center, Los Angeles, California, USA - CNSS1 | ecosystem: Host-associated > Plants > Roots > Nodule | place: USA... | reverse complement strand
TATATATTGTATTTATCATCATCACATCTAAAAGTTGACACTATCAAATATTAGATCTTACCAACTACATTGTTTTCTCAACCAACCAAGCAAATTTATTTTCTAAAGTATTTCCCGCCGTTTTATATTTTTTTATTCATGCTAACAAATATTATTTACTTAAATTCAGTTAACTGAAATGTAAACCTGAGTTTGGATTTTAAATCTTGATGTACAATATCAAATTCATAGATATAGGAATATATTTCATTATATTTATATTGAATCAAAAAGTTTTTCCTTTCATATATAGTAAGATTTTTTTTTTTATTTCTCACAAAACAAATATCATGTCCTATTAAATATATGACTTTGAGACTATTTCAAATAAAATAATAATAATTACTCAAATCTAATGGACTAAACACTCATAAAGCATATCTAAAAAACTTCTTGTAATGAATGAAAAATAATAAACCTTTTAGGTGGAAAACTGGTTAACCTACTTCCCACAATAAAAAGAAATAACTGTAAAATCATGTAAAATCACGTAATCTGCGTACAAACTAAAAAAAGTGCATTGTTTTAATAATAATAAAAATGGATTTGATTTATACTGCGATAGGTACATTCCCTTACATCAACAATGACTTCTTTTGGTCATAACCAACTGAGTCCTAATCAGTTTAAAATTAAATTTGATGTTTTTTTCAAGAAACCATGATTTGTTTTATGACCAAAATATTCGATTAATTATAGTTCACTATACTCAGTCAAATTTTGACATAATCTTAAACAGAGTTTGATCATATAAAATATATCAAACCAAATGACCTAAACTTGCACCGAACATATAGCACGACTCTTTGACCCGGAAATGCTTCAGTAATACCTACTTCATATATTATATAGGTTTTTTTTTTCTTTTTGTAATTTTTTTAGGGTTGAATTGATTGGTAAAAAGTGTATTATTGATTATTATTTATGGAAAGAATGAAGGGGCATGGAAGAGGAATTAGTCAACGGTCAGAAACGACCCATAAATTGTTTTTATTCTCTTTATAATTGAGAAACACTGTTGAAGCAAACATGGTTTCCTTGTCACCTTTTCTTCCCAGCTCATCTAACCTTGTATTTAGCAGGGCATGGGCAAATTATGTCATGCCAAATTTACCCTCACAAACGTCCTTTTATACCCAAAAGTGCTTTTTTCTTCACGTAAAAAAAAAAACACAGAATCGCCACGAAAAACAGTATCCTCATTATTCAACATTAGTACAATGATACTATTACATGCATCTATGTTTCCTTTGTAGAGTGTGAGTGTGTGAGAGTCATTTTAACGGTTGTTAAGATGTATATCTCAATCATGTTATGTAGAACCCCACGATGGGACCTTAACTTTTAAAATTCTTAACTAATTTGTGCTTCCATATATAATAATATGATTAGGGTTTGTTGCTTTGTGTTGGGTACTCCCGAGAAATAGTGTGTTTGTATTCCCTTGGACGTGTTGTGGAGTGAGATAATGAATATAAAATAGAAGGTAGAGGTGTTGGATCCGATTGTTACACGAACAAAAGAAAACAAAAAAAATAGCAGAATTAAGTGATGTTATGATTTGATTAGATTAATAATGTTCACCATGTCACTACAATTAAGAGATGTAATGGGAAAGTCGAGATTTTTATTTTTACTTCGTGTAAATGGGGACAGGGACAAAAATCCACCAGCATATATATTTTGGGATAAGGATCGTACTTCATCCTCAATATCCATCTATATTTTTTTATTTTTCTTTTTCCTCATAATTATTGGGTCATTATAATTTTGGTCGTTTTCTTGAAATATTCCTTTTTTTTTTCAGAGAATAAAAATGGGAACAGGATATGGGAGATCATACTCGGAATGCAATTGCCATCGTCATCTTTATGTGAAGCAATTATTACATAGATTAGGATAATGTAATTCACTTTATCTCGTGACATATATGATTATTTATCATCATAAATTAAAATAATGTTAGTGATAGATAATATGAGTCGGTTCCTCATGTCTTAATTCTTTCTGCATTTGATCTGTAAAAGGTGGTTGGGTTGATCCGTCCTGCATAAAAAATTGTAAGTTAACTTTTTTAACTCGTTTTGCATAACATTTCGTCCACGGGTTTGCAAGTTAGCTCGCAACTCAGTTAAGAAATTTAATTGTTTTGTAATTTCTTTTTCCTTTGTAAAATATCAGAGTGTAGAATTTTTATAACTTTACTTTTATTTAATTAAATTAGTAGAAATAATAAATTTTACAAGTCTCTTTCTTAAAATAAGCAATATTTAGAAGTTTATAATTTGTAATGTGTAATTACAAGTTTATCGAAGATAGAAATAACCATGAACTTAACTAAAACAAGGAAAGAGAAGCGAATCAGAAAGTTATTTTTGGATGGATTGGAGAATAAACACAAATGAGTAAATTGCTTAGAAGAAACACATGTGGTATGTTGGTGTTGCTGGATTTTAAAAATTTAAGTCAATACAAATTATGTAGTCCAAATATAAACCAACTCATTACTAACCATAAGTTACAAATTATGTAAGACGGATTGTTTAGCTAAAATATATTTAGCTTAATCAAAAGACAATTCTAAATTGGATTGGGTTTAATAAACTTCAATTGAATTATAAGTATTTATCTTTATTTGTATATATGTTTAATTTATTTATTTTTTAATTATATAATTTAATATTATGATTTTTGCTTAATGTTTTTATAATATTAATACTCATAATTTCAAGATAATAACTTTTTCTTACCAAAAAATAGTCAAATTTAAATATTTAAAAATTTATGAAAAACAAATCTCATTTAAGATTCTTGTAATGATTGAAAGTATGTACTAATTAATTTGTTTTTATTTTTTTACAATCATAACTAGCACTCTTGGATGAAATTCCAAGCATATATTTCTTCACAAGTTTTACTCTTGGAAATGGGCCATTGAACTGCTTCTGAATTAATCACACTTAAAGCTTTTGATATCAACTTTGCTTTCGGATTAAGTAGTGATGATAATTTTCTAAAAAGTAAAACAAATAAACAGGGATTACGTGGTCATACATAAACCGACGATTAAGATTAAAGGATACTTAAACTGAAACAATAGTCTGATAAAATAAAATAAAATAAAATAAATGATTATATATATCTTGGTAGCAATTGAAGTGAGATTAGGGTAGAAATTAAGGGGTGTGGTTGTCTCCTTGAGAACCATACAAACCCTAGAAAGTCAAAAAGATGACATCCTCTGTTTCAATTTAATCCAACAACTTACTTTAAATTACTTATTAACTCTTTTATTGTTGTTGTCTACTAACCCTACACTATCCTTAATCTAGTACCCACCCTCCAATTTAATTAAAAGTGTTTGGTATCTGTCTTATTGTATATGCCAGATTAAGTGTAAGAACAAGTGTAATTATGATAAAGCTTCACAAAGAGTGCTGAAAAAGAGAGATAAATCAGAAAATGTTTTTTAATGGTCACTCACTGTATTCACACAAAACATTAATGATTCCATGTTTCCACCTTTGTTCCTACCTAGTTTTAGGTTGCACAGGCTTAATCGACATGCCGACAAACCTTTCATGCAGTGTAATAATTAATCACCCCTTATTTCAAACCTAATTTTGTTATTATTAATCGTAATTCGTGAGCAACTCATATCATGTTTGGATTGTAGCTTTCAACTACACTGTTATTCGATAAAAAAAAAATCATTTTTTTACTCTTGCTTAAATCTTGGGTTCAAATTTAAAACTGTGTTTGCTCGTGTTTTGTCGAACATAAATTTTTGGAAACGGTATTACCCATTCAACTTTTATCACGAATATTTTTTATCCTGAGACTTCGAAAAATTACGTAATTGATTCCTGAACTTTCTAAAAATCACAAGTAATGCTATTTTGTTAAACATTAGTTACATAATGTTTTTCTCATGAAAAGACTATTGACTTAAAATGAGATTTTCGAAAAGATAATTCTCAACTGATCCAAAACAAACTCATTAAGCATTTAAATTCATTTAATAGGTCGATCCTTACAACGTTGCTAAAATATTTAAGTTAATTTTGCTAATTAAATATATGAATTTAAGTTTGGTGGCCATAGGAATGTTAACGTGCATATAATTACCTTATCTGACAGATAAATATATGTCTCGTATTTATATTTATACAGATATATGCGGGTATTTATATATTTTTTTAATATCTATATATATTACGGATATCCGTGAATATTTACAAAAGAAAGTCTTTTTTAAAATTAATTGATAAAAAATAATTCATTCAAAATTGATGTGTTAATTTTTTAATTATGTTTTTTTTTTTAATTTCAATTGAAGTATAACAAGTACGAGTATCCATGGGTACAAATATTATGATAACCATACTCATCCCGTTACATGCAATTATAAAAAATATTCGTACCTGTTACCTGTGAGTATCCATTTACAATATTATTTCCTACCTGTTGTAGGTCTTATCTGCGGACACCTGCGCGTACGGATTTTTTTGACATCCCTAGGTGGTGACTCTCTTCATAATTTGTATTTTTTATTTTATTTTTTTAATAAATTTTCATATGATGTTAATTGATTATAAATTTTGTTGGTTCGATATACTTAAGATGTCAAAGTTCATACTGATATTTAAATTGACCTTTTTTCTTTGTTCAGTTAAGTCTCAATTTATGTGAAACGGATACCAACATATGACATTGACAGTGACACGTATCACCTACGCTTCCATATGGCACTATAAGGATCTGACATGTGACAAAAAAAACTAAAAAAATAGAAAAATAAAACAGTAACAATAAAAAAAGTAATAAAATTTTGAAAATACTATAAACTAACATGTACAAAAACAATAAAGACGATGAGTGTCGATCATTTAATAAAGAAAAGGTTGGACTCCAATTTGGTCAACATTTTAAATATAGGTACTGAATTCAATATTAGATATTGTTATGTAGCACTAACATCAACACATTACAACAAATTTGCTAATTTGCGAGAGAAATAAGTGAAAAAAATAATTTGCTCACTAATTTGTCTCTAATTAGCAAAGGATTAACGATAAACTAATATTGTAGTTAATTAGTTATAATTGCTACTAAATGATTTTGTTGCTAATCCAAAGCTAAGAAATAAAATTTCTAATTAAAAATAAAAATATACAGACTAAAAAAATAAATTTATTAAAGAAATTTTTAAAAATTATCAAATTAAATTTTATATTTATATAAATTAATATTTTAATTTTAAATTATATTTAGTATATATGTTTTTTTTAAAATGATAACTAACATTTAACTAATACAATATTTTTTTTCCATTTAAATATTATTATAAAAATTATTAAAATAATTCTTATTAATTATATTTAAAATGAAATGATTAATTATTATTTTAAATTATTTATTATCTTTTACGCTACTTTTTGATATTTTATATGTTAATTTTTTTGAAATAAAAAATTTATTAATTAATTTATATTGTTACATATTATATTTATGGTATAATTTGTTTTATATGTTTACTTTTTTTTCAATTTTTAAATATGAAATAAATTAGTTATGATGCATTATAAATAAAAATAAATTGTATGTATGTATTTTATTTATAAAAAATGAATATTTAAATCAATTTAATTGTACACTTAAAATTAACTTAATATTTAAATACTTTTATTAGAAGAATTATTTTTTTTATAAATAATCATGATATTAGTTTATAATAATAATTATTATATATATATATATATATATATATATATATATTACACAATTAAATTAAAAAAAATAGTGGATTATATATATATATATATATATATATATATATATATATATTACACAATTAAATTAAAAAAAATAGTGGATTGACAATTGTTTTCTATGAAGTTGTTCTAATGTTTTTAGTCTGTGGTAACTTAGTTTTAACCAATTAGAAACAGGCAAGCCAAAGTAGAATGACATGACATGGCTTCTTCCTGTCACTTCTAACTCATACTATTAAATCAGTAAAAAGAGAAATATAAAAATAAAAAGTACGAAAACATATACTATATATAATAAATTTATGATATGCCAAAAACTAAAATTTTAAATGATGTATTAGTAAAATAGTTAAATTTTGTGTACTAATTTGTCATGTGGTTAATCAACATTAAATAATCATTAATTAAAATCAACATTTAACTAAAATTAATATTAAAATAATTATTTGCAACATTTTCGTCCATAAAGTTTTTATTCAAATTTTTATATATTTATGTAATAAATAATTCAATATTTTTAAGGTTAATAATGTATTTTTCCTGTTTTCCTGTTTCTTTGGTTAAGATTCATTTTACGCAATCTTAAAAAACTTAAATTAATAACAATTATATATTTTGACATTCAAATAAAAATAATAATAATAATAATAATAATAATTACAATAAGATGACATGAATTCGAATCCAAATTTTTCACTGATTTTTTTTTTGTATTAATTTTTTACTGAACTTCCAAAATATTAATATTGATATATTAAAAAGTGTATTGTACGTCCCATCGGTCGATAGGCCAAAGTTGAAGAAGTAATAAATGAAAGGCCAGCGGTCGAACGGTCGAACAGCGAATCGGCTTTGTCGATCAGCCACGTAGCATCGTTAAAGGACCATCGGTCGAACGGATCACGAATAAACTATAAGACCATCGGTCAAACGGTTGAACATATAAGTCACGACCTAACCATGTTCATATCCATCGGTCCATCGGCTCTTAATGGCACATCGGTCGATCAAACAAGTACGTGTTGCACCCAACCATAACGCGACAATCAACGAATCAACCATCGGTTGATCAATCTCTTTAGACTTGTGTAGTCCTTCGCATGCGTCTGACAGTCGATCAGACATACACGAAGGTTACACTTGTTACAGTATAATTAACCCAGTCAAGCGGCCATCGGTCACGCGGTCAAAGGATCAGTCAAACGAGTTAATTAAAGTTAAACGAGTCAGTAATCTTGATTAAGGGATCATTGGGCCGTGATTAAGGAACCCTAATCACAGGCCCACACAGAAAACTATAAATAGGGCTCAAAGGTAGGTTGGTGAGAATCTTAATTTCGCATTTATTACAGCAGATATATTGGTACACCGATCGGTCCTTTACTGACTTAAGCATCGGAGTACTTTAGACAGGTACCACGATCGTCATCCCAGCCGATCGAGCTAAGAAGTGGATTTTCTGGAAGTTATCGTAGCAGTGGGAAGTAGAGCCAGCTTGGAGAGACTCTTTAGTAGGTTCTCGGTCCCTACACCCGAAACAAAAAGATTTGTACTATATTATTAAACATAAAAAAAATAGTGACTATCATTATAATTTGAAGACTTAGTAAAAAAAAAGAATTAACAAAGAATTTAAATTTCATAAATGCAAATAATTAATTTACTAGTTTTATTACTTCTATAGTAATAAAAATGAGTTTACCAAAATAAGTACTTCAAGGATTGTTCCTTTTCAAACTATTATTAACCAGTCCTCAAATACTAAATATCTTATTAAAAAATATTTATCTCTTGTTATTTATTTTTTTTACATAGGCCTATTTTTTTCTAAAATTTTGTTTGGAAGTCCATTTCTTATTTCTTATACCGAAACATCTAAACCTGACAGTTTGAAAAAGAAAAACCATTTCTAAGAAGTTACTTGTCCTTTAGCAAACCCAAACTTCCAACGATGAATCTTCTCCTTGAAAACATTTGATTGGAAGCGTAAGTCACGTGGATTCATTAACCTTTTTTTTTTCATTAAGATGTCAAAAATGAAGTCTGGAATTCAGTTTATTGGAACGGATCTAACCATGAACAACAATAAAAGATGTTATTTGGATAAATATTGTGAATTTGTGAATAACATGTCACCTGAAAAAATATTTTGGAAATCTTATTACTTTGAAAATAATTTTCAGACATAAAATATTGATTATTTTCAAACTTGTTCTTGTGTGACAAAAAAACTTAATAATATCTGATTCATTTTACTGTAGTCCCGTAACGAATGTATTAATTTAGTTTTTCTTTTAAAAAAAATTTAATTGCATCACAATTTTTGGAAAAGATGTCTTAATTAGGTTATTTTAAAAAAATTATTAATAATATTTATTTTTGTTAATTTCTTTTCATTATTTTATTTTATTTTTTAAATTCTGTTGTTGTCAAATGTAATCTCTAATGTTAAAATAATTCAAATATATTTTTTTAATTTATGTTTTTTATAAGATTAAATGAATTAAGTATAAATATTTTTACAAAAGTATTAATATTTATATTAAAATTTAGTGACGAAAGTCCTGATTAACAAAACTTAGGTTAATAATATACAATATAATATGTTAAAAAAGTCATTTTTAATAAATAAAAATATTAGTATAACATTTATATAAATAATAAATTTAATCTTAAATTGGAGAGAGACAATATTGATCTATTTTACAAATAAGTGAGATTAAATTGAATTAAGGAGACATATATAAAAATTAAATTGAATCATATATATATATATATATATATATATATATATATATATTGAAATCAAAACAATGATACTTGAAAGTAATTATAATTACTAAAAAAAATTCTTATTTTTTGTCAATTTTGTTTTGAAATTTCTTTTTAGGAAATACTTATAAATTTTGTTATAAAAAAAAATTTATAGGAAATTACGGTCAATTCTTTTACAGAATATTTTGTACAAAAGACTTTTCACAATAAATTTTCTAAAACATATTTATGAATTTTATAATTTTATAGACAATAATTACTTACGAAGGAATTATCTATCAATTAAAATTCTTAAAAAAAATAACAAAAAAAAGTCTTTTTTTAAATTTTTTTTAATGAATTTATAATTTTTTTTAATGTAATATAAGAATTTGTAGCTGTCGATATTAAATGAGAAGATATCTTAGACTGTTATTAGTACCGTAAAACACCATCTCTTCCAACATTGCTAACTCCAAACATTGTGTTGTTGGATCATATGTTCAAAATTTGTTTCTGGTTCAAGCCTTAGCATCAGTCGCATCACATCATACCTCATACATGCGCATGCGTTTATAAGTCTACCATCTTTCTTTGACTTGCATTCAATACCCGCGACCACTTGGTGCAGTAGTAGTCGCTACACAGTTTTCGTTTTCTACACAATTTGTTTTTTTTAAATTTCAGCATGTTCGGATTAAGATAAATTTTAACTTAATTTAAACGTTTTTTTATGAATATTTTTAAAAAAATAAAATATTATTTTGATGTGAATTTTACTGACATGTCTTGCATGTAATTTCTTGGTTTTCAAGAAATCTACTTAAAATGGTATTTTTATTAATACGAAAACTCCATGTTGTGAATGTTTTTTATATGAAAGTGAAATATGTTTTAAAAAAAAGTGGGAATAGTTGTTGTAGCAGAAAATTGAAATGAGTATAACACCTTTTAAAACTTGAAAGCGACGTGGCCGGTGACCACTTCTCCGGCCACAACAGTGTTCAATAACTATAACACCTTTTATGCTCAGATAAGTTTCGTTCAACAACGTTACATTTTTTTTTTTCCATCTTTCTTTCATGATCTCACCGCCCAAGCTATCCTCAATAAATTCAATTATCAATTTTTTCCATCTTTTCACACAATTTTTTTAATATCTATTCATCATTAGGTAATATGAAAAACTAATAAAATGTAGATTGTAAGTATTTAATATAGATGAAATAACAAATGAAAACGATTACTTAAATTCAATAATAAAGATTGTTTATCATAATTACATAATAATAAAAAATTAAAATATATTGTGGACTACTAAACAAGATAAACTGGTCAACATTTTGACTTTAGCAGACTACCAGATTATACGAGACAAATTCATGCTGCTTTGATGAGTCTAAGTGTATCATTAATTTCTTCATAGATGCCCTCAATGTCTTCTCTAAAATTGTGTGGCTTTACTTTTTTATTTAATTTTATTCATGCTTTCGTAATATTTAATAAATCTTAATTCATAATTGTATTAAAAAAGTTTTTAAATATTCTTATTGAAAATTAACATAAAGCAATACTAAAAATAAAATAAAAAATCAATAATATAATCCAAAATTCCATAATCATTACTAAAAAAATTCATATTCCCTGTCAATTTTGTTTTAAAATTTATTTTATAAGAAATACTTTAAAATTTTGTTATAAAACTGTCAATTATTTTGCAACATAGTTTGTATAAAATATTTTTCACAAAGTAAGAAATATTTACGAATTTTATAATTTTATAAAAATAATTATTTACAAAATAATTACCTACCAATTAAGATTTTTAAAAAAATAGCAGAAATTTTTTTTTCTAAATTTTCTTAATAAATTTACAAAAAAAAAAATGATGTAATATAATATTTTTAGTAGTGAATGAAACGCGATTGTTGTGTACATGCTTTGTTGCTTTTTACTTTTCTTGCCTCTGAACGTGATCAAGTTGAACATTCTTGGTGTAAAGATCTGTTGGTTCAACTTTGTGTTGAACAGTGGCAACTATAATACTGGTCCATTAAGGAGCCAAACATGTGAGTATCTATAAAGTTCTTTTCTTCTGTGTATTGGGTATATCCACGTTTTAATTTGTTACTATATTTAGTGTTTAACTGTTTTGAACAAAAATATTTTTAAATGAAACATTTTATATCAAAAATAACTAATACTTAAGTCAATATATAATACCAGATCAATACTTATAAACTAATGTTCTTTTGTGATGTAAAATAGGATTTTTCGCATTAGTATTTTTAATTTTATTAAATTATTTAATTAGATTTTTATATTTAAGGAACTGCTTGATTATCATATAAAAATACTTTAATTCTTATGTATTAAGAATGAGGAGGTCGTTAAAATTGCGCAATCTTCAAATAATAATAAAAAAAAAAACTCGCGAGAAACAACTTAAAATTCTGATAAAAAAAAAAGAAGAAGACATGCATGCATATTTTAATTAAAGAGATTGAGATTATGGAGAATTAATTGTCCGGAAGGTTTATTTAAAAGTCATTTATCTTTTAACGGCTTTGGTGATGGGTACATTTAGCAACCAAAGGACTTCCATTTATTGTTGGAAGAAACACACGATGAGAAAAAATGACAACATAAGGGGAAAATGTAAATAGTTTTAATTTCAAAATTTTAAATTAAAATTTTATAATTTATTAGATATCCAGTATATAAAATATTTAAATATTAAAAATAAAAATCAGTTATATATCTTAAGAACATTTTTTTCACTATTATTCTATACTTTATTCTATTTAATGTTTGATTGGATGCGTAAACTAAAATAAAACGATATACTCTCTTCCTACTGCTATTTTATGGTAAATTGGTAATTGCTGAATAAAATAAAACAATACTGTATTTTAGTAAACTCATACTTACCAATTTACTGATCGGCCTTTTTTAAAATACTAATTAATAAAAGTTGTTTAACAATAAATAAAATAAAAAAGTATATACTAAGATAATTTGATGATAATTCCGTGGACACCGTCATTGAAGACTGCATGCATGGTGTTCTCTAAACCATACCTTCCCAACTACCAACGGAGGAAAATTGTTTTAGAGGACCACTTAACTAATTTAGTATTATAAACAAAAGTCAAACTATATTATTTGACAAATATACATCACCACACACGAGTCTGCATGGTTGCGATAGGAGATTATCATGCATGCCAAGTGGAGTACAAGTAATATTAAAATTATCACAATTATTACAACAATATAACATATTGTTTATAATAAAAAATCAACCTGTAAATCATAATTAAACATTTTCTATATAATTTTATTAAACAGAAAATTTTATTAAATTATTGTATGATTGTCTAACTTGAATCTATCTTTAAGGTTTTGTTATGAATTTGAGGCAGAATAAATGTGTGAATTTGAATTTCTATATATTTTTTAAGGATAAAAACCCAAAAACTTACCATCTTAAGCTTTTAAGTTGAGAGTGTTGTTAATTTTTTATGTAATTGGGTTGAGATTTTATTGATGTAGTATATTCCCAATTAGCCTCCTCCATCTAAAGACCTAACAGTGGTATTAGAATCGATGGAGAACTGATGGTTAGTTTTAGTGACCGACTTAGACGAGTACAATGGTCCTTGTATCGAAAATATTTATGGCAAGGGTTCAGTTAAGTGTGTCCCTTAAAGAAGAACAATTACGCTGGAGGGAGTATACTAATGTGGAAAGGACTCACCCTTGAGGAAAAAGTTATTGGAAATCTAAGTGTGAGTCTAAGTGTAGTATCTCTACATAAATCCACTGTCTTAAGATTTTTTGTTGAGAATGATGTCAATTCCATATGTGGTTGGACTCATGTTTCATTGATTTAGTATCTTTCCACTGAACATATACCTCTAAAGACCTAGCTTATAGTATATATATACATATACTTTTTTGATATATGTAAGGATTTGTGTTTTGTTTTAAATTTATTTGTTTGTTACTTTTGTCATGTAGTACAGTTTTACATTGGTGTATGTAAAGATTTGAGTTTTTGTATGATATATAAGGTATGGTTTAATTTTTTTATTTTTGAATTAAATTTAGTTTGCGTTTAAACCTTAGTCTAATTATGATATGAAGAGAACATATTTATTTAGGTTATGGTTTGTGTGCTTTAGTTGTTTCTGTAAATTTGATAGAAAGTTATTAAAAATTAATAAATTAAATTTATAAAGTTTAAATAAAAATTGCAAAATATTTAATTTTCTCTCCACAAAATATAAATCTTAATTTTTCCATTTCCATTGTAATTTCTTAGGCTGGAAATCTTGTTTCCATTTGAGAAGAATGCATGGAGGAGTTGTGTATTGAAGTAGGAGATATTTTTTAGTGGTTAGGTTTTGAAAGTTGAATAATGGTGTAGTTACTAAACTATCTGTACTAAAAAAATATTAACATTATTACAAAAAAATTGAGTAAAATATTAATATATTTAATTAAAATAAAATATATATTTATTTGTGTTAATATGTTGCGTGTTTGCAACGTGAAGAGATATATATTAGAAGTAAAATTAGGTGGATAAAATGGAAAGTAGTTATTGCATTGTATACGTGGGAATGTCACATAAACCTTGAGAATCACGTTAAACCATCTTTTTTGTGTTTTGTGTTTGAAGAAGTTAAGTAGTTAACCATTCTTATATACTCTGTCTTTTTCAGTATCTAAGATTGTCATTGTACGATGAAGTGACGAGCGAGTTGAGCTACATAATCTGCTCAATAAATTTGAAAACCGACATAATTTAAATAAATAATTAATGTGAATAATGTGTCGGTAATGAAGTGTATAAGCATGGTATTAAATATTTTAGTGTTTTTTTTGTTCGTGTCTTCTGGCCGACACCACCGTCCAATTTTAGTTTAGTTAATGTTTGGTAAGCCTCATTGCTCCAAATACAAACAAACGTTATATTCTTGCAACAACAGGTTGAATAGTATATATTTTTATTTTCATTACCTTTTTATCTTTCCTTTTCAATTTCCAGTTAAATAATTTCACTTTTCCAAATTTACTAAACACTAACTAGTTTCTACCAATACGCTTTCTGGCAATGCATTATCGTGAAACAAAATGCAAGGTCAAGGCTAATTAAGAAATCAAGAGAAAATAATTAATTCAAAACCTAATAACTTAATAGTTGAAGGTATCATCGAAAGTTGGAAAAGCCAATAATATCAGCAATAATGCTATTTAATCATTTAGGGCGTAACTACCAAATAATTTATCGAATATTTTCCAATTAATCGCAATTAATTAATTAATTGATTAACAAATGACACGAAAGGGGCAATTCATGTCGAGGGATCTGGGGTTGACTGAGAATAAACGTGGATGGTTTGCTGTAAATTTTATTTACATGAAGAAAAAAAAATCCTATGTAGTAGTATTTCACAAATTAAAATTGTAGTATCTGTATAAATTAAAACTACGGGAGAAGAGAATATGGTGAATAAATATTATCCACTAACAAACAGATATTATAAAATACAAATGTGCTTATTTCTGTAAAAGGAAATATATTCTTTTAAAAAGCTCAAACAAACCTATTCACTCCAACTAAAATATTAAAGGAAAATACAGAATATTATAAATTTTGAATTAAAAGTAGATATAGTAAAAAATTTCCCTTGAAATTAAGGAATCTAGTTTATAGTATTGGCGCGCACCTATTTTATTAAAGTGAAATCTCAAAAGGCAAAACTGGAATGAAGTTATAAATTGATCACATTAATACATCATTTATTATTTCGTTAAAATTAATACAAAATAAACTCCTATGAACTTCTGGAATCTCTAGAATCATCAAGATAATACTTTTTTAAAAGGTTGTACAAGGATAGTATAACTTTATATGTAAAGCTGTCATCAACGGATCCGTGGCGCAATGGTAGCGCGTCTGACTCCAGATCAGAAGGTTGCGTGTTCGATTCACGTCGGGTTCAAACCCCGATCCGTTTGCTACAACCGTTACATTTTTATTCAATTGAATAAATTCGAAAGCAAGAAAACTATTTTAAAAAAACCCCGATCCGTTGGCTACCGTTGTACATTTTTTTTCTAATATTATTACATGAAAAACTGTGTTAAGGAAGAAAACTAGTTAAATAATCTTAGTTTTTGCAATTATGAATTTTATACTTATATTTTAAAATAAAATAAGTTTATCCAATTAAAAATACACCAAATATACATTAGGTAGGAGGAGAGTTTGGCAGAATATTTGGCATACATCTTAAATAGTATTAACTAAGGATTCAAGGTCATTGAATCACGGAAGTTAAGTTGGATCCCTCAAAATTAATTATGACGTAACATTTAACTAAATTTTAAACATCTGAACCCTGTATTATCTTAAGTATCAATGTCGCATGAGCGGTTGGGGAAGAGTGAGAAGGCAGAAAAGTTTGAAAGAAGGGATTAATGGATATATTCCATTAACCAAAAGCACGCTTTTTGTTGAAACAACATGAACGGGTTAAATTTAATTCCTTTAATTCATTTCACAAAAATGGGTTCAATAAACAAAATGTGAAACCATAACTTTGTGCAGTGAATCATAAAGAGTTGACCAGAAGGAATCCCTTGATATCAATCTCGATAGAAGTGTTAGGCATTGAGGAAGAATTTAGAATTTAGATTTTATGTTTTATTATTTTTTAAATGTGTCTTCGTAATATATTAATACATTAATTATATTAATTTTGATATTTTAAAATATATTAAAAAAATATTTAAAATTTCAATAAAATGTATTTTTAATATTTAACATAAAATCGTTTTAAAGAATTAGTAGATAATTTCGATTCATTGAGGGATTTTATCAAACACATGGTGTGTAGACGAGGAAAGAAAGGGTTTATTGTGCATGCATAAGAAGAGGGTTATCTTTTGAAGTTTGAAGGAAGCAGAAAATGGTAAATTAAATAAGAATGGCACGAATCGAAAGTTCGAGGGTTTAGGAAAAATGTTGGTGAAAAGTGAGAGTGAGTATTATAGAGAAAGGTCCAGGAAACAAGGGGGCATGGAGTGACATAGGGCCTCGGTGTGGGACTTTGACACTTCCAATGCTCTTTCTTTACAGTTAATCTAATATGGATATATATAATGTTTTATTTGAAGAATTATTAGATATGATTGATTTCGTAATACTTTTCTTCAAGTTCAAGAATGAATATCAAAACTTTTTAACTTACGTTTCATCCCAAAAGCAAAAACTTCTTTAAATGGCTTGGTGTCAACAAGTTATATTCAACTGAAACAAAATATATGCATCTTGTGATTAAATCATCTTATATCTTTTTTCATTTTTCATGAAATTGTAATATGTAAGACTATCTTATTGTTAGAATACAACAATGCTAGTTTTGAAAGTAAAATTCAATTTGGGTAAAAATTGATTATCAACCATCTAATCTTTTGCACCCACTTCACAATTATTTTTATTATTAAATAATATAATTTATGTTTTAATTAAATATCCTACTTTAAAATTTTTATCACTAAAAGAGTTATAAACACTCTTTTCCAAAATTAGTAAAGAAACCACTAACAATACAACAACAAGAACAATGTTTGGTCTTATATATACCATAACATACATCAAACTAGTAACTATAAATTAATATGGAATCTTCCATATTTCTTCTCTTTTTCTCACTTGTAAAACACTACTTTGAGTTAAATATTAAGTGATTTACGAGTAGGGGTGGCATGGATTGAATTTGTAATGATCCAATCCACATCCATTTTAGATCCAAATAATTGGATTAGATTTTCAATCCAAATCCATTATTTTAGCAAAACTAGTTTGATTTTTTTTTAAATCCAGATCAAAATATTTGGAATAAGATTTAAATCCAATCCAAATATTTGGATCAAGTTCAAAATCAAGAATCCATTTTTTATAAAAAAAAATTAAATTGAATTTTCTAAAACTTGTGTCCTTCAGGCCAACATGATTTAGTCCGTACAAGTCGTCGGGCACGACTCGTCTGAGTCGTCAGGCCGACCCATCCTAGTCCATCTGAGACTTCGGGCCTGTTGGGCCCGTTCGGGTCATCGGGCCCACCTAGCTCGTTCGGTTCTTCGGGCCCGCTTATCCCGTTCAATTTTTTGGGCCCGCCTAACCCGTTCGGTTTTTCGGGCCTGCTTGGCCCGTTAAGTTCTTTGGACCCGTTTGGCCCATTCAAGTCTTCGGGCCTGCTTGACATGATCGAGTCTTCGGGCCTGCTTGACTTGTTTTGGTCTTCGTGCCCGTCTAACAAGTTCGGGTCTTTGGGCCTGCTTGACCCGTTCGGGTCTTTGGGCCCTCTTGGCCCGTTCTGGTCATTGGACCCGCCTGGCCCGTTCGGGTCATCGGGCTCACTCAAATTTTCTGGGTCGTTGGGCCCGATCGACTCGTCTGGTTTATCAGGCCCGCTTAGCCCGTTCATATCTTTAGGCCTGCCTAACCTCTTATGGTCGTCAGGTTCGCCCAACCCTTCAGGGTCGTCGGGCCTGCTTGGACCGTACAAGTCGTCGAGCAAGGTCCATCCGAGTCTGAATTTAGCCTAGTCTATCTCAACCTTTAGCCTAACCCAACTAAAAATTTAAACTAAAAATTTAGATTAGATTTTTTGGATTATCCATATTTGAAAATCTTGATTTATAAAATGGATATCCAATCCATAAAATATATAAAAGGTAGATTAGATTGAAATCCAGATCCATTAAATGAATTTTAAATGAATTAAATTTTTAATAAAATGAGTTTTAAATGGATTGGATCAAAGCAAAAGTGGATTGGATTAAGAAAATTAGATTTTTTGTCCACCCCCTATCTACAGTGAAATACTAACAAACTTAGAATCGTTCATATTAAATATCTCTAATATATTTTCAATATATTTTTACTGGAATATACATTATTTTTATTCTTCTTGTGACGAATAATTACTATACTAAGGATTTGTTTTTTAGACTCAAATCCTTCATTACAAAATACTTGATCAACTCTCTCTTGATTTTTTAAGGGACATTCATGTTATCACGGATAATCAACATGTGTCATCAATGTACAATATGATAATGAAAAAAATTTTATTAGAAAAATTCTTCACGAAAATACAACATTTTAGTTTTAATTAAATTGTAATAAACTTTGATATGTTTTGTATACTTATCAAAATGCAAGATTTTTTGGTAGAATATAATTCTCATATTATCACAAAAAATTACGAAAAGAATAGGAATCAAGATATTTAAGCTGAGTGTATAAGTTTACATAATCAGAACTTAATATTATGAAGTTTTAATTTAAAGTTGTTGCATTTAATTCCAACATGCTTGTAGAAATGCATTGAACACCTAAATATGTTCAAACTTTTATTATTTCAATTGATTTCATATATGTCTTGGTAAATTGTAAAATTACCGATTAGAATTGGAATAATATGCATTGCAATAATAATTTATAGAATTATTATAATTTTAATTATTTATTCTTCACTGACGCATATGATTTCACACTTTCTCTTAAAATGAAATATGTAATTAACAAAAATAGAAAAAGTTCCTAATATATTGTATCGTCACTATTCGTTGTAAGGCCCGTTTCACTGTATTTTTTTTTAAGAAATAATCACTTCTATCTACTTTTGTTTTTCTTACATATGTTAGAATTAAAAAAAACTTAAAACTTTAGTAATTATTTCGATGTATTTTTTTTAATCTTCGATTAAGAAATCTCAAATAGGATCCAAAATGAATATTTACTATTTAAACGAGTTATTAATCTTACAATATCTCATATAAGTTTGAGGATTTTGTACCAGAGAATCACTCATATATTAAAATTAATAAAATAAATATTTATTTTAATTTGAAGTTTAATATAAATACTTAAAATATTCTTTTAAGTATTTTTTATTTAAACATAAGTTTTTAGAATAACGAGACTTTATTAAGTAATATTACTTAACTTTAACCAACAGAATCAAATCGGTTAAATAGTAATTTAACTAATCAAAAACATAGTAAATGTCGTTTTCTTCGTGCTAAATACTCACACATTAGTTCCACCAAATTTCTTAAAAACATTTCTACCATTTATAACCTTTTTCATTTAGAAAATAGTTTTTGGGTAAATTATATACTTTGACTGTGACAAGCAGCATTATCTCGTTTTAACTTTTTAAATGAAAAGGAGCAAGTACAACTCTGACTCAAATTATAAATAATTTAACAATTTTTTTTTTTAAAATAGTTTTCTTGCTTTCGAATTTATTCAATTGAATAAAAATGTAACGGTGGTAGCAAACGGATCGGGGTTTGAACCCGACGTGAATCGAACACGCAACCTTCTGATCTGGAGTCAGACGCGCTACCATTGCGCCACGGATCCGTTGTTGGTTGTTCTGTGCATACAATATTAATATTTATACATTTACTTTATTTTTGAATTGGGCCATTATACTTAATTTTTGGGCCGCTTTGTGGATTGGTTCATCCATGGCTCTAGTTTCATTTATGCATTAAACTGAAGTAGATTATTGCTCTGTATTTTGCTCTAACAAAAGGAAAAACTGTGTATCATAACTTTTATATAATTTCTAGTGTATCACTTTTTTTTATTAATGTCGCGATGCAATAATTTAACAATTTTAGAATGGACCAATATTCTCTATTATGCCTAAATTCTTTCAGAGACGGATGATAGTGAAAAATAATATGCCATCCTTCTTGCCAAAAGCCATATCCAACAATCCATATTTTAAAGTTACTTGTATTTATTAAATTCCTGAACATAAGGTATATCTATGTTTACTCATTCATAAGACATATATTACATAAAAATTGTTGTTTTCTATTCTTTCAATGACAGAAGGAGAGAGTAGACAGACATAGATAGAAGAGTGATCCTATGAATTGGTTTTGTAGAAACAATTAGAGCAAAAGGGGACAGAATCACGTTAAGGTGATCGATTGAAGGTAGAAGATATACACAGTTCCTTGATTCAGTTCCTTCACAGATACTCATCATTGAAGCACATGTGCTTACTTTTGTGGATCTAGTTCAATTCCAGTGAGATTGTGGTTCTTAGCAGTACGAAACAAATATCACAATGTCAAATCATTCAAACCCCTCCCCCACACAAAAAGTATGGACAAACATGTTCCTTGAGTACAAAATGTTTCGAGGAAAAGATTACAGCAAAATGTTTTGCAGATTTAAATTTGTTAGTTTATTGGTGTCAACTACCGGTCTTACAATAAAAAAACAGTGCCATCCTTTAACAAATCCGAATACTAATGTTTTGATATGAGTGCAATTTGCAAAGGTGTGTGACGTTGAACGTTCTCTTGCTGTGATAGACACAGAAAGCCCAAATCTGATACCAAAACCATAATGCAGAACAGAAGTTCATTGACGTTTTGCGATGTTGAGTGAGTAATTTGAACTTCACACAATGTATGTACACTCCACTGACGCTGACATCGCATACTTCTCCATTCAACAAAAACGTCCTTTTCGCTTCAATATCTTTTATTTCAAATATGCAATTATCTAATCATGAAATTTATCTTTCTATATAAATATATATATATTAAGTTGGCGATGATCATACACAGTTTTTTTGACCCCACACTCGTTGTGTATTCTACTGAGTGGACCTTATATTTCGGTTTCAATGGACTAAAGCTGTATTCCAAAGCTGGAAATCTTAAAAAAATGGTGCTGAGATCGCATGCGTTCTCCCAAGTCTTTCTTCTCTTTTGAATATTTTTCTGTTATTTACAAAATTAAGCTTCATTTCAATGCAATAGTGCTGCATTCTTCGCTTGAATAGTCGTATATATATAAAACTATTGGTGTGTACATGCTGACTCCTTGAAACTTTGAAAATTGAAAGCGAAGATGAATAAACGCCACTTACTCACATTGTGAGCTTCATGTGACTGAATTTATAAGGTGCAATACAATGAATTGTTTTTTATTGTGGTGCCCTTTTTTTGAATTGAATATGGTTCTCACTGATTCAAAACTTGCAACAATAGGTTTGGCTCCACCACTTCTCCAACAAAATGGAAAAACTATAAACTATAGCCAAAGCGCATAAAAGATGGTTTGGCTCACACTTTTTCTTTTTCTTTCTCATTTTGTTAAACACTGCAATCACTGCATGTTGAGGTGTGTCCCAATGTGAACAGTGGAATTCTTTTTGTACGGAATAAGGAGACAAGAGAAGCGGGTAAACGGCATTGATGGTGGAATTATATAATTATTGTTAGAGCATGTTCAATGGTGTATGTATCTATCTATGGGTGCTGTTTAACTATTCTCGGTGACTCCTGTAACATTACATGGAGATTTAAGAACTCTCAGAATTTAAAAACTTGTCTATATTAAAAATTACTAAGAATAGGTATATCTTTTCTCAATGAAAGTTGTGAAATTGTAACTTTGTTTAAGGATGTTGTTAAGAAAAAAGTGTTTGAAGTTGATGAGTAGTTTTGGTGCAGGTAGAAGGCCACCTTAAATTTGAATCTTTTTGTGATTTAGCTTAAAGATTGAGATTGAGACCTAATTTTGGTTGTTTTGTTGTTTATGTGTGAACTTTAGGCGCTTGGGTTTGTGTTGTGAATAGAATATGAAATAGAAGTGTCGGTGTAGGTGTCCCTAATGCACAAAGGTTTGACATAATTGGTGGTGCGAGTAAAAAAATGAGTGAAGATTGGTTGGTAGGAAAAGTGGTATACATGTGGAGCAAGGAGTGGCTAAGCAAAGAACCTACTAATTAAAGTTTAGTAGATAAGGCACGGTAGATTTTGTGAAACTTTTGTGTTCCAATGATTTTCAAGAAAAGTGTTCTTTTTCGTTCACTTCATTCAGCATCTTAATCTGCTTAGTGGGTTTTACATAATGGACCAGAATTGAAGGCTGTTAGCACTTTGTAAAATTCTTTTGCTCCTTTTTAGAGGGGAATTTCATCTACCATAACAACATGCATAAACTTGTTTCTCTTTGGTAAGTAAAAGTAAGAAAATTTTGAATCTCTAATATCAACGTCATACTGAATTTTCTTCTGAATGTGACAATTTGATAGAGCTAGTTAATGTCGGGGCATGTTTATCTAACAATTGATACAAATTAGCTTTTTGAGCTAATTAACTTGAAAATAAAGATAAAAAGGTAAAATGGGTCAATTCCTCACGTAACTTCTCTAACTAATAATCTTCTTTTATATGTTGGATCATATTACTTGTAACAAGTAACCAATCTACATGTTCTATACATATGTAATCTTCCAGCTTTGGTTTTCGCTAAAAATAATAACATCTAATTCCGAATTTTTGTTATAAAATCTAATAAAATAAAATAATAATATTTTAATCTATTTTTTATTTATTTTTCATTTATTGTTTTAATCATTTTCAAATATTACATCACATCATTAAAAATATTAAAATAATAAATTAAAATATCATTATCCATTAAAATAATTAATTTCGAAACTTCAATGATGTGACATTCTTCTGAATCACAGAAGCCAAAAAGAAGTAATTAAAGAGGACGAAAGTTCATCCAGAAACAACATTTTCAAATATTGCAAAAAGTTTGTATATTCACTAGTACGAAGATGTCCTCACAAATCTGAGATGGATTCTACGTTGAGTCTTTAGTTTGAAATGTCTCTTTTTTATGTTGTATTGTTGGGCTGAATCTGAGCTTTTGTTTTGAAAGAAAATATCACTTTCTTTATCATTTAAAATCTCCATCGATACACTGGTATAGTTTGGTCATGGAAGAAAAAATTATCAAATAGTCAAAAATCATGATAATATAATTCTTGTAGTTCAAAATAATGCTTTTTCATGACTCGTCAAAAAATAACTTAATACTTATTGTTGTTTTTAAATAACAACAACAAGAGTGAATTAAGAACTTAAGATTGAAAAAAAAAATATTAACCACTCTCCTAAAATTTGATTAGCAACAAAGTGTGATATGTTTATAATTTCTATAAAAGACTTGTATCCATAAAAAACTTATAAAAAGATTTAGGTTGAATTTTATGGACTAAATGCAATAATTTTTATGAATTCAATATAGTCTTTTCCAATAATCTTCCATTCATATTGCCAGTTCACTCAAACTTTTTTAGAGATAAAAAGAAAGTATAATCTCTTAATTGTTTTTAACAAACGATTTACATGGAGGGAAAGTATTATAAAAATAATCAAAACATTAGATATAATGTTTGATATAAAACTCTTTGATTATCCAACTTAATTCTATAACTTTGAAAATATTTTGTAATATAATGAAATTTAATAAAATATAGATTGTTGGTTTTTTCATAATTTTTTTTTTCAGACTAGCACGTTTTCGAATAAAATTTCTATAGATGAAATATTATTCATAATATTTATTTAAACAACGCTATTTATATTTAATGATTAAAACTTAACACCTTTTATTAAAAGAAGTATATTTTTCAATAACAATTTTCTATATGACACAGAGATGATGGCAAAAAAATTGGTACTCTCAGGAATTCGAAAACAAAATAATATTAAATTAATATTTTTAATGGATATTTATAGTAATAAATACGGGTGTTTAATTATTTTATTGTTGATAGAATGTTTATAAGTATCATGGTATTTGATATTTAAATATTCGGTATCCGCCACTAGTTAAATTTTATTTAAGTATTTTTAAATTGGTGATCAAAATAAAATTAATATTGAAAAAGATATTAATTATAAAATAATAATTTACTATTTGATTTCAAATTTTTTTATTTAGACTTAAAATTTATATTTTTTTTACAATTCATAAGTTTACTTTTTAGAAAGATGAAATACAATTTTTTACTTATATTTTATTAAATAATTTGACTTATATTGTACTTAATTAAAAATTTTAAATCCATGATGAGTATAGGACCTCATCTCGTACCAATATCATGCCTCTTTAATTTCTAACCCACTCATTAGTTTCACATGCCAAGATCCCTCAATCACATCTATCCAATTTATAACCACAGATCATACCATGCATTTCATTTCACAGGCCTCATGCATCATACTGAATAGCTCATAAATTAAACCATCCAATTACCAATTGAAGAAAACACACAACCTGCAGCGGATCTCGCTCAAGCCAAGAGCCCTCACTCAGGCGAGAGGAGTGCTCTCACTTAGGCGGTAAACCCTCGCTTAGGCGAGATCGCGACCTGTGCTGGGAGGTTCTCGCAGGCTCGCTTAGGCGAGCCCTGCCTCGCCTGAGCGAGACAACCTCTCGCCTAACAGTGAGGTCCCTCGCTTGGGCTAAACCACAGCAGTGTCCCAAAGCTTTCACTCCTCCTCGCTTAGGCGAGTGGCTCTCGCTTAGGCGAGTGGCTCTCGCTTGAGCGAGACAGTGCCTCGCTCAAAACCATAGCTCTCCGCCTGAGCGAGACAGTGCCTTGCTCAAAACCAGAGCTCTCCGCCTGAGCGAGAGTTCGCGAAACCCCTAGTTTGCTCCTGCAAGTCTCGCTTGGGCGAGAGTAACAGATCTCACCACTTTTCTCCTGCAACAGTCACATGTTCGCACCCAAATAACAGTACAAGGCATTTCACACATTCATCACAATCATATAGATCATATAACACCCAACAAACTCTAAATCAGCAAAAAAAATCATTCAAGACCCAAAACTCTAACTTCCCCGTACCTGGAAAAAGGTTTAGCAAGGACCCTGATGGTACGACCACGAGCACAACAACTCTAGGGATGAACTACAGGGCTGAAATAAAGGTGGAACAGAACCAGTAGATGGGGTTAACAGAGGATCCTAACTGGGAATACGAAAGGTGATTAAAGGGGGACCAACATGAACTAGAAAGGGATACTTACGTAGAGTAACAAGTCCTCTTAGCTCAACGTAACAGCGAAAGCAAACCCTAGCAGAGAGGTTGACGACTACAGTTCAAGGTTCTCTGAAATGAGTGGAAAGTGTGAGTTAAGGCAGACTAGGAGTGGCTTTTATTCTTTGGGTCAGCCTTTAGGCCCAACAGTTGTAAGGCAGCCCTTAAAATATTAGAGTAGGAAAACTGGGCCTTACAAACATCGTGTTCCATCTCAAATTATAAAGAGAAAACAATATCAGAGCTCATAAGATGGAATGAATTTAATTAAGAGTGACACCTACCATGAAGAGAGAAAGATTTGTGTGGAAAATAGTTCAAGAGCAAAAATTTATATCCAAATGATAACAGGAAAATCTTTTAAAAAAGAATTAGAGAATACATGAGTTTGGAAAACTGTGGAGAAGGGCATGTTTTTAGTAAGGTCTGCATATATCATATTACAAAATAGTCTAAGTGTGGAGAACATTAGTATGTTTAATTCTTTTTTAATTATAAAGATTATTCTAAATGCACAATACTTTGGATGGGAAGTGATTCTGAATAAGATCTCAACAAAAGTTATCTTAGTATGGAGGGATGTATCACTAGGTACTTCTTTATGTGACCTGTGCAATGAATATAAGATAACGTCATACATTTATTTTTCTGTTGTAAAATAGTTAAGAGGGTTTGAGAAATGTGTGATAGATGGGTCAGGGTAACATCAGTTAACCATAACCAAGCTAAAGTTCAAAAGTTCATTTCCAACACTTCCACTTAATGGAATTAAATGGAAAACAAAATATATGTGAAAGAAGATGCGAAACATATAGAAAGAAATATTATGTTTATTATTGTATATTATTCAGTGATATATGTATCACTTATATACAGTAGTCCAATACTTAATTCTGGAGAAAATACAGCAATATCTCCTATAATTAAGCTAAGGAGATCTGATAATATTCTATCTATTATGCCATCATAATATTATGCTAATATTACGCTAACACCTCCCCTCAAACTCTAGTTGGTATAGTAGATGTCAACTTGAGTTTGCTTAAGAGATCCTGGAAGCGTTTTGGAGGATGCGGTTTGGTAAAGATATCAGCAGTTTGATCAGTAGAGGAGACTGGAGTCAATAGAACAGTGCCATTAACAACATGATGACGAACAAGGTGACAATCAATTTCAATGTGCTTTGTGCGCTCATGGAAAACATCATTATGAGAAATGTGTATAGCACTTCTATTGTCACAATAAAGTAGAGTAGCCGAAGAATGTGTGACACCCATATCACTTAACAACCATCGTAACTAGAGTAATTCAGAAGTGGCATCAGCAAGAGCACGATATTCAGATTCAGTACTAGAGCGGGCAACAACAATCTGCTTTTTGCTACGCCAAGAGATAAGAGAAGTTCCCAAGAAGAAACAATAACCTGTGGTAGAGCGACGATCTGTGGGATCGCCTGCCCAATCGGCATCAAAGTATCCAGATAAGACCAAAGATGAATTAGCAGCGAAATGTAAACCATGAAACATAGTTCCCTTAATGTAACGAAGAATCCGAAGAACTGCAGAAAAGTGAGATGATCGAGGTGCAGACATAAATTGACTGACAACATGAACAACATATGCAATGTCAGGTCGAGTAACAGTAAGGTAAACAAGGCTGCCAACGAGTTGCCGATACAAAGTGGGGTCATCAATGGGAGTTCCATCAAGTGGAGTAAGCTTACAATTTACTTCCAAAGGGGTAGATTCAGTTTTGCTATCAGTGATACCGGCTCGAGAAAGTAAGTCAGAAGCATACTTGGCTTGGGAGAGGTAATAGCCTTCAGAATTGTGAGATACTTCAAGACCCAAAAAATAGCTAAGAAGACCAAGATCTTTCATTTCAAAATGTTGACGGAGATAACTTTGTAATGCGGAAATGCCAGAGTCATCGTCTCCAGTTATTATCATATCATCAACATAAAGCAAAAGAATTACAACACCTTTGTCAATTCTTCGAATAAAGAATGCAAAGTCATGGGGACTAGAAAGAAAGCCAAATTTTATAAGAGTGGAACTAAATTTGGCATACCAAGCCCGTGGGGCCTGTTTTAAACCATATAGGGTTCGTCGAAGCTTACAAACCTTGTGAGGTGAATGAAAACCAGGAGGAGGATGCATATAGATTTCTTCCATTAAATCTCCATGAAGGAAGGCATTTTTGACATCCATTTGATAAAGTTTCCATTTTTGAACCGCAGCAATAGCTAAGAGACTACGAACAGAGGTGACACGGGCTACTAGGGCAAACGTCTCTTCATAGTCTATTCCATATTCTTGAGTATACCCCTTTGCTACTAAGCGAGCTTTATAACGCTCAATAGTACCATCAGAACGGGTTTTGATCTTATAAACCCACTTGCAACCAACAGGAGTCTTGTTAGGAGGAAGATCGACTAAATCCCAAGTATGTGTTTTCTCTAAAGCATGAATTTCTTCGTTCATAGCTTGTTGCCAAAGGGGGTCAGTACTTGCCTCACGATAAGATGAAGGCTCATGGATTGTTGCAATAGTAGAATAACAATGATAATCAGTAAGATAATGAGGAAGTTCTCTTACCCGGGTGGAACGACGAGGTGTATCAGCAGGTGCTGGTGCATAATCAACAAGTCAGACAGGTTCAACAGGAACGAGTGTGGGGGGATTAGTATTGAGTACATCAGAAGTACCTGTATCAGAACCTAGAAACAACTCAATGGAGGAATCAGTGAAAAATAAAGACTCAGAGGTGACAGAGTTATGAAACTTGGAGAGAGAAGAGAACGTGGTATTTTCCCAAAAAGTGACATGACGAGAGATGCGCAATTTGTTGGAAACGGGATCCCAACACTGATAGCCTTTATGTTCAATGCCATAACCAAGAAAACAACATAGACGAGCACGAGGTTCTAATTTTGTATGCTCAGAAGGATTTAAAAGAACAAAACAAGCACAACCAAAAGGCCAAAGAAGTGAATAATTAGGAGACTTACCAAATAGTCTTTCAAAAGGAGAGAGATTTTGAAGAACCAAGGTAGGAAGTCTATTAATATTGTAGACAACATTAAGAGCAGCTTTCCCCCAGAATTTTTCTGGACACGAGGCAGAGATCAAAAGAGCACGGACAAAATCAAGAATATGACGATGTTTACGCTATGCTCGACCATTCTGTTGAGAGGTGTGAGGACAAGAGCGTTGAACAACAATGCCTTGTTGACTAAGAAATTGAAGTAAGGAGGAATCTTTATATTCCATTGCATTATCTGTGCGAAGAGTTTTAATATGACAAGAAAATTGAGTTTTAATCATATTTGCAAAGGTAATATAGATTTGAGATAACTCAGATCGACGCTTCAGAAAATAGATCCATGTAAATCGAGAGTAATCATCAACAAATAAGACAAAATAACGAAAACCATTTATTGAAGGAATAGGGGAAGGACCCCAAGTGTCAGAATGAATTAAACTAAAAGGATTTTCGGAAATAGAATCACTATTGGTAAAAGAAAGAGCTGGTTGTTTTGCAAGTTTACAATTCAAACAATCAAATGACTCAAATTTGGTAGTTCCTAACAATCCACGAGAAATTAAAGGCTGAATTTTGCTAGCGGAGGCATGACCAAGCCGAAGATGCCATTGGTGAGTGGAAGAGTGGATGGTAGCAGCAGACACATATTTGGAAGGAAGATGAAGAGATTGTAGCTCAAATAACCACCCCACCCTGCGACCCGCCCCAAGAATTTGTCTCGTTTGTGGATCCTGTACCTGAACACCAAAGGAAGAGAAAATAACATTTAGTCCTTGCTCACACAACTGACCAACAGAGATAAGATTGAGGGTTAAGTGTGGAATATAGTAAGTGTCTGGAAGACTTAGGTTGGAGGTTGACACATGACCAGTGTGAGTGATATGCATGTGAGTGCCATTTGTCGTGTGGATTGATGGTAGGGAAGAAATAGGTGTAGCAAAAGACAAAGATTTAATTGTATTGGTCATATGATTACAACAAGCAGAGTCAAAAAACCAAGAAGAAGTACCCGAGGTAGTAGACATCGCAATAGAGGTATTGGAAGAGATAACCTGTTTGAATAGTGCCTCAAGATCACCCTTGGTGAGGGCCTTAGAACCCTTAGTGGCTGCAGCAGTGATGGAGGAGGATCTAGTCCTCGAGGTAGACTTAGATTTGGAGAATCCACCCTTTGGTCTTGGAGGTCGTGTTGGACAGTGCTCAAGAATATGGCCTAGGTTATGGCAATATTTGCATTCTACAATTGGACAATTAGAAAAGGTATGACCACTGTGATTGCAATTCTTACATACTTGGGTGACAAATTTCTGTTGTGAGGATTGAGTAGTGGCAAGAGCGATATCAAATTGGGGTCTTTTATCCAGATTGAGGCGAGTTTCTTCAAAAATAATCTCCTGAATGGCAGCTTCCAATGATGGCAGTGGGTGTCGATGCAATAGAGAGGCACGAACAACTTCATATTCTGGGCGAAGAGCCATAAGGACTTGAATGAGATGAAGATGATCTTCACTAATTTTGGCCTGAGATATTTGATTCCAAAGTGGGTGGACTTGAGCAAGAAAATCATTGACAAATTGACCAGATTCTTGCTTCAGACTGAGAAGCATAGTCCACAACTGATAATAGTGAGCAAGTCTAGTGGTCCGATATCTATTAGCCAAGAAATCCCAAATTTCTTTTGCAGAATCGTAATCAGCAAATTGAACATGGATGGCTGGGACAGAAGTATTGCGGAACCAAGTGATGATTTGATGGTTTTTACTATCCCAATCTTCAAGACGATCTGCAAATTTGTCTTCAGGTTCATCTGCTGCTATGATTGGTTGAGTGATATCTCCGGTGACAATACGCCATAGTTTACGCCTTATAAGGAAGCTTTTCATTCGTTGAACCCAAAGGTTGTAGTTGGATCCACTCAAGATAGTTGCAATGGTGACAACGCGCAATCGAAAATGCCGTTGCGGAGAAACAGCGAAGAGATGTAACGAAGTCGAGGACTACATGGTTTCCGATGGTGACCGACTTTACGTTTGGTGACCCGTGGTGGCCACAAGTACTACCACCAAACGGCGACGTCGCAGCAGTTTGTTGCTCCGAACAACAATGCAGAGGACGCTCCAAAAAGAGTTGTTGAAGCTGAGGAGGCTGAAGCAAACAAGGTCGCTGATGTGGATGACGGGAAGAAGAAAGGTGGGCAATGAGCACCTTACGGAGAAGCTAGGAAGCGAAACAGAGAAGAGCCGCCATGGGCTCTTAAAAAAAAAAACCCTAAAACTAGGCTCTGTATACCATGTGAAAGAAGATGCAAAACATATAGAAAGAAATATTATGTTTATTATTGTATATTATTCAGTGATATATGTATCACTTATATACAGTAGTCCAATACTTAATTATGGAGAAAATACAACAATATCTCCTATAATTAAGCTAAGGAGATCTGATAATATTCTATCTATTATGTCATCATAATATTATGCTAATATTACACTAACAATATAATCTGGAAGGGAATGTGGATAGCAATTATTTGAGCCATTTTGAATTCATCGAAACAGGGTGATCTTTAGAAATGTAAAGATAGGTACAGAAGAAGTATTTTGTACAGCTTAGTTGAACACATGGTTATGGATAAAATATAAACTACCTAATGTAACATTGTCATACTCTGATTGGTATCTAAACTCGGTGCAAAGCTTAAAATTAATACGAAAATGTTCTTGAAGTTAAATGTTGTAAAAGAAAAAGGTAAGGTAGAGAATCATACACATCATTTAAAAATGGTGAAGAAACTACTAGGTTGTGAGTTGAACTAAATATGACTTTACTTCGGAAAACATACATGACTTATGTAAAAATTTTGCAGGTTATAGAGTGGACATGATAGAAGAGTGAGGACTACTACAAGGAATAAAAAAGTAACCATATTTAAGTATACCTTACTAAATATGTTTTCACATGCAAATGCTTATTAATATATGATTTTTTGAATTTGTTGAGTTAATACCAATTTAAATAGTCTAATGGTAAGATTTTCTACATCAATTATGCATGTCTTATTACGATATAAGTGAACCTTTATGGTAAAATATACGTGCAACTTTTTTTATACGTGTTGGAATACCTATATATTCTATTGTGTTTATAAATAGTTATACTTTACCGATAAAAAAACATAAATTTTAATTTAATGATATATATATATATATATATATATATATATATATATATATATATATATATATATATATTACTCAGTTCTAATATTTTATTTGTTTTCTTGTGTTATAAATCCAAAAGTTTGGATATCAGATATTAATTACATTTATTTTTAATAAAGCACTAAAATGGCTTTTAAAATAATTGTAAAAGCAGGAGTTTAAATTTTATACTATTTTTCTATACTTTTACTTTTTAAAGTATCAAAATGAATTTATATATTTGAAAGTAACAATAAAAAGAATAGTTCAGAAAAGGCACAGAATATCGAAAAGCAGGCCTGTACATGCATGATTATTGTTTGTTGTTGGGTCTTTGGTATGGCGTTTGAGAAAGATGTAAGAACCACCAGTGGATTGATCTGACGGTGAGGGAAGATTGTGAGTGCAGAAGCGATGGTATGAACGGTGGTGCAAAGACCACATGTGAATGAAGTGACCGAAGCTGAGACCCAGACAGAGAGATATTGCGATTCAGATTGTAACATCAGCCACACGTTTCACAACCACTCACACGTGTCTTCTTTCCTCTTCCCGGAGCTCAACTCAACCCTGTCCCTCGAACTTCACGCCGCCGCCGCCGCCGCCGATCCGTATTCATCTCATCTCCCACATCGATGCTTCTTCTATTGTGCTGTCCCATTTATGCAGGTCTCTCTCAAGTTAATGCGTTCTACGAGTTCTCTTTTATTTTCTTATCATACAAAAATCATATTCAATCTCACGTCACCCTTTTGTTTGCGTCACAAAAATATACCAGTAACTTTGCCACAATAATAAAGTTTTATAAATTTCTAAATATTTCTTTTTTATCTATTTCATCTACCTCTTCTTCTTTTTTTCCTTTTCCCACTTTCTCTCTAAGGTTCTATTTAGATAATTAGATAATGCGAAAAGAAAATGTAAGAAGACATAAAATAGAAAAGGTTGTATAATGGATTGAATCCTATCCGTAAAACTTTTATGTAAAATGTTATATAATTAATTGTGACTAATTATATGTAATTTGGGAAGCAACATGGTTAATCAAATCATGTAGTCCTTTATGCATCCAACTAACCATCATAGGTACTTCAAATTAATGACTAGCACAAAAACATTTTAGACAAAGGTAGAAAGCCTCAAATGACTTTCTTCATATGGGCAAACAATACTCCAATTTCACTTTGAGGTTTTATTTTTATAAAAAGAGAGTAATAATTTTTTTAAAATTAATGTAAAAAGAGTGAGAAGTGAAATTAAAAATATATTTTTGTGAAAGATTTAATCAATGTAATAAAGTATAATAATAATAATTTGATAAACAAATTAATGGAGGTGTCCTTGTAACAAATTACCAACGTGTTCTCGTGTTAAAGAAATTGTAAAAAAAAAAAAAAAAATCTTGTATTGATTGTGAAATGTAAAATAAGAAATATTATGCCATCGATAAACTTGGGTTGAAATCTTATATTCATAGGGTTTGAAACAAATTTTTTTCAACAATATCAAGTTTTAAAAGAGTTATTTAACTTTGTAACTTATTAGTAAGTGCATAAAATCATTTGTAATACAACCGAATGGGGTTATCGTATCCATAATGATTTAGCAACATATTGGTAGTTTGTTTTTAGGTTTTTGTATTTGAAAAATATTGATAGTAATATATATTATATAGATTGAGTGGAGTAGAGATTATGAGTGGATTTCATCTCAACCTCTTCACGACACCACTATTGATCTTGTTTATGTACTTATATGCAAATACTTTATTATCTCAGGAGTTCCCTTTCAATGTAACTCTAGGTCTAGTCCTGACACCTAGAGCATATGATCATCAAACTTTAGTATGATTCCTCAGTGTCTGCTTGATGAAAGCACTTGCATTAAGATCAAGACTCTATAATCAGCTAGAGCCTTAGATTTATTTCTAGCATCTAAAAGTAGAAAGAGAATTAGTTGGACCACAACTTGGAACCAATTCCCGCTCAATCCCAAGCTACTAAGATATGACGAGTAATAAGTTAATCCAAAAACAAGCACAAACTAACTCACAAGCAGATTGAATGGAAACATGGATAAATATCCAAGAAGTAGAAGTACAAAGAATAAGAATTGATTACATCCAACCTCACAAGAGAGTTTATCTACACATAGAATATTGCAATGCAATCCCAACAACATCTAGACATAAGATTTACTATAAAAGCATCTCTCTCGAGTCCTACAACATTCTGTCTTATTGTCTCTACATCTTTCTCTCCTAGAATGTGTCTTCACTCCATGCCTAAAATGAGGACATGAGGTATGTATTTATAAACTGTTTAGAGCGGTGCTCAACTCCAACTTTGACGCTTGAGCCGCAAAGGTTTTATTTCAAACCTTATTATAAATCCTTCCATATTGCCTTTGTTAGGGGTTAAGCCGCATATTTGGGGCTCAAATTATAAAAGTTACATTCCAGATCTTTCTAAAGGTGGATGTTTGAGGTTTCCTCCTCATAAAAGTACTTTTATGGCCCATGCCTCATGTTCTTATGCTTAAGCTCCTAACATAAATTCTCTCGGAAGGAGTCTTCATGACTTAGTCTCAAGTTTAGTGCTTGAGGTTTCCCTTTGCAATGGATTTGCTTCAGGGAAAACCTTAGTTTTAACGCTCAGATGCATCAGCCACATTTTGCTCAGGATTGAATGATTTTCATCTAATTTCTTTGTTTTTCCACTTTAACTTTGTTATGATCCTTAAAACTGCAAAACAAATTCAAAATAAGATAAACGCTAAAATTATCTTAGAATTCACTTAATTTAGACACTTATCGGTCATCTCCTTATTAAATTTTTAAGAAAATTATTGCAAATATAGTATTTACTAATAATGTAATTATTTTTACTATACTAAAAATGGAATGTCTCAATAATTATTATACTAATTACTCACTCTTTACAATATTACATAGTTTTGTTTTAAATTTTTCTTACATTTTATAATATTATATAATTTTAAATCTTTAATAATAATACATACATATTTAAGCATGTTAATTAAGTTCTCATCTAATACATATGACTAACCGATGATAAATAGTGTATAATATACTAGTTTTAATAATTATATGTGATCTTTTATGTTGTGTTCTCTTTGGGTAGATTTTTTTTTTCCATAAGAACTGTGAGGGTGCGAATTTGTAGTTTTCGTTCGTGTTCGTTTTCAACAATTTCAGGGTGAGACAATGAGTGAATTTACGAGATGCATCATTTTTCCAATTTCGCTTTAGGAGGGGGATTTGAGGGTGAGATATGAGGTTTTAACATGTTATCCTCGTTCAAATCACATTGATTGAGTACATTATTGAGCTTTGGAGTGTTGGGAATCGATTATGGGTGAGATGAAACCAATTCTGTAACTTGACAAAGGAAAAGGGAATCAATTTTGGATTGGGTGAAACTAATTCCATGTTATTGGTTGTTTAGGGGATCAGTTTTCATGTGTTTGAGAATGAGAAGAATCAATTCTAGTTACGTCGGAAACCGATTCCCATGGGTTATATATATATATATATATATATATATATATATATATATATATATATATATATATATATACATATATATATTAATTTTAACTTAAAAGATAAAGTAATAATCTTATATTTAATCTATTAAAATTTTATTTTTTATCTCTCACATGAATTATATTACTCACAAACCTCACTCCAAATCGAGGCACTTTCATCTCTAAATCCTTTAAAAAGATACATAAAAACTTTACCTTGAAATCCTGCCAAATACGTTAACTCATTATTCATCAAATCCAACTTTATAAAAGAGTTTAATTAATTACTAACGAATACTTTTTTCTCATGTATATAATATTTATACTTTATAAGAAGTAATTTCATTTGAGTTTGGTTTGTTAAGGCAAGTTATTTCCTTTTTATTAAAAAAAAAACTTGCACATGTTATCATTAAATTAAACACTTAGTAAAAAAAAGAAATTCCATATACTAACACACTCTTTAGTTTAATGGAAAAAAAATAAAAATAAGCGGAGGGATAAATTCGAAATGTTAATTAAAAGAAGTTGTATTTTATTTTATTTTATTTTATTAAAAAAATAATAATGTGTGGTTTTTTCATATTCTTTTTCTTATCCTAACTAATAATAATAATAATATTTGTTCTCTTGATAACATAGAAAAGTTATGTACTTTTTATAATTTTTTTATTGAGTTTTGTAATGAACCTTCTCTGAATACTTTCACGGAAATAATAAGTCCATGCCAAACTTGTTTTTATTTTTTATTTTTTGTCAAATATATTTATGATTGACCTATTTAGAGTAAGAATACTTTAGTATCACAAAATAGTTTATGAATACTATGTTTTGCATAAACGTGGGTTATATATTATATCAATGAAAAAATGACTAATAGTTTGAATGTAATAATACTAAATGTCACTACACCATTTTATAGATTAAGATGATTTTTATTTGGAAGGATTGAAATCTCCCTGTGTATGGTATTAGGCATAACAATTTTGTTGGCCATAATGATATAATAAGGCACTTCATATAACATTACATAGGTACTTTGGGCAGGCTCACGTTAACTACTTACTTACTTTTCCACCATCTATCACTATATAAGGTATTATATGTCATGTCATATACGCATTCAAAAAATATTATTCATTTTTTATACTCACATTGTTTATGGCAGTCATCTTCATTGCCAGAAGCAACCACTATGTTCAGGCCTATTAAAATCCTCTCTAACTCAATCTCACTATTATTTAAGATATTAAATATAACATTTCTTCTATTTTTCGTAACATGAAATTGAAATCCAAATAAAAGTGAAATTTGTATATGATTATAAAGATTAGAGGAGAAATTGATATTTTTTTTGTTTTTTGCATGATGAGAAAGGAATAGGTTGAGGAATCAGGCGCGGTCATAAAAGTATATATGAAGTTATCAACCGACTAATTCTTCTTCTGTGCTTTTACAAAAGGACATTGCTGAAGAATATTGTTGACTTATGTAACATACTTTCTCCGTAAGCTTACATGCCATGTACACAAATTTCTCGTACGTGTCATCATATATCACATACAGTGATTAAATATAAGAAAAATTATATTTTTCACAAGCTTCGTCGTGGAGTCTAAAATGGGTATAGAAAAGAAGGAGAGAGCGAAAAATACAGTGAGTGGGGTAGTAAGAAAGGGAGAAAGAGATAAGAAAAATTGGAGGAAAATGAAGAAGTGATTAAAAAAAAAAGTTGTGAATGGAAAAGGTTTCGAAAGACAATGCTACCCTTTCATGTGTAATACTAATATAGCTAGCTAGTTGGCCAACACATGGATGGAACCACCACTACATCCCAATTCTGAAAGCTTTACACGCTTTTAACACTCTCTAGAAAAGTGGTGTTCTTTTCTTTCTCTCAGGACTCCTAGCTTTTCCTTTTTCCCATTCTCTTCTTAAATCCATGGACACAGCTCAGTGGGCACAGGTACACAGAACTACTTTTTTCTGTTTTCTTTCCATATAATCATGAAAATCTCTGCTGGGGTTGTGATTTTCAACCATAATTTAGATTATTAAGTTTTGGGTTTGGGAAATTATTTTGATTATATTGTGAGTTCTGAGGGGGGGAAGTTAAGTTTCACTTTATCCCCAACTTTTTCTCTGATGTTCAGCTCAACCCTCCACTAAATTCAATTTTTGTTGCTGTCTTTTTAAGATCTTTCCCTCGTTTATTTTTATCTGCTATTGAAAGTACTGCACCTTTCTTTTTCCCATTTTTTTTCCTTTCCACCATCTGATAAAGGATAAAGGACCCAAGAAAAAGTTAACATATTTGTTTGTATCATAGCACTGCTGTTGTAATCCCTCCAAGTGTTTGTAATAAAAACACCTTCTTTGCGTACCTGTCTTGTTTGTTTCCTTCATAGATAGACTCTCCTTTTTCCTCCGCAAAGGTTTTGAATTCAGTTATGGCCTTTTGCTGTCCTTTTGATTTTATTGTTTTGAAATTTGGATATTTTTTCAGGGTATTGGAGTGGTTAAACCTATGGAAGGTTCAAAGCCTCCTCCTATGTTGGAGAGAAGGGCGAGGCCCCAGAAGGATCAAGCTTTGAACTGCCCAAGGTGCAATTCCACCAACACCAAATTCTGCTACTACAATAACTATAGCCTCTCACAGCCAAGGTACTTTTGCAAAACATGTAGAAGGTATTGGACCGAGGGTGGTTCTCTCAGAAACGTTCCTGTGGGTGGTGGCTCTAGGAAGAACAAGAGATCAACCCCATCAGCTCCATCACCGGCATCAGCACCAACATCAAAGAAGCTTCCTGATCTCACACCACCAAATTTCCCTCAATCTGCTTCTCAGGACCCTAAGATCCACCAAGGCCAAGACCTTAACTTGGCATACCCTCCAGCCGAGGACTACAACACTGTGTCTAAGTTCATCGAGGTTCCTTACAGCACGGAATTAGACAAGGGTAGTCTTCAAAACGCCACTTCCTCATCAACACCGTCTCAGTTGTCTGCCATGGAGCTTCTCAAGACTGGGATTGCTTCCTCCAGGGGTTTAAACTCCTTCATGCCAATGTATAATTCAACTGGGTTTCCTTTGCCAGACTTCAAGCCACCACCTGGCCTTAACTTCAGTCTAGAGGGGTTTGAAAATGGTTACGGGGGTCTTCAGGGAATTCAAGAGGGTCCTACTGGTGCAAGGATCTTGTTTCCTGTGGAGGATTTGAAGCAGCAGGTTCCAACCACCAATGAGTTCGATCAGCAGAATAGGAGTCAAGGGGATTCATCTGGGTATTGGAATGGCATGTTAGGTGGAGGATCGTGGTAGATATTTAGAGAAGAAAAAAAAAAAAAAAAGAGAAAGAAAAAGGGTTGCTGTTTTAGCCTTTTTTTTTTTTCTTCTTTTCTTTTCTTAATGGGGGGAGTGTGGTTGTGTTTGGAGTGATCAGAACCACTAACAAAATAGGGTACATGGCTGCTGTTTCGCTTCTTTTTAATCCATTTCAATTTTTGGTCTTCTTTTCCTTTCCCTAGTAGTCCCACTTTTTTGATTGTTGGCTTTGGTCCCAAAGAATGTGGCTGTATTTTGAAGCTACCTTGCATTTTTATTTAGGTTAAGCATCAGGAGTATTCAGTGGATAGATATAACCTACATCATAATCAAAAACTACACATTTTTCATTTTTGGCTTTCCCGTGAGAATAACGCTTATTCTTGGGGGTTTTTACCAGGATCTTCGCGCACGGTTTGCTGCTACCACAGCAAGGAAAAGGATTCCCATCAATACAATTGTCAGGTACCAAGAGAGTTTGGTCGGTCATGCACAACCTTCAAATTTAATGCTCCTATTTAACCATCACTGATTTTGCTTAACAAGGATACTTAGCAACCACATAGCACAAAATAACTAGTTTTTAGCGTTTATATTTGTAAATCTTAACCTGGTATTTGGGGTGATTAATATATAGTCCTGAAACATAAAGTGAGTTGGAATGATGGCTGTCAAATCCTTTACAGCAAAAGTGGTCTAACTCACTCTTTTCCTCTCTCTTTTCCTTTCTTTTTGCTTGCCAACCGATCAGAAGTGTCAGATCTTAACAGTACCGCTTGGTATTTCAGATTCTTCCATCCCTTCAGCTTTCACCCAGCAACCAAATAAAATCTATAACATGACAGTAATAATACATTGGTACGATCCATGTATTAATTCTACTCATCTAACCACCTTTATTAATAATATATAATAATAACAATAATAACACATTATCAAACTGCACTTTAACCTTTTACAAAACCTTGCAACATATATAGTTTCTTTTCTTTCTCCCATGTCTTAAGCCGAATGCAACCTAGATGTTTTTTTGATCCATAGTTGGTCCCATGTTTTTCAGTAACAGTCCCCTTCTGTTGTCGATGAAGCTTCGCTGAGTCACTCTGGTCCAATTCGTGAACATTATTATTTTATTTATACATCTCCCACATGGGCTTCTTTTCCCTTTCTTATATTGAAAGCCAAAGAAGCTGGAGCTTGACTCTGGTCTCTCCTTTTCCAGTGGAGGGTCCTACAAACATTCCTCTTGGTAACCGTGCAGGAATATTATCATCCACTGCGAGTGTCCTCCTCCATGTAGAGATAGACCTCGTTCACTTTATCCAATATTATAATAATATAACAATCTACCCTAGGTAAATATTGCTTCTAACGTGTTCATCATATGCATATATATAATATATATCTCTCTTTATACATTAAAATTCAATAACTGTGCATCGTGGTCTCGGAGGAATCTAACTCTTTCTCATTGCCAAATTCAAGTCATATATATATTATCTATTCCACAAAACATCCACTACCAATTCAACAAAACAATGTTTGTTTGTTGTTGCATTTATTTATTGATTTTGTGTGTGTGGTATTGGTATAGCAGTATCTACAGAATGTACTGTCATTCATTTGGATTAACGTCGGTACTATATATATATATTTTTGTGATCCTAGAAGAAGGAGTGTACTATTTTTAGGGTTTGGTAAAAGCACGATTCATTGATCTAGCAGGGAAATTCTCATTCCTTGTAACTAAATCATGTGGGGAGAATTGATGTATGTAGGCATTGGATGATGATGAAAAAGGTAGAGGAGGAGCCTTTCAACCTAGGGCTTCTCTCCAATCATGACCTTTTTACATTAGGGTTTCTACGTACTAGACAGACCCTAACATTAAGGACAGAAAGGGTAATTATTCACGTAGCTGCGGGACCATATATGTGCAAGCAGGTGATCATTCATTTTTCTAACGAAATCATGTTAAGAAATGTACACCTTTGGGATCGTATCGGAGCAATTTGTTTGGCTACATATGGCAACATTTTTAAGTCAAGACACAAGAAAGAATGGGCTATACCTAGCTGCTTTGTGTAAATTTTTATTGCAAATCCAACTAATTCCCTTCATTGACCAATATAAATAATTGTTACATCCTTCTTACCCGAATTTACTCTATGAAAGATGCTGCTCAAGATATATGTACATAGCTTTCGCCAGGTTTCTGATGTTACTTCATACATATCAACATTTCTAGCTACCTTATTATAGCTTTCTAGATTGCTATATTCATCGTGTTTATGACCTGTGATCAGCCTGTGACTTAACAACACATTTTAGATATTTCTCGAATGCTTCCTTTAATAGTTCCTATTCTCAGCTTAATGCTTCATTTTTTCAACCATTCTTTTTTTCAAATAAATGTAGTGCATGTGTATAGTGAGTAACACGCTGGATTCACTTCTGCGACGATTTCTACATCATTTTATATCTTGCGAAATGAACTCTAAAACTGAATGGAATAACAAATTCATTTGAAACTTGAATGAATAACATGACACTTTTGAGCATATTCATAGCAGAAGTTTGAATTTTGAAGCAGCTTTCAAAATTCGATGGTAGCACTGAGAAGATGAGGAGATGGAATCTGAAAATTCTGGGCACTGAGTCTCCATTTTGGACTAATGAATATGACAAAGGTTTACAAGGACAAGTCATGAGTTGTAATTAACTTTGGTTTGTCCACCAAAGGTGAAATCCTCCTTAAACTTGCCTTGTCAACTATTCAAATGAGTACGTAACATTATCCACGCATTTGGGTGTCTTTATTAATTTGTGGATTACAATTATCTATTTAATATATATTTAATTTTAGATCATTAATAACAATTCTGAAAATGGAATGTTATGTTTTAATTAATAGATATTCTTTGTTTAAATTTATGATATTATTATGTAAAATTTAATCTATATAGTTTCCATTTTCTAATCAGTATAAGAAACTACTCTATCATACAGGAGGAACGTTTAGAAATTATGATTCTCACAATTATGTTATTAGAAGAGTTTAAGAACTTAC
>Ga0214542_1002157_pt1 | contig 40758 bp, 31 predicted proteins | sample CNSS1metaG_FD_160096 | JGI IMG/M metagenome (GOLD analysis project Ga0214542, IMG submission 160096) | Root nodule microbial communities from cowpea collected in UCLA plant growth center, Los Angeles, California, USA - CNSS1 | ecosystem: Host-associated > Plants > Roots > Nodule | place: USA... | reverse complement strand
CACATATAATATATTGATAATATATATATATATATATATATATATATATATATATATATATATATATATATATATATATATATATATATATATATATATATATATGCATTATCCTTTTGATACGTTTTTTCATTTATGTTCATGCAAAAGATTTGAGCTTTTTCACATGAAAAAAAAAATGACCCTTTTTATAGATTAAAACTGATTCGTATGCTTTAAACTCTTACGTAGATTTGTTTTTTTCAAAAGCTAACGTGCCGAAGTTGATGATTCTGACATGTTCACAAAATTTGATTCATTTAGTTTTTCGATGCATCTAAATAGAATCGTCTTATTATTGTTTATTACAAGGGTGCAAAGTTTTAATCTTTTGGTTTCGGTTGCATCTTTTGATATTGGGAGCAGTTGCATTTTCAAACACCCCACAATCTTTGATGAAAAAGTTGTTTATGAAACAACATATCAAAACAGAATGATGTTTTAAGGAAATAAAGGGAGATTAGAAATTAAAAACATTTATAATGCAGCTGAGATTGTGGTCATCTAATCACAGACACCTCAAACTCAAAAAGTTTGATGTTGTGGTCGCAATTGTTGTTTGTTTGCGACCATTTTCTAAAATCGTAGAAGAGTTAGCCATGATTTATATATCTCTGCAAAACCTGTTTCTCTGAAATAACTTGTTTGTATATTGTCGCAGGTCGTGTCTCTACGACGAGAGCAGCGACCTCTCATGGCCGTTTCAGGAGTTGGAGGGTCTGGACCACGGTGACATAAGGGAAACAGCGTATGAAATCCTCTTCACAGCGTGCCGATCCTCGCCAGGGTTCGGTGGCCGGAGCGCGATCACATTTTACTCGAAGCATGATGGGAATAGTGATGGGAAGAGTCCGGGGGTGACGCAGACAAGTAAGATGAAGCTAGCGCTTGGGCTGAAGATGATGAGAAGCTCCTTGTCCCAAAGGGTGATGGTGTCCACGACGGCGTCGACGCCGGCATCGCCGGTGACGGAGCGGAGTCCACGGTCACGCTCTGTGCCGCGACGGGCGATGACCATGGCGGAAGTCATGAGGCTACAGATGGGGGTGTCGGAGCAGAGTGATAGCCGACTGAGGAAAACACTTGTGAGGACGCTTGTTGGTCAAGTAAGACAACATGCGCAGACATTTTTCTTGTCTTGCACATTTAAACGTGTTCTTTTATTTCTTTTATTTGCATTGTCATCGTGGTCTGATATTTTAACTTATACAGCATTTGATTGTTTGCATTAATCACAAAGTGTTTCATAGGCTGAAATTTTAACTTTTGTAATGCTTGTTTTAAGATTCGTATCTAGGAACTGGTAGGCATTATAATGTCTGTGTTTGTTTATTACGTTGTTTAGTCTTTTCTTTTGGGTGAAGTTTTCAATGTTTTGTAACTTTTGTTTATTACGTCATATTTTCCTTGGAAAACACATGAATTGCAGCTTGGGCGGCAAGCAGAAACTATCATTCTCCCATTGGAACTTCTTCGCCACTTAAAACCTTCAGAATTCAGTGATTTTCATGAGTACCATTTGTGGCAGAAGAGGCAGCTAAAACTCCTTGAAGCCGGTCTCCTCTCTCACCCTGCAATTCCCATAGATAAGAACAACACATATGCCATGCACCTTAGAGACATTATCCGTAGTGCTGAATTCAAACCCTTAGACACTTGCAAAAACTCAGACACCATGAGAACCTTCACCAACTCTGTGGTTTCCTTATCAATGAGAACTCCTAATGACAATCCCACCAATGTTTGCCACTGGGCTAATGGATACCCTGTGAACGTTCATCTCTACATTTCCCTTCTCCAATCCATTTTTGATCAAACGGAGGAGACAGCGGTGCTTGATGAGGTGGATGACCAACTTGAGCTCATAAAGAAAACTTGGTCAACATTGGGAATCAATAAGCCAATTCACAATGTTTGCTTTGCATGGGTGATGTTTCAACAATATGTGGAAACTGGGCAGACAGAACCTGATCTTGTTTGTGCCGCACTTGCTACATTGAGTGAGGTGTCAAATGATACTAAGAAAGAAAAAGAGTCCTTGTATATTGAGATATTGACATCTATGCTCAAATCACTCAAGGAATGGACAGATAAGAGATTTCTTAACTATCATGAATGTTTTCAAGAAGGTAATATCGGACAAATCGAAAACCTTCTTCCTGTAGTGAGATTAGCAACCAAGATTTTGGGAGATTTCAAAGTTTCTGATGAAGAAGTGCAAGATAGAGGAGATAAAACTACAAGGGATGCCTCGGAGGACCAGATTGATGATTATATTCGTTCTTCCGTGAAAAATGCTTTTGAAAAGGTAGGTAACAGTTGAGAAACAATCTTAAAGGTTGATATGTCAAAAGAATGCATAATATTTACTTTAAAAGTGAATAGGGAATTATCATAATGTCTTTGTTTTCCGATTATTGTAGATGATGGAAGCAGCAAATGATAAATCTGCTGAATCTGAAACAAAGGTAGAAATAAGTGAGATTATGCTTCAATTGGCTCAGGAGACTGAAAATTTAGCAAACAAGGAGAAACAGAGTTATAGTCCAGTATTGAAGAAATGGCATTCTATAGCAGCTGCAGTAGCAGCAATGACTCTAAACAATTGCTACGGACATGTGCTAAAGCAATATTTAAGTGAAATGACCACATCAGAAACAGTTGAGGTTATTTTAGTACTGCGTAGGGCTAAAATTCTAGAAGATGTTTTGGTTCAAATGGTTGTTGAAGACTCAGTCGATTGTGAGGATGGAGGCAAAACAGTAGTGAGAGAGATGGTTCCTTTTGAAGTTGAATCAACCACACTGACCCTGATTAAAAAATGGATGGATGAATCACTACTCAAAGTGAGAGATTGCTTTCAGAGAGCAAAAGAAAACGAAGTAAGTTTTACCCTCTTAACAAACATAATTGGAGGAGAACACAACACATTGTGCATTTAGAAGACTACATAACATCTTTTCTCTTTTTTTCAGGCATGGAATCCAAAGTCCAAATCAGAGCCATATGCAAAATCAGTAGTAGAGTTGATGAATTTGTCCAAGAAAGTTGTGCAAGAATTCTTCCAAATTCCAATATCAATAACTGAAGATTTAGTTCAAGAACTTGTTGATGGATTACAGAAAGTGTTGCGGGAGTACATAATGTTTGTTGCAGCATGTGGTAAGTGGTTCTAAAGCTAAATCTATCTACACTAGAAAGCTTCAAACATGTGTTTAGTTTGAATTTTAAATGAAAGACAAAAAACACTCAAGACTAGGAAGCAGCAAAGATGATTCTGATTTGTTATATTTTGATCAAAACTGTCTCAGGTTTGAAAGAGAACTACATTCCCTCGCTTCCTCCATTGACAAGGTGCAATAGGAACTCAAAGTTCCACAAGCTGTGGAAGATAGCTAGTCCATGCAGTGTTAGTTGTGAAGATCCAAACATATATTCCATATATGAAGCAAAGCATCCTCACTCATGCACTAGCCGTGGAACACAACGCCTCTACATTCGTCTCAACTCCTTGCACTATATCCTTTCTCATATTCCTCAAATTGACAAAGCACTGTCCTTGTCAGAAGGAGTAGTTCCTTCAAATCGCCACAGTCCTGCAAATAATCAGAAGGCTCAAAGTAAGAGCATCTCATACTTTGAAGCAACCAACACTGCCATCCTAGCAGCATGCCAACATGTCTCAGAAGTTGCTTCCTACCGGCTCATGTTCTTTGACTCAAATCCTTTCTTCTACGATAGCCTCTATGTTGGTGATGTAGCCAATGCTCGGATCGACAAAATGTTGACAATCCTCAAACATAACATCAAACTAATGACAGCAATTCTAACAGAAAGAGCTCAAGAAGTGGCAGTGAAGCAAGTTATGAAGGCTTCCTTTGATGCATTCCTAACAGTTTTACTAGCTGGAGGAACCACCAGGGTGTTCAATGAATCTGATCACCAGTTTATACAAGATGATTTTGAAAGTTTGAAGAAGGTGTTCCACATTTGTGGAGAAGAATTTTTGGCAGAAAATATGGTGGAGAAAGAGGCTGAGGTTGTGGAGGGTGTAATAGAACTTATGGGAATGAGTACTGAACAACTGGTGGAAAACTTGAGTACCTTAACCGGTGAATCAGGTGGAGTAGGAGTCACTGGAAATGGCCAGAAGTTGTCAATGCCTCCAACTACAGGAAAGTGGAATAGAACAGACCCCAACACAATCTTAAGGGTATTGTGTTATAGAAATGATCGAGTTGCAAATAGTTTCCTGAAAAGGACGTTCCAAATAGCAAGGAGGAGGTGACAACAAATAGCCATATATCATGAACTTTTGCAAAACTTAGTTGTAAAATAAATCTTTCCTTCTAACTAGGATGAACAAGTTTCTAGGAGAGGGGGTGAAGATTTTGTATAAAAAAGTGAACCAAAGTTTTGGAATACACAATGGGGGAACTATTTGTTCAAGAAAGAACTGTCTTGCTTTCATCTTTAGGCTTTTTCAACATTAAACTGATTCAAGAAACAATTGCAGACTGCAGATTGTCTTCTGAATCATGTTTCTGTTAAAAGGAATAATTTAACCTTCTTTTTGAAGAAAAAAGGGAGAAAGAAAGAAACACAATATAATTTGGTGTTGACGCATCTTTTTGCAGGAGTAGCTCATAGCTAGGATGCTGCCACCAGTTATGTTGTTAGTCTATAGGGTTTAGAAAACAAAAGACCAAAGTGCTTGCGACTAAAAATGGAAAATCATCTATCTTTTTGTTGTGTATTTAATGTGAACGTCTTAATAAGAGAAGGGTTTTTGTTGGTTAAAATGAACACTCAAGAATATATCAAACAACTAAAATGCTTTTGCTTTTACCTTCCTAAACTCATTTGACCGTGGATCATTCAAATTTGATCCCGAAACAGTTTTCAAACACTATGCAAATGATAAGGAAGTTGAATAATAAATTTATCCAAAATCGATCTAAACCAATGCACGCTCGTATTACTAAAGTATATATCTCTTAAAATAAACAATTTAAGGTGAGACTCAACCGACAAAATGTTCATTGGGATAATGTATTGTATGTATTGGGATAATGAAAAATGAAGTGACAGTGAAAACATTAAAGACGTTCTTCAAAAATCATTGAAAGTAAAAAGATCATCATTGCTTTAGAATTACTTACTAATCATGAAACACTAACATTCATCGTAACTTGATGAAGAATAACATTGATTCAAATTTAGAAGTTAAGTGATCAAAGTAATTCACTTAAAAGTTAAAAAAAAGAATAAACTAAACAAAATTTACTATTGTTGTCAATTCATAATGATATGGTGTGATTATGTACCCAGATCAATCCTCAGAATTTATCAAACTAAAATAGCAGTTAACTACTGATATTACACAGAAAAATCTCACCCTCTTTTGAAGAGTGCCACGATTGAACATACAGTCTGAATGAAGGTTAGCAAAAGTAGCACAATTGCAGCAATGGTAGATGCTATCTTCCAAGGTGTATTGAAGTAGTCATGCATAAAGATTGCCTTGTACTTGTTTCGAGGATTTTCATAGAAACTATTCAGTTGATCACACAAGCAGCGATAATCTGATTTAATGTATGGCAGGGTAACATTGCAGCAGAGATTGTTAACCATTGTAGCCACTGCATCATCATCACCCAACAAATTAACAATGATTTTCTTTTCAACTAGTATGTTCACATCTTTCCCTGTGTTGATAAGAAAATCTAGAATCATAATGTACTCGGTGATGTAAGGTGAACACAGAAGGTGGCATTGCTCAAATGCAATTATGTTCCTGATAAATATCTCAGTTGAGCTATGCACCTTAATGCATGGCATTGTCAACACACCCTTATGAAATTTCAGGTCAAGTAAGCACGCACTTGGACTAACCTCCAAAACCAAACCAGCCTCCCTTAACCGGGTTGCACTATATAGATGATCAACTATATCAACTCTTCTTTCTCGAATCCTACGATCAAATGATGATGGTAGCATAAAAGTCCTGAGGAGATCAGTGAAGTGCACCACACCAAGTACTTTTTCAGGTCTTATGTTTTGTTGGTTATGAGGTTTAAAATAGTTGAAAGTTACATTGACAAAAGAGGGCAAGTTAGGAATCTCGTGATGAGGAACTGCTAGCTTGTAGAGGCCCTCTAGAACAAAAAAAGGAAGCTGATTTTCAAGTAGTATCAAGTCAAGTGCAACATCATTGGCCAACCACGGTTGTAACAACAAAGGGTCAATTTCTACCCATCTATCATAGTAATAATATCTAAGGAAAAGCTCAATTATGAAGTAAGAATCAATTAGAACCATCCTTAAGAAATCGTCACTACTATGTTGAACTGGCTCTGCATAACAGCACCTAATAATCCTTTCCCAATCTTTAAGTTTACTGACACATTCCTCCACACTTAGCCGAGACCTAGTGATGAAGCTCTTGAGATACTGCAGTTTGAGGTTTTCCATTGGTTCAAGCCTAATGTCACCACCAGGTCTAAAAGGGGTGTGAATGGGACCAATGGAAACAACACGAGGAGTATAGGCTTGATGATTTGGTTGGCGAATTTTGTGAGGCACTCTGTAAACGCATTGTTCATGGACTATAGAATTCTCAGGAAGTTCCACTTGTTCTAGGATCTCTCTCACCTGTTTCACTAAATCATGGTGTTTATTTATGTTTACAGAAGAACCATTTGCTTCCATAATTTCCCTGCTGAAGTGATTCTCAAATCTTGAAAGAAATAAACCTGAAAGATGCACCAAGCACAACTCTAGGAATAAAACTCTGTTGCTTGTTCATGCTATTCTTGTTCAAACATAGATCTAATGCACATTGAATCTAAAAGTCTAGTCCAATCATTAAATCTTCTATGCCAATTGAACAGTGAAGTTGTTGAATTATAATATGGCAACAAAAATCATCAAAATCTAAGTCTAATATACAAATATTTACCTCTTTTCTTTAGAAAACCTCCTTAACTTAGGAAGAAGAAAACTGCACAGAAAACAAGACTTGAATCTCGTTTCGTTGCGGAAATAAAAGAAAATAGGATCAAGAAAGAAGAAGGAACCGGGTGATGAAGTTGCCACATGAATCTCCTGTCAGGAATAGAATCAACAAGTTAATCTTCAGTTATCATATAGAAGCTCTCTGTTATATCTGTAACGATGTTTCCAACCAACAAAACTTTTTTTGGAACGTGGGGGAGCGTGTGGTGTTCAAAAGTCAATATTAGTGCTTTTATTTATTCATATATAACCTATGCCGGCATAGGTTTTTGATACATTATTATATATTCAGGTATGTCTGTAAATGTTACATTACTACTGTCATTTCATGTTCTCTAGCTATACAAAAAACAATACTTTAAGGAGTGTGTGTTTTAAGATAAGAATGTTCCTTTCGTTGGTTTAGTTTGCACAATCCTATGTTTGTGTAACAGTGTCCCTGTTGGATAAACTTAAATATGGGTAGTTGGAAGTTGCTATATTAATTGTCTAGGAGATTGCAAAAGGTTGAGAGTGGTTCTAACATTGATTAAGCATGCAATAAAGTTCATTAACTGTAAGTTAGGTAGTGGTTATATTTAATGAATGTAGTTGAAGGGCCATGTCCAAAAGCCTATAAAAAGACCATGTAATGCTTCATTGCAAAATACAACAAATCTGAATATAGAAAGTATTTATCCATAGAGTTACTTGTTTGTCAACAAATTGACATCAAAGCTTGAGAGTCTGAGTGTTTGAGTTAGAGAGTTTGATCGAGATGGCCAGCTTAGCTAACAACATGCCCCTATCGAAGTTATCAAAAGGTGTCAGCTATGATAACTGAAGCCTGTAGATGAAGGCTCTCCTTGGTTCCCAAGAAGTATGGGAGATGGTTGAAAATGGGCACCAAGAACCAGAGGACGCTAGAGAAATGACGATAGCCCAACTTGCTACGTTAAAAGCAACAGGGGCAAAGGACAAAACAGCTCTATTTATGCTGTATCGAGCTGTTGATGAGTCCAGCTTTGAGAAGATAGCAAATGTAATGTCTTCAAAAGAAGCGCGAGATATTCTAGAGAAGGCACACAAAAGGGATAACCGTGTGAAGCAAGTCCGACTTCAAACTCTCATAGGCGAGCTAGAAAGGATGAGGATGAAGGAAGCTGAAGGGGTTGCCGAGTACGTCTCCCGAGTTGAGACTGTAGTGAATCAGCTCGGTAGAAATGGAGAGACACTGCCCGCTTATCGAGTGGTGGAGAAAATCTTGAGGTCGTTAACCGACGACTTCGATAATATAGTTTGCGCAATAGAGGAATTCAAGGACTTGACAACGCTCTCGGTGGAAGAGCTTGCTGGGTCGCTTGAAGCGCATGAGCAACGAAGAAGGAAGAAGAAGGAGTCCCTTGATCAAGCACTTCAAGCAAAGGCAACCATTAGGGAAATGAAGGTTCCTTATACTCAGAACACTAGAGGCCAAGGTGGTAGAGGCAAAGGAGGATATGAAAAAGGTCAAGAACAGGTCGGCCAACAAAATTGGCATTGCCGAGGACAAGGTGGAGGTCATGGTGGTAGAAAATGAGGAGGTCAGTCGAACAACTTAGGAGTTGAGTGCTTCAAATGTGGTAAGTACAATCATTTTGCCAAAGAGTGTTATTCAGGAGTTAAATGTTACAATTGTGGGAAGGTTGGACATTTCGCGAAGGACTGCCAATCTGAAAGCAAGAAGGAAACGAACTTCCTTTCTGAGGATGCTGAGGAAGAAGAAGGAATATTAATGATGTCCAGGAGATCAGGTGTTGAGCTAAGTCCGAGCTGTTCTGACAACTCAGTTTGGTACCTTGATACAGGAGCAAGCAACCACATGTGCGGGGACGATAATATTTTTAAGGAGCTCACCAAAGTTGAGGCTGGACACGTATCATTTGGAGATGCATCAAAGGTGGCAGTAAAAGGCCGGGGTACAATCTATTGGTACCTGCAAAAGAACAACTGAGTTGGAGAAATCAGATAGTGTATTATGTACCCGATCTCAAGAGCAACATATTGAGCATGGGGCAACTGATGGAGAAAGGCTACTCAGTTTTGATGAAAGACCGAGTACTATACTTGAAAGACAAGTCAGATCGATTGATTGCCCAAGTAGAGATGAAGAAGAACAGGATGTACAAGCTGGACTTGAAAATAGTCCAAGAGAGGTGCTTGAAACTTGACGTGAAGGATGAAGCTATGATGTGACACTTCTAGTTTGGCCACTTGCATTTTGGTGGGCTGGAAGAGTTGGTGAAAAAAGAGATGGTGCGAGGACTTCTAACTGTGGAGTTTGAAAATAAATTTTGTTAAGAGTGCGTGCTCAGGAAGCATCCGAGGACTACCGAGTACCGGGCAAAGGAACAACTCAGATTAATTCACACAGACATTTGCGGACCAATTACCCCTGAATCTTTCAGTGGGAAATAAAGATGGCAAATAAACTTGCCCTGTGGGTATTGTCCGAACCCGTCCCCGTTTTGACGAGGAATCCCCGCATTGACTGGGTATGGGTATGAGTATGGGGAATTCCCAATTTTTTCAATTGGGTATGGGGATGGGGATGGGGATGTACATATCCCCGCCATAATACTCGTCCCCGCTATATCTCTATCCTCGTTTAAATTATTAAAATATTCACAATTAATTAAGTATCTATATATATATATATATATATATATATATATATATATATACTTTCTATTTTTTATTTCTTTTAATTATTTGGTTTATTATGAAACTCATTCGCATCTCTAATATATTTTTTATCTTATCATAACCTTTATGTAATTATGTTAAAATGATGTATGTTAATTTAAAAAAAAAAAATTCTAACATTTGAATATTTCTATTATTTTTTAATGTTTTATTTAATATATATTTTCCTTTCACATGAGAATGTTTAATACTCTCAATTTAAGTGTTTAATAACATAAACCTTTCATTTACTAGGTAATATAAAAAAAAAAACAATTTTTTACTTATTATTATTAATTTTTGTTTCATTTCAAGAACTCTTTTGTTTCCTTAAGACAATTTTTTGTTATTTCTCAACCATTGAGTATATTTGAGTATATATGTTGATATTTGAAAAATTTTCTTAGATCTCTAAGATATTTTTCATCTTATCATACCTTTAATTATACATTTTCTTTCCTTTGTGTGATTTCTTTCAATAGTCTCCAAATTGTTTATAAGACACACATTTGTTAATTTTTTAATATTTTTATTTTTTGTTTATTTTCATTGTGTAGAATATTATTTCGATATATTTTATCTAATTATTTTTTATTTTCTAACTCATTACAATCATACTTTAATTTTTTCACTATAATTGTATACATAATTTTTAGTTGCTACAATATAAAAATTTAATGTAATTGCCATGAATATTTTTTTTATCACCATCTAACATATATTCGAGTTCAAAAGATACAAGATCTATGTTAAAATTTTATTATTATGTTTAATACTTGTTCTTTATGTCATTTTGATTAAGTGATGTATTATAACTTTTTTTAGTGTATAAAAAAGAGATCCATTATAATTTAAAAAATTGAAGTAAACAAACATTTTAAAAAAATTAATTTGAATATTTTTTTCCTTTCATTAATGTTTGCAAATTTAATAAATGTTTTGGTTCTCATGAAATTTTATTTAGTATTCTAATCTAAAATGTAAACAATTATAATTTATTTCAAAGTATTTAATATCGAAGAAATAACCATCCTCATAATATTGAATATTTGATAATATTATGTTTTACTTTATCGTAATTTTTTATTATTTTATAAAAATTAATTAAAATTAATATTAAAGTAGTAATAAAACGAGTACGGGTATGGGTACAAGATTATACCCGTTACCCAATGGGGATGGGGATGAAACAAAAGTTTGATACCTGTTGGGTTTGGGTATGGGGATGAGGATGAATTTTTTTTACGGGGATGGGTATGGGATAGCGAAACTCGTCCCCGCCCTGTTGCCATCCCTAGTGGGAAAAGGTATTTCATTTCTTTCATAGATGATTTTTCAAGAAAACATGAGTGTATTTTTTGAAGGAGAAATCCAAGGTGTTCCAAGTGTTTAAAAGGTTCAAAGCAATGGTTGAAAAGGAGATTGACATGCCTATCAAATTTGTTAGGTTTGACCGAGTAGGCGAGTTCATCTCATTCGAATTCATGAAGTAAATTGAGTTGCAAGGAATAAGGAGATTTCTTATAGCACCATACTCACCCCAACAGAATAGAGTAGTTGAGAGGAAAAATCGAACCATACTTGACATGGTTTGAACAATGTTGAAAAGCAAGAACGTGCCTAAGGAGTTTTGAACGGAAGTAGTGCAATGTGCCATCTATGCGCAAAATATATGTCCACATGCTAAGCTGAACGAGAAGACACCGCAAGAAGTCTAGAGTGGAAGAAAGCCGATTGTGTCTTGTTAGTTTTGAAATGGTGATTTAAGCCAAGAAGGGGGGGGGGGGGTTGAATTAGCTTTATAAAACGTTTTCGAAAGCTTAAACCTCTTTTCAATTGAATCAAATAGACTGGAAACTTAGGATGTAAATGCAGTAGACCAGTACACTTTCAATCGATTAAAACATAAAACAGCAGAATAATTTGTTCTTGAACTATGAAACCGTCGATTAAAAAGACAAATCATTCGGCTAAACTACTGGAGATTTATGTATAATGCAGAATTTGTAGATTTAACTCAAACAACAATCTTTTACATACAAGACTTGTTCCAATCAATATTTTTAACAAGTATACAACCTTAGATTACATAGGAACACATTAAATAACACCAAAGATCGAATTGCTTGGTTTTCTTGAGTTTTTAGAGAGATTCAAAGTGAGTGAGATGAGGGAGAGAGAATTGCACAGTTGTTTTTATACTGGTTCACTCAATCATAGAGCTACATCCAGTTTACCAAGACAACCTAAGCTTGGTTTTCACTATATTCAAAAGTTTTACAAATCACACACCAAGATTACACTTTTGAACAAAGAAACACACAAGATTTTTGACTAACACAAAAACCTAGACACACACCCTACAAGAATCACACTAACAGACCTAAAATCACATCAGGAAAACCAATCAGAGGCACAAGAACATCCAAACCTGATGGTGGTTGTCCCTAGCCAACCATACATGTGTTCTTCAAGCTATTCACAAGCTAAAATGCCTCCAAGATCAACCAAGATCTTCAAAGCACGTGTTGTAGTTGTGTATTGCACAAAGAGATAGAGAAAGAGAAAGAGAGTTTTCCGAGAAGAATGACAAAGTTTCGTACTCAACAACTCAGATTCACACCTCTGCCCGCGAAAACACAGCTTATATAGTTTGGTTTAAGTGAAAACAGTCAATTGAATTTTCCGTACAGTCAGCTGATTTCACTTGACTTAAGTGAAATCAGTCGATTGAAAAATAATTCAACTGATTGAATTCATTCATACTAGAAACTATATACATCAAACCTTTTAGCTTGTTATAACCCATTTTAACAGATTAAAAGAGACACACTAAGGCACACAAGACATCTAACCTATGTCATATAGCCTACCAACATGATATAACACAAAGACATTACATTTAACATGTTATTTTCAGATTTAACACACTAACACTTAATCTTCAAGTGGATCTTCATCAATCTTCATCAAAAACATATGATCTTCATACACATGACTTTATCAATTCTTTGCTTCAAGCTTGTTTGTGCCAACATGTCTAACCTCAAAATGTTTGGTAGCATTGCTTATAGTCATGTTCTAGCTCAAGAAAGGACCAAACTTGAAGATCGGAGCAAGAAGTATGTGTTTATGGGGTACGATGGAAAAACCAAGGCGTATAGGTTGTCCAACCCAATAACAAAGAATGCGATTATGAGTCGAGATGTTCAAGTTGATGAAAAGAGCGAGTGGAAGTGGAACAACTCGAAGAATGATTCTAGAAGCTTGAAAATAGATACACCACCAGCTGTGAGAGATCATGAGACTTCTGATGAAGAAGATGAACCTCTACAACCTAGAGCGTGAAGCTTGCAAGACATATACAAATCGAATGACGAAGTACATGTCGTATATTTCTTGGTAGATTCAGAAGACTTGAGCTTTGAAGAGGCTGTGCAGGAGGAGAAGTGGCAAAAGCCGATGAATGAGGAGATTAGAGCAATCAAACGCAACAACACATGGGAGCTAACTGATCTGCCCAAAGGAGCTCGACCTATTTGCGTAAAGTGGGTGTACAAGAAGAAAACAAATTCTGATGGTGAAATCGAGCGATATAAAGCTCGACTTGTAGTGAAGGGGTACAAGTAAAAGGAAGGAATAGACTATGACGAAGTATTCGCCCCAGTTACGACAATGGAAACAGTCAGGTTGCTGATTTCCTTAATAGCTCAACACAGATGGACAATCTTGGAGATGGATGTGAAGTCAGCATTTCTGAATGGAGTCTTGGAGGAGGAAGTATATGTTGAATAGCCACTTAGATACATGTGAAGAGGAGAAGAGAAGAAAGTGTTGAGATTGAAGAAGGCACTTTATGGCCTGAAGCAAGCTCCACGAGCATGGAATGAAATAATCAACACTTACTTCAAGAAGAATGGGTATGAACAGTGCCCTTATAAACATGCTTTTTACATAAAGAAGAAAGGAGAATATGTGATGTTCATTGCCCTCTATGTTGATGACCTTATCTTCATAGAGAATAATGTCAAGCTGATTGAAGCATTTAAAGAAGTGATGAAGAAGGAGTTTGAGATGACTGACTTAGGTCTTATGAAGTATTTCCTTGGTTTGGAAGTCATTCAAGGGAAGGACGGTATCTTTGTGTCGTAGGAAAGGTATGTTGAGGAGGTCTTGAAGAAGTTTAAGATGACGAGTTGTAACCCGGTTTCCACCCCTATGGAACCTAGCACAAAACTTTCTAAATATGAGATGGAGACCGAGTTGATGCGAGCAAATACCGAAGTCTGATTGGAAGTCTCATGTATCTTACAAATACCAGACCAGATTTAACGCTGATTGTTGGAATAGCAAGTTAGTATATAGAGGTACTGAGGTATACTCACTGGAAGAGCACGACGTTCACCTGCCTTTCAAAGAAACAACCCATTGTAACACTATCAACATGTGAAGCCTAGTATGTTGCAGCATCCTGGAGTGTCTGCCATGCAGTTTGGCTTAGAAACCTTCTAAGAAAACTAGAATTGAAGCAAAAAAAAAGGGAACTGTGATTTGAGTTGATAACAAGTCGGCCATTGAATTGACAAAAAACTTGATCAATCATGAGAGAAGCAAGCACATTGATGTTCAATTTCACTTCATCCAAGAACAAGTGAAAGAAGGAAATGTAGAGTTGGAGCACATCGAAAGTTGAGCACAAGCTGCAAATATGTTTACAAAGTCGTTGCCATCCTCTCTGTTTGAGAACAATAAGATGATACTTGAAATGAAGGACAAGAAGACCATTTAAGTTTATGAGGGGATTTTGTTGGGTAAACTTAAATGTGGGTAGTTGGGAGTTGCTATATTAATTGTCTAGGAGATTGCAAAAGGTTGAGAGTGAGTCTAGGATTGATTAAGCATGCAATAGAGTTCATTAATTGTGAGTTAGGTAGTGGTTATATTTAATGAATGTAGTTGAAGGGTCATGTCCAAAGGCCTATAAAAGGACCATGTAGTGATTCATTATAAAATACAACAAATATGAATATAGAGAGTATTTATCTAGAGAGAGACTTGTTTGTCAACAGTCCCTACACACCATTTGTGTTTTTTCTGCATGGGACGGTGTCTTTATATGTTTTTTAGTCGTAAAATTTGTAAAACAAGAAGTCTTAAAAGTTATTTTAGAAAAGGGTTAATGAGTAATTTTATCTTTATATTTTGGTCTATTTATTCCAATTTTTATAATTTTTGTTATGAGTTCCAATATTTATTAAACAGAATCAATTTGTTCTTTTTAAATTGATATTAAAATCGTTCGAAAGTGTCACCTTGTGTTTTTTTTCTCCCTTCAATATTACAAGTTTTAGTGTCAAACTTTTTATATGGGAATGCCAAACTTTATATGATTTCTATAACGTTTTTTCTAATTTATAGTACACTTGTTAAACTTTCTTTCTTACATTTATTTTTCATCTTGTATTTTTCTATTACTTTTTCAATTTCAATTTTTATCTATTTATTTCACGTGCACACTGTCTTATATGCATAGTTGTCAAAATTGCGACCCAAAACGTAAGATCGTACGATATTAGAGCTGTCAAAATGGGCCGCTCGGCCCGGCCCAACCCGGTCTACCACGGGTTGGTCACTTAGTGGGCCAACTCAGCCCGGCTCACTTATTAGCGAGCCGAAAAAATTCGAACCCGGTCCGGCCCACCATGGGTTGGTAGGTTAAACGGGTTGACTCACTAGCCCACTTAATTAAAAAAATATAATTTTTTTCCTTAACTCAGAAATTATATTTCGGATTAAAATTTAAATAAACTTGAATACAATCTCAATATAATCCAAAATGATGTTAAACTCCAATACAAACCAAAATAAATAAATAAAAATACAAATTACTATCTAAGATCAAAGCATTCTTGTGACTTATCCAATCTTTTATTGAATGCAATACTTTTTTCAGCAAACTAATTACACTTTTTCCAATAATTATACTTTAATTAGTTGAAGCTAGGTTTCCATTTGTCAACCCACCAATGTGCTTGGTTAAAAACACAGTCCAACATTGCAAAGTCCAACATAATGTGTGTCACCATGCGGGTTGGTGGGCCAACCCGATCCACCACGGGTTCAACCCGGGTGAGCCGGGTTCTTGGTGGGCCGGGTCAAAAATTGACTCGTACTGAAATTTGTAAAAAAATTTCAACCCAACCCGACCCAAACCCGTGGTGGGCCGGGTTGGCCCACGGGTTCTGACCCACTTTGACAGCTCTATACAATACTACGATCTTTTGCATCCTCTCTGATCTCGCTCCACTTTAAACACGCGATCTTCACAGATCGTGTTGGATCTTCACAGGTCCTTGGGAGCGGCAATTTCGATGCAGTCCCTTCCTATTGCGACAGTGCTTCTCTCACAGCCTCTCATCACAATGTCTTCCAACAGTGAGGAAAAATGAGCATATAGAGCTTGTGGCGGCAACGACAGTGACAGCGCCCTCTATTAGCGGCGTCTCTTGCAGCGTCGACTCTCACAACAACATCAACGACGACTTTCGCATCTCACAGCAGCAACTTTCACATCTCGTGCAGCCTCTCTTTGTGAGAGTGACAAAACAGAGACGCATTTTTAAATCCCTAAATCTTTAACCTAATCTTTTAAACTTCCAAAAGTCCAATTTTAAAAGTCCATTTCTGAAAAGTAAAACCCTATACCATAAAAGCTGCACCATAAAACCTACATTGTAAAAATTGCAGGTAAAAGTAAAAAGTTACTATCTCCCTCTCTCTTACGTTTAAAAAAGTGGCATCTAACATTAAAAAGAAAAAGCAGAATTAAAAAATAATAGCCCTTATTATTCCCTCCTTTTATTAAATTAAAAAATCTGCTCTTTAAAAATTAAGAAAATATTTTACATATGAATTTTAGGTGACAATAAAATTTATATGGGCTTCACCTTCGCTCTCAAAAAACAAAACAAAAAAAACTCTACATTTAAGATTTAGTTGTTCTTAAGTAAGTAAAGTGTGAGTAGACGGATATAAAGTTGAACTGATTTTAGAGTTTATTGTTGGATTGCATCAACTTTAAAGATTATAGCATTACATTTAAGAATGGATACATTAAATAATTATGTTTCTGATGTTGGCTAATTTAGATCATTCAACATCAGTTAAAAAATGTTTAGATAATTTAATATTTTTCAATTCAATTGTAACAATATTCTTAGTGAATACTTAATTAAAATGTGAGTAGTAAGCATCGCCTATAATAGATGATAGATACAATATAAGCATAGGTATATCATTAATATGATTAACTTACACATAAATTTAAGGGAAATCTTCATATAATATAATTTTGTCGAATTAAAACAGATGCTGATATATTAACAAATTCTAGGTTTCAATCATTAAGCGTCTAAATATATACTAAACTCAGTATCATTCACCAGTAATCATTACAAGAACAATCTCCATTTTCAAAGTGGTGGAATCTATTGCGATCTCTAACCACAATTTTTCGCCTAGTAATCTTTGCAATAAGCTTGATCATTGCGTGGCAATCATCACATATCCTTAAATTTTTTCCAACTCTAATTGTTGTGAAAGGTTGAGTTGAGATTAGTCCATAGCATATTGCAAGTCTCTCACTATGTACAGCCAAAGCTAATTCCTTTTGTTCATCATCAATATCATGTAAAGCCACCTCAGTTGCAGGTGAATAACCTTCCAACTTTGTCAAATAGTTCAACTCCTCTAACTTTTTGTAGATCTTTTTCCTCTCAGGGTGTCTAAGGTCTCCTGAAAGAAACTCATGAATTGCATTATTAACTTCAATAGAACTACACCCTGGTTCCTTTATCATTCCTCTCTTCTCCATCTTTTCTCTAACTTCTGCAGCATTATTCCATCTTCCCAAGGAAGCATAGAAATTCGACAGCATGATGAATGATCCAGAATCTATTCCAGAATGTTCACTCAAAAGTTTTGCAACTTTTTCTCCTATCTCTATGTTTCTGTGGATTTTACAAGCACTTAATATAGAACATAGCATTTTATCATCAGCTTGTCCTCCCATCCTCAGAATGAAGTCAAAGGCCTCTTCAAGCCTACCTACCCTGCCAAGAATGTCAACCAAGCAGCCATAGTGTTCTACCTCTGGTTCAATCCCATGAACCCTTTTCATTGATTGAAATATCTCACAACCCAAATCCACCAACCCTCCATGGCTGCAAGCATTCAAAACCCCAACAAATGTTATACCATTTGGCCTAACCCTGTGCGTAAGCATTTCCCTAAACAACTCAACAGCTTCAATGCTCTTCCCATGCATAGCCAATCCCCCGATCATGGAATTATAAGTTGACACATCCTTCACTTTCACCCCATCAAACAAAACCTGAGCCTCATCTATGTCACCACACCTCGAATACATGTTGATCAAAGCGCCGGCAACAAACCAGTTAACCTCAATATCACACTTGCATAAGTATGCATGAATCCATCGCCCGAGTTCCAAAGCTCCCAACTGTGAACACGCAGACAAGACACAAACAAAGGTAACCTCATTAGGCTTCACACCCTTCACTTGCATCTCCCTGAACATCTCCAAACCCCTATTGAACTCCCCATTCCTTACCAACCCATCAATCATCAATGTCCAGCACACCGTGTCCCGACTCCTCATCTCATTGAACACCCCAATAGCATCCTCAACCATCCCACAATCGAAACACGAACCCATCATAACGGTACACGCAACAATATCCCGTTCAGGCATTTTATCAAACACATTCCACGCATCCTCCAGGACCCCACATTTCCCATACAATTCAACCAGCTTCAGCGCTATGGACCTATCCAAACTCAACCCATGTTTCAAAACAAGCCCATGAACCTCTCTGCCATTTCCCAAGGCTCGTTGAAGCACACACGCTTTCAACACCGCAGTGACTACATAGCTATCAGCCAAAACATGCTCACGAACCATTTGACCAAACAAGTTGATGGCATCAGTGTAACAGCCAAAGGACACCAACCCATCAATGAGGGAAGTGTAAAGGTACACATTTGGGTTTTGGGTGCAGTAGAAGAGCTTGGTAGCATGATCGATGGAGTTCAGCTTGCAATATTGGCGAAGAAGTTCGAAGGCCACAAAAGGGTCTTGCGAAGTTCCAGTTTTTATGGCGTGGCCGTGAATTGATTGAACATGTTTTGGGTTCCTGCGGTTCTTAAGAAGAAGCGAAATCACGTTTCTACGAAGGTAGGGATCATTGGAGTTGGAATGTGGATTTGATGAGTGATGCTGTAGGTTTAAGGTTATGGCGGGAACTATGGAAATTATCATTTCATTAACAACGTTTTCGTTCTTCCTTGTTTGGTTATGGCCTTTTGCAACTGCAAATTAGCGTTTTGTACCCTATTTGGATCCACGTTTCCTTTCGTCAAACCCTCAGACGTATGAGCTTCAGCTTCTGCTGTTAACATAACACATAGTACTACTATTGTGGAATTTTTTCCTGCAGAATATTTTTTTCACATTTTTGTTTCTTATACAAGACCTACATGCATTTTATTTTCTTAACTACCATTTTACTATTGTGGAATTTTTTCCTGCAGAATATCTTTTTCACATTTTTATTTCTTATACAAGACCTACATGCATTTTATTTTCTTAATTACCATTTTACTATTTACATTTGAAAAAATATATTTTTATTTAAAAAATAAAAAAATAAAAATTTAAAACTACAGAAATATAGAAATTTTGTTTAGAAAAAATAATTTAATTAAAAAAATATAAAAGTAGAAATCTAAAAATTATAACAAAATAAAAAAATTAAATTAACATTTATAAAATAGAAAAAAGTATTGAAATTTATTAAAAAGGTTTTACTTAGAAAACAAATATAAAAATAGAAGTAGGAGGTTTTTTGTGTAATTTATTTTATTTTAAGAAGTTTGAGTATTATAAAATTTGCTTCTTCTTTCCTTAAATAATTTAAACAACAGAAAAATATTTAAAAATTCAGTTTAGAATATGGTTACTTGAGAACCATATTTCAAGTGGTTTTTTGGTACAGCATTGCCACATTAAAGGTAAGAATTCAGCATTCAGCTCCTGAGAGACCAAAGTCTGACATAGAAACAAAGTCATGATATTCTTATAAATACTGTGCATAACGTGCTATGTTGAAAAAAAAATTAATTATGTTATTCGTCACTAAACTATTGAACGTGTTTTTTTTTTCTTCGTTCAAACTTTGATCAATATGTTGTTCTCGTTTTAAAATTTATGGATTTAGTCTTTAGTAACGACATTTATTTTATTTTAGTTTTAACGTGGCTAATAGAGTGTCACGTTATAACCCTGTTTTAAATCACATTGTTTGTTAAACTCGTTAAATTTATGTGCAACATCTATTTTATATATATATATATATATATATATATATATATATATATATATAACATGAAAAATTTGGTGAAGTCCCTATGTTTGACTTGAACGACCCCATAATTTTGCATTTAGTTATTGGAGTGATGGTTAGGAGTTTCGTTACAATTACATGGATATAATCTTCGTAATTACACGACATTATGAATTTGTTGGTGACTAATGGTATTGTCACATATATATCCATAGAGGTGTCAATTTGGCTCAGCCCAGAGGGTTTGGCCTTGACCCATGTGGGCTAGGGTCAAAAAAGTCCACATTGAAAAAAAATCTCCAACAAAGAAGTTCACAGGGCCAAAAATCCTACAAAAGTCTTGTGGGCTAGGGCCAACCCATGGGCTTTCATCTTCCACATAAAAAATATATTATTTTCTAAAACATATTACTATTTGTGGGACAGGCCCAAAGAACCAAACAAGCACGACGACTCGAATAGGTCGAATGACCCGGACCTGCTCCACGACTTCAACAAGAATGATGACTCGAACGGACCCGGTGATCCAAACTAACCCAACGACCCGAACGGGCCTGACAACCCGGACAGGCCCGACAACCAGGACAAACCCGACAATACAAACGGGCCCGGCGACATGGACGGGCTCGACAACTCGGACGGGCCCGATGACACGGACGAGCCCGACAACCTAGACGGGCCAAACGAGCCAGATAGGCCCAACGCGCTGGATGGGCTAGACGACCCAGACGAGCCATACGACCTACATGGGCCCGACAACCCGGACGCACCCAACCACCAGGACGGGCCCAACGATCCGAAAGGGTCGGACGACCACGACGGGCCCGACGACCCGGACGGGCCCGACGTCCCAAACAGGCCCAATGACCCAGACAGACCCAACAACCCAAACGGGCCAGACGACCTATATGGACCCAACGACCGGGACGAACCCGATGACCAGGACGGGCCCAACGACCTGAACAAACCCGACAATCCGGACGAACCCGACGACCCGGACGAACCCGACGACCCGAATGAGCCTGACGACCTGAATGGGCCCGACAACCTGGACTGGCCCGACGGCCCGGACGGGCCCAACGACACGGGCGGGCCTAACGATCCGGACGGGCCCAACGACACGGACGGGCCCAACGACCCGAGCGAACCCGGATGAGCCTGACGACCTGAATGGGCTCGAAAACCTGGACAGGCCCGAGGACCTGGACGGGCCCAACGATCCGAATGGATACGACGACCTAGATGACCCAAATGGGCCCAACAACCTAGACACCCCGATGATCCAAACAGGCCCAACGACCCGGACAAGATCGACGACTCAGACAAGCTCGATGATCTAGATAGGCCCAACGACGCGATTAGGCTCGATGATCTAGACAAACCCAACGACCTAATTAGGCCTGTTCGGGTCACCGAGCTATCTGGGTAGTCGTGCTCGTTCGAGTCGTTAGGCCTGTCTGGATCATTAGGCCCGCTCGGGCGGACGGGCGCGTTCGGGTGGACGGGTCCGTCCAGGTCGTCGGCTCGTTTGGCCTATCTGGATAATCGGGCCCGTCAGGGTCATTGGTCCCGTTTGGGTCGTCGGGCCTGTTCGAGTCGTTGGCCCGTCTAGGTCATCAGGCCCTTCTGGGTCGTCGAGCTCGTTCAGGTCTTCGGGCCCGTCCAGGTCATCGCGCACATTTGGCTCGTCGTTTGTCCTGGTCATCGAGCCCGTTCGGGTCGTTGGGTCGTTCGGGTCGTTGGGTCGTTCGGTTTGTTGGGCCGTCCGGGTCATGCGGCATGTTCAAGTCGTTGGGCCTGTTTAGATCATCGGGCTCGTTCGGGTCAGCGGGTCCGTTCGGATCTTCGGGCTCGTTAGGATCGTTGGGCCTATCTGGGTTGTCGGGCCCATCCGGATTGCAGGCCCGTTTGGGTCGTTGGGCCTGTCTGGATTATTGGGCTCGTTCGAGTTGTTGGGTTTGTTCGGGTCTTCGGGCCCGTTAGGATCGTTGGGCCCATCCGGGTGGTTGGGCCCATCCGGGTGGTTGGGCCCATCTGGGTCGTAGGGCCCATCCGGGTTGTTGGTCCCATGTGGCTCGTCGTGCCCGTCCGGGTTGTCAGACCCGTTTGGATCGTCGGGCCCATTCGGGTTGCGGGCACGTTCGGGTCATTGGGCCTATCTGGATGATCGGCCCTGTTCGGGTCTTTAGGCCCGTCCGGGTTGTCGGGCCCATCCGGGTCGTCGGGCCCGTTCGGGTTGTTGGGCCTGTCTGGATCATTGGGCTCGTTCGGGTCATTGGGCCCGTTCGGGTCTTCGGGCCCGTTAGGATAGTTGGGTCTGTCCGGGTGGTTGGGCCTGTCTGGGTGGTTGGGCCCGTCCGGGTCGTCAGTCCCATCTGGCTCGTCGGGCCCGTCCGGGTTGTCGGGCCCATCTTGGTCGTCGGGCCCATCCTTGTCATTGGGCCCGTCCTGGTCATTGGGCCCGTTCGAGTCGTTGAGCCCGTCCGGATCATCGAGTCCGTCTGGGTCACTTAACTTGATCTTTGACTCTTTCTTAATGTAGTATTATTTGGGGGCTGACCCACCTTAGCCCTAGTCCTAACTCACTAGAGAGGGGGCTTTGGGGCTGGGGTTTTTTTTGGCCCCCTCATTTGGGGGCCCCCTAAAATGAAGCTTTATGAAGAGTGGGCTAGAGCTGGCCCATGGGCTAGGGGCCAAATTGACACCTCTATATATCCACACGTTCTCAGTATGTTTTCACATCAACACATAAATACACAATTAACAACGTCATTTGTCACGTCAGCAGATTCTTAACATTATATTATATGATAGTAAGAATTGCATCCATTTATTTTTAAAATTTAAAAACCAAACGCTATCAAAGATTAAGATAAAAGCTAAATTTAATTTCGACCTATAATTTAGAAACTAAAAATATATTTAATTTAAAAAAGTTAAATGTTACTCAACAACTTGACTGAAATGTACCGACTGAAATGTTTATAATAAATATCCTGTACCCTAGATTTTGGAAACTAGTTCAATAATAATAATGTTGGGATAGTGACTCACTCTTAGAGAGCCAAGTTGTGATTAGTGACTCACTCTATAATATAATATACATCATATAACTTTGATTCTTCTGAATGCATAATTAAGAGTTGTAATCAAGATATCGACAAAGTAGAGATAAGCTTTTAGTACAACTGGTAATACAATTTGTTAAAGTGTATGGACTTGGTTAACAATTTATACACCTTACTCCATCATTTAGATTATACATCAACTTAGATAATACAGCATGTTCTGTATATAAACAATAATCCACCACTTCATTTCAAATTTACTGATAAACAAAAATAACTACATACAAAAGGCAACATATAACTGATAAAATGGATATACTATTAGTTATAATAAAATGTTCGCATGAAAATATAACAGGAATTATTTGTCATATCATGAAGTACATTTGATCATGAAGCTTATGAATGTACTGAATTATTGATCAACCTGTTACAGGGAAATACAACACAGCAACTTCTTCTCTGATCACGAAGTAATCTCCATTTTAGAATGCCATAAATTATTCACAAATTCTTTGACATTTTCATAAGAACTACCACCTTCACTAGCAGCGGTTACTGCAAAACTCCTCCATTGAATGGCATTGTTCTTCATTTCTTTACATCCATTCATTATTTCATCTATACAGTGCTTCAGAGTTTCTCGTCGCACAACCTTTTTCTCATCAACCAGAGCTCTGGTTCCAATTTTCCAAACGTCTGAAACAAGCTTTGCATTTGTGCTCTGATCTGCCAAATATGGTACTGCAACTGTTGGAACTCCCAAGCACAAAGTTTCTAAAGTGGAATTCCAACCACAGTGTGTCACAAAACACCCAACAGCCTCATGAGCAAGAACTTTCAATTGGGAACACCATGTTACTACCAAACCCTTTTCTGTTTTTTTCTCAAAATCTTTAGGAAGTTTGGTTTCTTCAGAGGCTCTCACCACCCACAAGAAATAACTTGAACACTCTCTCAAACAACAAGCTATTTCTTCCATTTGCTCTTCACCAAACGAAACAATACTCCCAAATGATACATAAACAACACACCCTTTTGGCTTATCATCTAACCATTCCATGCATTCTTCACTCTTGAATTCTGTGACCCCATAATCTTTGTCATCTTCCCATTGTTTATCTAGAAAGAAAGATGGAATGTTTGGTCCTATAGTCTTAAATTGTGGCCAAACCTTCACCATCCAATCTGATATCTAAAAGAGTTTTCTAGTCACTACAGATTATAAGAAAAGTTCTCATGTAGTTAAACACAATCTATATATTGAAATTGTTTGGTTGTTACCTCTTTTTCCAGCTCATAGAAGGTGTTGCAGAGGATCCAATCAGCTTTGTGAATACTGGAGAACTGAGAAACTACAAAATCAAGATAAGTAACATACTCACCGAAGAAGAAACTAGGCATGTCCTCATGATAAAGTTTAGGCATGGCTGGAAGGGAAATCTCATGTTCTGTGAGTGGAACCTGCAACTTCCCCAAGAGAACATGATAGTATATACTATTCACAATCATGTTTTGAGTGAGATAAGTTGCTACAACAATCCCAAATCTCTTAGCAACATCTGGTGCCCAAGATAAGAATGAATCATAGACAACACAATCAACATGGTCATCGCTTGATCTACCAAGTTTCTCAAGAAGCTCAGAAAAGGTGAGTGGCCCAACTTGCCAAAAGCGTTCCAAATAGGTTTGGAAGCTACCAGCCTCTTTTAGTCCACCATTGTCAAACCCATCAGAGATGGTTTCAAGGGCAATAGAAGGAGGCACAGTTTGCAAGATATTGTAGTAGAAACGAGTTGTGACAAGAGTTATTCTCACCCCTTGCCGTTCCAGTAGTTTTGAGAATTGAAGCATGGGATTGATGTGACCTTGAGCTGGATATGCCAGCACCAAACAATGTGCCCTCCTAGCCATGGTTTTCTTCTCCATTTTTTGTGATGAATCTCTCAACTTGTTCTTCTTGGGTGACTGCTTGCGGTTTTGAAGAGTTGAGGGGTTGATTTATTCAATGTTAGACATGAAAAGGACAAAGTGTGGACGACATGTGAATCAAGTGTTGAATTTGGAATAGGTGACAACATGTACTTCTCTATTATTGATTTCCATATATGAAACATTGAAGGAAAATAATATTATTTGTAAGAACTTTTCATCTCATTTAATGGTTACCAAATTTTTTAAATTATGGTAAAGGAATACTTCTCTACACTCTTCTTAATAATTTAACTTCTAAATTATACGCTTCAAAGGACTTAAGGAACTAATAATTTTGTTATCAGCTTTGGCTTTACGATGAACGTTAATGTTTTAATATTAAGTTTGATAATAAAATTGTTGTTAATTACCTTATATTTTGAAGGGTAAAAAGATAAAAGGGTATTTAAATAGTTTTAGATCTCGATTTCTAAGCTATATGAAACTTTTGAGGTGATAGAAACAACAAACAAAATTCAATGTTATATAGTTATTAACATTTAATTAGCATTGTACTTCCGTGTAACTCTAAAACAATGGACATTAATTCATTACCATCCATCCTTTAAGATTATGTAGTATCGGTTAAGTCAATGCTAATTCATCATTAACTTTTAAGTTATTATTTTTATTTAAAACAATTTAGAATTAGTCAAGATGAAGCTAATGTATTTTTATTTTAAAACTTATTTAAATTAGCATTGGTAGTTGACGTTAAATAAAATCTATTTTTAATATTAATTTAATTTATGTCAATTTGACCACTTAATGACAATAACTTCAAAAAAGAAATCTTGTATAATGTCTTTATATTCAACAAAAGTAATATATAAATGGAGTAAAATAGAAAAAAGAAATTATAGTGGATGAAGGAGTTGAATGTAATATGAATGGAGGATATCAAGAGAAAAATGTGGAGGAAAGAGATGAAAAAAAAATGTGGACAAATAAGTATGAATGAAAAAGACGTGTGTGATGAGATTTATATAGCGAGTGAGAGTGAAAACTTATGAGTGAAGAGATTTGTCATTTTTGAATGGACCTTCAAATTAAAAGTAAATTTGTAGCTTATATTTGTTATGCTGAGATGGTGAGCAAGACTTGACCATCATATCGTTGACATATACTTATATACTCCGACCAATGAAGTCATAAAACACCCTTTTCATAAGCTTCTGATATCTCACCCCTGCATTTTTTAGACTGAAAGGCATGACCTCGTAATAATAATTAGTCCCTTTTGTTATAAAAGTTGTCTTGAGCTTATCTCCCTCCGCCTTGAGGATCTAGTTTTAAGTTGAGTAAGCGTCAAGGAAACTCAACACCTCTTGTCCAACAACCCCATCAACTAGTCAATCTTGTTGAGATCCATGTACTTGGTACACATGTTCCATTTTCCGTGAGCTTTCATGATCAATAGAACGTTGGTGAGCCATGTCATATAATGTGTCTCTCGCACAAATCCTGCATGGAGAAACCTTTCCACCTCGGCCTTGGTGGTCAATCTCCTCTCTTCTCCCAACTTTCTCTTCTTTTAGGATATCGGCTTGGCTTCTCTGAAGACAAGTATCTTATGACAAGCTATTCTCGAATCAACGCTTAGCAAGTCTGTCGTAGTCCAAGTAAGCAACTTCATATTCTCAACGAGTACATGTCCTACTACTTTCTCATCTTCTCCCTTCTAGGTGACTCCTATCTTTAAACCTCAACCTTTCTACAAAACAAAAAGCTTGGTGTCTCCGACAACCTCGATCCTGATGTCACTACCTACTCTGGGATCTAGTAGGCAATCCTTAACCTCCAAGACAAAGTTGATAATTCTCCCTTTTTCAACATTGTTGAAGGTGTACCAAGGGATCGACAACTAGAGACTCGTTATGTAATATTCTAGGATTGTCTTATGATTTACATGGAAAGTGATGATATACCCATATGTGAATGGGAATTTCATCACCAAATGTGAGGTTAATACAATTGCACTAAGCTGATTTAGGGAAGGTCTGCCTAGAAGAATGTTATTGGATGTTCTAGCATCCACCACCAAAAACTGAATAGGTATCATTTTCGTTAGTCTTCCTCTCCAAACGTAGTGTATAAGTCAATATACCATTTGGTATTTATCTTTTGTCCTAAAAAGCTTATTATTTGTTCATCATATAGATGCATGGCATCCTCCAACAACTCCAACTTCTTAAACATCTTCTAGTATAAGATGTCAACTCCCTTGGTCAACTAGCATTTTCTTGACGAAGAAGTTCTCAATCGCCACCATGACGACCATAGGGTCATCCTACTCAAGATCTAGGACTTTAAAGTCAGCATCAATAAATATGATATGAGATGTAACATCCTGGTTGGATATTACTAATTTTTAATAAATGAAAATAGAAATTTTAAATAAACCTCATTTAATATAAAGTCTTTTCCCAAAATGCGGGAAATTTAAAATTATTTATTACATTAGGAGTGATCCAAAATCCATAATACATAAAACTCAATTACAACGTCAAAGTTTGGTTACATAAAGTTTTACAAAATTAATCATAACTAATAAACTTTGATAACGTTTTTCCCATGCTAGCCCCTCTCTGACTCTATGCCTCAACGGAACCACCTACAACATCATTTGCTCCTGTGTAACGCATTATACGATCATCGTCAAACACAAGCAAATAGGGTGAGCTAACATATAAACATATATATACAATTCAAAATATGCATACATTCCTTAAAGGAACTCTATCCTTTGATTCCATACCACATGGTCACCACCATGTTATCCATGTTCTACGTCTTTAGATGATAACTGCAAGATATCCTTTTGTTGCCTCCACCTACAAGTCACACCTTGTAGAACACGTGTGGGAAACCTGTTACGAACCAGACTCCGTAATGCTAGGTGAAGTTCCCAATATGAACTATAGTTCGTATTCGTCCTAAGACTACCAAACTCGCTAGCTAACGCCAAAGAGGGCAATCTTCTTGGACCCATCCGTACGAGCCACAACTCGCACACTCACATCGATAACACTCGCTAATTTGAGCTACAACTCAAGGATTCCTCGTGTTCATCTGTCATCCCGAGCCACAACTCAAGAGATGTAATTATGAGTCACAACTCAAGGAATGTCACGTGTTTACCCTATATCCCGAGCCACAACTCAAGGGATACCATTTCGAGCCACAACTCAAGGAATGCTACAACAAAGTTCATCCTTAAGGTATCACCCAAAGCCTTGTAGACCATGCACATCCAAATCACACAAGCAATTACTTGACTATGGACCCAGGATATACATGCTTCCACGAACCTATCCGTTCGTGATCTTACCTCTACGAACCTTCCCGCTCGTAGTCCAACTCCACGGACCTCCCCGCCCGTAGTCCAACACACGTGATCCAACAACTACGAACATCCCCGCTCGCAGCAGCCCTCAAGTGTGAGCACGAAACATACGAACTTCCCCGCTCATATCCTCACACGAGAGCATCATAATATGAATTCTCGCTCATATTATCACGTGTTCACCACCAACCATGAACCTACCCATTCATGACATAGTCAAGCATCTCTTGGTCCAAGTCCAACATCGCAAACACGCAAAATGCAAACCAAAAGAGCACATTGCTCACTTCGCTATCGCTTGGCACTGCCTAAGCACCGTCGGGCGAAATCACAATGCAGACCGCCTGGTAGACACCTCTTGTCGCCAGGCGCTAGTCAAATCCTGATCCAGTGTTTTTAAGGCTATCGCCTAGCGGGTCACTCCTCACCGCCAGGCGTCACACATTCTAGGGATATCCCTGATGGTCCTATCGTCTAGCAGTCTTCCCCGCACCGCTAGGCGCTATACCAATGATGAGCAAACACTAGTTTTGCACCTTGGAACAGGTTCTAATGAACCTAACCACCAAAAGCCCATCACTCCAGTTCGTCACACTACATATTCAATCATCTCGACATAACACAATTACTATATACTTCTACACCTTAAGCATAATTATACACTCACATGTATTCACAATTTGAATCATACCAATGCATATAACTTACAATATAAATCATACTTTTTAGGAATATATCACAGGAACCAATGATACCATCCAACTCATGCAATTGTCATAAAAGTATCTCAACCCATTCCCAAGTTTATTCTTTGTGACCCAATATCTCAAGCTAACCTAACCTCAATAACTACACAACACATTAGTCTCTCGTTGGTTAATTTAGGCCCATTTTAGTGAGACATCTTATGTATTAGGATTACACCCAAGACCAGAATTCACGTTCAGCATACAACTTACACCTAATCATAATTTGGCAGTCCTTTATCTACATTATCCTTTCATTCCTCTGACTTATCTAGAACAAGTTTAGCGTTATTACATGTTCACCAACCACACATTAGACACTCCACTACGTAATACCTCACATTATCTCATTATACCATTTCCCTGATTCAAAATGAACCCACACGGGAATCCATCTCATTGTCAAAACATAGTCCACCAAAAGGTTGTTGGACATTGGCCGTCGCCTAGCAGTAAGTCTGTACCGCCAGGCGGTGTGTCAATTTCTAGGTAAACCAACTTTCACTGTACCTGCGAGAAACCCTAAAATTCCCAAATCCCACCAATTATTCAATTTCTTACCCCAACAAATAATTAGTGTTCCATACTATATCTATGCACAATTTAAACATTAACGCACATGGTATCACACTCCTTTTTGTAACATCCCTAAAGAATATTACTTAAAAATAAATAAATACAATAAATAATTTAAGACAAAGTTTGTCTAGTTAATAATCCCAACGCGGGAAAATTTAATTTTAGTAAATAGCGCGCACTAAAACTCATAACATAACATTAAAGTGTTACAAGTTTCCAAAATTCATGTTCATGATAAAACGTAGTAAATACACGAGAGAAAAACCCTAGCTCTAATCCCCAAAGCTAGCCCTCACTCCGTCGGCTGGACATCATCAGCTCCACCTGTTTCAACATCTGCTCCCGTGTAACGAATCACACGATCATTGCCATACACAAACACACAAACAAGAAAGGGTGAGTTGAGAAAAATAAAATAAGAGATATACAATATGCAAAATAAAGTATACACCCATCTTATCCATTCTACATAGTTCTTGGCCAAGACCTTAACCCCAAGGCTTTATAGCCTTCAAATCACACAACTGGTTAGCCTTGGACTCGGGAATATGACGCTCACACGAACCTGCCCACTCGTGGTCCTGCCTCTATGAACCTCCTCGCTCGTAGTCCTGCTCTACGAACCTTCCTGCTCGTAGTCCTGCTCTACGGACCTACCCGCCCATAGTCCAACACATGTGATCCACCAGCCCCGTACCTCCCCGCACGTGGCATCTCTCAACGTGAGCACGAAACATACGAACCTACCTCGCTTGTATCCCCACGTGAGCGTAACTGGATATGAACCTTCCCGCTCATATCATCACATGTCAATCACCATCCATGAACCTACTCGCTCATGGCACAGCATCTCCCGATCCAAGCATAATGTCATTGTCAATTAAAAGCAACACACACAACTTGTAACCTGTTGCACAACCGCCTGGCGTATCAGCCAGCACCACCTGGCGAAACAGGCTCAGACCGCCTGGCGGTTCATGTCCCACCGCTAGGCGCCAGCGCTCTTTCAGCGCCATTGTATCCCAAGCACCGCCTGGCGGAGCACACCCTTGCCGCAGGCGCCCCGCTTTGTAGAGACCTCTGTAGTGGTTTCTATCGCCTGGCGCACGCCCCCGTGCCGCCAGGCGCTACACCAGTGACCACACCCTATCTGATATTTTTGCATAGGCCAGCGCACATGAACTTACACCATTAAACCACGCCAAGTTAAGCTTGTTCCCTTACTGTTCAACTTCGAAATGAAGGATTAGTGGCACCTCAATCTTGGTCTGTTACCATGATTTATACCCTAACTCACTCTAGTCATGATTTGACATTTAGTAACCTTAATATCACATCCTCACAGGGTCTATTTTAATTAAACACTCTTACCACTTAGTCCAGTACTCCCATTCTGGAATTTCTAAACACCAAACTGTTATTACCACTTATCACACTACTACTCTTGGTTCATTCATGGTAGTTCAACTTATTCATCTATTTGTACCTCCCAACCCTAATCCATCTTTCCTAGTGACCTACTCTAGTGAAGAAACATGATTTAGTCCTCTCTTAGACTGCTCCAGCCTCACCTCAGAGCCTCTCCCACCCTGAACATCATTGAGTCACAATAATCTCGACTCTTATAGTTGATCAATCCACATATTCTTACCACAACCAATTATTACAGATCCAACATTCCAAGCTTCCTATTTTAATTATCGTTTCATGTCCATTTCATTCACAATCCAATCACAGCCACGTTCCTTCCTCAGACCACCTCGCCAATTCCCCTATCATCCCTGTGACGTCGCTACTGCTTGGCGATCAGTAAGAGACCGTCGGGCGGCGCATCAGATTATGGGTACAGACCCAATTTTCTGTACTCGCGAACCCTTTCCCCCCACTCACAGATTCAGTCATCTTATTCAATATGGTTTCGCACTAACGCATTCTCAGATTGTCCAATCCCTAATACTTACGCACCCATCAAATGATGAAATTACCCATTCTATTAGGAATTCTCCATGTTCGACTCACTTTATATAATCACAAACACTTAATACCAAGCACATCATCACTTACTACAATCCATTAAACATATCAATCGAAAGAAAACAACAACACATCACAAAATCCACGAAAAGATATCAGAAACAACATTATACAGCATGCACCGCCTGGCGGGTCAAACTCGCCACCAAGCAACTCAAACAACAACACCCAGAATTGGGTTAACTCTGATGCACCGCCTGACGGCACATACATGCCCGCCACGCGGTTTTTGGACAGATTTCCAGAATTCACGAACGATAGCACCATTCACCACGAAAACTCATACAATTCAATCCATTTCAACGCAGTACATTGTTTATGAATCAAAAAGCATTAAAACAACTCCCCTTACCTCTGATCCTCGCTCCAAACTCGGATTGAATGCAACCTTTAATTCAAAACCACCCTTATCATGTGCTTGCACTCTCACAATGGCCTGCACTCCACTCCGTGCTTTACACCGTGCCAAATACCTCAGAAACCTTCTCTCAAACCTTCACACTCAACCCTCAGCCTCTGCCCTCTAATCTCTTTTCCTTTCTCACAATCACTCTCTCTTAATTACCCTTTTAGTGCCTTACACGAATTTTAATAAAAAATTACACTAAGGCCAGTCAATGTTTAATTATCCCTCTGTTTTCCAGCCCTTAAGTTACCTCCCCATTGGCTGCTAGGTTTCTAACCCTTTCATATTCATGCCAAAGGAAAAATTGGCAAAAAATAAATTATTTAGTTCTCAACAAGGTTTGAACCCACACTCATACACATACCAAACCAAGGCCAAACCATTCAACCAATCCAGAGTTCATGATAACTCCTACAATTCTAGGAATTTATCATCACACCACGCATTCAATATATAAGTACACAAAAACACATAATTTAAATAACATCCAAGTGGCACACATAGGACTTGAACCCAAGTCCTCTCACACAATCCAAGTACTTTCAACCACTTGAGCTAGTACTTTTCCACATCATAATTCCTCACATTAATTGCTTTAAATGTTTCTATTACCCGCCATAATTAAATAATTATTTAAATAACTATTTAATTTTCTCAGGTCTTACACTTTTAAACATTATCACCATGACTCACGTTATACGCCAAAGAGCTTGCATCGCCTAGCAGGGCCTGATTACCACCAGGTGGTTTCTAGCAATTTCAAGAAACCTGGTCTATAATGCATGAGTCGCCTAGTGACTAGTCACCTTCCAGCAAGGTCTTGAATATACCAACTAATTTTAGCAGAAAGAAAGTTTAATTTGTGTCTACCAAGGTTCGAGCACACAACCATCCAATCCCAAAGCAAGTGCACAACCAATTCAACCAATTCATAATTCGTGATAATTCCTATAAATCTAAAATTGTATTATCACTCATCATATTCAAGCATTTATTATTAAAATAATAAACAATTAAAATAACACACAAATTGCATACACTGGACTCAAACCTAAGTCTTTTCAACATGCCTAAATACTCTCAACCACTTTAGCTAGTACTATTTCACGTCATAAAAGCTAACATTAATTGTCATAAAAGCTCCCACTACCCACATTTATTAATTATTTATTTATTTAATTAATTAAATTTCTCGTGTCTTACCTGAGACATCCTCCTCATTGCAGACCTAGATACAATGTTGATGAACTATATCGCTCTTAGATATCTCTTTCGAGTTGAAGTTGATGAACCTCCTCAAGCAAATCCTCCTGAAATGGTATTAATAACCCTTTTGAACGTGGTTTAGGCTCTGGGTGTCTTTCCTCCTATTGGGTTGGTGCTTCTCTATATCTTTCATCTCGATCTTGAACCATGTGACCATCTCTCTTGCCATTAAACCTTCCCGATCGGTTCACCTTGTGAACTACCAACATCATCTCTTGGATAAGCTCTTCAATCTTGTCCTCAAGGGCTACACACTCATCGGTCGTATAATGGCAATGCATCCTCATGTTAGCATTTTGAGGTGTTTGTGACTTCCTAGGAGTCACCAATAGATAAACCTAAAGAACCTCCTCCAAGACGCGATATTTGGGAGCATTAAGAGGGGTATACCTTGTGGGCTAGATCCCAATCTAATGACTTCTCTTCTGTTGACATGGTCTTGACCCTTACCTTATTTCTAAAATCTTTCAACTCTTCTAGCTCCATGAACTTTGTAGCCCTTTGCCTCAGCCCATCCAGATCTGCAATTGGTGTCATGCACAAGTCATGTGCAAAAGGTCCTTGTCGCAAAGTCGTCACCATATGAAGTAAGCCCACCTTGGGATTCAGATTTCTGATATTGAGAGCCACATTTCCAAAACGCTTCATAAAGGCCCATAGAGATTTTGCTTTTTTTCTTGCATTATATTCGTAAGTGTTATGGAGATAAGATGGTGAGGTTTGCTTGTTGCAAACTGTGTCCCAAAATGAGTCACTAAAGTATTGAAAAAATCTATGGATAAAGGATAGTAAACCAATTCAGAGTTTCTCCTTTTAGAGATGTGGGGAAAACCCCACACATGACGACATCATCCATGGTGTACAGGCTGACTTAGATGACACAAACATCAATGTGCTTGTAGGGATCTATGCTACCATCATATCAGTCTATAACTAGAGACTTCCAGTTGCTTAGTAATGGGGTTTCCATGATGTCATCCACAAAGGGAAGCTTGCGACTTCCTCCCAACACAATGGACATATTACTTATGCCTCCAGTTGGAGGACTAGTGTTGTAATCTCGTTCGAGGTGTTACTGACGTCTCTCACACTTGTCATCTTACTTCTTGTAGATACAATAAATAGTTTATTTAGTTAAATTAAATGGTAAAAGTCCATTTTTGTTTCATGCTTGCTCCTAATTGATCTTTTTTATCTTTATTTTCATATTTAATTATTTTGAACTATTTTTTGTATTTTATTTTTCAAATTTTATAGGTAGTTAAAGCAAGATTATGAAAAGTCCTTATTCCTTATAAAAGATAGTGCATTAGGATCATGATAAACAGTTCAGTTATTGCCTTTAAAAGTTTGGATTTTCTACTAAGTATAAATGACACATTTTGTTGAACAATTTTGGCTAGTCTATTATGATTTGAATTTATAACAATCATGTTTATTTAGAATTCATTTTTTATGTCATTAAGTATAATAATAAAAATTTAGAGTGTATGCATAACGTTCATCGTGAGAAAAGAAACATGTACACCTCTGTTAGGAATCCAAGTGTGAGTCTAAGTCCCACATTGACCAGAAATGAGAAAGTATAGCACTATATAAGAATAAATACCCATAAACTCATTGCCTTAAGGTTTTGGGTTGAGAGTGGTGTCAGTGTCTTATGTGATTAGGCTCAGATCTCATTGGTGTTGTTCTCCCCAGTGATACCCTCTCCTTATAAAACCTGACAAGTGGTATCAGAGCCGATGGTTAATATCGGCTCAAACGAGTGTAGTACCAGTATGATCCTAGTATCGAAAGTCTTCCTGACAGTGTGGGTCAGGTAAGCGTGTCCCGTTAAGAAGAACGACGGTACAGAAAAGGACAGAAAAGGAGTACTCGTGGTTGGGAATGCTTTCGCTGGAGGGGGAGTGTACCAATGTGGTTGAAGGGACTCACCCTTAAGGGGGAGATTGTTAGGAATCCAAGTGTGAATCTAAGTCCCACATTGACCAAAAATGAGAAAGTAGAGCACTATATAAGAATAAAGACCCATAAACTCATTGCCTTAAGGTTTTGGGTTGAGAGTGGTGTCAGTGTCTTATGTGGTTAGGCTCAGATCTCATTGGTGTTGTTCTCCCCAGTGAAACCCCCTCTGTAAAACCTGACAACCTCCTCATACAATGTTAAATGTGATACAACATCAAATCTTGTGACATGTCATTTTGCTGTCCTTTCTTGTTCTGGGACGGAGAGCTTCACTTGGTGGTCGGAGAACTCAACAAAGCATAAAAAGTCTATCATGGAATGTGATTCATGGTAAGACTTTTAAGAAACATTTTGTTATATTTTTGGTTTAAACTTTGATTTGCTATGAGTTATGGAGTCCTAGTTTTTAGACTAACTCAAGTAGTTAAAAGGATACACATAAATGTTTGTCTAATAAAATTAGTCAATTTGTTTAAAAAATTTACTCAATTAGTGCTTACCTATTTCATTAAGTGGGGTTGTTTTGAATTTGATTTTGTTTATTATTATTCTTTTGATGTTATTGTTCATAGAGTACTTATATATATATATATATATATATATATATATATATATATATATATATATATATATATATATGTATGCAACATTTGATTTGAAGGTCTTGGTATGGGTAGGATTTGATTGCAATGTTGTGTTGCATGTATGGTAGTGGTTCCCCTAATTGGCTTTTGTTTGACTACCATAACTACCATAGTTTAGAACTGAGAATTCTTATATAAAACTAAAACCAAAGGTTGAAAACAAGTTTGGATTCATAAAAATAGTTTAGGAAACCTTATCTAAGCAGAAAAGCTGACAAGCACATTACCTATAGATTTATTCGTAGGTAATTTACATATGAATTAATTGGTAGGTAACGTTAGCTAGGATTAGTTTACCTATGAATTTTTTTCCCTTGAATACTATGTGGCTAAAATTGATTTACCTATAGATTTTGTGACTTACCAACAGATTTTTGCAGTAGGTAATAGTAATTTTTCTTGTAGTGAAAGTTTTTCTTCACAAAATATATCTCGGTCCCGTGGTAGGTTCCAAAATTCTTGTAAGATCGAAAGCACACTATAAAGAGTCCACAAGAAGCTCTTTTCTTTACTCTTCAACCTTCAAGTCAAGATGCTTCCAAGTCCAGGTGTCATTCCAAGTCGAGAGGGGGCGTGTCTCTAAATGCTCTAATAAATGCTCGTGAACAATATTATTTATATTAGGTTTACGGGTCTTCACCTTATTGGGTCTAATGATATTGCTAATACATTTTAACTCTTGACTTTCATTTTATCATAGTTGATCCTCACTATTACAATGTGACTAAGCCGATGTGATCTCAGTCATTACAAAAAGAGATTATATCAAGTAGGTGTTCATGGCTATTTAAGGTGATCACAGGTAGATATGGGCCGAAATTATCTCGATTACATATGAATAGAGATGATCTCGATCATTTTAGATCGATATGATGTCAAGTAGACGTTCACATCATCTACTTGAGATAACCTCAAGTATATAGGTCAAGATGATTTCGGATACCTATAGTACAATAATAATATTATAACTTTATTCATTTATACCTATATATAAAAGAGATTCTCCTTTTTGGGGTTCACATTTATTTTTCAATTTTTACCCTTTAAATAATTTTTTTAATTAAAATCATTATTTTATCTATTTTATCCATTAAGTGATCGTTTGTTTAAATTTAACCAATTTTTTTACTATATTTTTTGTAATTAACCAATTTTAATTATAAATAAATAAGAAATTACTATAAAGTTATAAAGATTATTTAATTTGATTTTTTAATTATAGTAACAACAATAATAATAAATTTTTATTGTCGTAAAAAATTGAACATACATGAACGCATGTGTTTTCACTCATTAATACTAATAAAAATTAAATTCAAATATTTATTATAATAAAATAGTTTAACATATATACTATTGATACTTATTTTTATATCTATACCTATATATAATATTTAATGGGATTTATGTTCTTTTGTTGTTCACATCTATTTTTCAATTTTATTTGTTAAATATTTTTTAAAAAAATAATATAATTATTTTATCAATATTACCTTTTAAGCAACAATTTATTTAAATTAAATTTTTTTATTTGACTATTTTTTAAACTTAACCATTTGTTTTAATTAAAATATTATCTACAAAATAAATAAAAGCTAATTACAAAAAAATTATAAAAATAATTTATACTTAATTTTATAATTATAATAATAACAATAATAATATTTTTTTTATTTTTTATTATTATAAAAAAATTGAACACATACAGTGTTTTCACAGATTATTAATGAAGAGGATTCACTTTCATATATATACAATTATTTTTGTATTTTATCTTTTCAATAACTATTTTTTGACTTCAAATAATTATTCATAATTTTTTTTCAGTTTTAAATTGTTAGTAACTATTTTTTGAATTTAAATAATTAATTATAATAAAAAATCATTTCCACAATAAAAATAGTATGCATAATAAAATTATAAAAATTATATTTTCATAAAATTATTTTATAATTTAATAGTATATTTTATTTCAAAAATAATCATTTTAATTTTTTTAATTAAAAAGATTAAAAAGATTAAAATATTTATATAATTAAATGAATTTTTAATATATTTATATATATATATATATATATATAAATTAATTAAAAACTATACTTACTACTTTAACCTTTGACGGGGTAGTGGACCAACCCATCCTACTCCTTTTTATGAATCATGAATCACAAAATGAGTCACATTGATTCTTTTGTCACCCAATCTACAAAACATTTTCTTCCTGCCTTAATCCTTTTTTCTAAAATAATTTGAATTTAAGTTTCAATTGTAATTATTTTTACATTATATATGTTCCATAATAATATATAATAATATATGTTTCTCATAAAGGCTCTGTTCGGATGTGCAAATGTAGCTGGATAAAGAATTAGAAGGAGAAAGTGAGAGCTTCTTTTCAGGGGTGACAATGCAGTCTAGTTCATTTAGGTCCGATTTGCACTTAATTCATAAAATGCGGGTCGGGCTAGTTCACCCTGCATTTTTAACATGGATTGAAAACTTTTGTTGTTCCGTATAAGTGCAAGTTCGCATGCTAGCTTGCTTATATATTTTTTTAAAATTCTTATGATGATAAAACTTTCAATGTTCAACAAATTTAGAAACTTAAACAAGTTCACAAAATAAAAAAAAAGACTTTGGAAAGTTTGATGATAAATTGATAATTCAACATTATCATTATATTCACATACATACTTTGATATATACGACATACTATTCAAATTTTAGTACATTAAAAAGTACATAATACTTGTCTTTTTCATTCATGTTAAAATTTAGAACGTTCATGCAGAAGTCAAAAAATAAATAACTAATATATATATATATATATATATATATATATATAAATATAAATTTTTTTTATACAGACAAATGGGTGGGCCCACATAGATTGCAGGCTTATGCGGGATCAATATCAGGTTTAATATCGTGACTCACCCGGTAGGAGGGCATATGATCACCCCTACTTCTTTTATGGTATACTTGAATTGTTGGAGTAAATGATATGATTCAGAGATTACTAAAAAATATTAGTAACATCATAAATGATTTTCATTAATTACTATCATAAATTTAATAACATCATAATTGATTTTCATTAATTACTAACATAAATTTAATAAATGAATTTACTTTTATTAATAAATGATTATTTATTATTTTATCCTTTTGCACATCTCCATTTGATTTGGTGTGGTCCACGCCATTCTTGTATTACCAAAACGAAAAATAAACTCTTCCACGAATATTATATTATTATAATATAATAATTTTAAAAGAACTATTATATTTTAAATATTTAAACTTTCTTCTTGCAAATCATCTCACTTTTGTTACGGATTTTTCTTTTTCTCAAAAACATATCATTTTTCATGTTTTTCTTCTCATTTTTTTTTTGTTTACTTTCTATTTGAGTGGAAGCATGGAAACAAATAGAGGTTAAAACATTTTAGATGAATTTCTTTTATCTATAAAAACACTATTTTATTTGTTCTTCAATAGAAAAAGACGAAATATTGTTGGTCCTGAGTTTCATGTGACTCTCTCTCACCACTATAATACTAATAATGGTCCACTTAAAAAAAAAATCAACAACTTTTTATTAATTAAAATTTATTTAAGCATTAAAAAAATGAAAATTTCCCTTTGAACGTTTAATGCAAATTTACTTTAAACCCACAATTTCTTAGTCGTAACATTAATACCTAAATTATATAAAATATTTCTTCTAGACTGCTTACAAAACATAAAAATAAAATTTAGAATTTTAAATAATATCGTAAATATAAAAAAAAAATTAAAAATATATTAAGAATTAAATAAAATATTAATGATAATGTAAATATTCTAAAATCTTTGTATTTGAAATAAATAAAAACTTGTAAAAAGATTGAAAATAATGTAGTATAACTCACAAAAAAAATTAATTAAAACTGTAAAATTAAATTAAAACTGTCATCATATGGACTTAATATACGCATTAGATATGTCAATTCCTTCTCTCAAAGTAAATTAATTAATTCAACCACGTTTCAAACACACTCTAAGAATGAATACCAAATATATCACTTTTCCTTTTTAAGGTTTTTTGATACTGATAAGTTTTTAGAATTTTTTTTTATTGACCTATACTGTTCAAAGTTCAATTCAACATAATGTTAATGTTTTTTTTATTAATTATGTCTTTCTTTTTTATCTCATATTTAATTTATATATACATTGTGACGAATTTCTTTAGCTATTTTATTATGATAAAAATATGTGATATATTTTTTCCATAAAACTTTTAAGCCTAGTAAGAAACAAAGATTGTGATGATAATCTCAATTTTTATTAACATGAAGAGGACAACATATTCATTGCAGCAATTAATAACAGTTTTTTTCTCTTTTTTTACACATTTTTATTGCCCAATTTTATCTTTTATTGATTTGATAAATACTTTTGGTAAATATTTTTTATTACCTTATAAAACTCGCACAGAACTTCAGTATGCATGTATTTCTATTGGTGATCGCATACAAATATATATATATATATATATA
>Ga0214542_1002156_pt1 | contig 40759 bp, 39 predicted proteins | sample CNSS1metaG_FD_160096 | JGI IMG/M metagenome (GOLD analysis project Ga0214542, IMG submission 160096) | Root nodule microbial communities from cowpea collected in UCLA plant growth center, Los Angeles, California, USA - CNSS1 | ecosystem: Host-associated > Plants > Roots > Nodule | place: USA... | reverse complement strand
TTAGGGAATTCAAACTAAAGTAATGCAAAACAAAGATAAAGGTGATGGAATAGAAGACTCCCCTCTAGACATGCTTCTAGTGATCCTTCTTGAGGGAGCTTCTAAGGAGGTGGTCACACCTTCATCACCTTGTAGGGTCCAAAGAATTCACCCAAGTTTTTAGATCATACTCTCAAAGCAACAAGACAAGGCTACACTCAAATCCACCAAAAGGACTGAAAATACTTTTAAAGTTGGAAAACCTTTTCAAGATAAAAGTCAAATGTTTCAACAATCACTCAAAGAAAATCAAGAAAAGAAAACTACTAAGACCAAGCAAAGAGAACCTAAAGACAAATAAGAAAAGCACAAAATCAAGGAAAGTTAAACTTTAAGAGAAGAAAGACTGAGACAAAACTTTCATTAAGACTAAAGCAAGAAAAGCACATGTTTAAAGACTCTATGCAAATTACTTGAACATACACTACCAAGTCTCAAATCATGCATACACCAAGAAAGATCATAACCAAGTTAAATCATGCAACTAATTAGCTAATATCACCTAACACTCAAATATGAAAAGTAGTAGCATAACGCTTAGTGATTTTTTCAAATTTGGTTCACCAAAGAACAATGTTGCTCTCGGCCAAAGTCTTAAATCTTAGCAAAATCATCTTTCACAAACTAGTTTCACAACATGATAGAAAAGATATTTTTGGGTGGCTTGGACACTAGTTCCTCAAATTTTAGGTTAAAATCAATTTCATGGAGCATACATCAAACAAGACATAAAGTTCATGCAATACTCAAATACTTTGAATAACAAGAACAAGAAAACTTCAAGTTAACATATGACATATGACTCAAGCAAACGTTAGGCTCATTTAAAGACTCAACATGACATACACAAAGATACAAACATGTAGCTATCATGGATTTAAACAAGTGGATTTGAAACTCAAAGATTAAGCACACAAAGACATGTTATCCAACAATACTTAGGAGTAAAGAGAGGCACAAATATAACTTGAAAAACATTGATTACGCATTTTCAGAATGCGTTCATTGTTTTCTTATTGATAACTAGACTCAAAGGGCTTTCTTTTGATATAAAGAACGTAATTTTTCGACCATTGAGCTAGCTGTAGTTCTTTTTTTTTAATCACCCATGTTTCTACCAACACTGTTTTTGTGTGTAAGGGAAGTTAATTTTGGACTATTCCAAGATAGCTACAAAAAGACAATGTTAGCACATGGAAAACACCATATTCAAGACAATCAAATCTCTAAATATCAAATTATGTAGGATTAATTTGATTCCTTTTAAGATTAATGGATATGGTGAAGATTGCTTAAGAAAGCCTAGTGAAAATTCCCACTGAACATTAAGATAGCAAGTTATCTAGATGTGAAGGTGCATTTCACAAGGCTCTAGAGAAGAAGAGACATGGATTGATTAATGAAGCATAAGTATAAAAATGAATGAACATAAAAGTTGAATGTAAAGAAAGAAGAACAAAGCATGAAAAATGGAAAGACAAGAAATGAAAGGATCTGATAAGCACGCCACTATAAGGCTATGCTAGAAGCCATGGAACCTTGAATATGAATGGAAGGCTCTGCCACTTGAGTATAACTCAAGATAAGGCTTAAAAATCTCACTCTCAAAGGAGGATACTCTCACAAAGGTTGAACACAAAGGTGTCTATCAATTCTAAAATGATTAAACCTTTTACATGTAGTAGAACACCCCTTATATAGAAGGGTTAGGTGTCTCTAAGCAAAAGCATATAAGTCCTAAAGGATTACATAGCAAATAGTAAACCCTACATTCTAGAAGGTAGGTTAAAATTGGTGCCATAAGATTGTCTCCTAGAGTGGCTTCTTGGCCAAGATAAGTGCTCACATGTTCTAGATGTTTCTAGAACTGTTCAAGGTGGATTCTTGACCAAGTCATGTAGTCCCTTATTCTAGATGTTTCTAGAAACCTTAACTCCTCTCTATTCCCCATGTGCTTCCTTTGCATCACCTTCTTTGCCATCTTTAATTGTCCTACAAAGCAAATAAATATGGATTAGCATGTTGGCTTAAGTTAATCTTAAGTCAATAAGTCAATCTTAGACCAAGGTCAACAAGTCCACTAAGAAAAGTCAACTTAGCCAACTTTATGAAAATTCAACTAAGGAAATAAAAAAAAAGAAAGGGATTAAGGAACTCCCTTTCCCCTAAGCATGTGTTATGGGCCATCATCCTTGGTAGGGATCTGTTAACTCATATATTTCAGTCACATTAGAGTAATAAAACCAAAATCCCTCTAATGAAGTATAGGGAAATCTTAGGTATCAAATAAAAAATAACGGTGTGTGTTAAATCTAGCTTGTGTATTTTAAATCTCGCTAAAATTAAAATAAAAGAAAACAAAGGGGGGGATAAAATAAAGAAAAGTTAAGAAAAAAAGTGTAGAATGTATTCAATGAAAAGCTAATTTATATGCATGAATGAAACTAAATATGATATGCATGAATGTAATGCATGAGACCAAATGGGATGATGAATTTAATCTAAAATGGAATGAAAATGAACCTAGATAAAATAAAGCATGTGTGAATGCATATGCTTATTACAAAAACTAGACTAAAAGCTAGAATTGAAACCAAGTAATGTGGTTTCTAGAACTATTCAAGGTGGATTCTTGACCAAGTCCTGTGGTCCCTTATTCTAGATGTTTATAGAAACCTTAACTCCTCTCTCTTCCCATGTGCTTCCTTTGCACCACCTCCTTTGCCATCTTTAATTGTCCTACAAAGCAAGTAAATATGAATTAGCATGTTCGCTTAAGTTAATCTTGAGTCAACAAGTAAACCTTAGATCAAGGTCAAAAAGTCCATTAAGAAAAAAATCTACCATGAGCATAAAAAACAAGACAAGAATGAACATTCTGCTACGCAAATGCAGATGCAGATGTTATAACTAACCTAGAATGTTGTTGTTGTTTGGAGAAAATGAACATGTAATAATTTGGCAGCATGGATGCACACTGAATGATGCAAAATAGATGCAAGAATGACTTAAAGTACTTTAAAATGATGATAAATGGACGGGAACAATAAAAACTAGATGAAAGTATGAATGAAACCAAATGCTAGCAGTAAAATAGAATGTGACAACAACAAAAGCAGGGAGTTAACACTACTAAGATAGAAACCTTAAATTTAGAGTGAAATCACAAAAAAAAAAGTAAAATAACCAACAAGGAAAATTAGAATCAAATACTGCAGAACAAACGAGAAGGTAAAAACTGATTTAATGCTTGACCTATAGTCCTTTTCAACTCGAGAAGACATCTCAGGAAGTTATGCCCCCTTTAAGGTCATGTGGATTCCATGTAGGAATTAGAATTGTGTGCAAGATTGTGAACAAGCTCAAAACACTAACTCAGCAGCACAAGTTAAACGAGAAACAGTTGTAATGATTCAATCATGGACTATTTTGCACTCAAGAAGACCTAACGATAAAGTGTGCCCACTTTGGAGTCACTTGGTTTCTAAGAGGAAACATTAAAGTGTGTAGGATCATGAACCATTCTGAAAACACCATCACAGAAGCATAAAACTGAACTAGAAAACAATAGTTAAAATTTAAAGGTATCTAAAATTAAAGGCTGCAAAAAGAAAAAAATGTAAGCAAAAAATCAGTAAACAAATCTCATAATTGGAAATTGGAATGGAAGCATAATGAATATATTTCATTAAAATCAACAAAGTCAAAAGCGTATAAGATAAAGGTTATCAAATGTGGTGCGACTTCATCTCTCTCGACCAGTTCAGGTTCAAGGGAAGGGTGATCGAGGGGACCCATACTTTTTATCTCTTTCTTCTCTATTCTATGGTGGGAGGTTTTTTTCGTATCAAGAGTGTGGTGGGGAGGCCAGGGAATGATGGATTGGATCGAGAGGCGATGCCTACTCTACTCGTTACCACTAAACGACGGACGAAGCCAAGAGCGGAAGGAGGGACTTGAACCTAGAAAGTGCTAGAATTTTAAATGGTGAAAGGAAACTCTCTTAGCACAATTATGTGCCTCGTTTTGCAAGTGGGTGAACTAAGTAGAGCTACCTAACACAGTAGGGAAAACCCCAGTATCTGAAGACTACTTTGCGCTGATTAGATATGGAGAAGACCCTCTCACATTAGAGTTTCCCCTTCTCTTGCAAGAACACTCGACAAACATGAACTCTCGAATTATAGCCTCCAAACATTTCTCTTTGTCGGCCAAGGCTCTCCTTTACAACCTAAAACTTGCCCCTTAAAAACCCCTTCAAGAAAAATCAGACAACACATGTGAAAATACCTAACCCGAATCCTCTTCTTCTCGAACCAAAATCGCCATCTTCAACCAATTGACGTTGCACCCTTGATTCATCCTTCGCCCATCATGATCTCTCGATCTCAAGCCTCCATCACGCATCAACTCAAATCGCCTCCCTTGGATTGGATTCGCACATCAACCTCTCTCTTGGATTAGACCACTCACACCTCAGACTTGGTTTGTGCAGCGTTAGGTTCTGATTTGTGGTGGAGTGCTCTTCATTCCCTTGATTCAACATCAACAAGAATCTACCCACTTTTATTAAAGTTGTGCATTTTGAGGAATTGAGTTCAAAGTCCTTAGTTGACCAAAGGGGGCTGATCTGCAAAAAGAAACAATTGGAGTTAAAGGCTCACATGCAATTCAACAAGAATAGAGGACTTCCTGGCAAACAAAATTATTAAAAAGGGTAATTTTAAAAAGACAAACTAAATGCAATAAAAGTCTATTAAAAATAACTATATCAAATTTTATTGAAAACTAAATTTTCCTAGGCAATTAACGAAAACTAATTAATTAAATATGAAAACCTATTTATTTAAGCTAAAACAAAACTTTTAGAAAGGAAAAATAATGAAAGTTGGAGTGCTAACAGGATCAAGCCTTCATCACGCAAGAACCATGGCGACTCAGATACTACGAGCCAGGTAATTCTGCCCTACAAATAGAAGAAGATTGTACCGAGTATGTGAATAAATGTGTCCCATGCCAAAAGCACAACAAAATCATTCACAACAATCAAGAGTCATTACACAACGTGTTTGCACCATCGCCTTTTTATAAATTGGGAATGGATCTTATCAGAGCTTTTGAGTCAGGCAAAGGCCAAGACCAATTCCTACTAGCATCCTTGTCAACTAGCACAACTCAATAGGTGCAACGATTTGTGTAGAAAAATATTGTTTGTCGATATGGCGTCCCACACACCATTATCACGGACAACAAAAGACAGTACATCGGCAAGGGCTTAACTGAGTTCTATAACGACCTTGGAATCCAACATAATAAGTTCAGTCCAACATCCTTAGTCTAATGGGTAGGCAGAGGCCACCAACAAGACCATCTTAATCAAATTGAAGAAGACGTTAGATGTAACATCCTAGCCGGAAATTAATTATTTAAAATTAAAATAATAAAAATATTAATAAACTACATTTATTAATGAAATCCTTTTCCCAAACCGTGAGAAAAAGTAAAACTTTATTTCAAACGTGCCAAAAACAAAATCCATAAAAGTGTTCACCTCTTACAAATATAAAACGATTCATAATAGTGATTACAAAAATAATTCATAAAATCCATTAAAGTATTTCTATGTAAAAACTCCTATGTTGGCTCCACTCCGGCTCTAAGTATCCACGTGCTCACCTACATCAACATCTGCTCTCATATAATGAGTCATGATCATCGCCAAACACACACAGATAATGTGAACTAAAAAATAAAATATACATCACAAGGTACATTATAATAACAAATTAAAACCCCTAACACTACTGATACACTTCGATCTCAGACCCAAACTTTCACATCTTCCTTTGGACGACTCTTGATTCTACACCCTTTGATGATTACTTTCATCGATCCTTGTTGCCACGAGTGTCTACTCGCCCCTCCAACTACATGCGGACGCATCTTAATTCTACACCCTTTGATGATTACTTTGATCGATCCTTGCTGTCACGAGTGTCTACTCGCTTCTCCGACTACATGCCACCACCTATAGTCCACACGCGGGAATAAACTTGTCATGGCCACAATCCCACAACATCAAGTGGAGTTCCCCAATACAAATCACAGTCCTTATATGTCCCAAGACTACCTTTCAGAACCCATCCATACGAGCCACGATCTCGCACACTCCACTGGATTTTCAAAACCACTAGGCTACAACATCGAGTGCCCACGTATTACCCCAATACAAGTTACACTCGTATCTAGGCCCCCAACAAAGCATCGCCTCAAGACCTCCATCTAAAGTTGTGTAGAATCCTCCACGCGAGCCAGTTTGACACCCGAAATTGCTTGGTGCGTCACACGTATCAACTGGCACTGTCTTGTTCCAAATTGCTTGACAGAACACCTGGCGTCGTCAAGCGTCAGCCCACTGAATTTTGGTCCATACCTAGTTCTACAACACACCGCCTGGTGGGACCACTTATGTCGCCAAGCGCCTGCTCTTGGGTTTTGCTTTAGAGTTCATTTTGTGGCCTATATCCTGGCAGTTTACACTGTTCCGCCAGATGCCACACCAGAAATTGGTAATTTACTGGTTTTTGGCACTTTCGAATAGGTTCTAATGAACCTATTTACACAAGACACTCAATTAACGCAAAACATGCATCCATGACAAGTAAATACACTTTCATATCATTAAGTTGAACTCAAGTACACAATATCACATAGTCATACATAAAACACAATCATATCCTTGCTTTCATACATCTTGGAGAATCACAATAAATTCACATAAAACTATCAAAATAAAGTGATATACCCAACACACAATCCTGGGCAACCAAATTGTACTACACCTAGGCGGCCTAACCTGACTATAACCATGAGATCCGCCTACATAACCCCTCAAGGATGCAAACGATCATCATGCATGTTGAACAAGCAAGAGTAAGCGACCTAAGCCGGTAACTTAAGAAAATCAAACGAGAACTTGATAGACCTAAAACACAACTAACCAAGCCCCTAGGGCCCACAATAATCAAACTGTGGGGCATGGGCTTGGCCTAGGCCCATCTGCGGCCCAATCAAAAGCCCAACCCACGACGTGGCTAGACATAATTAATAATCTATAAATATGCATGGACCCCACCAATTAAAGTTACACATTCATTAATCCCTTAATCACAAGATTTGACTTTCTAAGAGTTCTTAGCTGACTTGAGCATCAGAGTCTCCTCCGTAGGTAACCCCTCCCAGGTCCAAATCGGTCCAAGCCGAGACACTAGTAGATAGCATATGCAAGCCGGAAGAAAGCTTACTAGAGAGATTGCGGATTAAGGTAAGGTGGTATTCGTGTCTGACATCTCTTATTTGTTCTCCGCAGGAATAATTGGCGCCGACCGTGGGGCACAAAGTAATACTTTACAAATCAACCCGCACTCTCTCGAAGATGGTCTCTACCCGCAGCAGAGCCGGAGTCAACAAGCAAACTGAAGCATGTGTTGTAGCACCTACTGGTACCACCCTAGACTTGGCCGCTATCCTGGAAGACTAAGCCAAAATGCAACAAGAGCTAGCTGATCTGAAGAAGCGAGTGCTGATGAAATGGAGGCACTGAGACAGGAAAACTCTCGGCTAAGGAGGAAAATTGAGGCTGATCCCACCCAAAAGGGACAAGCCAAAGAAACGTCAGAAGCTACAAAGTCCCTGACTTTCCAGCCTAGTGAGGAAGAAAGTGAGTACAATCCTACCCCGCACACCTTCACCACCACTCAATAGACTCCCATCATCTCGACCCATCATACACACTTCCACCCCATCCTCCCAGAACACCTTGCAGCACCTACCCCCGCTGCGACCCTTCCCACTACCCACATCCCACCTCACAACTTTACCTCCACCCTTCCCACTACCCACATCCCACCTCACAACTTTACTTCCACCTTTTCTACTCTCATCCACCATCCCATTCCACCTCACCCTTTACCATTCCAACCACCCAGGCGACGCCACCCTTTTACCGATCTCATCACCAACACCCCTCTCCTTGCTTAGTGGGAACCTTTCACGCTGGACCGTTACACAAGCAAAACCGATCCAGACGAGCACCTCAAAGTATACATAACACATGTCACCCTCTACACTTCTCACGATGTTGTTTTCTACAAAGCCTTTCCAACCACCCTTAAAAGTCCCGCCCTCGAATGGTTTACCACTCTACCTCCATACTCCATTGACTGCTTTGACACTTCTCCACATGTTCACTACTCATTTCGCCGGTAGTCGCCCACATTAAACCTCAACCCTCTCTCTCCTCGTCGTCAGACAAGAACAAGATGAGACGTTGCGTACCTTCATCGACCACTTCAGCAAGGCCGCCATCCGCACACCACACCTTAACCAAGAGATGATACTGCAATGTATGACACTCACCTTCAAACCCGGGCCCTCCGCCAACAACGTCTACCTCCACCCACCCGCATCCATGCACGAATTGAAGCTTCGCGCTACAGACTACATCCGCATGGAAGAGATGCAAACCCTCCACATGAAGTTTTGCAACGACTACACACCCTCCGCTGCCAACCCCCCAAATCACCTTCACGGCTCGACCCCAGACCCAGAGAACCCCAACAACCTCGCTTCACCAGATACGCACCCTTGAGCATCCCTCCCTTCCGCCTTCTTGGTGAAGCTCTTCAAGCTGACCTCATCCCACCACCTCGCAAAACATCTAATCCTCCCAATACCGACATGACCAAATACTACCGCTATCACCGTAACAATGGCCATACCACAGACGAAAGCAAAGCACTCCAAGACAAGATAGAAGAATTGGTTCATGCTGGCCATTTCTGCCACTTCATTCGTAGAGACGACCATCCACACCTTCCATGATCCGACCACCGACACCCTCGCCACGATTCTTGTCGTGACAGACGTCCTAACCAAACCACCAATCACGACCCCTAACCTGCCCGAACCGATGTGGCCTCAATCTATCCTCCATTATGCGACACAATTAACACCATCTCTAGCGACCTTGCTAGTGACGAATCCATCTGCTCAACCAAAAAGAAGTATCTTCGCCAACTCCAGTCCATTAACCACATAACCCACTCCCACCACAGGCGTCGTATGCCTCCCATCACCTTTACATACGATGACTTCCATGGCGTTGATCACCAGCAGGATGACCCCATGGTCATCACGGTCGAAATCGAGAACTACACAGTCAAGAAAGTCCCAATTGACCAAGGCAGTTCCGTCGACATCCTATACTAGACGACATACCAAAAACTCTAACTTCCCACCACTGCCATGGTTCCCTATGATGAACCCATATACGGTTTCTCCGGGGAGAAGGTATCCACTCGCGGCTACATCGACCTCCATACCGTCTTTCGTGATGGCACTTAAACCAAAACAATCCCTATTTTTTTCCTTGTTGTAGATGCACCTATATCATACAATGTACTTCTCGGCCGACCATCCCTTAACACTTTTGGCGCAGTCGTATCTACACCTCACTTGGCCATGAAATTTCCCTCCCCATCTGGAGACATCCTTACCATCCACGGCGACCAACAGCTCGCGCGAGAATGCTACATGACCAGTCTACGACCACAACTACCCATCCTTCATACAAACAACATTGAACGTCCATCTGGCTCTGACATAGCCTTATCTGGAGATGATTTGGACCTAGAATAGGCTGCGATACACGCCTCGAGCCTGTTGATGAAACTTTACTCCTGGAACTCCCTAATGGACGCACCCTCAAAATGGGCACCGGTCTTCAACATGAACAAGGTGAAATACTCACACCTACCTTCATCAACAACACCGACCTCTTTGCCTGGTCTGCCGCTGACTTACTTGGGGTTGACCCTCAAGTCGCGGTCCACAAACTTTTCATTTACAAAGAAGCCAGATATGTCTCTCAGAAAAAATGGAAGTTTGGTGAAGAACGTCGACTAGCATCAAAGATCGAAACTGACAAGTTACTCAACGCAGGTTTCATCGAAGAAGTCCACTACACCACCTGGCTCTCCAATGTAGTTCTGGTAAAAAAAGCTAATTGTAAATGGCGAATGTGTGTTGATTACATAAATCTCAATAAGGCCTGCCCTAGCGACGCGTACCCCTTACCCAATATTGACCGGCTAGTTGACGGTGTCGCCGGCAACAAGGTACTCAGTTTTCTATATGCATATTCCGGATACAATTAGATCCCAATGACCACAACTGATATGAACAAGACCTCCTTCATCACAGACGACGCCAACTACTTTTACAAAGTTATGCCATTCGGTCTCAGAAACGCAAGAGCAACTTATCAACGATTGATGGATAAAGTTTTCAGCCATATAATGGGCAAATGTGTCGAAGTGTACGTCGCCGACATGGTTGTCAAATACCTGTGTCATCACCAGCACGCTCAAGACTTATCCGTAGTGTTTTCCGCGTTACGGCAGTACAACCTCCGCCTCAATCTCAAAAAATGCATCTTCGACATCGATCGTGGTAAATTCCTTGGCTTTATGCTGACATAACGCGACATAGAAGCAAACCCCGAAAAGTGCAATGCCATCATTGAGATGCGAAGCCCCAACAATGTCAAAGAGGTACAACACCTCATCAGTCGTCTAACTGTCATATCTTGCTTCCTACCCAATTTAGCTAAGCAAACCCAATCCATCATTCAACTACTAAAGAAATCTGTGAGGTTCTATTGGAATGACGAATGTGAGCGAGTTTTCTAAAACCTCAAAAATACTTTAACATCACCACCCATCCTCCTTAAGTCGAATACTCATCAACCCCTCCTTGTTTACATCACCGCCACAGATCACACTGTAAGCGCCGCACTAGTTCAAGATGTCAATGACACTCAACACCCTGTATACTTCGTCAATCAAACCTTGTAGGATCCAGAAACCAGATACCAAATGATGGAGAAACTGGCCCTATCCCTAGTACACGCATCGTGACACCTACGCCCCTATTTCCAAAACCACAACATCATCGTCATAACCGATACCCCATCCAGAAGATACTCCAAAAGCCAAACCTTACTGGCCGTATGTCGTCCTGGGCCGTAGAACTATTCGAGTTCAATATCCGTTATGAACCCTACGACCCCATCAAAGCTCAATGCCTCCTCGACTTCGTCAACGACCTGCAACACGCCCCCGAAGAAGACCAATGGACATTTTATGTTGATGGTTCTTCGAATCCAAAGGAGGTAGGTGCCGGTATTGTCCTTGATGGCCCCAACGACATCCTCCTCGAAAAATCCCTCCATTTTGCCTTCAAGACCTCCAACAATCAAGCCAAATATGAAGCCATCCTCGCCGGCTTATCCCTCGCCCGCAAATTCTGCGTCAAAACACTTACGTGCAAAACCGATTCTAAACTCATAGTGGGTAATCTAAATGACGAATTCCAGATCAAAGACCCTACCCTCCTACAATATTATCACCTAGTCTGAAACGTCATTCACTATGCGTTTGAACGAGTATGCATCCAACACATCCCTAGAACTGAAAATGTTAGGGCCGACATATTATCTAAACTAGTCAACACTAAGCTAAAGAGCTGACACATATCCCTCTTACAGCAAACACTATCCGCATCATCCACAACAAACACTTGCCTTCACCTAACCTGGAACCAAACTGACAATTGGACAACTCCCTACATCCAGTACCTCCAAACTGGTAACCCCCCATCTGATGCTAACAAGAGTTGGCTGGCTAAAGCCGTCAGGTACACAATGATAGGAGATGACTTATACAAGCGGACAGCCACTCCTCAAATGTGTCACAACCGAACAAGCCAATACATAATAAAAGAATTGCACGAAGGCATATGCAGATATCACTCCGGCGCACGAACCATGACCACCAGAACCCTCCACACCGACTACTTTTGGCCAACCATGGAGGCAAACTACCACACCTTTGTCAAAAAGTGCATACCTTGCCAGAAGCATGGCAACCTCATCCATCAAAAGCAAGAACAACTCCACTCCATACTTTCTCCATGGCCCTTCGCAAAGTGGGGAATGGACATTCTCGGCCCCTTTTTCCCAGGAAAAGGCCAAGTGAAATTCCTTATAGTAGCCATCGACCATTTCACTAAATGGATAGAGGCCAAAACGTTAGCCACCATCACAACTCAACAAGTCCAGCAGTTCATTTGGAAAGATATCATATGTCGATATGGCGTCCCACATACGATCATAACCGACAATGGCCGACAGTTCATAAACAAGGAACTCGCCAAGTTCTACACTAGCCTCAACATCAAACATGTAACCAGCTCTGTGGAACATTTGCAGACTAATGGGCAAGCCGAAGTAGCCAACAAAGTTATACTAGTAGACCTACGCAAACGACTGGATAACGCCAAGGGCCGATGGCCAAAAGAATTAATAGAAGTGTTATGGGCCTATAGATGTACCCCCTAATAAGCAACAAACGAATCTCCTTTTAACCTTGTATATGGCGTAAAAGTCATGATTTCGGTAGAAATTGGCAAACCATCTCTACGCCGAGAACTATACAACCCGGATCAAAACCACCAAAATATGTGCACCCACCTCGACCTCTTACCTGAACTAAGAGACAAAGTGCAAATACGTAACTTAGAAGCTAAACAAAGAGCGGCCAGAAAACACAACGCCAACTTATGCCCGCGATCATTCGCTAAAGGAGACCTAGTTTGGAGGATGGCCAATAGCGCAAGAAAGAAGGATGGCAAGTTCTCCGCCAATTGGGACGGCCCGTTCCGAATTCGTGAGGATGTTGGAGGGGGCGCTTACAAGCTTGAACAGTTATCAGGCGAAGAGATATCGAATACATGGAATGTGTCCCATCTCAAATTTTACTTCAGTTAGAATACTTACTGTACCAAATACTTGTAACCTTGTGTGTACTCTTTATCCTCACCTGGCATTTTTCCCTAAGGAGGGTTTTGGCCAGGGAGTTTTTAATGAGGCACCCCAAATATTATGAACAAAATAAAGGGTTCTTGATTACACACTCACCTCTTCATCCATGCTTTAAATCGTTTAAGTTCCCCACCCTTACCACAAGTAAGCGGCCTGGGTCGAACACCCTTAACCTAATTTGCAATCGTTTAAGTTCCTCACCCTTACCATAAGTAAGCGGCCTAGGTCGAACACCCTTAACTTAATTTGCAATCGTTTAAGTTCCCCACCCTTACCACAAGTAAGCGGCCTGGGTCGAACACCCTTAACCTAATTTACAATCGTTTAAGTTCCCCACTCTTACCACAAGTAAGCGGCCTGTGTCTAACATCCTTAACCTAATTTGTATTCGTTTAAGTTTCCCACCCTTACCACAAGTAAGCGGCCTGGGTCGAACACCCTTAAGCTAATTTGCAATCGTTTAAGTTCCCGACAAATAACACATACAATAAACGAACTAAGTACATAACGTCATTCGAACAAGTGCGTTCACAATCAAACATTAGATATAATCCACAATATGAGTCACATTAACCGACAAAGAAAAATATTGTACCAGTTATTACAAACTTAGAATGAATTGAAAAACGAAAGCATCAAGAAACTTCATCCTAAGCTTGTTTATCACCTCCCATCATGACTTTTTCTTCATTCTTCTTGTCCTCAACCACTACTTTCTCTCCTTCCCCCTTAAGACTCGACTCCACCTCATTGACAAGTTTTCCATTCACCACATCCTTATTTACATCAAACCTCAGATCCGCCACATCAATATCCTTATAAAAAAATGCCGCCTATCTCAAGCCTTTCTGAAACCCATTAAAATGTTCTTGAATAATACACCCCTTCAGAACCTCCAGTTCCACTTCCAAGCCCTCGTGCTTTTCCTTTTACTCATCATAATCGGCCTCAAGGTCAGCGACCTTGGCCTTAAACTTCCTCAGAATCCAAGCACCTAACCCTCCACGTCCCCAACCTTTTCTTCTCTTCTCTCCACTCTTCCATTTCCTTCTCCCACGCTTCCTTCTCCTCGGCAAACTTAGCTGACTTGAGCATCAGAGTCTCCTCCGCAGGTAACCCCTCCTGGGTCCAAATCGGTCCAAGCCGAGACACTAGCAGATAGCATATGCAAGCCAGAAGAAAGCTTACTAGAGAGATTGCAGATTAAGGTAAGGTGATATTCGTGTCTGACATCTCTTATTTGTTCTCCGCAGGAAGACAAACAATATACAAACCAAGAATAATACATAACCATTGTCCCAAAATATCGTACGGACAATAAAATAGTAATAATGATAATAATAATAATAAAAACAATAACAACAACAATAATAATGATAATAATAATAATAAAAACAATAACAACAACAATAATAATGATAATAATAATAATAATGAAACGAAACAATAAATAATAATAAAATGAAATGAAACAATAATAATAAAACAATAATACCAATAAGATAAAATAATAATAAAATAAAATAAAATAATAATAATAAAACAATAATAATGATAATAAAATCATAAATAAAATATAACAATGATAATAATAACAATAATAAAATAAAATAAAACAATGATAATAATAACAATAATAGTAGAATAAAATAATGATAATAATAATAATAAAATGATAATAATAAAAATAAAAATAAAATAATAATAATAATAAAAAAAATATTAATAATAATAATAATAATAAAAATAATATTAATAAAAATACTAAAAATACTAATACTAATAACAGTCAAATAAAATAGAAATAATAATAATAATAAAAAGAATAATAATAATAATAATAATAATTGTAACATCCCATTTAATAGATAAATCTAATTAAATAAAATATCGCATATTTTATAATATTTAAAGAGCACGAGGCTTGTAGTATAAAGGATTTTACAATCATCCAAATATACCAAAAAGGAAAGCAAAGACACTACACAATGCTAGGAACGAAATATAACAATTCAACAGTTATCCAAAAGGCTTGCTCATTAGCAAGGGATTACAAAACAACAAAAGCTCTTCAACATGAGCTCAACAATGAGCCCAACTCCAATTCATGACGAATTAAGCTGCAGTGTCCCATCATCACTACAATCGCCAAGGGTTCCCATATCTGCTCACACCAAGGAATTGGTGATCATTGAAAAAAGGAAAACTACAAGAAGACAAACACAAGCAAAAGGGTAAGTTAGAGTAAAAAGATTTTTATTATACAACTAAGCATGCAATTTAAAATAAAGAACACATCAATCATCCAGCATGTGATAGCAAACAACAAGACTCTAAGACTCAATTTATCTGGATACATATAATTAGTTGAATTCACCGGATGCCTGTACTTGTGGTGGCATTTAGTGCTTTGCAGAGCCATTGGCAATGAGTTTTACCCTACCATGCACAAGGTTAGCCTCAGACATTTAAGGCCATTATCCTGCCAAAGATTAGGGCCTCTTGCTACTCTCACCACTTGAGTCAGTCTGCTCTACGTGAGACTAATTGACTCTTTAGAGTTTCAGGATGCAATCCTTACTTGAATCCTTACCTAATTATATACACTATAACACCACCATGAAATCTCACCATGAGATTCATGGAATTACGTCTATCGCATACCACAACCATGTTTCTCCAACCAACCACAAATTTATCAAGCATAAAAATCTCATGTCAATATCCAACCAACCAACCAACAATGATTCATGACTTTATTCATACCAAACTCATCAATTCCAGTCTCATTTCATCATATAGAACATTCAAGGTGCCATACTTAAACTTTTTAAAGCAATAAACCAACCAATCATTAGAAACATACATGTATTCAACTAACTCTGTTAATCTTGCTCACGCTAGGGAGCCCTCGCTCAGGCGAGAGGAACCCCTCGCTCAAGCTACCAGCTCTCGCTTGGGCGAGATTGCAAACAAAGAGCATGTCGAGGTCTCGCTCAGGCGAGAGGTCTTCGCTTAGGCAAGCCCTCAAAACAGAGAAGGGGATGTGTTGTCGTTGTTCTCGCTCAAGCGAGAGCTCCTCGCTTAAGTGTGAGCTTTTTTCGTTTTAAGCGATTGATCGAGGCCATCCCGACCAAATAAAACATTTAAATGCAGTACTCATGAGTTAACCCAAGGACGTCTCCTGGTGACCATTGTTTTCATTCAAAGGTTTCAGATTGCAGTTCAACACAAAAAGGGGGAGGGCGTTGGCAGATTCACAATGCTAATCAACATATTAAATTAAATGCAATCGTGATTAAAAACATACTGACATCCTTGATTCAAACACAATTTTACTTATCATAGGCCACCAAATTAACACATATGCCTTCTCTCAATCCACTAGATAATAACCCACTAAGCGAAAGTTACAATCATTATGCAATTGAGCAATGCACACATCCATAAATTCGTGACAGCCAAGCTTATACATTAAGCATGAACATAGCCTAAACCAAACATATGCAATTAATCTGTAAATTAAGCATAAACAGATGAACCACATGCATTCCCCGAATTCAGGACAAAGACATGGAAGATTTCACAAAACAAGCACAACCTCAAAGCTTCATTGCATTTTTCATCAAGGAGTCAATACACGAATTTAGTTAGACATGGAAATATGGCAATTAAACACTTCAAAATGAAATTCACCAAAACAAAACATCAAACCCTAACTTCGGTATTATTCAAACGGAAATTCAAGAGCAAAAGAGAATTCTAAAGCTTAAATGGAATGAAAATTGTTGTTGTGATATAAAACCGAAAACCCCATACATGGGTGTTGTTTCAAGTCAATACAATTCACAAAATGAGATGCCCAAGCTAGCAAATGAGTTCAAAACATAAAACCCACATTGGATGCTGTCAAATGTGCATAAAAATGATAAAAACAAGTGCTAAAACATGAAAAACGAAAGAAGGCACCTCCATGGTCACCCACCAAAGCTTCAAAACGTGAAAATGGAGAATGGAGAAGATGAAGTTCGACTGCCACACTAAAGACCTAAAAATCTCGTAGTCACATCAATTATGCCACTCCTATTTACAAAAGTGCCACTCAGGGCTGCAAAATTACAAAACTTCCATTCTTGTCAACAAAATTTCAAAAATGCCATTATGGGATGAAATTGCTGACCCAATGACGTGGACAAGATGACTAACATGGTGTAGATGTGGAAATCACGTGGCAACTCTCTCTTGACCTTCAGATAAATGTCCAAGCTCCAAAATTTGCTCCACATAATACCTAAAAACAATTACAAACAATAACTAGACCAATTAATGCCAAATTACTCAAAATTCGAGATTATGGCCCAATGAAACCCAGTCGAGGAAAATGAACTAACAAAAGACAATTAAGCACTAAACAACCCTAAAAATGGCACAAAAAAGGCAATGGAATAGGTGAAAATAATGACTCATCAGCGACCACCCAGCTCACCTGGGCGAGTTCAGCAGAACCCATCTACTCTTACGCATGCAAAACTAGAAATCAACCAGATACACAAGGCACAAGTATTTTCACACCATCACCAACATTATTCATGCATTTATAACTCGAAATAGGCCCAAAACAAGCAAAGTAACTTAAAACATGCAAAATCCTAGTTTCCCTTACTTAGAGTGGAGTTAAATTGTAAGCAAAACAGTCCTTAGGAGAATAAAGGAGTATTGTAACTCCCATCAATGTAGGAAACTAGAAAATAGACGCACAAAGGCTAGCATAAGGTTTCAAATTCAACCCAAGGTAGAACCCAGACACTTGAATGGAAAAGGAAGGGGTAAAGTCCAAGCTCAACTTACCAGGAGGAGACATTCGAGTGAAACAATGGGTGGTTCGATTGTGCCCTAGTAGAGCTCACACCTGCAGTTCTAAGAGGGAGGAGGAAGTTGGTCCGTTTCTAGAAAATGAGACACCAAAAGTGAATTAGGGTTGGAATGAAAGGTCTCCTTGCCTTTGGACAAGGGTTGGTGGGATGGCCTTAGGCTTAACAGACAAGGCTAGGCCCTTATGTCATAATGCAAAAAAGTAGGCCTTACAATAATAACAATAAAAATATTACTACTACTAATAATAATAATAAAATAATAACTATAATTATAATAGTAACATAAAAATAATAATGATAATAACAATAGTAATAATAATAATAATAATAAATAATAATAATGGTAATAGTAATAATAAAAATAATAATAATAATAGTAAAATAAAATAAAATAAATAATAATAAGAAGAAGAATAATTATAATAATAGTAATAATAATAATAGTAAAAGTAAAATAATAATAATAATAGTAAAAGAAAAGAAAATAATAAATAATAATAATAATAATAATAATAGTCATAATAATAATAATAAGTGTGGCGTGTTTTGAAGAAAAACTCTAAACACCACGTCAAGCCAAAAAGAAGAATCATAATAATCATAGTAGTGATGGGGTCACAAAGAGAACTCAATACAATGGAAACCACAAGCACCCACATACTCTCTTTAAAACCACATACAACAAACATCAAGAGGTTAAACGATAAAAGAATTTAGTTAAGGAGAAGGCTTTCATGCATTAATATACAACACAATTGCATATAATAATATTAAAACAGGAAATGACAGCTCTCCTAACCTAGTTTCCTTGTTCCAAGAGTGCTTCTAAGCTTTCCCCTTGATCCAGAATCACTATAACTTCAAGTCCTCTCCTAGCCTGTGCAGAATGTAAGACCCGGGAAAATTAAGTAAATAAATAAATATTTATTTAATAATTGTGAGGGAAGAAATCTATAAAGTAATTAATACGGAGAATTATGACAAAGGAGCAATGGTAGCTTTAGTGGTTAGACATGTTTGGTGCATTTAAGGGGGACTTGGGTTCAAGTCTTACGTATGCCATTAATGTTATGTTTTAATTATTTAATTTATTGTAGATGCATATATGAACATGTGGCATGATGTTATGAGTATATGTGTGCATGATATGTCAAGAACCATTTATAGGCTAATGGTTGTGCATATGCTTGATAATTGGGTGGATGTAAGTTTGAACCTTGGCTAGTGCAAAATAAATCTTTTTACACTTGGATTATTTTTGGCTACATTAGTAAGTGATCAAGAAACCCTGTCGGTCTCCAAAGAAGCTAGAGAGGTAAGGATCATGGTAGGGGAGCTGTAATTTCCTGTTTTAATGATATTATATGTTATTGTGTTATATATTGATGCATGAAAGTTTTCTCCTGAATCAAATTCTTGTATCGTTTAACTTCTTGATGTTTGTCGTATGTGGTTTTAGAGAGAGTATGTGTGTGTTTGTGGTTTCCGTTGTATCGAGTTCTCCTTGTGACCCAATCATTATTATGATTATCATGATTCTTCTTTTTGACTTCTGTGACCCAATCATTGCTATGATTATCATGATTTTTCTTTTCGGCTTGACGAGATGTTAAAAGTTTTCTCCTAAATACAACACACTTAATATTATTCTTATTATTAATTTTTTTAATTTTACCATTATTATTATTATCCTTATTATTTTATTATTATTATTATTATTATTATTATTATTTTATTTTACAATTATTATTACAATTACTATCATTTTTATTTTTATTTTTATATTTTTTTAATTTTTATTATTATTAATTTCATTTTATTTTATTTTATAATTATATTTATTAGTATTAGTATTATTATTTTATTTTATTCTACTATTATTTTATTATATTATTTATTATCATTGTTTTGTTTAATTATTATTTTATTATTATTATTTTATTTTATTAATGTTACTGTTTTATTATTATTGTTTCATTTTATTTTATTTTTATTTTTATTTTCATTACTATTTTTATTTTTAATATTTTTTTATTATTATTATAATAATAATTATTTATATTATTATTATTTGTATTACTATTTTTATTTTTTTTATTATTATTATTATTATTACTATTATTCTCATTTTATTTTATTTTATAATTATCTTTATTATTATTATTATTATTTTATTTATTTAATTTTACTATTATTTTATTATTATTGTTATTATTATCATTATTATCTTTTATCGATGATTTTATTATCATTATTATTGTTTTTATCGATGATTTTATTATCATTATTATTATTTTATTATTATTGTTGTATTTTATCATTATTATTATTTTATTTTATTAATATTACTCCTTTATTATTATTATTTTATTTTATTTTATTATTATTATTATTTTTATTATTTTTTTTAAATTTCATTTTATTACTACTACTACTATTATTATAATAATAATAATAATAATTATTTATATTATTATTATTATTTTGTTATTATTTAATTATTATTTTTATTATTAATATTACTATTTTTATTTTTATTATTGTTATTATTATTTTCATTTTATTTTATTTTATAATTACTTTTATCTTTATTGTTATTATTAATTTCTTTTACGATTATTTTATTATTATTTATTATTATTATTATTATTTTATTTTATTTATGATTTTATTATCATTATTATTTATTATTATTTCTTTATTTTACTTTTATTATTTTATTATTATTATTTTATCTTATTAGTATTATTGTTTTACTATTATTGTTTCATTTTATTTTATTATTATTTTCATTATTATTATTTTTATTTTTATTGTGTCATTTTATTATCATTATTATTATCGTTATTGTTATTGTTGTTGTTTTTTTTATTATTATCATCATTATTGTTTTATTATCCGTGCGATATTTTGGGACAATGGTTATGTATTCTTTCTGCTTTCGTATATTGTTTGGTTGTTCAGGATTGTGTTAGAGTATGATCCAGTCATGTGATGATGACTGGATAAGCATATTTCATGTTATGGATTGTATGTATAATTGTTGGAGTTCTTTGGAACTTGCTTCAAAGTGCCAAAATCCAGTAATAGTGACGCTACTGTTGTGGTGCCTAACGACTTGGGGTGTGCTGCCTGGCAGCTTGGGGTCTGCTGCCAGGTCATAAGGGAAAACCAAAGAAGCTTGGAATGCATGGCACCTGACAGAAAATGTGATTCTGCCAGGCGAATAAGATCTGGTAGAGGCTTTAGAAAGCGTATGGCGCCTAGTGGCGTGAGGTGTTTACCAAGCGGTTTGGATCTAAGTTCTGCCTAGCGACGCGAGAGGTGCGCCAAGCAGTTTTGGGTGCAAAGTTGGATCGCGAGGAGGATTTCTACACCGCTTTGGATGGAAGACATGAGGCGATGCTTTGCTGGGGGCCCAGTTACGAATGTAACTTGTATTGGGGTAACACGTGGCCACTCTAGGTTGTAGCCTGGTGGTTTAGGAAGTCTAGTGGAGTGTGCAAGAGCGTGGCTCGTACGACGAGGTTTCAGATGATTGCCTTCTTCAGTGCATCTGATAGAGTTTTGGTAGTCTGGGAACAACTACAACTTTTGTTCGTTTTGGGAAACTTCACTTGGTGTCGCAGTGTGAGGCTGTGGTAAGTTTATTCCCGCGTGTGGACTATCAGGTGGTGGCCTGTAGTTGGAGGGGCGAGTAGACACTCGTGCAGTAAAGATCGATCAATGTACTCATCAAAGGGTGTAGAATCAAGATGTGTCCAACATAAAGTTTGGAAGTGGAGGATTGAGGATTGGGGCTAACACGGGTTATGGTTATGAAATGCTTTAATTATGTCATGTGTAATTGTCCTTCTTGTATTTAAGCTCACCCTATTTGTGTGTGTTTGACGATGATCATGTAACTTGTTACATGGGAGCAGATGTTGATGCAGGTGAGCGTGTGGATGCCTAGAGTCGGAGTGGGGACCAGCTATGAGAGTTTTTTTCTAGTTTTCTTCATGAACTATTTTGTAATGATTATTATGAACAATTAATCTTTGTAATAATTTAACGCTGTATGGATTTTATAATTGGCGCATTGAAATACAATTTTAAGTTTTTCTGCGTTTTGGGAAAAGGAATTATCATAAATGCGATTTTATACTTAAATCCCTATTTTAATTATTTAAATAGTAATATCCGGTCAGGATGTTACATAGAAAACTCTCTACACTCTCATTTCTCACGTTTTAATACTCTCCATGCTCTCCTCCAAACAGCCATACCATAAGGCATCCTTACAACCCCACAACTTTCCTTCCTCTCACCATTATTACCCCAATATTGGCCCGTTACACACTAAAACGAAAATATCATTTAAGTCCATTAACTTGTGAGTTCAATGTAATGTAACTGGTCATTCCATGCCTATTCGGATTCCTACTAAGGTTTCTAGGTCCTCCCTAGCATAGCAAAACCAAAAATTTAATAGAACATGAACAAGTCAAGGCTAATTTGCATTAGCCGAAGTTCGAGCCCACATCCTCCCAATTACTAAGCAAAGGCACAACCAATCAACCAATTCATGTTTTGTGATAATTCATACTCATCTATAATTATATTATCATGCTCTTTGTTCTAGCATCCAAGCGGAATAATAAAATAATTGAATTCACTGATTGCATAATCGTCAACAAAAGAAACACCCTTCAGTCTAGTATACGGCACGAACTCCATGAAAGCAGTGGAAATTGGGCAATCATCACTACAACGAGAACATTTCAACAAAGACCTTAATAAAAATTGCCTCAATACCTGCTTGGATCTGCTAGTAGAAAGAAGAGAAAAGGTCCACATACAAGAAGCGACAACCAAACAAAGAGCGTCTAGAAAGTACAACTCAAAGTTGCATCCAAGATTGTTTCATTAAGGGGATCTAGTCTGGCGGATGGCAAGCAATTCAAATTGGAAGGGCCTTTCCAAGTACTTGAAGATATCAACAAAGGCGCATACAAGTTAGAAATGTTATCTAGTGAACTTATCCCTAATACTTGGAATGTGTTCCATCTGAAGTTTTATTTTAGTTAAATGTTTTGTTTAATACAATGTAACACTTGTAACCTTGGTGTACTCTTTCGTTACCTGGTCTTTTATCCTTAATGAGGGTTTTGGTTATGAAGGTTTTAACGAGGCACCCACATCGTTAATAAAGGAAAGGGTTACCATAAGATTCCATTGTTCTTTGTCCTTAGTTCATCAATTTAGTTCCCAGCTACTAATCTAAGTGGTACTGGTCAAACCCTTGACTTAGCTCCCAGCCACTAATCTAAGTGGTACTCAGTGGCGGATCTTGAAAAAAAATGTTGGAGGAGCCAAAGTAATATAATTTTGAGATCATTAGATTCGATCATTAGTATAATGCTTTAAGAAATGACTTCTCTAACTGAATTGATAATTAGTATAATGCTTCAAAATATGTGAAGAAATAGAGTCTATCTTCTTTTCATCAATGGTTTCTTTTTTATCACTTTTAAAAAATAAATTTATTCTTTTTATTCTTTATCAATATTTTTTTTTGTAAATAACATTAAAATATAATTTATCATACTATTTTTTTGGTATAATTACTGATTTGGTACCCCAATTTTTTGGTTAAGTTCAATTTGGTCCCCATATTTTTGGTTTGTTCAATTTAGTACCCCAATTATCTAGAAAGATTCAATTTGGTCATCTCCGTTAAGTTAGAGTTAACATTGTGTCCGTACATGACACATGTCAAGCCGTGGAATTTTTTTAAAATTTATAAAAAAAATTAAAAATTTGTTATTTTTTTTTTGTAAAAATTTATAAACTACCACATATTAGTTTACCATCGTGCCAGGTGGTAGCTTACAATCATGACACGTGACAGTGGTAATAATTGTTTTCAATTTAGTCATCTATTTAAATTTTTGGTTCAATTTAGTACCCCAATTTTTTAAAATGATCAAATTTCATCCTCTCCAATTTGAGACCAAATTAGTAAATAAGTTTAATTACAACTTATATATACACGTTACACTAACTTTTTCTAATATATACATCAAATCATTTCACCTAAATACTTAAATTATTTTATTTTTTACATTTCTTACCTTTGTAATTTTTTACACATGAAATTTTTTACACTTGTAAAAAATAAAATAATTTGAATATTTAGGTGTAGTGATTTGATGTATAAATTCAAAACAATTATTTTAACATGTATATATAAGTTGTAATTAAACTTAGTTACTAATTTGGTTTCAAATTGCAAAGGATGAAATTGGATCATTTTAAAAAATTGGGGTACTAAATTGAACCAAAAATTTAATAGAGGACTAAATTGAAAACAACTATTACCACAACCACGTGTCATGATTGTAAGCTACCACGTGGCATGATGGTAAGTTAACACATTGCAATTTTTAAATTTTTTAAAAAAAAATTACAAATTTTATGGCTTGACACATGTGCTGTATGGACACGGTATTAACTTTAACTTAACGGAGAGGACCAAATTGAATCTTTTAGATAATTAGGGTACTAAATTGAACAAACCAAAAGTATGGAGACCAAATTGAACTTAACCAAAAAATTGGGTACCAAATCAGTAATTATACCTATTTTTTTTTTATAATTGAGACACATAATTATTAAATGAAAAATATATTATAGTCAAGTCACAATTAAAATTCAGTTATGAAAAAATAAATAATATATTATTTGTTTTTCTTCTATATTAATAAAAAAATTAATATATAAAAGCTCATGAGATAAAAAATAATGTTTTCATTATTCATACAAGGGACAAGAAAGGGATATGATAAATGAGAAATGAGAACAAAAATAATGAGTTTGTTTCTAACTTTTCTTTCTCTTCAAAAACAAAAAGAAAACATATGAGAGTGAGAAATGATTACAATATGAGAGTGAGAAATGATTACAATTTGTGAAGAACAAAAAAGATAATGAGAAGGAAAATAAAAATTATCTTAATAAATATTTGGTTTAATTACTCTTTTGATTCATGTTTTGGTTTAAAAATGTTAAATTGGTCCTTCAGTTTTTTTTAATTTCAATTTGGTCCCAATTATTGAAAATTTGATACAATTTGATCTTTTACAATAAATTTTGTTAAATTTCTTAAAACAAATCAATGACTTTTGTTATTAAAATTGAAACTCTTAATATGGATGATTTGCTTTGTTGGTGTAATTAACATAATTCTAGGATCAATTTTTGGACAAAAAATAGAGATCAAAAGAGAAATTAAACCTAAATTTAAGTGGTACTGGTCGAATCATTGACTTAGTTCTGAGCCACTAATTTAAGTAGTATTGGTTGAACCTTTAACTTAGTTTCCAACTACTAATCTAAGTGGCATTGGTCAAACCCACGACTTGACCCCTAAGTAACAACTTAACTCACTACCCAAATAAGTTGTTTAAACAAGTAAGCCAAGGAAAGCAATAAAGTGAAAAACACAAGTCATCATCAAAAGAGTATTTTCATTATGATTCAACCGGTCCATACAAAACAGACGATAATATATTAGGTCAATATACAAACTACAAAACCAAAAATAAACAAACTACTATTATTACATATCTGCAACATCCTTAACATTTTCCATCTCTTCATCAACTGTGTGGCCAATAGTGGGAGAATGGCTCAACTTGGTTGTACCCTCGTCAGCATGATCACCCTCAGCGTTCTTGGTCGCATGCTTGGCAATCTTTGCGGCCATTATCTCCTCCATGTCTAGCATGCGATCGTCACATACATCCAGATTGATGCTGAAGTGGCAATCAATAGTCGACACATCCTAATTAAGGAACTTCACTTGCCTCAACGCCTTTTGGAGGTCATTAACATATTTAGATATAACATACTGACGAAGGTTGAAGATATCAGCCTCAACCTCTTTCAGAATCATCTATTTTTTCTCCATACCTTCCTCGAACTTCTTTAACTTCTTCTCAGAGGCACCCTCCAACCTTTGACCTTCTTCACTTCCTCCTCAAAGTTCTTCTCGATTGCCCACTTAGACTTGTTAGCCTCAACCTTCTTTTTCAAAGTGGCAAGTTCCTCCACGAACTTTTTCTTTTGCTCCCCACCAACCAACTCACCCTGTAGCAAAGTAGCTACCATCCGACTCATAATCATTGACCATGATTGGAACTCCAACAAAGCCTTCATGGCACCATTTAGTTCTACTATATCAACAAGTTTCACCTCTTGCTCAGTAAGGTTGAGCTCTATACTCTTCCCCAAGCAAAGGCCAGGGCCATCAAGGCCACCAAGTTCTAAAGTACCAGGGTAAGAACTCGGTGTGGCACCCTTGGCTAAAAACCTGATTTTCTTCTTGTCCTTCCTCTTCTCCCTTTGCTTAGAACGAGCGGGCCTCTTCATGGCACTCTCAAACTTGTGAGTCTCAACCACTAGACGAGTCTAATTTGGAACTTTAGCTTAACCCTTTTTCTAGGCAGCCTCGAACATATGCCTCCTCAACTTGATGAAGACGTTTTCGTCCGCGCCCACCTTAACAACATATTGGGCCATGTAGCCTACAAAAACGCAAACTTTTTAGATTAGCCAAATCACACAAGGTATGGGAAAAGGTAAACTCACCGCTTATATCATTAGCCGACTTAGGTGAAAGATAACAATGCACTATCTTCCGGGTCGGGATCTTCTTAGGAAGTTGTTCCAACACTTCCATTATCCGCCTACTCTTTGCATACAACGAACTCTTGGTGATATCCTTGTATCTGTTAGGCTCTATCGCCTAGTAGAACGAAAACTTCGACTTACTGTAAGACCCGTAAAAATTAATTAATTAAATAATTAATTAATTAATAAATGCGGGTAGGAAGAGCCTTTATGGCATTAAATTGTTTGATGTGATGTGGAAGAGTACTAGCTCAAATGGTTGAGAGTACTTGATTGTGTGAGAGGACTTGGGTTCGAGTCCTATGTATGCCTTTTGTGTGTTATTTGATTTATTATTATTTTGATAATAGGTTTGTGAATAGTGAGTGAAATCATAATTATAGGATTATAATAGTTATCACTAAATATGAATTGGCATAGTGGTTGTGCTTTGACCTTATGAGTGGAAGATCATGGGTTCAAACCTTGTTAGAGGTAAAATAGACTTTATTTTTTGGCTAAATGAAGTTGTGGGAGTGAATGTGAAAGGGCAAAGGAAAACCGTAGCAGAAAGGGGCAGCCAAGAAGGGCTGAAAACCCCCTATATAATTAACATTGAATAGGAATTAAAACCATAATTAAGCCCAATTTCGTTTTTAGTTTTAAACCCATTATCAAGACACCTATAAAAGCTAAATTCTAGGTGGAAGGAAGGGTTTTGGCAGTGTTGTGAACTGGTTTGGGAGGAGAACGAAATTAGGGTGTGCAAGGGGCTGAAGCAAGGGCAATTGGTGAACCAAGGAACTTTATCCTCCTTCAACTTTTAATCAGGAATTCCAGGTTAGGGGAGCTGCCCTTGTGCGTTTAAATTAACGGATATGTGTTATGGTTTTGGGTCATTGTTGTTTCAATTGGTTTTTGTGGTCATGCAATTTGTCTCACATGTGCTGTCATTGGGAGTGTTGGCTGAAGTTTGTTTACACATTCATGATTGGTATTATATGATTAGGAGAAGGGTTTGGTATGGAATGTGTCATTGTTGAATTTGGACACGAAGTTGGTAGTCCGTATGAATAGAAACCATGATTATGAGGGTTGTTTGTCATGTTAATCTGTTGGTAATGGTGGAATGCTATTTTGGTATGATTTTAGTTTGGTTTGGCATTGTTTTGGGTGAATAGCATGCGTTAACACAGAGGAAACTCTGCAACTCTCGCCCAATCTCGTCTAAGCGAGAGTTGCAGAGCCTTGTTTTAGTTTTGAATCGCGCTTCTCGCTTGGGCGACTTGTGTCAGGGTTGAGCGACCGAGACTCTCGCTCAAGTGAGAGAGGCTCGCCTAAGCGAGGTCGCGATGAAGCCTGCGCGTGTTGAGCGCGACTTCTCGTCCAGGCGAGGGGTTTTGAAGTGTTGAGCGACTAATACTCTCGCTTAGGCGAGAATGGCTCGCCTAAGCGAGGTCGCGAGGAGACATTGGTGCTGATTACATTGAGTTTTCGTCCAGGCGAGGAGATTCAGGTGTTTGAGCAAATGGGATCTCGCTCGGGCGAGAGGGGCTCGCTTAAGCGAGACAACGTGGTGCAGTCATTGTTTCATGCTCGCTCAAGCGAGATGATTCAGCTTAGGCGAGATTAATGTGCTCGCTTGGGTGAAAGCACATGGCTTAAGCGAGAATGGCTAGAAGCCAAGCTTATATGCACTGTTTGGATTGTTGGCTTGATATTTCTTAAAGTGTAGTAACTATATGCTTGTGGTTGCGGTGTTTGGGCTTGAAGGACTAAGTCCAATAAGGGTCTGGGATGTGCTTGATGGTTGGACGCATGATGGGCATGGAACTGTGTAGTTCCCGTTGGCTGCTAAGTGGCGAGGAGTCCTTAGTATGGTGATTACATGCGTCGAACGCACGATGGGCAAGGAACTGTTATGTTCCCGTCAGCTGCTATTGGGCGAGGAGTCCATAGTATGGTGATTGCGTGCGTGCCATGGTCCGAGCGAGGGAGGCTTGGACGTTTTACTACAGACGAGGAGTCTATAGGGCAGGACTATGAGCAGGATAGGCTCATAGGGTTGGACCACGAATGGGATTGTTTCGTGGAAGCACAATGAAGTCCCAAGACCTAGTTAATGCATATGACTCATGAAGGACTATGAGATCAAGGATGGGTAATTTGAAAATAATGAAATACTTTAGTGAGGTTAGCTTCTTTGGGATGGATGACTATGTTTTATGTATTTATATATCTTGCATAGCTCACCCTATCTGTGTGTGTGTGGCGATGATGGAATAACTTGTTATTCAGGAGCATATGATTTGACAGGTGAGCCAAGAGATGCTTAGAGGCGGAGAGCAGGGGCTACATGGGGCTTTTGAAAGAATTTACATTTTTTAGACTTTTGATGTAATATTAATTATGTTAAACATTAGTGGAATTGTAATAATGCAATTATGAATTTTTGAATTATCTTACAGTTAGAGTTTTTAAATTCCAGTGTTTTTGGGAAATGAACTTATAATAAATGTGATTTTATTTTCTTATTTTTATTTAATTATTTAAACCCGTAATATCCTATCGAGATGTTACACTTACCATCGTCATCATAAAAGTATGACCTACCGGCCTCGGTCATAGTAACCTTGAAGAACCTATCCTTAAATCTCTTAAAAGACTAAGAGTACCCATAAAGTAAACTCTTTGGAGTATGAGACAAATATAGGGCTTGGCAAATAAGTCGGAATTCTTATAAACCACCTCAGCTATTCAGATGAAGCTGGGTAGGAGCAACATTCAAAGGATGAAGGACACTCATGGTGAACTCCTCAAACAGTAGCCAAACATGTAATTGTACAAAGAAAGCTAGATACATGTAAAAGAACTCCTTTTTCATCCCCCTCATGACCATGACAACACTATCTAGAACACTCACTCTTATAAGGAATGTTATATCACATCTCACTCGCTAGTAAAAAACGTATATACTATTGAGCCAGGTAATCAACAATCTCGACCACCGAAATTTAGAGGTCGCAAGACAAACTTCTTCATGAACCCATTCGTACCCAGCCCTTCTAGGAAGGGAACTCTCAATGTGCTCCTCAATAGAATCTTCCCTATGCTCCCTAGTGACTTCCATAGTCACCCCTAAAACCCTAAATAAAGAACCCAGGACATTTCTAATGATCGACCACTACTCGGCCCCTCACCAACACTCACATTGGATTTGCTATACGAAATACCTCATAGTACTCGAACTCTTGGTGTTTCTCGTAGTAATTATGCAGAGAGAAGTAGAAACAACAATATTCTGCAACTTAGTGCAAATGATGGAAAGTGAAGCCCCATTTATAAGTGAACTGGAACACTTTAGTTTCCCACCCCAACCTATACCAACAGTGATCAGCTCCCAACAGAAAGCCTAATTATCACAACCTTTGAAATTCCAAAGGTCAGCTTGATTCTAGTAATATTATGATAGCCACCAACTCATATCATGTCAATCAGAGACTATGCACCTTCCTAGACACATTAAACCTCTTCGTCGCTTCTGCTCCTCAAGACTAGGGGGATATTATACATATAGGGTCATACAACCAAAGAAATACAAATTTTCTTTGCAAAAAGAACCATAAGTCGAACACCATAAGCCAAGGTACCATAAACCGAGAAGTCAACATCCAGATGCACATGGCCGCTATCTCACAATCTTCAATATATAAATATGTTAAGACTGGGGGGTTGTTGTACTTTACATGGGCAAGACACCCCCCATGGTACACAGCTTGGGGGGCTGGTGAGACTATACAACCAAAGTACCCCCTAACGTACACAATCCAACCGAGTACTTGTCGGCCTTGTAGAACAACATATGCTCGGACCAAGATGACACACCAAGTTAGCATAATCACCACTCAAAGAAGATAAATGTAATGTTAATTAACTCATCATGATTAGCAAGTAATTAGGTCAACTAAACCAAAGCCCAACCATGTAAGGCCCATGATCCTAGTATACAAGGCAAATTTTACGAAGTACATGATTTCGTTTTTTTTAACATTGATTCCCTAATACCTCGGACTGACTTAATCATTAAAGTGTCTTTTGCAAGCATCTCCCTCCTTTTTTGTTCATGACAAGAAGACACGGTCCCTTTAAAGTCGAGTTTGTGAACTCTTGAAACTATTTAAAAGACTTTACGGGATATATTTCGTAAGAACAATTTGGAATGGTATATTATTGTTATTATTTTAATTTTATTGTAAATAATTTTTTTATAGATGATTTTTAATTAAAAAATTGTTAACTTTAAATAAAACTATCAAATTGAAAAGAAGGTTAAATTTAAAAAAAAATGGTAAAATTGATAAAATAATTATATTGTTTTGAAAAAAATATTTAAAGAATAAATTTGAATAATAAATATGGACACTAAATAGAATTTTTTTTATATATAAGTATAAATAAAAGGTGAAGAAAATAATTATTTTAAATTTCAGTGATTAATAAATAATTCATTTGTTTTTAAAATAAACAAATTGGAACGAGGGCCCAAATATTTTACCCAGGGCCCATATGATCGGACGCAAGGGACGAAGAACTGAAACTTGAGGAAGAAGAGAAAGCATGACCCTCTTGTTGTGTCCGATCGAAGAAACCAGCCATGGATTTGTGTTCGTGATTTGAGCCACGCTACGCTCACTTCGATTTGAATCCTAACACTCCTCACTTTCCCCAACCCATATATTTTTTTCTCTCCAAGTACTTTCCACAATGATGTCCCCGAACCGCGTCTCAGAGGATCGGGGCAACCCACCTCATAATTTCAGGTAAATTTTCCTCCTTTTCTAAAAATTTAGCCAAAATCATTTCTGGGTGTGCTCTACTTTTGTTCTTTTCTTTTTGAATATCTTTGAACGGTTTAATTTCTGAGGATATTTGTTTGCTGTTCAATTGGGAGTGTGACTACGAGCATTGAAGTGTGGCAATATTTTACTGTTTCCTAATGTGTCAACTTTTTTACGAACTGGGTTGAAGCCAATTGGCCTTCTTTTGGATAGTTACCGCAAACATTGCTTATTTTTCGGTGGAGTATCTTTGTGTAGAGGGAAAAATTGAAGTTAGTACTAGAGCAAAGACAATACTCTCAATGGTTGCACTTTAATCTCTAACTTGGTTCAGCTTATTTTGAAGAAATAGTCGGTTCATCTTATTTTCTTTCTGAGAGAGTTTTTTTGAGAAATAAGTAATTATTTTCAAGAAATAGTCAGTTGCCAAATATTTACTGCATACTTGGAGGGAGAATCTGCCGCCTGTAGTGGTTCTACCGAGCTCGAGCAGGATTGTTTTCAGTGGATGATATGCGCGATCTGTATAGAGAAAGTAGTATCTTAAGCTTAATCCATTAGCATGTGTTAAAGAAGCAATATAAAACTCTCTTTTGTCTTCACCTAGTTTTTTAAGCCTTTGAGATAGTTATGATAATGTATCAGAAGCTTTAGGATCAATTGGTCTGGAGCATGATCGTTTTGTCCCTGTTTGTCTAACTAAAAAGTTGAATTGTAATACGAGCCAAAGGTAGGTGTATGTATTATCGAAGCTTTAAGTGCTAAGAGATCGTGCATGAAGGGTATTATTGGAGATGTAATACAAAAGCATGCATGTGACAGTACTTATTAACTTAAGCTTTTGTGAGAGTTGATTTAGGATGGCGTCTATGGTGGTTAACTAAGTATACTGTTTTATTCATTACGTGTTGTGGCATTCTCATTGACATTCTACTATACCAAACTGGTTAGCGTTTGGTTACATAATTTGATTATTAAGAGACGAAGGTTGTGTGTTGGAACTTTTAACTTCATTTGCTCTTATTGGGCTGATTGTACATTTCAATTTGTAGACAGACACCCTTGCAGATAATCCATATTCTTGCGAATTTCATGAGGATATGGTCAATATACTCCATGTACCGCTACATTCAGCAGACTGGTGCTTCTGTTGTTCTTTTTCTGTTTGCCTGCCTGGCCCCAGCGTCCATCCTATTTTTGATTTTGCAGAAACCTTGGAGAGGCAGGCCTCTTTCTAATACACAGGTGAATTTAATTTCTAATCACTGCAAAGAATATACTAAGAAAAAAACATTGAATTTCATATAAAGCTTATTATGAAAGCACATTCCTTACTAATACCATTTGTCTTTTCAGGTTGTTCCTTCTATAATAAATGGTGGTATAACAGCCCTTTATCTGGTCTTGTGGGGAAAGGGACTGAAATCATGTGGACCAGCTAGGTTGGTTTTATATTCTGAAAGAAAATTTCAGTAGATAACTTTAATATGTCAAGTGCCCAGTCTTAATTGCTTTGAGTTGTGTCACGTCATGGCTGATGCTCAGTAATCACTGATTTCCAATTTGTCATCATCCAAGTCCAATTGAATCATTGATGTCATCGTACCATTTTATAGCCATTTCTTGATCATGTTAGTATTGAGGTGTTGTTGGTGCTTTAATTTTGATGAGAACATATTTTTATGGTTGTACTAACTCAATTTAATTATTCTTATTCTTATTCTTATTCTTATTAATTTAGAGCAATATTGGCTGAGTATTCTGGTGCGGTTCTTGGAGTACTTTCTGCAGTGTTATATGGTAGGAGAGCTCATATGTGGAAAAAGGTAACCCTTTTCAGATACTCACGTTGTTAGTTATACCATACAACCGTGAAGCCATGTTCTCTAATCTATTTAAATACCTATTCTACAAGAATGTTTTTGCAATATTTCTCCTCTCTACTTTATCTGTATTGATGAATCTGTTATAACATTTTGGTGGGTTAGTTTTGTATAGGTCTTTACCCGAGGTACCGATTCCTATAAATAGGAGTTGAGTGTTGTAATACTCCATACGAAAAACATTGTAAATGATATAATGGGAGGTGAGATCTTATTGTAATCCAAACTACAAAACTTTTAATGCAAGTACTCAAAAAGAAAAAAATGATAATTGAAAATTAAAGATATTTACACATTTTACACTCACAATCATCATGAATCTAGGTGCAATAAGAACCTTTAGAAACTATTAGAGAAAGCAAGAGAGAAAGAAACTGAATTTTTTATTTTCTGAATGAGAAATAGAAAACATGTAGGAGATAGAAATATGGTCAAAGCATCTTCCCATTGATCAAGAACTGGAATATGTTGAACTAGAAGTTGCTTGGCTAAAACTTTTTCTTGAACAAAAAAGATATCAATTTCCATATAAATGATTATTATGTTAAGAATAGGATTGTGAGCAAGCACAACTGCACTCTGATTATATGGTAAAACACAGTAGAAGTAAAAGGAACAGCCAGCTCAGTTAACAAAGTCTGAATCCACAAAATTTCAGGAAGTCTGAATCTACAAAATATTAGCTGTGGCTTGAGCTAGACTTCTATATTCTGCTTCAGTACTTGACCTGGCAACTACCTGCTGTTTTCTTGACCACCAAGAGATTAAACTTGGACCTAAGTATATACACCTGAGGTTGATCTATGATCATCTGGATTTGATACCAGTCAACGTCACAAAGACCCTAAACAGAAAAAGGTGTGTTTGAAGTAGTTGGTTTTAGATGAAGCTCATGATGCATTGATCCTTGTAAGTATCTTGGAATTCTTTTTACTGCTACCCACGGAGACTCAAGGAGGATTTGCCTGACAAACTTTGCTGACAACAAAATCTCTTTTAGTGCCGTATTTTCAGTGGATCTAGGATAGGATCTGATATGATTTTAGAAAACCTTGAGAAACTATTTAGAGAGAAAGTGAGAAAAGAGAGAAACAAATTGAATCTTTTTATTTATTTTTTTTCTGAATGAGAGGTAAAATAAGGAATTTATAAAGTGAATAGGTATTTTACAAACTGCTACTGACACCTGGCATATTGGAATGGACAGATGTTAATAGTAACTATACTATTAATAAGAATAACAAACTACCAAGCACATGCAGTTGAGAACTACTTTTCTTTAATAGAACTCTAATATATCTGTTTTGGAGGATCACCTCCCCTGTTGTCATTTCCTTCTTCTCTCTAGTAGAAAACAGCATTTTTTTTTTGGGTAAAAATCTATATGAAATTGTTTCATCTAATTCTCTGATAAAGTAATATTAAAATATTTAAGCCATATTTATCAATCTCAGCATTGCGCAGTGGCCAACTCTGTAAATGCTATGGTGGCAAGTGAGAAGTTATTATAATGCAAACTACATGGTTTTTACTGCTAGTACGCAAAGCAAAATGAAAACCGAAAATTAAAGAAATTCATGATAAATAAAATGTCATATTTTATTCTAGGACAATACGAATGTAATAAAATGATTGATGATGGTGAATTTGATAGAAAAAAGGACATAAATTAGATAAAAATAAGTAGAATGTGAATGGGGAGGTTTAAGTGAAGACAGAAACGAACTTGGTAAGAAAGTAGTCCAAATGTGAGGGAACAAAGGTCAAAATATAACTTTTTTGAGGATTGGTTTAGGATGAAGGGTATTAAATCCTATTTTGTTTCTTGCTAAAAAGTGCATTAAACATTGATGAATAAATCACAATTTTACCCACAAAAAATCCCTAAACAAGATCACATGAGTGAAAAAGGGTTTTTGAAGCCTATCGTGGTATTGCCTCTATAGATATGAATTTCTGCTATTACCGTTCCATATTGTGAATCCCTCATAAACCTAGGGTGCTATACTCAACTGCTTATGGATCACTACTGATTACTATGATCTAAGCCCAGGTTGTACTATTATATATGAAACAATGTGATCTGTGTTGTTGGTTGCGATTAATGTGTTTGAAAAACGAATTTAAGATATTAGGATCCTCTCTAATCCAGTGTATACTTTCTTATTTTGAACCAGATAGGTGGCCTAGTTGCCATGCTGGCATCTTTGTTCCTGTTATCAGAAGGATGGGCTACTGCAACGTATTCTCCATTCTATATCCTCACTCAGAGTGTTATTTTTATCTTAAATTCTCAAAGTTTTCTTCTAAAATATCTTTTATTCCATGTATTCTTTGTCTTCTCTGTCAAGTTTTTCATACTTTTCATCTTCTCCATAAGTGTTGTAAACTTAACAAGAATTTACCTTGGGAGGATCGAGATAGTTCTGAGTCTCAGACAGAACCAGTTTTGGGCCTGAAGTTAATGTTAATACCTATAATTGCTGGTATTCTATCTGCACTGAGGAGAGTCATTGCTCGGCGTGTTTCTATCAAGGTGGTACATACTTTGTGTTTGGTGCATGGTGCTTTGAGTGTTTCCATAACCAAGAACATATTTTTTCCTTTCAGAATCAACTTAAAAGGCGGCTCCATGCCTTAACTATTGCTTCTGCAACATGTTTTATGTTTCCCATTGCCATGTGGGACATGATCATAGTGAGTTCTGTGTAATTTTCACTTTAAGGTCTATATTAGATATGGTTATGTCTTCTATGGAATTCTTGTATTGTTTGTGGTTTTGGCTTGTTTGACATTTGGCAATTGTTTCTCACTTCTCTTTTGGGTCCTTCAGGGCTCATCATCCGAATCTGATAACAATAAAAAGTTACCGTTCTCTGCTTGGGCCTTCTTCAGCACTGTTTTGTTTGGAAACATTGTGATATTCTATGCTGACAGTATTGCAGAGGAGAGGTATGTCATGAATGATGGTAATCTTGCCATAAGTAAAGGCTAACTGTGTACTAGGATGTTTATGAATTTTGAAATTGCGTTTCATATGCTCTTTAGATTATCAGAGAAGGTTCTATAAAATAGCTATTAAGTAATGTCATTCCAGCGGTAATATTCGCCCAATTGCATGGGAAAGTATTATTAAATTTTTAGTTTTGTGAAATTATAATCCATGTGTAGAAATTAGTTGACATCTATCGGACTTCATTAAATGACTATGAAAAACTTGAGTTTAAATTCAAAATTGATCTGGTATGCTCTGAATTATATTTGGATTTTGATGTTGTGAATTAGCTCATAATCTCTTTTGTAGATTGCACATGGTTTTCTCCTCACCAAGGCATTTAGCAGCAGCTAGTGCATGCATCATCATAATGGAGAATTTGTACAAAATGGATTTTTCTCTTGCAGGATTCACAATTTGCTGCTTAATATTAGGTTTTGGTATGTAAAAGCAGTTCATTTTGAATATTAATGTTCTCTTTAAATTTTGCTTTTCATGGATTGTTTGCTGAACTGAACTTGTAGCTGAAAATTCTTTGTCAAACCTTTCCAAGTTTTCATTTTTTATTTTTTATTTATTTTTTATATATTAGGGTTGCACATAGGGGTATTTATTTATAAAAGGAAAATACAAAGAGATGATGTATAGTGCTTATAGCTTACTCATGACCAAGATGATTTTTTAGCCACTCTTTGATGTTCTGTCCATGACTGTTTCAACGATCTAACTTGCAGATAGATCCAGCAGCCCTGCTGCATTCCTAGTTTTTATCTTTACATTTTCTTCTGTTTTTGTTTTTTTCTTAGTTTTAGAGGAAATATTTCCCATTCCCTTATTTTACTTATTCTATCTCTTCTGTCTGATGAAATGTTTTTCTAAAATAAACAAACATGACAAAATTAATAAATGTTAGTGCTCTGAATTTGCTTTTCTTACGAAGTTCATTCGGAAAGAAAAGAGGTAGGTTATATAAAAGCAAAGTTTAAAGCTGTGTTTGATTTCTGTTTCAAAAGCTGTTTTGAGTTTGAAAAGAAAAAGTAAATAGACACCCACACACAGCTTATTACTCACCACTTGCAACACCACTCCTGATGACCGGTTCTTGAGCTAGGACTGCAAAGAGAAAACACCTCCCAACTCTTTGATGCAATTTTCAAAACTTGATAAATTTTGGACTAGAAATTGATTGCCAAGTAGCATTAAATTATTTAGAAAACTTTCTTTGAAACCAAAAGGTGAGAAGGAAATCAAACTGACCCTAACTTGTTTATATAAAACTCAGCTGCTCAGAGTCTTTATACATTTGTTTCATCCCCTGGAATTTAAATGAAACCTATATATTTTGGTTTTTTCATTGCCTTCTCTTACTAGTAATAATCTGATTTTATCAGCATATAAAATTTTTTAAGGCTTTCTTGTATCTGTTTTTCTCTTTTAGTAGTTAATCTTAAATGCTCAATGTAATGGAATTATGTAGGGATACACGAAGCAACTTCATTGGAGCTCAATAGAAAAGATTCCATTCAAAATTCAGATTCATCAATTAGAGAATTTGATGATCCAATCCAGATGTCACCCCTACCTACTTGATGTATGTGTAATTTATTCCTTCAACTTATTATTAAATATGAATTTATTGCCAATTGTTTGTTTGGTCCATGTGTGAGTGGGGTTGATTAGCAGTTTATGATGATTTGCTACTGATTCTTACATAGTGTGTGGCTGATTACCAGTTTTTGTAATATCTGTTTCTGTCTGTTTAATGTTCAATGTGAACAATAATATTATGAACATCTAAAATTATTTAGAGATATAAGTAGGAATATTAAGAATTGATAGAGAACAAGAAAAATGCATGATAGAAACTGGTATAGAGGAGTGTTAGCAGCACACTTTCTACCACAATTTATTTAATATACTTCACTATTGGTTGAAATTTATTGAAAACTATAAAATCAGCACAACAGTCATTAAACAGGAAGTGATAGCAACCAAAATTTGTGATTTCCAATAAATTTCAGCCAACTTACATTCTCTTTGAAATACTTTCTCTGTTATTGGTTGAAAATTGATTGAAAACCTTCAATTTTGGTGGGTCCTCGGTTTCATTCAGTGACTCTTGATTTTGGTAGATCCTAGTTAATTTAAACCAATAAAAGGGAGTGTTTGAAAGAAATAGTTAATAACATCGTCTCTGTTTATCTCAAGGTGTCTTCATTTAGTCTGTGTTCAGTATTGGTACACAAAAATATGGACTCTGTTGACCCATAGTATCATTTTGTTGTGAACTAGTTTTTGCAGACAAGATGTGTTATCTGTTGTGAAGATATGTTTTGTTGAACACCACTTTTGGAAGCTCCAGCATCTAGTTTGCTACACACCAAATTCTTGATGATTGATCTTATCTTTGTTGGTTTGAGAACCAATTTTGATCTACAAAGTTCATTATTTTGCTTCCTACAAGATCATTACTAGTCCCGTAGTTATTGAGTAGTTTAGGAGTAATTTTCCACCATGAAAAAAGCAGCAGCATTGTTCCTGGTCGTGGTAGATGTTCTTTGAATCTTTGTTATAATTGAATCATCCATATCAGCTAACTACACATTGTAATGAAATTATGAATATGCCAATCTCTGTTGGATTTTCCCTGTATATTATTTCCACTCTTTCTCTTTCTCTCTCTTTTTTGTTTCCTTAAAAGTATATTTTATGATATCGGTTTAGAATGTTTGTATGATGATGAATCAGAGTTATCAATGTTTTTAAGACCAAATCGGTGGTAAAAACATAAGTTCATAGTTCGACCGTGGTTAAACCGGTATTAATAAAAAAGTTTATAAATAATGTTTACTAAATATATTATCATAATTTTATAACACTAAAATCTATAATAAAATATCATTTTACGAGATGCTAACATCCCAAGTATATATAGAAGATAAAATCAAACAAATAATATTTAAATTTAAATTTTAATAAATTATGACTATATAAAAAAGTAAAAACTTCATCTAGAAAAAAATGATAAACTAATATAATGCAAGAATATCAAAATAATGCATAACAAATACAAATTAATATTAATGAGTAAATTGATGTTTAACAAAGTCATTTATACCTATTTTGTAATTTTTATTAAACGATATTATATTTATTTTATTATACACTTTTAAAATTGAAAAGTAAAAGAATTTCGATGAAGTTTACGCCGTTTCCGGAATTTTTTGTTTTAGTTAACAGATTGATCCCGAAGACAGTTTTCGACTTGATAGTGTTAATAGCCATGCTGCATTTTTGAAAGCTTATTTTCAAACGTATTACATGCATTTTGGAAATTTTGTTTTGGAATGTTTATTTTGGAAAATTTGTTCTGAAATGAAAAGCTTTTTGAATACATTTCTTGTGTTTCGAAAAATTTGTTCCGCAATATGTTTCATGTATTTTGAAAATTTTGTTTCAAAAATTAGAATTGTATTATGAAAATTTTGTTACGAAAATCTTGTTTTCAAAATTATATTCTAAAAGTTATGATTTCTTTTTGGAATAAGTAATCCAGAAATTAATTTTACAAAATGTAAAATTGTGATTTTGAAAATTATGGCAATGTTAGCTATTAGCAGATATTTAATTTTGTGTTGTTATTTTCTGTTTCAGTTTGTTTTGATGCAGTCAAATAAGTTGGTTAATTTCAGTCCAATTTCTTAGGCATATACAGGAAGTCTAGGTCATCTAACTACCCACGCGTTTAGCATGTAAATCGTGGGTATGGTTACTGTCAATTACTGTTGTATATGATTTTAAAGCCAACATATGTTTTTGAATTAAATAAACGATTCTTTTGCACATACCTTTAGAGTAATCTGTTATGTGTTCAACAGTTAACAGTTGGTCTCAGAACTCCTTCATAAGGAGTGATCTTGGATTTAATTGAGTGTGAGAGAAACAATTGTGAGTGTGAAAATAAACCACATATTTATTTCAGAGAGAGAGAGTGTAACAAAATAGCCGAAAGCAACAACAACCGGTGTGTGATAAAGACGAAGTTCGAAATTGGAGAGAAACAATTACTAGGGTTCGTTAAAGGATACACAAACATAGATGGGATGGACGAAGGGCACCATAAACACAGAATCAAAGGGAAAAAACGAGATACACAACCACAAACACTTACAAACACATATCAAAAGAGGGGAACACAAAGAACACCAAAACACAAGAGGGATGGAACATGGGTGAGGTCGAAACGTGGATCGATCGGAGGGCGGGGAGAATGGAGGAGGTCATGCCACTTGGGGATAACGCCAAGATAAGTGAAGGGAGGGTCACCACTTGAGCGGAAAACTCAAGATAAGACCATTGTCGCCACTTGGGTGGAGCACCCAAGATAAGACTGTGAGATTTGACACAATCGAATAAAAGAAGATATTCAACTAAAGCAAATAGAAAATTCAAATAGAAATTCAAGTATCATAATGTTTTATTTATGTACAAATCACATCAATTACTATTTGTACTGTGTGTTGTAAATAAAA
>Ga0214542_1002155_pt1 | contig 40763 bp, 35 predicted proteins | sample CNSS1metaG_FD_160096 | JGI IMG/M metagenome (GOLD analysis project Ga0214542, IMG submission 160096) | Root nodule microbial communities from cowpea collected in UCLA plant growth center, Los Angeles, California, USA - CNSS1 | ecosystem: Host-associated > Plants > Roots > Nodule | place: USA... | reverse complement strand
CAAACATGCTCAATGCTTCAGATGCTATAAAAACATGCAAGAACATGAAAAAGATGATTAAAGCACAAGTTCTTGAAACTTTAAAATGAAAATGCAAGAGAGAAAGGTTAGAGAAGAGAGGACACCATAAATTTTTATACTGGTTCACTCAAACCTGAGCTACATCCAGTTTGTCAAGGTAACCTGAGCTTCACTTTGCACTATTTCAAAAGTTTTACAAAGAATCCACCCTTACACTTCCAAAATATGCAAACACACCACAAAAGACTCTTGAATCACACAAGAATCACACCAGCATAGTAAGAACCCTCTTGCAGACCTGGAAAACCACCAAGCACACACACAAAGCTTGAGAAAGATCAAACCTTAGTGATAGCACAGCCTTGCCTACCAAAGACCACTTTCTCCAAGCTTCAAACCAAGCCAAAAGCTTCAAGAATTGATCCAAGATTAATCTTCAACAGCTGCAACACCTACGATCACGAAGGAGAGAGTTTCCACACGTTTCTAGAACCAAATCGTGCTCTAAAATGATCAACAGACCTCTCTTTCGAAAATCACAGCTTTTATAGTCAAACTGTTACGAAATTCAACAGGTTGATTTTCAAATCAATCGGTTGGTTTCACTTAACTTAAGTGAAATCAGTCGATTAAAAACTAAATCAACTTATTGAATTTGTTGCAGTTTAAAACTACTGCAACCAACCTTTTAACCTGTTAAAAAGTCATTCAACAGATTAAAAGAGGCATTTTAACCTGTTGAAAAACATTCAACAGATTAAAAACACACCAAAGACCAAACAACATCTAATTAATGCTTTAAGGTCTACAACATGAATTACAAACTACAAGTACACTTTCTTAATGATGTAATTACATGCAGAGCACATGTTTCAGCCTTGATCACCATGGATATGATCAAATCTCCTTTCCTTCATCAATGTAGGCTTCATTCCAATGTTTATGGCTTCAAGATAGTTCAAAAGAGCTTCATTCAAACTTCATCAAATCTTCAAGAAGCAAACCACCTTGGCTTCTCATGGCAACAGAGTAGGCATCTTTTTACGAAAAACACTATTTTTCGAATTTTTCACGCAACAGGGACCGCCATGCGGTGGTTTCCTACCGCTAGGTGCCAGGTCTCTGGTCTTGTTTCGCTGGGCGGCAAGATCGAGTCGCTGGGCGATTACGATTTTTCTAACTTGCGTAGTTTTTATAAAATTACGTTTTCCAATTTGTTAACCGTTCGATTTAGCTGAATTTTTGACAGAGGGTTCATAACATGTGCCTCTTTAGTTAAACGGTAGGATCCTTGTTTGGATTTCTGTAGATGGAGATATATGTTACGCATGATTGCTAGTTTGGAAGTCTTTAAAGTGCATGATCATGTAGTGATGATAAATTGTGGGCTTGACATAATGCATTTGGAATGAATAGAATGTTGCAGAAACTGTTTTGGAGGTAAATTCAATATGGCATGATTAATTGATACAATAAAATGTGTAAGATATTATTGTGAAACCTTAAGTGATGGTGTAATGAATTCATGATGTATGTGATTGTGTTGGACTATGATCCAGTCATGTGATTATGACTGGATAAGCTTATTTGATGTATGGATTGTATGTTGAGTGATTGGGGTTCTTGGGAACTTGTTCTAAACTGCCAAAAAACTAGTAGCAGTGACGTTTTGGTATGGCGCTTGGTGGCGTGAGGTGTAACGCCAAGCGATAAGGGAAAACCAGAGAAGCATGCAACGCATGGCGCCTAGCAGAAATGGTGACCCGACCAAGCGAAAAATATCTGGTAGAGGCTCTGGAAAGCGCATGGCGCCTGGTGGCATGAGATGTCTGCCAGGCAATCTAGAACAAGTTTCCGCCTAGCGACGCGAGTGATGCGCTAGGCGGTTTTGGGTGCAGAATAGGACTGAGAGAAGGATTCTACACAACTTTGGATGGAGGTCTTGAGACGATGCCTTGGTGAGGACCTAGTTATAATTGTAGCTTGTATTGGGGTAACACGTGGCCATTCGAGGTTGTAACCTGGTGGCCACTCGAGGTTCCTTTATTGGAACACGAGATCTCGTCTATTTTGTTGTGTTCTTCAATCTTCTCCGATAAATCTGTGAGTCAGAGGCCTTTTGTGGAGATTCTATGCATTAGGAGTTCGGCTACGAAGTCTTTCCCCATCATTTGGTGATCAAATCCCAAGTTCATGCTTGGGAGGTCTTTGTCTAGGTTTTCTGTTTTGCAATCGCAAAATGCATGTTTGTGTTTTAGATTTTCTTACTTAACTTTTATTATTCGAATCTCCTATTGTCTTAGGTTTTTTGTAAGTTTATTTACATGTTTTGAATTTCTTAGATGTTGTTCTTATTTCACTACAAGAAAAATGACTATTATATACAAAAAATTATATATGAAATTTTTTTTCATAGATAATTTATTTTTATCTACCACATAATTTTGTAGATAACATCAATTTCTATAAATTACAAAAAAAAAATAATCTATGAAAATAATTTCGTAGATAAATATGTTATACTTTGATGAAAATTTTTTATACGAAAATTTATCTATGAAGATAACTGTAGAAAATATATATCATAAAAAAATATAAAAATTATTTTAAAAAACTTTTCCTACCAAAGATGTTTCGTATGTAAGAATTATATAATTTGTTTAAAAAATGTTAACCTTAAGTCTCATTTCTCACTGCCCTTTCACACGCTCTCCCCTCCAAATATTCACACGAAACACTCAAGAAGTATATTCTTCATCAGAAGCTTCGTCGGCAGTAACGTAACGACGCCGACCATCATGAGAAGCTTCATCAACAACAACACGTCCCTCTTTGTCTCGACCCTTCCGCTCACACCAATGCTCAACGCTCTCGCTCACGCTCACATCGATGCTCAAAGCTCACGTTCGAGAATGTGGTCGTCAAGCTCCTCTACGGTTCTCTCCCGGAAGGGGAGGAGGATTCTGGCCATTAGACGAGGATGGTCTTGGGGGATTCAGATTCAATGACCACTAGCCGTTGTCGTTGTTGGGTCACCAGAAATTAGGGTTTCTTGTCACTAGACGCGGAGGCGGTTCACGCGATGTGTTTTCTTTTCGCTACTTCTCTTTGTTGTGTTTGGTTACTTAATATTGATTGTGTGGTTGCAGGATTATGCAAATAATGGATTAGCATATCTTATTGACTTTATACATGGAATACGCTATAAAATGCCTAAAATTTTGACAAACAAAATGCATTATGAGAGAGTTCGTGGGTTGCCCTGCCTCGCTTCGTTGTGGTTTCGCCGGCCAAAGACACAACAATTATTGTCGTTTCACTGTCTACTTTGAACATCTCTTTCTTCTCTCTAACAATTTAATTTGACAATTCACTATGAACGACCTTCTCACTGTAAGTTGATATCTGTAATTCCCTCTTTCGATTCCAAATTTCAATTTTGATAATTGGGTCTTGTAGTTTTGTTGCTAAACTTATTGTTTTTTTGTTCTAATTTTCTGCCATCACAGTGTCAGATTCATACTCTATTTCATTCCATTTTATTTTATCTTTTTTAAAAAAAACGACAATAAGAGGTGTCCAAATTTTTGCCTTAGATTCTAGTGGGATACAAATAGGAATCAGAGTGTTCTAACATTGTAAGCCATAAAATTTTGTTCATCGTTGAATCACTATATGGCTAGTGGAAAATTTCTGAAAGGCGGTGTCATGCTTTAACTTAGATCATATTTAATCCTTAATTAGATTTCAGGTGGCTATTTTGTTTGTGGCATAATTTTTGGTTTTGGATTTATTCTGATAGTGATTCTAGTGATTTTGTTTTGTTATTGTCAATTAATTAATTGGAAATGGGTTACGTTTAGTACAATATTGTTGTGTTATAAGATCAAAAGCCAAGGATATTGCAACACATTCAGATCTTATTGGGCTTACTTTCTTGTTATATCTTTCGTGCTTTTGTTGAACTGATGGCATGATATTAATTAGTAAATATTCAGCATGAACAACTGAAAGTAACATATTGCTTGGTGCTTCTTTTAGAGCAAAGGTAATACAAAAATGTACACTGTTACACTATTTTAATTTCCAAATGTTTCACATTTCTTGGTTTTTGTTTGTCTTAGATCTCTTTTATCTTCTCTAGATTATAAAAATATGGTTTTAAGTTGTGTACCACACCTAGCCAACTCAACCAAATAATAAATAATAAACGATCACCACATCTATACGGAAAATAATTCAGGTAGTCGGCCCAGGCTGACCTAGGCCTAACCGGCCTAAACCGATAACCCAAGCCGCTAAAGGAATAGCCAGCCTAGGACGACATGCAAACAATGACGACATAAACCACTAGAGAAGTAATCGGACTACACCGACCACTCCAAAAGACTTGACGAAACCAAAACACCTAAAAATCAGTAAGCCCACAATAATCAGGACTAAGGGCTTGGACTAGGACCCAGGCCCGCTTATAGCTCAAACCAGGGCCCAGCCCATGGAATGGTCAAACACAATTAATAATCTATAAATACACTTGGACCCCACGAATTAAAGGTACGCATTCATTACTTCCTTAATCACCTGATTTGACTTTCTAAGAGCCTTCGCTGACTTAAGCTTCAAAGTCCTTTCTGCAAGTAACCCCTCTCGGGTCCAAGCAGACATATGCCAACCGGGAAGAGGCGTACTGAGGAGATAGCGGACTATATGGGTAAGGTGACACTTGTGTCTAACTTATCTTATTTGTTCTCTGCAGGAACAAATTGCATTAATTTTATAAAAGCTGTACAAGAGTATGCCAGTTTCGCTTGTTAAATTTTCTACTACGTTATAATACATATTATTGGTTGCTCATCATTATTTATAACCATGTCATAAGTTACTTAATTGAGCGCTAATTCTATAAGATTTTATCATCAAGGAATTATTTTTGCTTTATATATATATATATATATATATATATATATATATATATATATATATATATATATGTCCCAATCACACCTCAGGCGCACGTGACACAACCTAACCGAGGTCACCTCCCCAAGATTGTCAACGGTATGCGGCAAACCAAACTCCCCAGGCCGAGAGCCGAGCCCCGCTTACTAAGAGCACCTTCAAGGCCCACAGATGTTAGCGGTGCGTGACCACCAACCAAACTCCCTAAGCCGAGGGCCGAGCCCACGGCCAGTAAGGATAAGGGCGCCCCCAGAGACAAGGATGTCAGCGGTACACGGCCTTTATCAAACTCCCCAGGCCGAGTACTAATCTCCACACACCAAGACACCTAAGACCTGACGGCCCCCAGTCAGCGGCAGCCTGAGCTAACCAAGGTAGCCCCAAGTGACCAACCCCTCAGATCCACATGGCCGAATACCGAGCCCCCCTTACTAAGAAGAAACTTATCACCCATACCCGTAACCAACACTCATTGCATAACGACCCTCAAGGGCTTGTTGGTATTTTCACCCCATACCAGTAAACCCCAAGAAAGGTAAATAGGTGTATGGGCCTCCAAAGCCCATTCTAAGTAGGACCCACAGGTAAAATAGTATATATAGCACGTTATCTCATGCATTGATTACGCATTGATATATTCTCTGAAAATCCTGACATCACCAGTGCTAACTTAGGCATCGGAGTGTCTTTTGCATGTCCCCTACGCCGCCCTTTATATTTGACCGAAGTGAAGGAAGGCAACCAGAGACCGGATATCTAGATACCTCAGCGGATTTGTGGAATACAGCTTGGCCCTATAAGAACAATATATATATATATATATATATATATATATATATATAAGGGAGATAAAATAATGAAAATAATTATTATGTTTGATACTAAAGTAAAATGGCAGTGCAATGTACTTATTTGTAGAGTATCATTTACTTCCAAGAATAGTAACAATGGTTAAACTCATTTTTAAGGACTTTTACATGTTTACTTTTATGTTAGATTTTTTTTTCACTATTTAAAGCTTGGAATATAAGAATCATGAAATGTTTCCTCCATGATTGAAGTGTATACTCTTGTAAGTTTTGTTCCTGAATGGTAGTGTATGTGTTTGAAGGATTCTTGGGGATGTTTTCCTGTTGGAACATCCACCATCTTTGACTACGAAAATCTCCAAGTTGGATTTGTTGAAGCTGTGTTGACACCCATTATTTTTAAAGCATGTACTTTTAAATTGTTTTTGAATTTTCTTTCTAATACATAATTAAATTTGTGTTTGGGAAAGCGCTACTAAAGATGTAAATTTCTTCTCTTTATATATATATATATATATATATATATATATATATATATATATATATATATATATATATATATATATATATATATATATATATATATATATATATATGTTTGTTCTTTAAAAAATTGTACTTCTATTGGTTTGAATAGAAATTGAGATTCTGATATAAGTTTGGTTTAAATTATTTTTTTTATTTTGAATCTTAATTATTGATTCAAAAGAAGACGTAAGGACTGTTACGAAAGTGTTTTTATTTTATTTTATATATTTCAGTTATCTACGAAATACTTCGTAGGTAACTTATCTATGAAATATTTCGTAAATAACTTACCTACGAAAATTTTCGTAGGTAAATTATTTACGAAGATTTTTGTAGGTTAGTTATTTACGTAATATTTCGTAGGTAAAGTTCGTAAGTAAGTTACTTACAAATGTACATTTCGTAGATAAAATTACCTACCAGCTGAATACCTACGAAATCTAGTTCGTAGATAATTCGTCGATAATATCAAATTACCTACGAAAATTGTCTATTATTTACGAATTTTGGGTGTAAATAATAATCATATTTTTTGTATTGTTTTCGTGTGTTGTTAATTGTTGGAATATGTCCTCTCATGTGTTGATTGTGTAGATTCAAAGTTGTGAGTTTCTATAGTCATATATTGCTATTAGATCAATAGAAATTTTCCTTGTTGTTGCTCCTGTTTTTTTATTTTATTTTCATTCATGCTTATTGATGTATTGTTGGTCGTTCCTAATGTTTCACTAATATGAAGCTTTGACTGTTACTGGCTAAATCTATTTGGTAGTGTTTCCATTGAGTTGACTGATTCTGGTTGTATTGAAATGATGATGTGCCGCTTCAGAAATAGCACATGTTAAAGTCATATGGAGGGTCATGAGTTTTGGACCATTATATCAAGGTTGATCTAATGGTTGGAATGTGATGAGTAGTGACATGTGTCCTCCTATAAATTGGTGTGGGTCTCCCTTCATTTAGGACTTCATCTTCTTCTTTAGAGCTTTTTCACGCCTCACGGTTCATAATAAGGTAATAACGACCAAAGTGATCATTATCTCATCCTTTGAGGCGCTTTATGGTAGGGAAGCCAAGAGGTATGTAAAAGAGACATCCTCATCAATTTTGGGTTTGTGTTCCAACAAATGGAGGTCTTCTACTTCGGGAAGCGACCACTCATCGAGTTTTAGAACAGGGTATAACAAATTAGTGTTATTGCCAGGCAGTCTGGCAATTTCTCCAAATAAGGATACTCCTTGGAGGAATTCAAACGTTGAGGTTGATGCTAATGAGGAAAAGAGATAAATCGAACTTGTCGCGCATTCTTGGGAATGACTAGGTAGATGCGCACATTCTGGAATACGTCACTGATTATCACTAGGAGAATCTCTTTGTTACTTGGTGGAGCAAGTTAATTTCCTTGAGGAAGGTATTGTTAGCACCCATTTCAACTTTGGTATTTGCCAAAGGAACGAGCATGTATGCCATGGTTGCGGAGAATCTAAGAAGGACTTATTCTATGTTTACTAAACGAAATGCAACACGTCAATTAATATTATCCTCTTTTTCTTTTTCTGATATAGCTGCATTTGGTTATCAACATTCTAGAATATGCCAAGCTGTTATTTTCTGTTTTCCTATTTTTTCTTTTCTTTCCATATAATAATGTGTAGCTTATTTAGATATATCCTTTAAAGGAATGGTAAATACACAACACATTATCATCCTTTTATGCTTGATCTTTCCTGCAATCCTACTTTTTTGGTTCTCTTTTATGGTATCAGAGCTCCCCTTTGGAGCTGTGCTCATTTCCTGTCCAAATGTCAAACCATTCATATAGTGCTACCCCACTATGGTCGGATCCTTGTCTTGATCACTCAAGTCCCTATCATATTCACCCAAGTGAAAATCCATCCTCCGTCTCTATTTCTCTAACCCAGGATGGTAACAATTATCATTCCTTGTCCAGGTCACTTACAATGGCCTTGATATCCAAGAACAAAATGGGTTTTCTCACAAGTACCATACCTATACCAGATGTTCATCACCCTTCTTATCCCTCTTGGGAACGTTGTAATACCTTGGTTATGTCTTGGTTGCTGAATTCTTTATCACCTCCTTTGCACAAAGTGTCATCTTCCTCGACTGCGCAACAGACATTTGGACGTATCTCCATGAACGTTTTTCCTAGAGTGATCTTATTTGCATCGTAGAGCTCCAAGAAGAAATTTATTCACTCCGGCAAGGCTCTTGTTTTGTTATTGATTACTTTACAACACTCAAATCAATGTGGGAGCAACTTGATCATTTACGCCCTTATACGAATTGCACTTGCTTTGCCAAATCGTATCACCAACCATATTTTATCATTCGTTTCCTAAAAGGTTTAGAAGAACATTTTTCTGTTGTTCATTCCTAGATCTTACTTCTGGATCCTCTTCCATCTGTTAATCGCGTGTTTTTCATAATTATTCAACAAGAGCGTCATAACTCTTCGTCGTCACCTGCTGATGAACCCAACATCTTCGTCAATAGTGCTTCCGGGAAAGGACGTGGAGTAGGCAACCTTACCGGACAATCCAACACCAATAATCACAATTTCTCCACCAAAAAGTGTGCTTATTGTGGCCGTAATGGACCCACTATAGACATCTCTTATGCCAAGCATAGGTATCCCATTGGGCATCCACGATATCCTGGACGGTCGCGCTTCCACAATAAAGATAACTCCTCTTCTTCTTCTGCTAATGTTAGTAGTGTTGCAGCACAGGAAAAGAACCCACATTCCTCCAACCATGAGTTCTCCCTCTAATTGGCTAGTTATAGTTTCACTAAGGCCCAATATCAAAGTCTTTTTGGTCTTGTTCAACAACAGAACACTGGATCAACAACCTCTTCTCAGCCCAAACACGCAAACCTTAACCAAATTCCCAGTGTTGGCATTTTCAATCCTAGTAATATGGATTTTAGTATTTTTTTTTCTCTAATCACGAATCATTTAATCAATGCACACACCTCGCACCCCTCACACACTACCTCTTGGATCATTGATTCAGAGGCCACTTACCATATCACTTATTATTTTGATAACTTCCAATTTTTTTCTAAAATTAAACCCATCCACATTAACCTCCCTAATGGCTCCACCGTTATTGCTCATCTTTCAGGCATTATTCAGTTTTCTTCTCAACTCATCATTCATGATGTTCTTTATGGGCCTAACTTCAAATTTAATTTGCTTTCAATTTCTAAACGCTTGACTTCTTCTGATTACATACTTAATTTCTCTAATTTTGAATGTCAAATATAGTAAAAGAAGTTATTAAGGATTATTGGTTTGGCTAAGTTGAAGCATGGATTATATCACTTGGAGACACACACCAACTCCTGACATAGTTCTCCACAAGCCACCTTCATCAATAATTTCTCCACTCCACGTATCACCAACACCAACCTTTAGCACTTTAGACTAGGGCATCTTTCTGGAAACCGCCTTAACACTCTTCATGCTCATTTTCCTTTTATTTCTAAACATGTTGATGAGAATTGTGATATTTGTCACCTAGCCAAACAAAAGAAATTATCATATTCTCCAAGTGTCAATAAAACTTCAAAACCTTTTGATTTGGTTCACATGGATATTTGGGGTCCCTTTTCTAAATCTTCTGTTTATGGTCACAAATACTTTTTTACCATTGTAGATTATTTTAGTCGTTATACATGGATTGTTCTTCTCAAAACTAAAGGGGATGTTCGCACACACATTCATAACTTTGTTTTTTTGTTTGATTGAAAACCAATTTAATCTTTCCATTAAGTGCATATGCTCGGATAATGGTCCTGAAGTTCTTCAAAAAGATTTTTTTGCATCTAAAGGTATTTTTCATCAAACAAGTTGTGTTTACACTCCTCAGCAAAATGGTAGAGTTGAGAAAAAACATCAACACATTCTTAATGTTGTTAGGGATCTTATGTTTCAATCTCAACTTCCAAAACTTTATTGGTCATATGTTGTTAAACACGTTGTGTATTTAATATATCGCACTCCATCCTCTATCATTAATAATAAAACTCCTTTTGAAATATTACATAAACACACTCCAAAATTTTCCATTTCAAAGGTTTTTGGTTATCTGAGCTATGCTTTAACAAATCTTCCTTGTCAAAAATTTGATGTTCGTGCAAAACATGGTGAGTTCTTAGGATTTCAAACATGAACCAAAGGATATCTCATCCTTGATTTAAATAACAAAGACATTTATGTCCCTAGAAACGTTTTATTCAATGAAAAAGTCTTTCCCTTTTCAAAAATTAATTCTCCTCCCCAACCCATTAATACAGAGCCCACCACTTTTTTTCCTCAACCCAATTCTTTTGACACCTCTTATTTTGATTCTGTCAAACCCAACTTTTAGCCCAATAATACCCAACCCATTCCCTCTTCTCCCATATCTCCTCCAGCTTGTCTCCCATCATCTCCTTCGCCCTTTTCCCATCCTCAACCATATGCTTCCTCTACTCAAGATAGTTCCCAATCCTCCCCATCAACCCAACCACTTCGTCACTCCCATCGCCACGCCTTCCCCTTCTTACCTCGCTAACTATGAGTTTGTCATTTAAGCAAGAGCCCACTACTTACCGAGAGGCTACTATCCAACCCTGTTGGTAAGAGACCATGAATTTTGAAATACAAGCCCTAGTTTCAAACCACACCTGGGATATTGTTCAAACTCCCCCACATGTACGACCCATTGGTTGTAAATGGATTTACAAAATCAAGTGTGGCCTTGACGGTAACATTGACCAGTACAAGGCCCGATTAGTCACCAAAGGCTACTCACAAGTTGAAGGCATTGATTATCTAGAGATTTTCTCTCTCATTGTTAAGATGACTACTATCTATGTCGTTCTAGCTCTTGCTTTCATCAACAATTGGCATTTGCAACAACTTGATGTTAGCAATGCTTTCCTATATGGAGATCTCACAAAAGACGTATATATGGTTATCCCTCAAGGTCTTCACGGTTACTCATCTTCACACTGTTGTAAGTTGAATAAATCTTTATATGGCTTAAAGCAAGCTAGTTGACAATGGTTTTCCAAACTTTCTCATTTGTTACTTTCATTTGGCTATATGCAAGTCCATGCTCATCATAATCTATTTACCAAGGCAACATGTTCTTCATTCACAACAGTAGTCATTTACGTTGATGACATTGTTCTGGCTGCCAATTCCCTTGCTGAAATTGATCAGCTAAAAAATTCTTTGCGCTCTCACTTTAATATGCGAGATCTTGGCAAATTGAAGTATTTTTTAGGGTTAGAGGTAGTTCACTCTTCTTCTAATCTTTATCTTTGTCAGCAGAAATACTACTTGGACTTAATCTCAAATGTTGCTCTTCTAAATTCTAAGTTGTCTTCTACACCTATGGATCCTTCACTATGTCTTCATCAAGATTCCAATGCCCCTCAACATTATGTCTTCCCTATAGGCGCTGGTTGGGCGTCTAATTTACCTCACCAATACTTGTCCAAATATCGTCTTTGCCACTCAACAACTTAGCCAGTTCATGAGTGCCCCTACTCACTTTCATTTTTAGGCTATAATACGGGTTGTTCGTTATCTCAAATCATGCCCTGGTAAGGGCATCTTCTTTAACAGGTCATCTTCTCTCCAATTACTTGGTTTTAGTAATGTTGATTAGGCTACTTGTGTTGATACTCATCGCTTCATCACTGGCTATTGTTTCTTTATTGGAAGTTCTCTAGTTTCTTGGAAAACGAAGAAACAGTCCACTATATCTCGCTCTTCTTGTGATGTCGAGTACAAAGCCCTGACGTCTGCTACTTGTGAGCTTCAATGGCTGATTTATCTATTTCATGAGTTGCACATCTCTTATGACAAAAGCCTTGTCTTATACTGTGATAATCAAAGTGCTTTTTATATTGCTGCCAATCCTGTTTTTCATGAAAGGACTAAGTACTTAGAAATTGATTGTCATCTTGTTCGAAAGAAACTCACTTCAGGTTTAATGAAGCTCCTTCCCGTGTTTTCTTCACACTAGCTCGCCGACATGTTCACCAAGCCCTTATCTCCAAAGCTCTTTCAGTCCAATCTTTCCAAGCTTGAACTTCTTGATTTGTTTGAACTTCCAACTTGTAGGGGGCTAAACAAAATGCAACGCGTCTATTAGTATTATCCTCTTATTCTTTTTCTGTTGTAACTGTATTTGGTTATAAGAATTTTAGAATATGCTGAGATGTTATTTTCCGTTTTCCTATTTTATCTTTTTCTTTCCATACAATAACGTGTATAGCTTTTATTTATATATATATTTTAAAGAATGGTAAATACACAAGATATTATCATCCTTTTATGCTTGAGCCTTCCTATAATCTTGCTTTTCTGGTTCTCTTTTATTTACAGATGCCGGTTCTCCGAGTTGAACATGTGCCTTCCTTTTGACGCCTTCATTGTGGGTGCAGTGTTAGAGTTGAACGTTGCCCCTTCTCAGTTTCTCTTTTACGAGTGGGCGACCTTTCAAGTGTTCAAGCTATTTGCCAATGGGTGTCTGTGACTCCGACAACCGCTTTTTTTCTTCATTACCATCAAACCCGCCCTGGCAAGAAGACTGAGTGGTTACCCTTGAGTAGCCAGTTTCGGGACAGCCTTCTCTTTCTCTATGCCTCCTCATTAAAGGCCTTTAAGACATACTTCTCCAAGGTTTTAACAACAATCTGATTGCAAGCATATTTTTTATGGTGAGCATACAATTGGGCCCATCGGTGTCCGAGACTCTAGATCGATCCATCTAAGTCCATAATTTCCCATTTCACGAGCGATATATATGTACATACTTCATCTTCGTTTCATATATATTTAGATTTACACGACAGAAAACAAGCTACTTTTAAATTATATTAATCTTTAAGAGGATGTAATATAAAGATTGAAATTTAAATCTTTTTATTTTGTTGAGTGACATGTCCTTAAAAAGAGTTTAATGGAAATAACACTTTGATTATTGTTTGGAGATCAAACCCAAAATAACTTATAGAATAAAAATATTTGTATAATATTTAACTTTAACAATGAAATATGTAATTTTTGAAGAAATTACTAGTATAAGAGAAATTAATATGACTTTCCTCATAAATATATATAGACTTGTCAGTTTCGTAAACTTGGATTATAAACTTGTAAAAGTTTAATTTATATATAAAATAATATTAAAATACCTATAATAACATAATAATTTAATAATATATAATGTTATAAATAACTTTTTATACTTTTTAGTATATTGTTATTATTAGTTTATTATATTATATATTATTTTTAAATATTTTCGTAATATTATTATACTCTAATCATCACTCTTACATTCTTTTTTTATTATAGCAATAATAATAATTATTATTATTATTATTATGTTTTAAAGAAAAAAAATTGATATTCAGATTAAGAACCAATAATCCAAAATAGTAAGAGGGAAAAAAAAGGCCTAATTTAGATCAAGTTCCAATAATCGAAAATAGTAAGAGGATCGAAAAAAAAAACCTAATTTAGAAAAGAACCTAATTTAGCTATTAAGAAATTAATTGGTGTCTAAATTAATTTTTACTTTTGAATTAAATCTTAATTTAGAATCAAGTAAATAGTTAAAATCTTGATAGTTAATGTTAAAAATTAATTTGATTTTAATTTAAAATTAATTATAATTTTTAATTCATAATAAAAAATATTTTATATACTAATAGTTTTTTTTTTTACAAAATGGTATCTACCTTAGTGAGTATACTAATTAATTATTTTGGTCTCGCGTTTTTTATGATTTTCATGTAGTAATTTTAACAAGGTTTTTAATTTACTTAATATTTGTTTAAAAATTTATTAGATAATAAATTATAAAATTTTAAGTATATATAATAAATATTTATTAATATTTTATTCTTATTATTATATAGATGATCTTTTAAATAATGCATGAAATATTTTAAAATGATTGTTTAGATCACCTAACTTATTATTTTGTAGTGTTAGTACGTTTAATAGAAGAATTAAATACGTGTAATTGTCCAACAGTTGAGATCATATTATTTGTGTTTCAGTTCAACTAAAATAAAACGAATGACATATTAGATACATATATAAAAAATAATAATTTATTTGAGTATCAATTCGCAGCAAAAGTTTATGGGATTTAGTTAGTTTTATGACAAGATACTGAAATAAACTATAAATAACTGCAGAAATGTTATTTTTATTTTCAGCATTATTGAAATATGAAGAAATGTAGACAGTGACAGTCCAAGGAGACAGATAGTTGGATTGGAAGTTTGGAAGATATGAACACTCCAACCCCTTCATTATTTAGTACCTTTCCCTTTCCCTACAACAACTCATCTTCTCTATCTTTCAACACTCTCTTGCATCTTCTTTATCAAAACATTGTTTCATCAGAATGATCACACTGTACCATGTTGGCTAAATCAATTCCTTTTTTAGAACCAAAGCACACTTCATTGCTCAAGCAGAAAGCATCTTCATTCACCTTTCTTTTCGTCTGGTTTCACCAAAGAACATTCCACACTCCACCAAACTTTTCTTGGTGTCCACTTTTTTTCTCATAAACCATTATTTCCAATTCTTCACTCACAAGGACTTGTGTGGAGTGGAATAGTAGTGAAAGACATTGCAGCAACATGACAAATCAACACCCCATTTTGCATTTGTTTCTCTTGTACGTTCTTCTCAATGCAGCTCGTACGAGTTGCAAATCCACCATTGAGCCATGCTCTGATACTAACTCGTGCAATGCTCTTCTTGGCTACACCCTTTACACTGATCTCAAGGTGTCTGAGGTTGCTTCTCTCTTCCAAATAGACCCTATTGATCTTCTCACTGCCAATGCCTTTGACATCTCCTACTCTGATGTAGACCATCACATTCTCCCTTCCAAACTCTTCCTCAAGGTTCCTATCACATGTTTCTGTGCTGATGGGATTAGAAGATCAGTGTCTACCCATTACAGGACTCGTCTTTCTGATACTCTCTCTTCCATTGCAGATTCAGTGTATGGAGGTCTGGTGTCTCCTGATCAGCTTAGGGAGGCTAATTCCATAGCTGACCCTTCGCTGCTTGATGTGGGCCACAACCTTGTGGTGCCACTTCCATGCACATGCTTCAATGGCAGTGATAATTCTTTGCCTTCTATTTACCTCTCCTATGTTGTAAAGCCAATGGATACTTTGGCTGCCATTGCAGCTAGGTATTTCACCACACTTACTGATTTGATGAATGTTAATGACATGGGGAGTGCAGTTATCTCTGATGGAGATATTCTCGCTGTTCCAATTCCTGGTAACACTGATTGTCTTTCTACTAATGAAAGGATTTTACTTTGTAGGACAAGTGACGACTTGTATGAAAATGTTTTTGTTCTTTTTCTTCGTTTATGTTTTCATGCATAATTACAAAGCGATGATCATATTTTAACTTCCTTATGTGGGGTATTTCTTCACTAATTTATGAGTAAACCTTTTATATATGCCTGTTCCGAATAACAGTTCCTGTTCAAGTTTAGGTTTGTCAATATATTGTGAATGTGAAGCTTTTAAATTGGTGAAGACGAATTTTTTGGGCAATGTCTGCGATTTCCTCGCTAAAGTAGGGAGGATAATATTGCTTGTGCTTATATTGTATTGCATAATCAATCACTAGTTGTTCTCTTGTTGTTGTTACAGCTTGTGCATCAAATTTTCCAAAACATGCCACTGATTTTGGCTTGCTTGTCCCTAATGGAAGCTATACCATTACAGCTAGTCACTGTGTGCAGTGTAGCTGTGGACCACAAAATTTAGAGTACTAACTGAGCTACTTTTTTTTTTCTCCTGTTGCAATTTATTCCTTCTCCTATTTTGAAGGAAACGTAGATTTCTCTTGCTTAGAGAATGATCTATTACTAAACTGTTGTTCATCTGGGTTTGACTCTACCTGCAGTTTATATTGTATTCCCTCTTCTCTAGCCGTCTCTTGCTCCAGCATGCAATGCAAAAGAAGCAATCTTACACTTGGGAATGTAACCGTGCAACATATGAGCTCAGGTTGTAATGTGACATCGTGCAATTATGATGGTTTTGTCCATGGCAACATATTAACAATGTATGTTTATCCTATGTGCTTTTTATTGTATGATTGGACATTTCTATCATACATTCTGCATGTTAATCTTAAGCTTATTCAATCTTTTTCTTGCCACCTTACAGGATGGCCTCATCTCTTCAGTCTCATTGTCCAGGTTAGAGTTTAGCTACAACTTTTGTATAATTGAACTACAAATTTGTGTGAAATTCCATATTCTTTTTCTAGTTGTTGTAATCCATCACAATAAACATTGTTTTTGTCGATCAGTATCCTAGTTTCTATTCCTTTGTCCCCATCACGAAAAAATGTGATGACAACATGTAAACTGAACTGATACTAAAGTCCTAACCTTTGACATTCCTTCTAAATATATTTGAAATTATGCAGACCAACAACGATTCCCTCCACTTAGAGCGCCACCTTCATCTGTTGCAAGGGAATCAGTTGTTGCATACGCTCCATCTGTGTCACCATCACAGCCACCATTACCGTCACAGTCACCATCATCGGCATCAGAAGGAACAGGTCTAACAGCACCCAAATCTTCAGTCATGCCTGCAACCAGATCATTTCCAGTATTCTCACCTGCAAATGGCCATGTTGGTAGGATTTCTTCTGCTGCTCCCTCTTTGGTGAATCATATTCCCATTTTGTTGCCCTCATTTATGTTGTTGCTTATAACGTTGATGTAATCTTATGGTCCTGTGGCTTTGTAATCTTCTTAGTTTTCTGGTGGGTTCTGTTCTGTCCCATTGCTTTGTTCACAGATGCTCTATCTGTTTTAGTTACTGATTTGTGATGAAATCTAAGAAACAATGGTATCTCAAGTTTCATCAAACAGTTTTCCTTTTATTATTTGGTGCTTTAGTGTAATTATGTTGTCCTCTTTGCATTGCCTTTTGACAGCTAATTGTATGTATTTGTCAACTCGACTCTGTTTTACCAATTTTCTATTTTCAATCACTTTATGTGAACTAGATGGTTATTTGATGTTTTATGTAATATTCTTTTTGTACATGACAAAATAATAAATAGAAACTGTCCTGTATACAAATTCTAATTTGGAAAATATTCAAATGATTACTAATTTTTACCATTTCTCTTACTATCTTACATTTACCGACACATTTCATTTTATTTTCTTTTTTGAATTTAATTAAAAATTGAACAATGTGGCAGATGAAAGTGGAAATTCACTTTCGTGTGTGGACTGAAAAATTCTCACTCACCTTACCCCATTCTTTGAAACATTTTGAAACAAAACTCCTTTTCTTTTCATTCCGAAAAATTCCCACTCTCTCACCCTTACCCCATTCTCTTTCTAATAAAATCCCTTTCCTCTTCACTCTAAAAAATTCCCAAACCTCTCACTTCCATTTAGAAATCCCATCCCATTTGTTGTAAATCAAGTATTGGTTTCCATTGTGGAAAAACTTTACAAAAAAATAAAACAAATTTGGAAAGTGTAGTTGGATACAAAATTCCTTCACAAACTTGGTGGACCCTAGGCTGTGCACACCCCATTTGTTCTAAACCAACTATTTATGCATTTGCGTGAAAACTTTCCCAACACATATTTTAAAAATTAACTTGGAACCCAAGACTAAATAAGGTGTAACCCACCAACGATTTTTTGGACAATTTTAGAAAATATTTGGAAAGTGTAGCTGCATACATAATTGCCTCCCAAACTTGCTGGATCACAACTTGTGCACACCAATAACTCACCCATCAATGTTGTTGTAACCCATCAATGTGATGGGGTGTGTTATTCGTGTGCACAGGCTGGAGTCCACCAAGTTTGGGAGGTAATTGTGTATCTAGCTACACTATCCAAATAACTTATTTTATCTTTGTCTATAACGTCGTTGGTGGGTTACAACTTAATAGGTCTTAGGTTGCAAGTTAAATTTAAAAATTGCCGAGGGAAGTTCACCCACAAATGCACAAATAGTTGGTTTAGAACAAATGGGATGGAGTGTGTTGTTGGTGTGCACATCTTGGGATCCACCAAGTTTGGGAGGCAATTCTGTTATCTTATTTTTGCCCAAAAAGTCGTTAACGGGTTACAACTTAATTAGTCTTGGCTTGCAATCTAAGGTTCCATATGGGTCAAGAAAGTTTTCCCACAATTCAACCCAATACATCGTTTAGAACAAATGGGATGGGGTGTGTTGTTGGTGTGCACAACCAGGGGTCCACCAAGTTTCGAAGGGAATTTTGTATCCACTTGCACTATTCATATTTGTTATGACCTTTTTGTCCAAAAAGTCGGTTGTAGGTTACAACTTAATTGGTCTTAGGTTGCAAGCTAATTATCCATATGGGTCAGGAAAGTTTTTCCACAATGGAAACCAATACTTGGTTTAAAACAAATGGGATAGGGTCTCTTATTGGTGTGCACAATCTAGGGTCCACCAAGTTTGGGAAGGAATTCCTTTTCTAGTTTCAATTTCCACAATGGAAACCAATACTTGGTTTACAACAAATGAGATGGGGTGGGGTTTCTAAATGGAAGCGTGAGAGGTTTGGAAATATTTTAGAGTGAAGAGGAAAGGGGTTATGTTAGAAAGAGAATGGGGTAAGGGTGAGGGAGTGGGAATTTTTTGGAGTGAAAAGAAAAGGAGTTTTGTTTCAAAATGTTTCAAAGAATGGGTAAGGTGAGTGAGAATTTTTCAGCCCACACACGAAAGTGAGCTTCCACTTTCATCTGTCACATTGTTCAGCTTTTAATTAAATTCAAAAAAGAAAATAAAATGGAATGTGTCACTATACGTAAGATGGTAAGAAAAATGGTAAAAATTAGTAGTCATTTGACCATTTTCCTTATTTGTATGAAATAGATATTTTTTATGTTATTTTATTCATAGATCCAACATCATAACACCTCTGGACTACTCACAACATTTTTTTTATTGTTAAAATCATAAATATATTAATGACTTTTAGTGAAATTTTTACTTATTAACTGAAAAGTTTATAAAAAATGTTATTAATAACGTTTATTTAATAAAAAGAGTAACATTTTAAAAAATGTTACTAAATCTCTTTTTAGTATTATTTTTTAAAAGTAACTATAAATTTTACTACAAATTTTTAATAATATTTTTTAATAAAAGGACATTTTTAGTAAAATATTATTAATATGAATATTTTGTAGCACATGACTAAAAAGTATACAAAATTTGTAATACACAAGTAAAAAAATGAAAAAAACCAATTATTCAAAAAAATGTCACAAAAATAAACTATTTTATTCAAATTCTTTATTTTAATAGCTATGTGGTATATATGTCCACATTATTTATTTATATATCTTTACACAAAAACTACTCTATTATAGTCAGAATATTATCTGGTCAAACTTATAAGCGATAAAGATTGCTCAAAACACCCACAACATCCATCCAGTTCAAAAATAAGTTAATTTCAACTCAATCTTCAAAATTACAAATTAACCAGAAGTACTACCACAAAGTTAAAAAACAAATAATCCTTTGACATAATGAAATGCAAATCAATAAAATCTGGCACTCTTAGGTCTCTCTAGCTAAGCAAAATATTGTAGTTTTTTTTTCTTTTGAGTGACCAAATCACTAACCAGTGTATGCATCCTTTCAATCTAATGATTTGACAAGTGTTAAAACAACTAGGAGAGGATAGGAGAATCATATTTTATTATTGCTAAGTATTATTTTGAAGATTATCTAACAATGATAAATGTCATGCTATACTACTAAGTATATTTATACGACTTTTTCCACTTTTTCAATTTGCAAATGCAACTCTTTGAAAATAGGAAATAATTTGAAAAAGAAAACTAAAAATTGAAAAGTAACTAAGAAGTAACGACAAAAAATATCAAAAGTAAACAAGTCGTAAATACATAACAAAGGTTTTCATCCTTTATACAGTGCAAAAAAAATACAGGACTAAAACACCAAAATTAAGTCTAAGTACTCATGGCATATCTCATAGCTATGGCCAAACACTTTTAAGAAGAGTTGGAGTCATTTATGCAAGGTGAAGCAAAGTTCTATCTATTACGCCATTTTGGAGTATCTCTAGTAGATTAGGAATATTTAGACCTTGTATTAAAGGTCATGTAGTGTTGGATTTCTTTTAGGCCTTGTATTAAAGGAAAAAGTTGTATAGGATTTTTGAACAATCTTGCTTAAGTTGTAGGGCAATGTTTGCGTCTAGCTTAAGCTAATCTTAGGTGATTAATTTTGTAACCTTAGCTTGGTGGAAAGACATAGTGGCCACATGACAAGCTCTTAGTGGAGAGTTTTCTTACAAAGTTAGTGGTCATGTGTCACTTTCTTAGTGGGGAACTTTTGCTAAAGTGGCTTTCCACATGGCACTCTAGAAGTGGATAGATTTTCTAAAAGTTAGAATGTTAAATCTCATGCTCTCCTTCACTAAGATGGAATTTTTAGGTTTAGTGCAAGGTAGCATTTTTAGGGTTTTTGGTTCACATTGGACACACCTTAGTCTATAAATAGAGGTGCCTACCCCTATGTATTTTCACCTATGAATTGTGTAATGTTATGCTGCAAAAATTGTGTCATACTACTCATTTAGGTCGCCAAAAGACTAGAGCATCTCGTGTGGTCTCCTCTAGCCACCCTTTTATGGAGTTCACCTAACCTCTCTTGAAAATACACTAAACACCACCATAGCATTCCTAATTGCTTGAGTCATATAACTTGGAGGAGGATGCACCATCTCACCACCCCTAAACACCATAAAACTGAGACACCCACCACCCTTTTCCATAGTTTCTGCATCATCATCTTCCTTGGAGGTCTCCATCTTCGCTTGAGTCATATAGCTTGGAGAGACCTCCTCTATCAGGTACCCAAGAAAGGAAAATCAAAATTCATACCAAAATAATGTATCAATACACAATCAATGCATCCATTAAACAAACTCATTTCCTATTTCGAATTAAAAGCCAACTTTCTTCACCATGTTTAACACAATCACCTTGTTTCATATATGCTCCCGTTTGACAAGTCACACAATTATCATCAAACACAAACAAAAAGGGTGAGCTTAAAAATGAATAACCAAGCATTATAATATAGACATCTCATTTCTTAAGACCTTTATACCATGAGGTACATAGGCAACCTTAGTCTCATAACCTATATGAGACTAGCACATCCAATCGTATCATGTACACACTTGACCATGGCCTTAATGATATCATATGCTTCCACAAACCTATCGGCTCGTGGTCCAACCTCTACGAACCTCCCCGCTCGTAGTCCAACATATACAAACCTCCTCACTCGTAGTCTAACACGCTTGAACACATCTAGTTACAAACCTCCCCGCTCGTAACACCCTAAAGTGTGAGCACAAAACATACGAACTCCCCGCTTGTATCTCCACACAAGAGTACAACCAATATGAACCTCCCCGTCTATATTAATCACACGTTCCAACTCAATTACGAACCTCCCCGTTCGTAATACATGTAAGCAATATCCCAAACTCAAGGTCATCTCCACTAGACATCCAAAATATTTAAAATTTGCAACCTACCTCTATAGCATCATCTGGAACCGCCTAAGCACTGCTAGGCAATGTTGCACAGCAGACCGCCTGACGATCTCATAATGTTGTCGGGCGCCACGCCTCACAAGACCCCCCTATTTGTAGCTCTCGTTTGGCGGTCCAATCCACACCACCAGGCACTACACTAGTCACGCGAATTTATTGGTTTTTACACCCAAACATATGTTTTACCACACCAATCATTCAGGCACACATCAAAATACCAAGTTGCATATTTCATACAATTCAACATGCCTCAATTTATATTTTCACAGATCATATGAATCAATCATGTATAAGCACACATACATTCACAACTTTGTCTTATATTAATAAATACAAATATTTAATGCTACTTCATACTCATAATAGCATTCACAACCAGCAACATCCAGTATACCTTAATGCATGTTTATGTAACTCAATATTACTCAATCTTAATTCCACACATTACATACACATTATCTATTTATATACTTGCACTCACCAGTAAGGTTATCCCAACATGTGAAATAAACAAAGAATACTCATGTTCATGGAGAGGTCAAAATAGAACCTACCTCCAACTCATGCCACATTGGACTTACCTCCAAAACAGTTTTTGCAACATCCCATTTATTCAAATGCATCATGCCCAATCGAGTTTAGCATCATCATACAACTATATTCCATGCATTAGATCCGTAACGATACAATTTGTCCATTTCCTATCACTACCACATGTATGAGTCAAAATAAACCTCAAAAGAACCCAAACCCACAATCATTACAGCCAAATCACGAAGTGCATCTACGCATTGGGTTGTTGCCTAGCAGAAAGCATGTACTGCCAGGCGGTGCATCAGATTCTGGGCAGAACCTAGGTTTCATTGCACTTGCAAGAAAAATTAAACCCCAATAACTTGACCTAGTTATCCATTTGCACAAAAACCACATCAATCACATTTCGAGCATCATAAAAATCCAATTACTCATATAATTTCAATGGTACGACAATTAAACCCTAATTATCATGTTTCCAATTCATTCCCAACCCTAACGCGAACCCCTCATGTTCATGCAATCATCCAATCATCAATAATGGAAATTCTCAATCAATTACATCAATAAACAATCACCTAAGGGTACAAGAATTTACAAAAAATCCAAAGATACCATAGAAACTAAAAAATGCAAAACACGAACCAACCCAATTCGTGTCACCTAGCGGCCCTTCATTGCTGCCAGGCAATTTCTGGGCAGAACCCCAAAACTAGGTTCTTATAACATGCGTCACCTGGCGGGTCAAAAACACTATTAGGCGATTTCTGGGCAGAAACCCATAAACGTGATTTTACAATGCAAAATGAAAGAGAAAACATGCCTCTAGGCTTCAACATATCACGGAACACATAATTCATCTAAAATCATGTAGGTGCAACTCCTCTTACCTAGATTTCCTACTCCTAAAAGTGCTCCAAGTGTTCCTCTTGCACAACTTTGATCCACTCTTGTTTCCATCGGCGAACTAGCCCTCTAATCCTCTCCTTAGGTCCTTAATTCGTGCCCTAACAATTTCTCTCATTTGTCACACCAGTATACTCTATAATTTTCCTCACCAGACTCCTCTTCCTTCAGCCTTAAAACTAATTAAATAAATCAAAAACGAAAATTAAAAAGAATAAAGTTAATGGCCACTCAAGTGTTATTACTTAGTGTCTCTTGCACCATAATTGTCACTTTTCTACCCCTCTGGCTTATAAAAAAACTATTAGGATTTTTAGGCTCTCCACAACTTAGCAAAAAATAATAAAACATGAAAAGGAACAATTTAGCGCTAGGCAAGGTTCAAACTCACATCCACCCAATTACCAAGCATATGCACAACCAACAAGCCATTACATGTTTCATGACATTTCATTCACATATACAATTATAAAACCATATCACATGTCCACTAGTGCAGATTTGACATTTTACTTCGCCTTATAGGCCTCGGTTGCAGCTAAACCGAAACCTATAAGGAGGCGGTGGCATTTTTGCAATTTCGTCAGAATTTTGGCCTCTGGTCTTTAAGGATCGAGGCAATAAAGGGGGCTTTAGGCCTCGATTACAAATGAACCGAAGCATATAAGGCAGCCCAGTTTTCAAATTTTCAAAAATGCCACCAGCATCAGGCTTTTGGCCTCGGTTCTTTAAGGACCGAGGCAATAAAAGGAGCTTTTGGCCTCAATTAGTAATTGAACTGAGGCCATAAAGTCAGCATCAGGCTTTTGGCCTCGGTTCTTTAAGGACACTACTATTCATCATCTCCCCAACTCTCTTCTCTCTACGCAAATTTCTCCGCTCTACCACCATCACCACGCTCCGCCTCCGTCGCCAACCAGCATCCGCCATCAATAGTCGTGCATCGTCGCCTCCGTCGCGCTGTCCAGGTTCACCGATTGCAAATCACCTCCTGCAGCGGGTCAGTTCGAAAACTCTACGCGAACTTCGTTGCCACCACCACCACGCTCCGCCTCCATCGCCGACTAGCATCCGCCATCAACTGTCGTGTGTCGTCAATTAAATCTTTGTCCCTCGCTCCTGGTGAGTTCGAAAAATTGGTTTCCCTACGCGTTTTATTGGTTTTTTTTGCCATTTTGGTTCGTTTATGTTGCTTTGATTTTTCTTTCTATTATGGATTGTAATAGCTTGAGTTTGTGGTTTTATTTTTCATTATTAGGTACTCTTGCATTGTGGATTTTTGAATTCTCAATTGTGCATCTTCTTTGAATTTATTTTCTTCTCAGACATCATTGGCAATTACTTGTGGTTTCCCTAAGGGAGAACCTTGCTGTGTGGTTTTGCTTTTTGCATCGCCCTCCCCCAACCATCTTAGACAAGTGATAGATTGGTAAGAAACCTCAATCTCAATCTTATGAATATGACATGTTAAATAAAAGTATCCTAACTTATTCCCTTTATCACAGTTCAATTATTGGACATAACATGTTGTTAGGGAGATCAACGACTAAGGCAAAAATGTCTTGCATGGTGCTCCCTCCAGGTTTTATATTTCTATCCATATATTTATAATTGTTTCATTTGATTTTCTACCTTAATTAATTTTAATGTTTTTGATACAATGTAGTGTAATAGACAAACCAATTCATATGAGTGCGGTTACTATATAATGCAATGGATGACAACCATTGTGCGTGCTCGTATTACAACTAATTGGAAAACGGTAATATATATTTGAATTAAAACAATTACTTTGCAATATACTAAAGTTTGGTATACTAAAGTTGTTTTTCTATATACTAACTTAAGTTAATGTTAATGTCTTATTTTGTAGACATTCAAGCGTCCTGTGCCAATTCCCACGAAGTCCATAAACTTTGGTAGGATAGCATGTGCAAAGTTCATAATTCAAATGTACAATAGTATTGATTAGGACATATGTATTTGGATTGTGAATATTCCAACTATCTTTTAAATATTTTTGGATTGTGGATGTTTGAGAAAATATTTTGTTCTGGGTTGTGCTGTTCTGTGAAAAATATGCAGGTTTAAATGTGGAAATCACAATAAAACAAAAAATTTATTTAAAAAAAATAGCAAAATAGGCCTCGGTTCTTACCAAAACCGAGGCCAAAAGTGGGTATATGGCCTCGGTTCATACCATAACTGAGGCCAAAGGTCCTGCAAATTTTTTATTTAAAAAAAATATTGAACACCTATGGCTTCGGTTCTTCCAGACCCGAGGCAGAAAACAGACTCTATGGTCTCGGGTGATAACCGAGGCCAAAAGGGAGTTCCTTTTGGCCTCACCCCAATATGCTTTGGTTCTAAAACCGAGGCAGAATCACGAAAGTAACCGGGGCCAAAAGCCCTCACTGCACTAGTGGTCTATGCACACATGTAGAAGAAAACAATTAATTAAAACATCACACTAATAGCATACATAGGATTCAAACTCAAGACCTCTGAACACCACCCAACCAATTAACCATTTGATCTACCATTGCTCCTTGTTCTAACTTAGCAAACCAATTCTTTTAGATGTACTTCCAATCCACAATTATGGTTAATGAAATATTTATTCTTTATTTAATTTTCCCAGGTCTTAGATCAACCTCAAATCAAAACCAACCTCTACCTGTGAAGGTTGCACGTTTAAAGATTGAAGTGTTTAAGACTATTCATGATGAACTCACTAGATGATACATTAGATGACTACAAAGTTGATTTTGGTGCATTAGGAATGAGTAATTCAATGAAGAATAATCTATATGCTAAACAAGAAGATCATATCAATATTTTTTCAATATCAAGTACCTCCATATACGACTCAAGAATTAAAGGAAATAAATTTATTGAAGATTTGATTGAATGAAAATCAAAAGAAGAAGACATAAAGATTATATTGAAGATCAATGTTGAAGATTTGAATATTATATTTATGATACAAAGATCACATATGTAGATGCTAAAGAAAGAAATATATTACATATAAAGAGTGAAAGGGAAAAATCAACAAGAATATAACCTGAAGATTATTTTGAAGATTTTGTCTATGCTACAACATCCATATATATTAAAGAGTGATTGATGTAGGATTAACTTGATTCCTTTCAAAATTAAGAATATGGTGAGGGTTGATTAAGAAAACCTAGTAAAAATTTCCATTAGACATTAAGATAGCAAGTTATCTAGATGTGAGGTGCATTTCACAAGGCTCTAAAGAAGAAGAGAGGTGGATTGATTCAAGAAGCAAAATGAAATGAAGAACAACGCATAAATGTCGAATATAAAAGAAGAAGAATGAAATCATAAAAATGGAAAGACAAGAAAGGGAGAATGTGAGAAGCACGCCACTACAAGGCTAGGCTAGAACCCATGGAACCTTGAAGATGAGTGGAAGGTGTCGCCACTTGAGTCTAGCTCAAGATAAAGCTTCTCAAAGGAGGATACTCTCACAAGGTTCAACACAAAGGTGTCTATAAATTCCAAAATGGTCAACCCTTTTACAAGTGTTAGAGGACCCCTTATATAGAAGTGTTTAGGGGTCTCTAAGCAAAGGTACATAAGTTCCTAAAGGGCTACAAAGTAAATAAAAACACTACAATCTAAGGCATGTTAAAGATGCTTCTTGGTCAAGGCATAGGAGGCACCTATTTATAGATTCCTCTAGATTCTTCTAGGTGGATTATTGACCAAGACATATGGTCACTCATTCTAGATGTTTCTAGAATTCCTTGCTTCATCTCTCTCCTCGACATATGCTCTCCAAATGCGTCACTTGTCTCCCATTTGTGCCACCTTCTAATTGTCCTACAAAATAAGTAATGTGTATTAACATGTTGGCTTAAGTTAATGTAACCTTGAGTCAACAAGTTAACCCTAGGTCAAGGTCAACAAGTCAACTAAGAATAGTCAACCAAGCCAACTTCATGGAAATCAAAGTAAAGTAATACTAAATAAAGATAGAGATGGATAAGCCTCCCCTTTTGTCATGCTTCTTGTAACTCTCCTTGGGATGGCTTCCATGGTGCTTGATGTGGTGGTCATGCCTTCATTAGTGATTAAAGAGAAGACCCAGAAAAGGAAACACAATTAAATCAAGAAAGGAAGAAATGAAAAACTCTAGAGATAATATCACAACCTTTGTTAGCACTTCATTTTTCATTATTTTTCCTTTCTAAAACTTTCTTTTTATTTTAAATAAATATTAGTTTGTCTTTAATTAAGTAGTTTTTGTTGTTTGTCTAGGAAAATAGAGTTTTCTTAAAATTGTGGTAAAAAGGTGGTTTTTAGTAGACTTTTGTTGCCAATAAATTTAGTTCTTTTAGAACTTCTCTTTTAATAAATTAGCTTTGCCAAGAAAACCCTTATCTTTGCTGATTTGTATGTGAGCCATTTAATCCAATTTTCTCTTTTTGCAAAATAGTCCCTAGTAGGTCAACTAAAGCTTTTGACCAAGGCGTTGGGAGCTCTAATACAAGCCAACCCTTGACGTTAAAGTCCTATGTGCGAGAGTTGATTCGAGAAGAGAGAGCGAGGTTGATGGAGGCTCGAGATCGGATGCACGAGTTTTTTATCCAAGGGAAAAACCTGATTCATGATCGAGGTTGATGCGTGAAGAGATTGGGGTAGATTCGTGATGAACGAGTGGTAGGAGAAGTCAAGTTGAGTAAGGGCTGCCATTCAGGTTCAGATTTGGGTTGAGGAAGCAAAATGGGTTAGGGTTTTGTGATTTACTTTTGTTTGTGAGGGGGTTTTTAAGGTGTGAATTACGTTTTGTGAAAGGTGAGCCTTGGATGCGCGAGAGTTAAAAAAATGTTGTGAGGGCTAGGGTTCTCATGTTCTTGGGTTCCTGTGAGCGAAAGATTGAGAGTCATTGTATAGGGGTTACTCACATTCTGATGAGCACAAAGTTGTCGGCGGGATTGAGTCTTCCCTAGTGTTCGAAGTAGTTATACATGACCAACCACGAGCACAAAATGGTCGGGGCTGATCTGAGTTAGATTTTTTGCACCAATCTTATTCTTAGATTTCTCTTTGTCTCAGTTTTTCTTTAGTTCTAATGACATGCACTTTGCTTTTCAGTTTCAAATTCTGCTCCTTAGTTTTTAAGTTTGCTTGTTTAAGTTTACTTGCATCTTATGTTTCTCAACTTTAATTTGCTGAAGCTGTTTAAATTCCTTTATCGCATTCCAGTTATCAATTTAGCTTCATGTTCTTGAATTAGTGTAGTGATCATGAATTCATAATTTTGCACAAATAAATGTTTCCTCTCGGGAACCAAGTGACCCCAAAGTGGGCATACATTATCGAGATGTCTTCTCGAGTGTAGAAGGAATTTTGTTCATTAACTGCAATTGTTTTTTAGCTTTATGTTTATTCTACTATGTTAAATTTTGTAAATCATTTTTTCTACTTCTATGATGTTAGTTTGTTCTAAGTTAAGCTTTGTGTTTCAACTTTTAGTGTCCAAAAGTAAGTTCTATTAGAGTTTTCTTTTTTAGCATGTCAATTTCAATAACTTTTAGTTTTATTGCATTTTAAATCCTATTGTGTTGAGGTTTGCATTTAGATTAGTTCATCCTCATTTCATCTTTATTTGCATTGCTGGATTTGTTTCAACTATCTACACGGAGTTTAGTTTCTAGCACGATGAGAATTCTGTCCTAGAAAAGTTGAAAATGTAAATAAGTTGTGTTGGTTTGCTTTTGAAAATTTAATTCCAAATTTGTCCAAAGAATGATCCTAACATGTCAGGGTTGTTTATGCTTTAATTTTTAGCATGCTCATTTGGAATTCACTGCTATATTTTTGTTCATGTTGTTGAGAATTTACTGAGTAATTTTGCTACTGTTTCATGTTGATTCTCAATTGTTTTTCTAGTTTAATCTTGTCAATTAGTTCATGCATTCTTGCTTAACCTAGGAGCATTCACTTTTCCTTTAATTTTACTCAATTTGCATCTTGAGCACTTTAGGACCAATTCATCCTTCATTTGTAGTGTATATCATCTGCATATTGCATCATTATGCATCATAAATAGATTCGTGCATGATTTCTAGTAGTGTGAAGCTAGTTGAATCCATTTTATGCTTGCCACTGTCATGTGCTGACCAAGCTGTCACCTATCAGATTTCTACTGCCATTTAATTTCATATGTACTGCCAGCCATATAGTAGATTCATCTTAATTAGTATTTTGCAGTACCAATGGGCAGTCTGGTTTCATGCATAGTGGTAGTTATTCCACCTACATTTTTGGGCATGTTCAGTCATCACCATTTTGGTTCATGAAGGAGCATTCATGCATCCACATTGCATTGTTATGTTTAAATTCAATTTGATAACTCTTTAGCTATATGGTGTTGGTTTTCTGCTATTTTGTTGCCACATTATGGTTCCACTAATTCCATTTAGTTTTATGCATGTTTTCTTGTTTCAATTTCGTTTCACATAAGACTTTGGAATTATTTAAGGTACATAATCATTCCTCACATGTGCATAATAGTTGATTCTGCACTCATATGCTTCACTCGTCCAGGTCCATCTCTCATTCCATTTGTGCCTAGTTTTTCAACTCCATTAGGTCTCATCCATTGCATTCATGTCATATTTTCATTCATGCATTTAGGTTAGGTTCAATTGAATAAAATTCTGCATATTTTCTTCCTTATTTTAATTTATTTTCCCCCTTTGTTTTCTTTTATTTTAATTTTAGAAAGAATTAAATTATGCAAGCTAGACTTAACACGCATCATTTCTTGGATTTAATACTCAGGGTTTCCCTACACTTCATTAGGGGGATTTTGGTTTTGTTACTCTAAGCACGACTAAAAAATATAAGTTAACAACTTTCCTCAATGAGCTAGGAAAATGAAGATAAATGAAGGTCAAATTTTCAAAATGCTTATAAATAGAAGAACAAAGTTATGAAGAAATAGAGACACAACATCATATTTTCAACAGGTGATATTAAGATACGAAAAGAAAAATTAGATAGAGACATTGAGTGTATAAAGTTAAATCCATAAAAAGTATTGTTTGTAACCACATGGGTTGAGTACTTAACTATTGTAATATTCTTCATATAGTGAAATTTACCCTTTGAGATTTTATTATAGTCTTACTTTGAGGGAGTTTTTCATTATTACTTTGGGAGTTCTTGATCTTAGGGGGGGTTAAGAAGGTTATACCTGAAGAAGTTTATACTTGTTACCTATTAAGACAGAGTTATACTTGAGTAGGAAACAAGTTTCTCACAGCAGTCTTCAAAAGTTTATGAAGGTCATACTATTATGAATGGAGAAACTCAACATATGATCACCTAAAATTGTGCTATTATGTGTTGTAATCTTTGCTTAGGTGATATTGTTCTTTGTATTCTTTCTTTCAAAGTGTTTTATTGTTTCTGGATAGAATTTTCAATGGCAGCTCTGTAAGAAGGTGTGATACAAGATAACCTTATAGACAAAAGGTCTAAGTAGTATGACAAAATGACTTATAGTTTTAATGATGATAAACACTCTATGAAAATGAAAATATATGTAGTTATTCATACAATATGTTAAGTCTTGCATATGAAAGCTCTCAAGTTTTTTAAACTATTTAATATGTTGTGATAACAAAAGGACCATATGAATACTGCCATATAGCGTCAAACGTTGCAAGCGTCAAACACTACAAGCGTCAAATGCTACAAGCATCACATGCTGCAAGCATCAACACTATAAAGAGATAAACTGATTAGCGATATCTAAGTTACACGTGAATAGGATCTTGTTTGACACATTATACTTTAATTTATTAATTGTTATTATTGTTCTTACAATTTATGATTTGCATACTTTATTCTATTTAAATGAAATTCATATGCTACAATGTTCAAAATATTTCTAGCTAATTAAATCTGAATTAAAGGATTTTATGAAAGAAATTATTTCTTAAAATTGAAATTACTTTAAATGTCAAATAGTCATTTTATCTATATAGAAATTTTTTGTAAAGGGCTAATCTTATCTCAATTATATATTTGATTTATTTTGATTATATATTTGATTTACCTTAGTTTACCTTGATTTATCTTGATTATATATTTGATTTATCTTGATTATATACTTGATTACATCTGATTATATTTGATATTACTACTTATAAAAAGCCTTAACGGAGAATATCTTTCTATATAAAATGCTATCTAATTTCAATAAGGAAGTGATGGCTTAAAGTTTCAAAGAATATATCTCAACTTCAATAAAGAATATCTTATAAACAAGGGAGAAGAAATTAAGATCATATTGAAGACTACATCCAGAAGTTTCCTTTGAAGTGTTGAATATGTAGAAGATCATTCAACACAATTGCAAAATCAATTATCTTTGTGCTATAACAATCATTTCCACTCATGCTAAAGAAAGAAAGAATTCATGAAGAATCATTATGAAGATTATATGGAAAACTATCTCAAAGGCATATTGAATATTAAAATATTTGAACAATATCTTGAAGTTTAAAGTGTTGGATATCCTTGTTTATCTAGGGCCAATAAAACTGGGAAGAATTTGAGCTAGCATTTTGGTGACACCACCATGGCCACCTACCTTGAACGCATTCCTACATAATTTTAACTCTGAATGATCCTTTCGATGGTAATACTAATTTGTCTTTCAAAAATAATAAGCCTTCCATGCACGTATAATGAGGATCTATAGAATTGCCCAACAAGCACTAATTAAAAATCACAGCTAATTGTTCATCTTGTTGAATGTCCTCTACCACAGCTTTTAACCACTCAATATGATATTTGGACCATGCCTTCATGCAACTGCGAGATAATGCATCCACAAGTATATTTTCTTTGCCAAGCTTATATTGGATAGTAAAATCATAGCTAAGAAGCTTTGGCCACTAGTGCAGATTTTGCTTTTTACCTCGCGTTATATGCCTCGGTTGGCCAAGAACCGAAACATATAATGGTGTGGTGACATTTTTGCAATTCCAGGCAACTTTTATGCTTCGGTTCAGCTAAAACCCGAAGCAAAAGAGGGTTATAGGCTTCGGTTCACCCAAAACCGGTGCCAAAAGCAGTTATATGCTTCGGTTCTAGAGACCCGAAGCCAAAAACGGGGCAGCTGTTAGGTGTTTTACCTCGGGTGGCAACTAACCGGTGCCAAAGAGCCTTATATGCTTCGGTTTTTAATTGAACCGAGGCCATAGGGTTTATTTAGGGCTCAATTCCGCAAACCCCCTTTCTTTTCTTCTTCTTCGCCCCTCTGCAATTCTCTCTTCTCTCTCCACTGCAACCACTCCCTCTCGCGCTACCATGGAAGAAGTTGGTTGTTCGTCTTTGGTGAGGGTGTTGAGTGTGTTGGTTGCAGAGGCAGATCTGGTTCATCTTCTTTATCGGAGGTGTGATGGTGACGTTTTGATTTACTTGCGCGTCGTGTTCTCGGATGGGGTGTTGCGTTTTCCAGCAAGGTGCAGGCGTAATGGTTTTTCGTATGTTGGCGTGGTTTGCGACTCCGTTGACGGGCATGAGTAGTAGTGAAGGTGTGCTCTGTTCTGCGGTTGCTCATAGTGGTTGAGAGGTTATGTTGTTCTGGTGGAGCTCGATCTGCAGTGTGAATGTACGGTGGTTGCGAGATCTTCGATGGGTTTTGAAAGTTTCGCGCAGGGCTATTTTCGTCGACAGTGGTTTTGGAAGGTTCGCTCAATGGTTTTTGCTTCGTGGGTTACAGCATGGTGACGATGAGTGTTGGACGTAGGAGTTGAGTTGATGGGCAGTGGTGTCCATCGGTGGATGTGCAGAGAAGATGAAGATGACAAAAGACTCTGCGAAATTTTTAATTAAAAAAAATTATTCTAAACCTATGGCTTCGGTTCTCACAGACTCGAGGCAGAAAAGCCACCTCTATGGCTCCGGTTCATTTATAACTGAGGCATAAAAGCGTCTCTATGGCCTCGGGTGATAACTGAGGACAAAAGGCATCCCCTTTTGGCCTCGGCCCAATATGCCTCGGTTCTAAAACTGAGGCTGAATGACGAAAATAACCAGGGCAAAAAGCCCTTACTGTACTGGTGGACAACCATTGTTGTTGCTCTGTAGTTTGTAAATTCTACTCAATGACAACCTTTTGATATGTCTGAATGATAATTTATGGCCAAGGAGATAATGCCAAAATTTAGCTAAAGCTTTTGTGATTTCACATAACTCCCATATATGTAGGTTGATTGTCTTTGCATCCTCAATGACAACCTCTTAGAAAAATAAGCAATAGGGTGTTGGCCTTGACATAAGATAACTCCTATACCCATCCCTGATACATCTGTTTCTAGAATGAATTGTTCCTTAAAGTTAAGAAAGGCTAAGACCGGGGTAGAAATGAGAGTCTCTTTCATTAAGTCAAATGTCGTGGTTGCCGCATTAGACCACTTAAAAGAGCCTTTCTTGAGTAACTAGTTAATGAAGCACGCACAATTCTTAATAAAACTCTGAGAATATCCAATAAGTCCCAAAAATCACCTTAATTTTTTAATGTTTCCAGGTTGGGGCCATTCCTTTATTGCTACGACCTTGTGATGGTCCATGGCCACAATTTGTCCAAACAATACATGGCCCATATACTCAATCTCTATGGCTCCAAAAGAACATTTTGAAAATTGTGCATATAAATGATGTTGGTGTAACGTGATCAAAATCATTTTTAGATGGCCTAAATGATCCTTCCAAGTAGAGCTATACACCAAGAATATCATAAAAAGAAAAATACCAACATAAAATACCCCAACATGCCCTTAAATATTTCATTAGCCATTTCATTTTCCTCACCATTTAACATCAACAGTTGTCGTTTGGGACACTAGTGATTAAAAGTAAACTTGTCATCACAAAAATAGTACAAACCTTTGTCCCTTTGCAGTTGCATCTCCCCTCTTGATATTAGGTGATCAAAGAGGCTTTGTAAGAGGTGTAGGTAACAATAGAGGTAAGGAATTATTAGAAGTAATTGTCTTCGCAAGAACATGACTACTACTGCTATAGGAAAGAGAATAATACTTGTGAATATAATTGGAATTCCTGGTAGACCCATTAGTTTGTATTTTTCCTCATATAACTTTGCTAATGACACCGCCCCTAATAACGTAGTTGGGCATTGGACAATGACATTTCTGTGAATATCGATGTTCAACCCACTGATAAAGCATTTTAATAAAGCTTCGGGAGAAAGTCCCGTAGATCTATTAGCGAGTGTCATGAAATGGAGATAATACTATGAAACAATACCCAATTGGGACAATTTAAAGAATTCATGTGTGGGGAAATCAAGGACAGATGGACCAAATTGAGATTCTAAAGTTGTCGTGAGGTCATTCCAAGTGTGAATTAAAGTCAATTGCTGCAACATTTGAAACCAAGAACCACATCGTTCTCGAAATGAATTGTTGTAATATCCACTCTCTCTGCATTCGGCATATTGTGATAACTGAAAACTTTTTCGCTTTGAAAATCCATTCCAACACAGTGTAGTGCCATCAAAATTTGGAAACCCCAACGAAATGTCTTTGACAATGAATGAGGACTCCTAATGTGAGGTCCCGCCACCAAAGGGTCAAGGGTGACCAGTAAGCAATACATCGATTGCTTTCTGCATTTGGTCCAAACATGCATTCATGGTGCTCTACAATTGAGTCGTCAGCTTTTAGTGGTTAATATTATGGTCTTGTTGTGCTTGGTCTTGTAATTCGATTAGACTAATCAATCGTTGAAGTTCTTTGTTATGATGTTTCATCAGATTTTGCAACTCCTTCATTCGTGTATTCTCAACCATGTGACGTCAATGAAAACATCAATGAATCAGTGCAGAATCTGAAAAAAATCAACTAACAACACGAAAGCCAATAAAAACATAAGGTCTTATGTGATTTTGAATATTGTAACAGGAATGAGGAAAATCCACTCATTCATCTATAATGTTTGTAACAGCAAACAACAATACTAGTTGCAATTGAAGAAAATAACGGTATAAGGATGTCCAACTTCAGCCGAGTTCCATATGTCACACCTGAATAAGAATAGGAATAAATGAAAAGGCAATTTCAGAAAGATAGGCAGAGAAGAGAGAAATTCATCAACAAGAATTTTCATACCAGTATGCATATCCCCTTCATTCTACAAGTACATTAAATACGTTCTTCTCTTTCTAATTCTTTTTGTTCTCCTCAATTCTGTGGGAAATTATCTGGGAAAGGAATCTACTACTACGTGGTTTGTTGTTGTCACAAATTTTGACTCCACATTTCTATTATCCACCTCATGTTACAGTGCCGCACCTTCATTTTCTTGTCCTATCCTATGCACTTCTGAAAGACAATATTAAATACATATATTACAACTTAAAGGAGATGTTCGTGTTAACAAAATGTTGTATTTGCTTCGATGATGATGACAAGAAAACGAGAAAGTAGGAAAGGTAAAAATGTTTTTATTAATTATTTGATTTAGATTAAAAAGATGTAGAAATGATTAAAAAAAATAATTTTATTTGCTAATAATAATTTTGTTTATTATGTTTATAGGTTTAATTAACTTTCAACTCTCTCAAAAAATTTAATTTTTTTTAATTAATTTTGTTATTTTCTCTGTCTATTAATTACTCAAATATTTTATACTTTTTAATTGAATTTTTATCATTTCATTTTTCATTTATTTTCTTATTTTCACATGTTAATAAATATGAAGTTTTGTAATTAATTAAATAACATTACGGGTGATTGTTGAAGAGCCGAACAAGGGATTTGTTGAAGATAATGTCTCGCAGTCAGAGTCATTCTTGTTCTTCTTCTCGTGGGTGGTGTGGGTCATTGGGTGGATCTCCAATTTTTAATATTCAAACACACAAACCCTAAATAGAAAAAAAAACCATAAACCCCATAATCGCAACATCATAACCTTCAATCAAAATATAGAAATCAAAAATTGGATAGTTGTCCACCTTTGATCGAAGCTGAAATCCACTTCCTTCTCACTAACAACTTCAACTACGGCTTCTACCTTCACTTTCTTGTTCCCATTAAAACCCCCCAATTTTTTTTTCTGAAATTTTCACTTTTCATTTCTGATCAGCTCCACCACTAATACACATCAAACAACCCAAATGTGTCACGTCATACCTACCTTAGTAAATTACAACGACAAATACCACAAACGTTATCCAACTTAACGGCATAAAAAAAAGGACCGCATTGATACAAATTAACAAATTTGGATACTAAATTGACATAAACTTAAAAGTGGGTATCATTTTAAAATTTTGAACCGAAACTGGGTATGTTCTAACTAATTAAGCCAACTATAAATAGCTTTATCTTTTTAGGTTTAATTAATCGTAAGGTACCCAGGTTGGTACTAGTGTGTCAAACTGGTACCCGCTTTTAAAAAAGTGTCAATTGCATTCCAACTCTGTCTGAAAGGGACCTAATTGAAGCAATTTTCAAAAGTTGGAATGCAATTGACACTTTTTTAAAAGCGAGTACCAATTTGACACACTAATACCAAACTGGGTACCTTACGATTAATTAAACCATCTTTTTAATAATGTTTTTATTGACTTCAAAAAAGTTTATTTTTCTTAATACGCGGTGGTAAAAAAAACAAACTAGAAGACGAGACAAGATTAACAAAAAAAATAAATAAATGACAAAAATTCATTTAAAGATCATATTTTATCCATGCACGTAAGTTTTTCCTTTTCAAAATTTGCACATTTCTATAATACACATCTTTCTCGGAAATTATTCCACATCAATCTCCTTATATCTCCAATAATACTAAACAATGTGTACCAAACAAAGCATAAATCATATATATTAAATCCTAAGAAAATTCAATTTTGATAAATTTATCTTCCGATAAAATAAAATTTAGTTCAAAAGATGATACTAAAGGAGACGGATGTGTCGCTAATATTTCTTTTTTTGATGCATGACTGCAGTTTTTTATTTTTTATTTTGCAATTTCTACTAGAATTGAATACTTGCCTTTTCCAAAGGCTTGATGAAGTTATCAACTATCAAAATAATATTAAGCTGATAATATGACCAAGGCCACACGAGAACTCGTGTTTCTTGTTTGCATGGGGTTGATCCAACAAGTTCATGGACTAATTAAACTTTTTTTTCTATTTGAGTATCACTACTAAAAATAAGTTTTTTAGTGACTGAAATTAGCGACCAAAAAAATTAGGTCGCTATTTGCGACCGAAATAGCTACCGAACGATATTTGTTGCAAATTTGCCATTGAAATAGCAATCGATTACCTTTCAAGTGACAACAATATGGTTAGCGACTAAAATAGTGACCGAACTTTTCAGTAGCAAAAATCTAGTCACTAAATCGGTTACTATTTATTCAATTTGGAAGCAATATTTTTAGCAACCAAATTAGCGACCACTGTGGGTTTTGTATTAGCAACTGAATATTTGGTGGTCGCTTTAATGTATGTAATATGTTAATTAGTGGCCGAAATACTTTGGTCGCTAAATGTAATGTATTTAGTGACCGAATTAGCGACCAAATAAATATTTTACTAGCAACCGAAAAATTAGTGGTCGCAAAATATGTATGATGAGGTAATTAGCGACCAAACAATTTCGGTTGCTAAATATAGTGTTTTTGGTGACCGAAAGTGACCAAAAAGTTTTAGTTGCTAAATATGTTTCAAGTTTTAATTACTAACTAAAATATAACTAAATAAATGTGTAATGATATTAATTTGTGTAACAACTAAAACAATGATCGATAATATTATTAACAAAATATCTACCATGATGACTATATAATTTGAAATAAAAGTTTTGTTTCTGAATTATATAGAATGCTAAAATCTTTGTTTTATTAAAAAAATTGTAATTTGAGAAGTTTCCAAATTATTCAATATAGACTTAAGTTTTAGGATGTTGATTATTATAATTGTCATGATTATCACATTTTGATGGTGAAAATATCAAGTAGTCATAACAAAAGATAATTGTGTGGTAACAATTATAATTATGATTTAAAAATATTTATGATCAAGTATAAATTTTAACATTAATATATTTATGTATGTTGCTCTCTCAATGTATAAAAAATAACTAAAGAAATTCACAAACATAATATTTTTCTTTCAAAAATAATTTTGTTCATAAACATGTATTTATCATTATTATTGCTTTGATATGCCTTGATCTGCTTTAGTTTGCTTTAATCTTCCCTGATCTTCAGATCTACTTAGATCTTCTTTGAGATCTGCTCCGACGATCTTCCTTGATCTTCCCGTCTCTGCTCTGATCTTATTTGAGATTTTCTTCGATCTACTTCGATCTTCCCTGATCTTCTCATATCTCCTCCAATCTGTGTTGTAGGTGGTAGTGCGATGATGTTTGCTCGTGGTGACATGGTGATGGAGAGAACCTAAGACAGTAGAGAAGTAGGAGAAACCATGGCTGGAAATCATCTTCTCGCTGGTCTCAGATTTTTTACATTTCATTTGGATAACTCACGCCATCCATCCGCGTCTAATCAATTTGAACTAACCTAATAACGTTAATTTGAAAAAAATAAGAGAGTCGAATATGTGTTTCAAATATTAAATTCGGATTAGACCAAAATGGTGTCGTTAGGCCGAATCCAGACCAACTCGATTGTTGTTCAGACCTAACAGACATAATTTAAGGGAAGGAAATATGAATAAAGATTGTCCTCGAACATGTATATTTAAGTCATTGTCCTCCGTATAAACACTCAACTATGATTTTTCCAAAAATATTAGTTTTTCTGACTTGGATTGTATATCCAAAATAGTTTTATTATTAATATAATAATATAACTAGAAACTAGATTTATAGCAAATAATTAATGGTCATAAAAAATATTTATTTAAATTTTACTTAAATCTTATTTAACTTCGATCAAATTTAATGCAAAAATTTAAAATATTTATATATTATTTCAATAATAATTTTGAAGATAATTATTTATTTTAAATTCATAATGTAACGTCCCATTTAATTATTAAGCGAAGTTAAAAGAAACGTCACACAAAATAGTAATGTAGAGTAGTCATGGGGTCCTTAACACAACCCCTACAAACTGGGCACACCACGATGCCAACGAAAACCAGATAAAAGACTAAAAAAAAGGAGAGTAAATGGTAAAGCATAGAGCAATACATGGGTCGTAGCCCTAAAGAAAACTCATGAAGAAAAGAAACGTAAAGTCTAGCCCAGATGGCTAAGCAGCGGAATCGCCATTTCCTTGCTGACCACGGGAACCTTGCCCATCTGCTCGCATCAATTCAATTGATGATCATCGCAAGAAAGAAGAGCCACATACAAGACAACCATACAACAAACAGGGTAAGTTAGAGCCAACAACATTTTCATCATACAGTCAAATATACTTTAACCATCCAATATCCATACAACAAACAAGCATGTTATGACTTTTCAATCAATACACTACGACTCGACTCGACTCATCCGGATACGTATAACCTGGTCGGATTCAGCGGATGCTTGCACTTGTGGTGGATACCTCTGCTCACCCCCGAGCTCTATGTTACAAGTGTTACAATGAATCCGTTTTCCCTCACCACAAGGTTAGCCCTTAATGAATTTCAGGCCTCCTGCTACTCTCACCACAGGAGTCAGTCCGCTCTAGATGAGACTAACTGACCCCTTAGAGCGTCAGGATACAACCTCACCTTGAATCCTTACCTAGTTATACAAATGGGGCACCATCATAGACACCCACTAACAGGGGCAATGGAATTACGTCCCGACCACTGAAGCGCAACCCCGGAAGTCTCACCTAGAGGCTCCAGGGAATTACACACTGACACGGACCCAACAATCATAAATCAACAATGAGAGAATACCAATCATGCTTACAATTCCATGTCAACCTCTAAAAATATAATACCTCATTCGTACCACACGTTGAATCCATACCATTGATCATTACCACCCCATGAGTATAGGGCCTCATCTCATATCATTACCATGTCTCATAAATTCCAACTCACTCATTAATTTCACATGCCAAGCTCCCACGATATCCATCATACATTTCATGAATTTTATCACACATACATGGCAATCCATTATATATATATATATATCTCAACATAACAAGCATACCTAAACAATTACCAATCATACAAGGGCAACCAAGCAACCAAACCACATACTGTCTCGCCCAGCCCCTCGCTCAGGCGAGACAGTCTCGCT